>Ga0081540_1002943_pt1 | contig 13692 bp, 15 predicted proteins | sample TabmetS2T1R1_FD_71024 | JGI IMG/M metagenome (GOLD analysis project Ga0081540, IMG submission 71024) | Tabebuia heterophylla rhizosphere microbial communities from the University of Puerto Rico - S2T1R1 | ecosystem: Host-associated > Plants > Roots > Rhizosphere ... | reverse complement strand
AGGAATACGCCGACGCAGAACACCGCGAGCGATTGCTGGCCGCAGACCACCAGCGGATCGAACACCTTCCATTCCAGCCCCGACCAGTCCTTCGGGACGAAGCGAACCGTGAGGACCACGATGATAACGAAATGGATGAAGCGGTAGGGCGCCAGGAAGGTCTTGTCGTTCGGGTTGAAGGTCGAATACAGCCACTGCGGGAACAGTGCGCCGAAATCCGGGAATTTGCCGGCCATGGTCATGACCAGCGCGAACAGCAGGTAGGCGATGCAGAACCACAGCGTGTATTTTGAATTGATGATGGCCATCGACTTGCGCGCGCCGCCCATCGAGCACCAGGCGCCGAACACGAACAGTACCTGCCAGCAAAGCGGGTTGAAGTACCAGGTGCCGGCGGGGTAGGCGGGCATGTTCCAGCCCATCTGGCGCGACACCAGCCACAGCACGATCGAGACCACCATGGTGAGGTCGGGCTGGCGCAGCATGAACCAGAGCACCGGCGGAAACAGGCCCATCAGCACGATATAGAGCGGCAGCACGTCGAGGTTGACCGGCTTGAACTTCAGCAGCAAGCCTTGCTGCAGCGTCTCGGTGGCGTTGTTGACGAGGCCGGCGACGTTGAACTCGTTGATCATGTCGGAGTCGCCGAAGCGCAGCGCCAGATAGGTGATCGAGGCGATGTAAATGACGAACAGGATGATGTGCGCCATATAGAGCTGCCAGACGCGCTTGGTCAGGCGGGTGGCGCCGACGATGAAGCCGCGGTCCAGCATCATCCGTGCATAGACAAAGGAGGCGGTATAGCCGGAAATGAAGACGAAGAGGTCGGCAGCGTCGGAGAACCCGTAGTTCCGCGTCGTGATCCAGTTCACGACATTGTCGGGGATATGGTCGAGATAGATCGCCCAGTTGGCTACCCCGCGGAACAGGTCGAGCCGCAGGTCACGCCCCTTCTCGGGCAGGATGGCGTTGATTTTCATGGATGCCGCCTCGAACTGATGCCCTCGGGAAGGTAGCACAGGCGCCGCTGATCCGGGCCGGATGGCAGATTGTCACAGCGCAGCATAATGACTATACCCGTCGGGAAAAGCGATGACGTCGGGGTGGGAATCACCGATCAAATCCCTGAAAGGTGTCTCTATACTATCCCGGCGGCTTCCGCCAAACGCCTGCAACCTGCCGATCTCACGGGGACCGACCAGTCATGACTGCACGCATCTTCAAGCCCGCCAAAAACGCGATGCAATCGGGCAGGGCGAACGGGAAGGCATGGCAGCTTGACTACGAGCCGGAACAGCCCCGGGCGGTCGAGCCGCTGATGGGATGGACCTCCTCGGGCGACATGAAGCAGCAGCTCACCATCCACTTCGACACCAAGGAAGACGCCATCGCCTATTGCGAGCGCAAGGGCATTCCCTATCAGGTGATCGAGCCGAAGGGCTCGGCCCACCGTCAGGTCGCCTATGCCGACAATTTTTCATTCCGCCGCGGCGAGCCCTGGACGCACTAAGAATCTGGACACACTAAGAATCGGACCCGCTAGGGTCGCTGTGCCGACCTAGTTAGCCGGGCGAGGGTGGGGCGCTGAGGGCAACGGCAGCGGCGCGTCTTTTGAAAGCCCGAGCACCGGATAGGTCCGGATGGTCTGCACCTGCGGCATCGCCGCGAACTGAAGCAAGTGCCGGTGCATGGCTTCCACATTCGCCGCCAGGCACTTGAGCATGAAGTCGGCGTCCCCCGAAATCTGCGAGCACTGCTGGACATGCGGCAGCGCCGCAATCTGCGCCTCGAACGCCTGCACCGCGGTTCGCGCCTGGCTCTTCAACTGTATCAGCACGAAGGAAGTGACCTCAAAGCCGAGCAGCCGCTCGTCGAGGGTTGCCCGGATCGCCCGGATAAAGCCCCGGCGGCGCAAGGATTTCATCCGGCGCAGACAGGGAGGAGCAGAAATGCCGACCCGGTCGGCCAGCTCATTGTTGCGGATGCGCCCGTCCCTCTGAAGCTCGGACAATATCTTCAGGTCGATCTCGTCGAGCGGCTCGCCGTCGATGACAGGCATGATCGGCCTCAGGCGCCGGCGGCCGCGACGCGTGGCGCCTTGCGCCTGCCGCGGGCAGGGACCGCGGCGGCCGGCGCCGGCATGACGCCCGACAGCACGAGCTTTTCGTGGGCGTCCACGATGGCTTCCCGGGTCAGGCGGCCGCCCGGCCGGTACCAGGTGCAGAGGCCGGTGAGGAGGGCGAGGATGGCAAAGGTCGCGACCTGCACGTCGGCCACCTCGAAGGCGCCCTTCGCCGCACCGTCGGCGAGAATGCCGGCCAGCCGCTGCTCATAGGCGCCGCGCAGCGCCACGATCGCCTCATAGTTCTTCGGCTCGAGGCTGCGCAGCTCGGAATTGGCGATGAAGACCTCGCGCTTGCGGGTCATGTGGTAGGTGACGTGGAAGGTGACGAAAGCGCGCAGCCTTTCGAGCGGGTCGTCCTTGCCTTCCAACGCGCGGTCGAGCTGGCGCAACAGCTCGTTGATATGATCCTGGATCAGGTCGAACAGCAGTTCCTGCTTGGTCGAGATGTGGTTGTAGAGCGAGCCCGCCTGGATGCCGACCTCGCCGGCGAGCTGGCGCAGGCTCATCGCCTCATAGCCATGCTCGAAGATCAGGCGCAGTCCCGCCTTGCGGATCGCCCCCATGGTCTTGGGCCCGGAAGAGCCGATCGTACGCGCCATCTGGTGCTCCGCACGGAGGGTCATAAAAAAGCGAACGTCCGTATGTTTATTGCATGAAATCGTCGAGATTTCAATGCAATAGAGGCCCCTATTGCCGTGACACCGGACCCACTTGAGCTTATGATAAAAAAACGTATGATCGTTTAATTCAAGGGAGCGAAAAACGGCCTCAGGGACGGCGCGCGTCAAAGATGATACAGGCACTCGCGCAGGCAGGCGAGAGACCTTGCGCCCGCCAACCTGGAGCCGGCCAGAGGCTTCGTAGCATCCAGAAGAAAAGCGCCACACATGCCGCTTCATTCCACCATCGATCCAACGTCAACCGAATTCGCTGTGAATGCCGAGGTCATGCACGGCCTCGTCGCGGAGTTGCGCGACAAGCTGAAGGAAGTGTCCGGCGGCGGCGGTGAGGTCTCCCGCAAGCGCCATACCTCGCGCGGCAAGATGCTGGCCCGCGACCGCGTCGACCTCCTGATCGATCCCGGCACCGCTTTCCTCGAATTGTCGCCACTGGCGGCCAACGGCCTCTATGGCGGCGACGTTCATTCGGCGAGCGTCATTACCGGCGTCGGGCGGATTTCCGGCCGCGAATGCGTGGTCGTTGCCAACGACGCGACCATCAAGGGCGGCACTTACTACCCGCTGACGGTGAAAAAGCATCTGCGCGCGCAGGACATCGCGCGGCAGAACAATCTGCCCTGCATCTACATGGTGGATTCCGGAGGCGCCTTCCTGCCGATGCAGGACGAGATCTTTCCGGATGAGCGGCATTTTGGCCGCATCTTCTACAACCAGGCGCAGATGTCGTCGCTGGGGATTCCGCAGATCGCCATCGTGATGGGCTCCTGCACGGCCGGCGGCGCCTATGTGCCGGCCATGTCGGACGAGAGCATTATCGTGCGCAATCAGGGCACCATCTTCCTTGGCGGGCCGCCGCTGGTGAAGGCCGCCACCGGCGAGGTCGTCACGGCGGAAGAACTCGGCGGCGCCGACGTGCATTCGCGCCAGTCCGGCGTCACCGATCATTACGCCCAGAACGACGCCCATGCGATCGGCATCGCACGCCGTATCGTCGCGACGTTGAAGAAGCCCGCGCCGGCTGTGCTGAACATGCGCCAGCCGCGCGAGCCGCTGTTTCCGGCGGAAGAGATTTACGGCGTGGTTTCCTCAGACGGACGAAAACCGTTTGATGTGCACGACATCATCGCGCGCATCGTCGATGGTTCCGAATTCGACGAGTTCAAGAAGCTCTACGGCACGACGCTGATCTGCGGCTTTGCCCATATCTGGGGTTTTCCCGTCGGCATCATCGCCAACAACGGCATCCTGTTCAGCGAGAGCTCGCTGAAGGGCGCGCATTTCATCGAGCTGTGCTGCCAGCGCGGCATTCCCCTGGTGTTCCTGCAGAACATCACCGGCTTCATGGTTGGCAAGAAATACGAGGCCGGCGGCATCGCGCGCGACGGCGCCAAGCTTGTGACGGCGGTGGCGACCGCCGGCGTTCCGAAATTCACCGTTGTGATCGGTGGTTCCTACGGCGCCGGCAATTACGGCATGTGCGGCCGCTCCTACAGCCCGCGCTTTCTCTGGCTGTGGCCGAACGCCCGCATCTCCGTGATGGGTGGCGAGCAGGCCTCGATGGTGCTGAGCCAGGTGCGGCGCGACGGCATCGAGGCCAAGGGCGAGAGCTGGTCGAAGGAGGAAGAGGAGAAATTCCGCGAGCCGATCCGCGCCCAGTACGAGAAGCAGGGCAATCCCTATTACGCCACGGCGCGGCTGTGGGACGATGGCGTGATCGATCCCGCCGATACGCGCCTCGTGCTCGGGCTTGGGCTGTCCGCCGCGGCGAATGCGCCAATCGAACCGACCAGGTTCGGCCTGTTCAGGATGTGATGCGATGAAGAGCAAGATGTACCGCCGCTTCCGCACGCTCCTGATCGCCAACCGCGGCGAAATTGCCTGCCGCGTCATCCGCACCGCGCGCGCCATGGGCCTGCGCACCGTCGCCGTCTATTCCGAGGCCGACGCCGGCGCGATGCATGTTGCGATGGCTGACGCCGCCGTGCTGCTTGGCCCCGCGCGGGCGCGCGATTCCTATCTCAACATCGAGGCCGTCCTCGATGCCGCAAGGAAGACCGGCGCCGAAGCGATCCATCCCGGCTACGGTTTTCTGTCAGAGAATGCCGAGTTCGCCGACGCCTGTGCCAAGGCCGGTATCGTCTTCGTCGGTCCCACCGCCGAGATGATGACGGCGATGGGCTCGAAATCCGGCTCCAAGAAGCTGATGGAGAAGGCCGGGGTCCCGCTGGTGCCGGGCTATCACGGCGACGACCAGGACGAGGCGACGCTCTTGAAGGCCGCCGAGAAGGCCGGCTTCCCGGTGCTGGTGAAGGCATCGGCAGGCGGCGGCGGCCGCGGCATGCGCGTGGTGCGCGCCAAGGAGGAACTGGGGCCGGCGATTGTCAGCGCCAAGCGCGAGGCCAAGGCGGCCTTCGGCGACGACCGCATGCTGATCGAGAAATATGTCGACAATCCCCGGCACATCGAGGTGCAGATCATCGGCGACAGCCACGGCAATCTGCTGTCGCTGTTCGAGCGCGAATGCACGTTGCAACGGCGGCACCAGAAGGTGATCGAGGAAGCGCCGTCGCCGACCCTGAGCGCCAAGCAGCGCGAGACCGTCTGCGAGGCGGCGCGCAAGGCGGCGGGTACGGTGAATTATGTCGGCGCCGGCACCATCGAGTTCGTGTCCGACGGCAAGGACGTGTTCTTCATCGAGATGAATACCCGCCTGCAGGTCGAGCATCCCGTGACCGAGTTGATATCAGGCATCGACCTCGTCGAATGGCAGCTGCGCGTTGCCTTCGGCGAAAAGCTGCCGCTGACGCAGGACCAGATCAGGCTCAACGGCCACGCCATCGAGGCGCGGGTTTACGCCGAGAACCCGCAGAAGAATTTCATGCCCTCGGTCGGCCGGATCAGGACCTGGCGCACGCCGGCAGAGGGCGACGGCCTGCGCATCGACGCCGGCTATCGCAGCGGCGATGCGGTCTCGCCTTACTACGACGCGATGCTGGCAAAGGTGATCGCCTGGGCGCCGACGCGCGATGTCGCGATCGACCGGCTCAACCGCGGACTGGAGGAGACCGACGTCCGCGGCATCGTCACCAACATTCCCTTCCTGTCGGCGCTGGTGACGCACCCCAAGGTGCGCTCGAACCATATCGATACCGGCTTCATCGAGCGCGAGCTGAAGAGCCTGACGGAGACATCGCCACCGGCAGGCGATCTGGAGTTCTCCGCCGCCGTCGCGGCGATCCTGGTTGACGAGCAGAAGGCGGCGCGCGCGGACGCGCAGTCGCCCTGGCAGACTTTCGGTTGGCAGCCGGTGGGCCGCCGGCAGCGGGCATTTTCGTTCCGGCAAGGCCAGGGCGCCGAGCACAAGGTGACGCTGCACTATGGTGGGGGCACGCCGACCTTGTCGGTCGGCAAGCACGAGATTGCGCTGACATTCTCGCCGGCCGAGGAGGGGATTGACATGACCCTCGACGGCGTGAAGTCACGCGTGGCCTCCGTGATCGAAGGACATGAACTCTACTTGCGCACCCGCAACGGACGCTTCGACCTGCATTGGGTCGATCCGTTCGGCGGCGAGACCGAAGAGCAGATCGGTGAGGACAAGATCGTGGCGCCCTTGCCGGGTACCGTGGTCGCGCTGCTGGCGCAGGAGGGCGCGCAACTGGAGAAGGGCGCGGCGATCCTGACCCTCGAAGTCATGAAGATGGAGCAGACCTTGCGCGCGCCCTATGCGGGCGTGCTGAAGAAGATCAAGTGCAAGGTCGGCGATATCGTCGGCGAGGGCGTCGAACTTGCCGAAGTCGAGAAGGCGTCCTGACCATGACTGAGGCCGTCCGCATCGTCGAGGTCGGCCCGCGCGACGGGCTACAGAACGAGAAGACGGCGGTCAGCGTCGCCGACCGTATCGCCTTCATCGAGGCGCTGATCGGCGCGGGGCTGAACCCGATCGAGGTCGGCGCCTTTGTCTCGCCCAAGGCGATCCCGCAGATGGTGGGGTCGGCAGACGTGCTGCGCGGCGTCAGCGGCCACGCCGGGACGGAATTCCACGTGCTGGTGCCGAACGAGAAGGGCTACGAGGCCTCGCAGGCCGCCGGCGCCAGGGTCATCGCGGTGTTTGCCGCTGCGTCCGAAGGATTCTCGCGCGCCAACATCAACTGCAGCGTCGCTGAATCGATCGAGCGCTTCAAGCCGGTGCTGGCGCGTGCGAAGGCCGATCGCATCAAAGTGCGCGGCTATATCTCCTGCGTGCTCGGCTGTCCCTATGACGGCGAGATCAAGCCGCAGGCGGTGGTCGATGTCGCGAAGACGTTGTGGGATCTCGGCTGCTACGAAATCTCGCTCGGCGACACCATCGGCGTCGGCACTGCCGCGAAGGCGCGGCAACTGCTCCGCGCAGTGGCGGGCGAGGTGCCGATGGCACATCTGGCGATGCACTTTCACGACACCTACGGCCAGGCGCTTGCCAATCTCTATGCGGGCATGGAGGAGGGCTGCCGGGTGATCGATTCCGCGGCCGGCGGCCTCGGCGGCTGCCCTTATGCGCCGGGCGCCACTGGCAACGTCGCCACCGAAGACGTCGTCTACATGCTGGAGGGTATGGGCGTCAGGACGGGCGTCGACATGGCAAAGCTGGTGGCGGCAACGAACACGATCAGCAAGCTGATCGGCCGGCCGCCGGTCAGCCGTGTAGCCGCTGCGCTCAATGCGAAACGGCGCGCTTCCGCAGGGTAGGCTATGGCCAGATCCGCATCACTGATGGGGTTGATGTGGGCGATCGTCGCCGGTGATGAAGCGACCGCTTCACGACTGCTTCTGGCGTCTCCGGAGTTGGCGAGCGGCGCCCTGGTCGAAGGAGCGACACGCGAGGGCGCGAAAGACTACTGGTTCAAGGAAATCGACCACTACGTCTATCGAGGCGACACGGCGCTCCATGCTGCCGCGGCGGCCTACCGCCATGGGATCGCCGGCAGATTGCTCAAGGCCGGTGCAAATGTGGATGCCAGAAACCGGCGCGGCGCAGAGCCGCTTCATTATGCCGCCGATGGCGGTCCGGGCTCGCGTTCGTGGAATCCTGAAGCGCAGGCCGCGACGATCGCCCTGCTCATTGCAGCGGGTGCCGACCCCAATGCCGCAGACAATAGCGGCGTCACGCCGCTGCACCGTGCGGTGCGCACGCGTTGCGCCGGGGCGGTGCGGGCGTTGCTCGACGGCGGGGCGGATGCGCGGCGCACGAATAAGAGCGGCTCGACGCCGATGCGGCTGGCGATGCTGACAACCGGCCGCGGCGGCAGCGGCTCGGCGGAGGCTAAGGCGCAGCAAGGAGAAATCGTGCGCCTGCTGGAGCAGCACTGCGCACGATAGGGATCATCTTCCCCCGTCAGGTCCCATCACGAGATCTGGCAGCCAGGTCGAGATTTGCGGGAAGAAGCAAAGCAGCAGCACGGCCAGCATCATCAGGAGAACGAAGGGCAGCGTGCCCCAGATCACCTCGCTCAAGGAGATGTCAGGCGCGACGTTGCGGATCACGAAGATGTTGAGCCCCACCGGCGGGTGGATCAGGCCCATCTCCATCACGATGGTCATGACGACGCCGAACCAGATGATGTCGAAATGGGCGTCGCGCAGCGGCGGCAGGATGATGGGCGCGGTCATCAGGATGATCGACACCGGCGGCAGGAAGAAGCCGAGCACGACCACCATCACGAGGATCGCTGCCAAAAGTTCCCAGCGCGGCAGATGCATGTCGATGATCGCCTGCGCCGCCGACTGCGAGATGTGCAAATAGCTCATCACGTAGGAATAGAGCAGCGACATGCCGATGATCATCATCAGCATGGTGGAATCGCGGATCGTCGCCTTGATGATGGGGGAGAGGTCGCTCGGCTTCCACACGGCATAGATTGCGGCAATCAGGAACAGCGCCAGAAGCCCGCCGAGGCCGGCGGTCTCCGACGGCGTAGCATAGCCGCCATAAAGCGCGATCATGACGCCGGTGAGCAGCAGTACGAACGGGAGCACCCGCGGCAGCATGGTAAAGCGCTCGGCCATGGTGAAGTCGTCGCGCTGCAGGATCGCGGTTTCCGTGCCGGTTTTTTCGTAGAGCTCCTGCGCCAGGCGGAACTCCTTGCGGAAGCGGAACACGGCATAGACGCCGAACAGGGTGACCAGCAGCAGACCAGGGCCGATGCCGGCGAGGAACAGGCGGCCGAGCGATTTTTCCGCGGCGACCGCGAACAGGATCATGGTGATCGAGGGCGGCAGCAGGATGCCGAGCGTGCCTCCGGCGGCGATGATGCCGGCCGCGAAGCCGCCGGAATAGCCGCGCTTGCGCATTTCGGGGATGCCGGCCGAACCGATTGCGGCACAGGTCGCCGGCGAGGAGCCCGCCATCGCCGCAAACAGTGCGCAGGCAAAGACGTTGGCGACGCCAAGCCCGCCGGGAATGCGATGCAGCCAGGCATGCAGCGCCGAATAGAGGTCCTGGCCGGCGCGGGACTGGCCGATGGCCGCGCCCTTGAGGATGAACAGCGGGATCGAGAGCAGCGTGATCGAGGCCATTTCCTCGTACACGTTCTGCGTTACCGTATCGAGCGAAGCCGCCGGCATGTAGATGGCCATGAAGACGACGGCGACTGCGCCCAGCGCAAACGCAATGGGCATGCCCGAGAACATCGCAAACAGGGTCGCTACCCCGTAGCTGATGCCGATGCCAAGAACCGTCATCGGCGTTGCGCTCCGGTCAGGGGAAGAATGATCTGCAGCAGCAGCTGCAGGCAGAGCAGCGACATGCCGAGCGCCATCAGCACATAGGGAATGGCAAGCGGCGGCGACCACATGGAATTGGACACCTGGCCGTCGACATAGGCTTCATGGGCCAGCGTCCAGGACTTCCAGGTGAAGAAGGCGCAGAAAGCAAGGGTTGCGACATCGACCAGCCACAGGCGGATGCGGTTGGCGAGCGGCGACAGCAGGCTGGTGAAGGCCTCGATAGCGACATGGCCGCGCTGGCTCTGCACATAGGCCGCCGTCATGAAGGTGGCGCCGACCAGCAGAAACACCGCCGCCTCGTCCTGCCAGTAGTTCGGGCTCTTGAACAGCGCGCGGCCGAGCACGCTGTAGCTCAGGATCACGCAGGCCGCGACCAGCGCGATGCCTGCGAGGACGACGATAGTGCGGTTGCAAAAATCAAGCGCGCGCCAAAGCCCGGCCACGAGCGGATTGCTCGTGGCCGGGGCCTTCTGTTCGACTTGATCCGTAATCGGACCATGCATCATGCGGAAACGTCGCTCGCGAGCTTCAGCAGGTTGGCGGCGGTTGCCGTCTTGCCGCTATAGTCCTTCCAGGCGGTATCGCGCGCAATATCGCGCCACTTGGCGACGGTGGCGGCGTCAAGCTTGCTGACCTTGGCGCCGGCCTTCTCGTACACCTTGGCTACCTCGGTATCGTCTTCCTGCGCGCCCTTCTTGCCGAAGGCCTCGAGTTCGGCGCCGACGGAAAGGAGGATGTCCTGGTGGTTCTTGGGCAGCTTGTCGAAGATGGACTTCGACATCAGCAGCGGCTCCATCATGAACCAGTAGGAAGCGTCCGCGCCCGAAGTCAGGCACTTGGCGACTTCCTCGAGGCGGAACGAGATCAGGCTGGTGGAGGAGGTGATGCCGGCATCGCACGCGCCGGTCTGCATCGCCGCATAGAGTTCGTTCGAGGGCACCGAGAGCACCGCAGCGCCCGCGGTCTGCAGCACCATGTCCATCTCGCGCGAGCCGCCGCGCACTTTCAGGCCCTTGGCATCTTCGGGCGACACGATCGGCTTGTTGCGGCTGGCGACGCCGCCGGCTTGCCAGACCCAGGTGAGGATGATGATGCCCTTGTCGGCGAGGAAGTCGGTCAGCGCCTTGCCGACCGGCGACTTCTTCCACTTCAGGCCCTGGTCGTAGGTCGAGACCAGACCCGGCATCAGGCCAATATTGGTTTCCGGCAGTTCACCGCCGGCGTAGGGCAGCGGATAGAGGCTGATATCGAGCGCGCCCTTACGCATCGCCGCAAACTGCGCGTTGGTCTTGATCAGCGAGGAGTTGGGATAGATGTCCGCCTTGATATCGTCGCCCGAACGCTTGGCCACTTCGGCAGCGAACATGCGGCAGAGACGATCGCGGAAATCGCCCTTGTCGATGGTGCCGCCCGGGAATTGATGCGAGATCTTCAGGGTGGTGGCGGCGTGCGCGGTGCCGATCCCGAAGCGCAGGATGGCGGGCGCGGCGACCGCGGTGGCAAGAACGTGGCGGCGTGTCAGCATGGGTGTCTCCCGTTTAGGTGTTCTTGATTGAGAGGTGCGAACGCGATCGGCCGTAAGCGCATGTTAGCCGGTCTCGCTGCGGATTTTCTCTCATCTGAAAGTTCTGATGTGTCTAGGTCGAAGCCGGGCGCGGCGGCAAGCAGTCAGTTTTGCTGCGCCGCACACGCCCGGGTTCGGAAGGGCCTGTGGCAGCGAAGTCTGGCGACACTACGTCGAACCCCCAATGCTGCCGTTTTCTTTCTGAACCCGTAAAAACGCCCTTCACGAGTTCGTTACGGGGCGAAAATCGGGCGGATCGCGGGTAACAAACGGCCAAGCGGTTGCGTCGGGAGGAAAGCGGCTGAAGTCGCTCAACGCAATTGTCTCAAACAAGGACGCCCTCCCATGAACACCCGCTCCCGTATCACGCTCGGCGCCTCCGCCGCCCTCGTCTCGTTCAGCCTCGCGCTCGCGCCTTCCTTCGCCCAGGACAAGATGGGCAAGGGCGACGGGATGAAAAAAGAAGACACCATGTCGAAGGACGGTATGAAGAAGGACGATGGCATGATGAAGAAGGACGGGATGACGAAGAGCCACTCCACGTCCGACGGCATGAAGAAGGAAGACGGGATGAAGAAGTAACGCGGCGCCCGCTTTTCCAGCGCAGGTCCGCCGCCATCGGTGCGGCGGGCCTGTCGTATCGCTGCGCGAAGCCTACCTCTTCTTTTTGCCGCGGTCCTTGCGGGCGGCATAGCGCGCATCGCGCTTGGCCTTTTGCTCGGCTTCGAGCGCGGCCTGACGCGCGGCTTCCTCTTCCTTCTCGCGGGCGATCCGGGCGGCTTCGGCGGCAGCCGCCTCTGCTTCGCGGCGCTTCTGCTCGACCTTTTCTGCCTCGCGCGCGTCCCTGGCCTTGGCCCGGCTGGCGGCCAACTGCGCCCGCTCGGCCTCGCGCGCCTTTACCGCGGGATCATCAGCGCCCGGACGCGCGCGAAACTTTTCGAGGATGTTTGCCCGCGCCTTGGCTGCCGCCTTCTGGCGGTCGGCAAAGCCCGGCTCCTTGAATCCGCTCATGAAAATAGCCCTGTCGCTCTCATTTCCGCATCTGCGATCGGCGGATGCCGATTTTTGCCGCTTCACTAAGTGAACCGGCGGCAAAATGCCAGTGTCCTAGAGGGCGGGCAGAGCAGGGGAGATTTTTGTGAATGGCAAATGGCCGAAAGTGATGCTGCTGAGCGCCGCCACCTCGCTCTGGCTGCTCTATGACATGATGACCGCGACCGAGGCGCCGCGGCTGGCGCTCGCCTTTCTGCAGCATTCGCTGCTGGCTTGCGCCTTGATCGCGCTGGTCGGCTCCGCGGTCATGTACGCCACGGATCGCAAAGGCTGATGCAGTACGGCTAGAAGGTTTCGTTCGGCCGGTCCGGCGCGAGGATCCTGGCCACCGTTGCCGTCGTCATCGCTACGCGATCGGACATGCGCTCTTCCTGCAGGCGGTCGCGCGCTTGCTCCTTGATCATGAGATCGATCAGCTCAAGCCGCTTTTTTTCGTCGACCGCTTCAGCCAGCAGCTTCCGGTAACGCGTGTAGTCGTAGCCCGCTTCGTGCGTGCCCATCGTACGCCCCCGTACGCGCCTTCCCCGAAAGAAATGTTCCCCAAGCGGTCTTCCGTCGCAATGGAGTTGGCAACTTGTCCAAAGGTTCCGCACAGCTTGTTCGGGCAGCGTCGCCGCGGCGCATCGGGTTCCGATCAACCGAAAATGATCCCTCCTTGTGACCTCGCTCACAAAGGAAAACATAGCCCGCCCCTATATTTGCCGCGGGCGCGCTGATGAGGAGCGCAAACAATGACTTCTAACTTTCGCCTGATCAGGCCTGTCGCCGCATCCATTGCGGTGATCACGCTTGTCGCGGTGGCCGCCGCCATGGCGATCGGCATCGCACACCCGGAACCGGTATCGAGCGGCGCGCTCGGGCCGGACTGGCAATGCACGCGGCTTGCCCTGGTGTTCACCTCCTGCACCCCGGTCGCCCGGATCAAGACGGCGGCAGTTGCCGTGGAGGCCAAGGCGCCCGTCTGCGCGCGGCCAGCGGCCTGGCGCAACGCGTTCCGCTTCCTGCTCGGCCAAAAAAGCGTCGATTGACTGTCTCAGCCTCTGGATGAAGGCAGCCGAACCGTTCGGGGTTCCTTCCGGTGTTGTCCTTCACGAGCCTTGCCTGATCCTGCAAATGAGCCTGGGTGAACAACGACCTGATTGGCGTCACGTTGCTGAATGGCTCCGGGCAAGAAGCGCGCGCTAAATCGCGATCAGTGTGTGAGTTGCCGGCTATGTGCACCGGGCAGGGCACAAGCCCAGGTTAAATTTCGACGAAATCGTGAGTTCCCTGAGCGTCCGCCCGAAAAAAGCCGCCGACTTGACAAATGGTACTGGCCAACGCGCGTAGAGACGCCGAAGATTCCTGACCATCAAAAAAGAAGACGCCGACGAAGGCGTCGTGTGCTGGGAGTGAGACCATCGTGACAACTTCCGTATGGCCTGCTGCGCCGGAGGAAATCCGGCACTATCGTGCGCTGGGCTCGATCTGCAGACAACAGGCGGCGCTGCACCCCGAAGCGAGTT
>Ga0081540_1002942_pt1 | contig 13695 bp, 11 predicted proteins | sample TabmetS2T1R1_FD_71024 | JGI IMG/M metagenome (GOLD analysis project Ga0081540, IMG submission 71024) | Tabebuia heterophylla rhizosphere microbial communities from the University of Puerto Rico - S2T1R1 | ecosystem: Host-associated > Plants > Roots > Rhizosphere ... | reverse complement strand
GAGCGGCGGCACGGCCTGAAATTCGCGGTTGCGGCCCTGCTTGGCGCTGCCGCCGGCCGAGTCGCCCTCGACGATGAACAGTTCCGACTTGGCGGGATCCTTTTCCTGGCAGTCGGCGAGCTTGCCCGGCAGTGAGGCGTAGTCGAGCGCGCCCTTGCGCCGGGTCAGCTCGCGGGCTTTTCGCGCAGCCTCTCGCGCGGCCGCTGCTTCCACCACCTTACCGACGATGGTTTTTGCCTCGGTGGGATGCTCCTCGAACCAGGCGGCCAGCGCCTCGTTGATGACGTTTTCGACCACGGGCCGCACTTCCGAGGACACCAGCTTGTCCTTGGTCTGCGACGAAAACTTGGGATCCGGCACCTTCACCGACAGCACGGCAGTGAGGCCTTCGCGGCAATCGTCGCCGGTCAGCGCGATCTTGTCGCGCTTGGCATTGGCATCGGCATAGCTCGTGACCTGGCGGGTTAGTGCGCCGCGGAAGCCGGCCAGATGCGTGCCGCCGTCGCGCTGCGGGATGTTATTGGTGAAGCACAGCACGTTCTCGTGGTAGCTGTCGTTCCACCACAGCGCCGCTTCGACGCCGATGCCGTTCATCTCGGTGCGCACCATGATCGGCGCGGGCACGATCGCCTTCTTGTTGCGGTCCAGATATTTGACGAACTCCTCGACGCCGCCGTCGTAGCGCATCGTTTCGCGCTTCTCGACCGCATGCCGCTGGTCGGACAGCACGATGTTGACGCCGGAATTAAGGAAGGCGAGCTCGCGCAGGCGATGCTCCAGGGTGGCGAAATCGTATTCGATGTTTTTGAAGGTCTCGGTGGAGGCAAGGAATCTTACTTCGGTGCCACGTTGGCCGTTGGCATCACCGACCACCTTGAGCGGAGCCACTGCATCGCCATGGGCGAATTCGATGTAGTGCTCCTTGTTATCGCGCCAGACCCGCAGTTCGAGCTTGCTCGACAGCGCGTTGACGACGGAGACGCCGACGCCGTGGAGTCCGCCGGATACCTTGTAGGAGTTCTGGTCGAATTTGCCGCCGGCATGCAGCTGGGTCATGATGACCTCGGCCGCCGAGACGCCTTCGCCCTTGTGGATGTCGACGGGAATGCCGCGGCCGTCGTCGCGCACCGTCACCGAACTGTCGGCGTTGAGGGTGACTTGCACCGCCGTCGCGTGTCCCGCCAGCGCCTCGTCGATGGCGTTGTCGACGACTTCGTAGACCATGTGATGCAGGCCGGAGCCGTCATCGGTGTCGCCGATATACATGCCCGGCCGCTTGCGAACGGCATCGAGGCCCTTCAGCACCCGGATCGATTCCGCACCATACTCAACGGGAATGGAATGCTCGGTGTCGGCAGCGGGTTGCCGGGCAGGTTCTGTCATGTGAGGCCTTGAGAGAGGGTTCGAATCAGCTGCGCAAAACGAGGCGCTGAATCATGCTATTTGTGCCACGAAAAAGGCGTTGAGCATAGCGCAAAGTCTCGGTTCGCAAGATGTTGAATAAATAGGTGTTTTTGCCGCTTTTTCAAGCCCGCCAAGGGCCGATTCCGGGAGCCCAAAAAAGCGCGATTCGACGGCTGATTCAGAGGCCCGAAAACGCCGATTCCGAGGGCCTGTTTTCGCCTCCAAACTGCAGTGTGATTAGGACCTGCCAGAGAGACCTGCGGGCATCGCCGCATGCCGTCTGGCGGCGCGGCCTGCAGAACGAGGTGGTGCGCTATTACATGCTGCATCAAACCCTGGTTCCGACGCGGCTGGCCGGGGCGGCCGCTTCCGACACGGAATATGACAAGCGCATGCGTGAGCGGATGCTGTGGCTCGGTGCGGAATTCATCTCGGCGCGCGAGGCGCCGTGCAATGCCGACGGCTGCCTGACGCGGGTGGGAGAGGCGGCCGCCGACATCGTGGTGTTCGATCAGGTGCATCTCACCGAAAAGGGGTCGGTCTTCCTGATCGATGCAATCATCGACCGCGTGCTGACGCCGCCTGCGGGCGACCGGAAACAGTTTCAGCCGCGGCGGGCGATCTTCCCGGACTCAACGTCGAAGATCTCGCCGGAGGCGCCTATCTCGCTGAACGCCGCAGGATCGGCGCCGGTCATCCAGACCTGCGCGCCCAGTTTTGCCAACTCGCCGAACAGCGCCTTGCGCCGGTTGGGATCGAGATGCGCCACCACCTCGTCGAGCAGCAGCAGCGGCACGATGCCGGTCATCTCGGCGACGAGGCTCGCATGCGCCAGCACGAGGCCGATCAGAAGCGCCTTCTGCTCGCCGGTCGAGGCGTCGCGCGCCGGCATGCTTTTCGGAGCGTAGATCACCTGCAGGTCGGTGAGATGCGGGCCGTCCAGGGTGCGGCCGGCGGCCGCATCGCGCGCGCGGCTGGTGCGCAGGATTTCACGATAGCGGTCTTCCACCGCAGTGGCGGTCTCCGAGGCGAGCGCGTTCTCCATCCAGCCGTCGAGCGCAATCTCGGCGGAAGGAAACGGCGAGGCCGCGCCGCGGCTGCGCAGCATCTCGGCGAGCTTTGTCAGGGTCTGGCTGCGCGTTGCGGCGACCGCGACCGCAAGCTCCGCGGTCTCCCGCTCGATGGCGCCGCACCAATGGTCGTCGTAGTTGCGCACTTCCAGCAGGCGGTTGCGCGAGCGCAGCGAGCGCTCCAGCGCGGAGACGCGGCTGGAATGCTCACTGTCGATGGCCAGCACGAGACGGTCGAAGAAGCGGCGGCGCTCGGAGGCAGCGCCGAGAAACAGCCCGTCCATGGCCGGTGTCAGCCACACCATGCGCAGGTGATCGCCGAAGGCGGTGGCGGAACCCACCGGCTCGCGGTCGATGCGGCAGCGACGGCTCGCACCGCCTTCCTCGCCTTGCGGGGCATCGATGCCGGTGCCGAGCGTGGCCAGGCCCAACGCGCCCTCGATCTCGGCGGAGACCGCCCAGGAGCCGTCGCCCTGGTTGTCGGCGACGTCCTCCAGCGTGGCGCGGCGCAGGCCCCGCCCGGGCGACAGAAACGAGATCGCCTCCAGGCAATTGGTCTTGCCCGCGCCGTTAGGCCCGACGAGGGCCACCACATCGCCGCGCGCGGCAACCGTGGCCGCGCGGTAGTTGCGGAAATGCGTCAGCGACAGGCGATGGATGCGGGAGGGGGTCATGGTTCAATCTATCATCCGTCATGCCCGGGCCTTGTGGCGGGCATCCGCGTCTTTCTGTTGTCCAAGACGTGGATGGCCGGGACGTCTAGCGCGAAGACGCGCTTCGCGCTTTTGCCCGGCCATGACGCAAACTACTCATCGTACGCTCGCTGCGACGCCTCACACCCGCATCGGCATCAGCACGTAGAGCGCGCCCTTGTTGTCCTTGTCCTGCACAAGCGTCGGCGAGCCCGGATCGGCGAGCCTGAGCACGGCGACTTCGCCCTCGATCTGGGCGGCGATGTCGAGCAGATAGCGCGAGTTGAAGCCGATATCGAGCGGGTCGGAAGCGTATTCGACTTCGAGTTCTTCGGTCGCGGAGCCGGAGTCCGGATTGGTCACCGACAGCACCAGCTTGCCGGCGGACAGCGCCAGCTTCACGGCGCGGCCGCGCTCGCTGGAAATGGTGGAGACGCGGTCGACCGCGGCCTCGAAATCCTTCTTGTCGACGACGAGTTCCTTGTCGTTGTTCTGCGGAATGACGCGGCCATAGTCCGGGAAGGTGCCGTCGATCAGCTTCGAGGTGAGCACGACATTGCCGATGGTGAAGCGGATCTTGCCCTGCGACAGCTCGATGCCGACCTCGGCCTCGGTGTCCTCGATCAGCCGCTGCACTTCGCCGACCGTCTTGCGCGGTACGATCACGCCCGGCATGCCGGCCGCGCCCTTGGGCAGCACAAGATCGATCTGCGCCAGGCGATGGCCGTCGGTGGCAACCCCGCGCAGCGTCTGCGCCTTGGCGGTTCCCGCGGTGTGCAGATAGATGCCGTTCAGATAATAGCGCGTCTCCTCGGTCGAGATGGCAAACTGCGAGCGGTCGATCAGGCGCTTGAGATCGGCGGCGGGCAGCGTGAACGAATGCGTCATGTCGCTCGCCGCAAGATCCGGGAAATCGCTTTCCGGCAAGGTCTGCAGCGTGAAGCGCGAGCGGCCGGCGCGGATCGCCATCACCGAGCGGTCGCCGTCGCCTTCGAGCACGATCTGCGAGCCATCGGGCAGCTTGCGCACGATGTCGTAGAACATGTGCGCGGGCACCGTGGTGGAGCCGCCGGTTCCACTTTCCGCCGCCAGCGTTTCCGTTACCTCGAGGTCGAGATCGGTTGCCTTCAGCGACAATTTGGCGTTTTCGGCGCGCACCAGCACGTTGCCGAGGATCGGGATGGTGTTGCGGCGTTCGACCACGCGATGCACGTGGCCCAGCGATTTCAGGAGCTGCGCACGCTCGACGGTAACCTTCATTGCAATATCCGCCCGATCCCTGAGATGGAAAAGCCGGGCGGCCGGCAGGCGCGCCGCGGCGTTTGGAAACCCGAAAAGCCCGGTCAATGGCAGATTTGACCAAACCCGCGGGGGACCGCAAGGTGGCGCGGAAGGGCCGCAAGTTCAAGGGAAAGACGAAGCTTTTTTATCGCTTTTGCAGCGGATTTGCGGCCCTCCCCAGCCGCGGCGGGGAGGGCCGGAACGCCATCATTCCTGCAGCTGGCGCTTCAGCGATTCGACCTCTTCGGACAGCGCCGTGTCCCTGGCGACGAGTGCCTCGATCTTGCGCACGGCATGCAGCACCGTGGTGTGATCGCGGCCGCCAAAGCGCCGGCCGATCTCCGGCAGCGAGCGCAGCGTCAGCGTCTTGGCCAGATACATCGCAACCTGCCGCGGCCGGACGACGTTGGCGGTGCGCCGCGAGGACAACAGGTCGGAGCGGCTGACATTGTACTGCCGCGCCACCACGCGCTGGATGTCCTCGATCTTGATCCGCTTCGGTTCCTGCGGCCGGATCAGGTCACGCACCTCGCGCTCGGCCATATCCAGCGTCACCGGCTGGTTGTTGAGCTTGGAATGCGCCAGCAGGCGGTTGATCGCGCCTTCGAGGTCGCGGCCGTTATGGGTGATGGTGCGCGCCAGATAGTCGAGCACCAGGTCGGGCACGTCGAAGCTCGCATGATGCGCGCGGGCCGCCGCAACGCGCGACTTCAGGATGCCAAGCCGCAGTTCCTCGCCGAGCGAGCCCATCTCGACCACGAGCCCGCCGGCAAGGCGCGAGCGCACGCGGTCGTCGAGGCTTTCGAGATCGGACGGCGGACGGTCGGCTGCGATCACCACCTGGCGTCCGGCGTCGATCAGCGCGTTCAGCGTGTGGCAGAACTCGGCCTGCGTCGACTTGCCCTGCAGGAACTGCAGGTCGTCGATGACGAGCACGTCGATGCCGCGCAGCGCTTCCTTGAACGCCAGCGCCGTCTGTGTCTTCAGTGCAGCGACGAAGCCGTACATGAATTTTTCCGCGGTGAGATAGAGCACCTTGCGCTCGCCGGCGGCATTGCCGGCCCAGGTCACCGCCTGCAGCAAATGCGTCTTGCCGAGGCCGACGCCGGCATGAATGTAAAGCGGGTTGAACATCACAGCATCGCCGCGGCGGCCCTCGGCGACCTGTCGGGCCGCGGCATGAGCCAGCGTGTTGGAGCGACCGACGACGAAGCTCGCGAAGGTCAGGCGCGGATCGAGCGGGGAACCGCCGAGCGCGTCATGGCTGGCGGAAACGGGCGCGGTGGCAACCGCGCGCAGTTCCAGCATCGGGCGCGCATCGTTCCGCTCGGGACGGCGCGTCTCGATCGGCGCAGCTGCCTCCTTTGCAGGCATCGCACAACGCATCGCCGATCGCACGGTGAGGTCGATGCGGTGCACTTCCGGCATTTCGGCCTGCCAGGCCGACAGCACGCGCTCGGCGTAATGGGCCTGGATCCAGCTCTTCAGAAAGCGCGTTGGCACCGACAGATGCACGCTTTCATCCTGCACGGCCTCGAGATCCATGCGCGCGAACCAGCTGGTATAGACGTCTTCCCCGACGCTCGACCGCAACCTGCCCTTCACCCGCGACCAGCGATCCTGTTCTGTGTTTGTCATTGCTCGAATACTTTTCTGAAAGAGGAATACTCAATTGTGAAATCGCCGTGCATGTTTGATGCCGCGCGGCGTGACCTCGAGCGAAACGACTTCAACTTGTTCAGGGCATAGGTCGGCCGTGCGGCGAAAATGCCGCCAAGCTTGGTCATCCACCGAAAAAGAAAAAATCGTTTCGCGAGGTCAGCGCGTACTCGACGGTCTGTCCGGAGCAGGCGCGTGGAGCTGGATAGAGAGAGAGCCAGAATAGCTCGCAAATACGGAGTCGTGGGAAAATTGACTTTGGTTCAATGCCGCGTTGATTCCGTAAAGCATGGTGCCTCCCCCTCCCACCGCGACAAGTCGCGGTGAGCATTCATGTCGCCAATGTTCAACTTCAGTCCGCCGCTGCCGAACACCGAGATGTCCGGCGCCGCTACGCCGCGTCCCTCAGTCCGTTTAGTCCAAACCGGGTTGAATTAGTTCAACCCCTCTGCAGGCTCCGCGTTCCCTTTGCTTTGCTGGGGTCCTGTGCGTCTTTCCCTTTGGTTTGAAGCGCGTGGTGCGCCCGGGAAAATTTGAACACAAGACAGCCGTTCTCATATTGCTATGAGTTACGAAACCTAGCATCGCTTTGGAAAGCGTCGCTACGCGCACACCGCCGCCGATTTGCACGCCCGCCCCTAGTTCTCAAACCGCGCTGGTCTTAAGAGCCGTTGGACGCCACGAGTGAACTTATAACTACACGATGGCTGGGCTCTGACAATCAGTGAATCTCAGGTGTGTGGCGACTCTGTCGCGACTGTTGCAACGATGCACGCACCCACCCGAAACCAAGGTTTTGATTCGCCGCGCAGATTCGCGTGTGTGACAAATCAGGCAGCAGTCGCAAAAAATTTTCGCAAATCCGTTACGTTGAGCCCCATGAACGCCGGTTTTCAAAATACTTGCCGTCACTATGTCGATAAGTGATTAGCGAAGCGAAGTTTTTCCCGATTGTTTTTTCGGGTAACCCGCGAGCCCGCTGTAAGGACAGTTTCACATTAGGCCTGTCACACACGGGTTTCTCGCATCGCGCAAAGGCAAAGAAGGCTGCGGAACTGCGGTCGTAGAAGTACGGAACGCTCTGAAAATGTTTGACCGCGGGAAATATGACACGCTGTGCGTGGCACAACAATCGCGGCAGCGACAAGTCAACCGGAAAAAAGAAAGGCCCGGCGAACCGGGCCTCGACGAATTTCTCTTTCTGTCAGCTCTGACTTTCGTCAGCTCTGGCGTCGGCTCACTTGGCGAGCTTCGCGATCTGATGCGTCAGGCGCGAGACCTTACGGTTCGCGTTGTTGCGGTGAATGATGTTGTGCTGCGCCGCCTTCATCAACTCCGGCTCGGCGCGCTTCATCGCCGTGACCGCCGCGTTGCGGTCGCCGGTCTTGATTGCTTCCTCGACGGAGCGCACCGCGGTGCGCAGCTTGGTCCGGCGCGCCTTGTTGACGACGGTGCGGCGGGCAATCTTGCGGGTCGCCTTCTTGGCGGAAGTCGTATTGGCCATCTCTTCAAAAATCCTTCGACAGGTGCCGACCGTGGCTGGCCGGGCTCGGCTCTCGCCCCGGCGTTCCAATTTCACAATCGACGCTGTTATGTGTTCCGGGTGTTCTGAAAGACGAATGCCAGGGCCGAGTATCTCGCAGGGCGCGGCGCCGCTCAAAGAACAGCGGCGGCGGGATTGCGCCCGCCGCCATCGGCCGGTCTTATAGAGGGCGTACCGGCAAGCGTCAACGCTTTCCGGGCCGGAAAGCCGCGGAAGAGGGGCGCCTGAGAGGGCCGATAAGGTGCTGAAGTGGTTGAATTTCCTCACCTGCCCCGGTATTGGCTGACGGCATTTGCGGGGCGCTCGAAATATCGGGGTGATGCATGATTCGCGGCTTTTTCCGATTGATCGGGCTGTTGCTGCTGGCTGGCGGTTTCATTTTCGTGGTCTATGACGGCGCCCGCTGGGTCGCCGACCAGACCCTGCGGTTCACCCGGTTCGGCCAGTTCTGGAACGACGTTCACCAGTCCAGCCAGCAGGCGTTTCGGACCTGGGTCGAGGCCAACGTGCCCTGGCTCTGGAACAGCGTCGCCAAGGTGGTGCTGGATCAGCCGGTCTTTGCGGTCATGGGCATTCTGGGCATCGTGCTGATGATCCTGTTCCGTCCGCGCAAGCCCCTGATCGGCTATTCCCGGGACTGACCGGAGCCTGGCGTCGTAACGGGACTGCCAAGGCTTGCGTAAAGACATATATAGATGTCATTCGGCCCGGGCCGTTCGCGCCTCGGCCGAAAGTCCCGCCTGGAGGTAATCCATGTTTTTCATGCGCAAGACCACCGCGCTGCCAAGTGCGTCCGAGGCTTTGCCGGGCCGCGCTACGCCGATCCCGACGGCCCCGCGCCATTTCGTCAATGGGCGCGGCTTGCTGCCGCCTTATCCCGATGGCCTTGAGCAGGCCGTGTTCGGCCTCGGCTGTTTCTGGGGCGCCGAGCGAAAATTCTGGGAGCTGGGCGAGGGCATCTTCACGACCGCGGTCGGTTATGCCGGTGGCTACACGCCGAACCCGACCTACGAAGAAGTCTGCTCGGGCCGCACCGGTCACACCGAAGTGGTGCTGGTCGTATTCGACCCGAAGAAGGTCGCTTACGAGAAATTGCTGAAGACGTTCTGGGAAAATCACAACCCCACGCAGGGCATGCGCCAGGGCAATGACGTCGGCACGCAATATCGCTCGGCGATCTACACCTTCAACGACGCGCAGAAGAAGGCCGCCGCCGCTTCGAAGGCGACCTATCAGAAGGCGCTCTCGGCAAAAGGCCTCGACGCCATCACGACCGAGATTGCCGATGCCGGTCCGTTCTATTTCGCCGAGGACTATCATCAGCAATATCTCGCCAAGAACCCGGCGGGCTATTGCGGCCTCGGCGGCACCGGCGTGTCGTGCCCGATCGGCGTCGGCGTCAACGCAGCGTGATGCAGTCAAGCATCCCTTGCCCTGCTTTCGCGGGGCGAGGGACGTCGTGCGGATCCCTCAACACCAATTGTTAACCATAACCGGTGCAAGACTGGGGCTGTCTGGCTTCAAGGGATTGCTCCGGTGCGGGTTGCGCGCGCGTTTCGTCTGCCGATCATCGCCGCCATGACCGCGCTCGCGCTGTCGGGCTGCATGGGCAGAACCGCGCCCGTTGCTGTCGCCTCGCAGCCAAGCCTCGACAGCATGGCCTATGCCGGACCTGCACCTGTCCCTGCCGCCTATGCCGCGCCGACGCCGGTGCCCGCGCCGTACGACATGCCCTATCATCTCGATGCCGGCGACAGGCTGCGCGTCGTGGTCTACGGCCAGGAAGGCCTCACCAACACCTATTCGATCAGCGCCGGCGGCACCATTACGATGCCCCTGATCGGCCCGGTGCCCGCGCGGGGCCGCACGCCGCAGGGACTTGCCGCCGACATCGGTGTGCGCCTGCGCAACGGTTACATCCGCGAGCCTTCGGTTGCGGTGGAGGTCGAGGCCTATCGTCCGTTCTTCATCCTCGGCGAAGTGCAGGCTCCCGGCCAGTATCCCTACGTGCCCAATATGACGGCCGAGAGCGCGGTGGCGATCGCAGGCGGCTTCTCGCCGCGCGCGCGCAAGGACAGTGTCACGCTCACGCATACCGATGCTTCCGGCGCCTCGCGCACGACCGTGCCGCCGGGCACGCCGATCAGCCCCGGCGATACCGTGCTCGTCGGCGAGCGCTGGTTCTAAGCAATCATTCCAGCATTCCATCCCGCCGGGCGAAAGCTTGCGTCAACACGCTGCTGCGTCAGCTGCGGTGTATCAGCGCAATGCGCGGGCCGCGATGGTAAGGGCAGCGCGGCGACGCTAGAAGCTCGTCCGATCAATTCGTCATCGTTGAAAGCGCAACAAACAAAATGAAACCGAGTTCTTCGATCAATCTCATTCGCGCGGCCGCTGCGGCCGGCCTGGTGGCCCTTGCTGCCGTGATGTTCTCCAACGTTTGCCACGCGCAGGCCGATTCCTATCCGAACCGGCGCATCACTTTCGTCGTGCCGTATCCCGCGGGCGGCGCCACCGATGTTTCGGCGCGCCTGCTGGCCAACAAGCTGTCGGATGCGTGGAAACAGCCGGTGGTCGTCGAAAACAAGTCGGGCGCGGGCGGCGTGGTCGGCAACGATTACGTCGCCAAGGCGCAGCCTGACGGTTACACGGTTCTGGTCGCTATCACGCAGATCATCCAGGCCCCCAGCCTCGTCGCGAGCCTGCCATACGACGTATTCAAGGATCTCGCGCCGGTCACCCAGGTCGCGCTGTCGACAATCGTGCTCACGGTGCCCGAGCAGCAACCGATCAAGTCGCTCAAGGAACTGATCGATCTGGCCAAGGCCAATCCCGGCAAGCTGCCCTATGGCTCGTTCGGCAATGCCACGACGTCGCATCTCTATGGCGAGTTGTTGAAGAAGCGGGCGGGCATTGACATGACTCATGTTCCCTACCGCGGGGCGGCGCCGCTCCTGAACGATCTGCTCGCCAACACGGTGACATCAGGCTTTCTCGATCTGACCACCGCCGGCAGCCAGATCAGCGCGGGCAAGCTCAGGGCATTGGCGATCGGCGGCGAAAAGCGCCGGACGAATTTGCCCAACGTGCCGACGCTTGCCGAGCTTGGTTTCCCCGGCTTCGAGGCCGAGGGCTGGGTCGGCGTCTTCGTGCCCGCCGCAACGCCAAAGGACATCGTGCAGAAGCTGTCCGCGGAGTTGGCCCGCATCATCGCCTCGCCGGAAGGCGTGGCCGGCCTCGAAGCCGTCAGCCTGATGCCCGTCGGCGGAACGGCGGAGGCGTTCGACGCGGCGCTACGCCGCGATCACGCCCGCTGGGCCGACGTCGTCAAGGCGGTTGGCGTCAAGGGCGAGTAAGAAAGTCGCACCGATGCGCGGGTGATGCCCGTGCATCTTCGGCCGTCACTTCTTCATATGCTTGGCAAAGAAGGCGAGGCTGCGCGGCCAGGCGATGTCAGCGCTTGCCTTGTCGTAGCTGGCGCGCTCGTCGCAATGAAAGCCGTGCTGTGCGCCGGGATAGGTGAAGACCTCGACCTCCGGCCGCTTTGACTTGATGGTCTCGACGTCGGTCAAGGGGATGCCGGCGTCCTTTTCACCGAAGTGCAGTTGCGTCGGCACGGTCGGCTTGTCGTCGGCAAAGCGGACGACGGCGCCGCCGTAATAGCCGACCGCGGCCGAGAGTCCGGACAGTTTCGTCGCAGCCGCATAGGCGATGCTGCCGCCAAGGCAAAAACCCATAATGCCGACAGGCCCGACATTCTTCACTGCATCGATCGCGGCCTGCGTATCGCGCAGCATCGCCGGCCAGTCGGGACTGGCGATGAATTTGCGCGCGTTGGCGACCTCGTCGGGCGAATAGCCGCACTGGAAGTTCGGCTGGATGCGATCGAAGATCGAGGGCGCGATCGCGACATAGCCCTCGGCGGCGAGGCGGTCGCAGACCGAGCGGATGTGATGATTGACGCCAAAGATCTCCTGGATCACCACGATGGCGCCCTTCGGGCTGCCGGAAGGATCGGCGCGATAGCCGCCGAGTTTGAAACCATCCGATGCGGTCAGGTTGATGTCTTGTCCCACGGTTCATCCATCCTTGGTTCGGGTTGTTGTCGGGATCGGGTGAGAGGCTGTGTCCTATTTGAGCATGATCTCCGCGCAAACGCTTCGCGTTTGTCGCAGGGAAAACCGGTGCCCACTTTTCGGGATCATGCTTACTGCCACATCCAGTTGTGGCCCCAGTCGCCCTTCCAGCCGGCGAGCTTGCCTTTGCGGAATTGAAGATAGAGCCGGTGGCGGTTGGGAAATAGCCCGCTGCCGCCGTAGTTGCGGAAGGCGAGAAAAATTTCATCGCCGGGACGGCCGCGGACGTAATTGAGCGGGACGCCCAGCGCGAAGGCAGCCTCGTCGGCGCCCATGCCGAAGACGAGGGGCGTGTTGTTGGAGAGCGTTTCGGTGAAGGTCGGAGGGTAGGGGCCGCCAAGTGGCGGAAGTCCCTGCGCCACAGCCGGGGATACGCCCGACAGGCTGGTCGACGCTAGCAGCAACGACGCCGCAACAAATTGCTTCATGACGCCGCTTTCCGTTGTTGCCTGCCATCGAGCCGGTCGAGGAACGAAAGCACGGCCTCGTTGAAAGCCTTGGGCTGGTCGATATTGGCGGCATGGCCGGCGGCCGGGATCACCACTTTCTCAGCATCAGGAATTTTCGCGGCCATGTAATCGGACGCCGCCAGAAACGGCGTATCGTCGGCGCCGACCACGACCAGCGACGGCACCTTGATGGAAGGCAGGGTCTCCATCACGCTGGCGTCGCGCTGGGTCAGCATGCCGCGCGCGGCACGCGCCAGCCCCGATGCATCGCGATGGGTGACGCTGGCGCGCTCGGCGCTCATCTGCTTCAGCACGGCAAGGCCTTCGCTGTCGAACCGCGCAGCGGTCTCATGGGCACGCTTGTTCCAGGCATCGCGTGCATCGTCCTTCTTGAAGCCCGGGCCGGTATCGATGATGAGCAGCGCGCGCACCCGTTCGGGATGGCTGCGATAGAACGCCAGTGACATGTATCCGCCGAGCGACAGCCCGCCGACTATAGCTTTCTCTGCGCCGACGGTATCGAGCAGGGCGGCGATATCCGCCACCGTCAGCGCCTCGCTGTAGGCCGCTGGGTCTTCCGGGTAGTCGGACTGGCCGTGGCCGCGCATGTCCCACAGCACGAGCTTGTAATGCCGCGAAAGCGCCGCGATCTGGCCTTGCCACATGCCCGACGTCGACGAGTAGCCGTGGGTCATGATCAGCGGCGGACCGCTGCCGTGAACCTCATAATGGATGTCGACCCCGTCACGGTTGAGCTTGGGCATTGCGCTTCCTCGTCTTTTCTCCCCGTTAGCTTAGCCCTATTCACGCGCGATTGAGAAATGCGGAAATAGGGGACCCTGCCCACGCTTGCGGAACTTGATTGCGGCGCCTGCCGGCAAAGACCTGCCGCAACGCAAAAGGGCCGCTGCGCGAATAATCATATTCTCCTTCGATCAATTCCAAATTGCATTGCCTGTAGCCGGGAACGGGATCATGCTGCGCGCAACTGGCCGCTTACCCGGTGGGCCGCCAGCCATCCCGAACGTGAGGTGCCGCCGTAAGCGGCCCCGTACACCGGAAGGGGAGAGGAAATGCCCAACCTTAATATCAACGGACGGAATGTGTCCGTCGAAGCGGCCAATGATACGCCGCTGCTTTGGGTCATCCGCGAACAATTGCAGATGACAGGCACCAAATTCGGTTGCGGCGCCGGCCTGTGCGGCGCCTGCACGGTTCACGTCAACGGCGAGGCGGTTCGTTCCTGCCAGACGCAGTTCAGCGACGCCGTCGGCAAGAAGATCACCACCATCGAAGGCCTTTCCGCCAAGAGCGATCATCCGCTGCAGAAGGCCTGGGTCGCCGAGCAGGTGCCGCAATGCGGCTACTGCCAGTCCGGGCAGATCATGCAGGCAGCCGCGCTGCTGGCGAAGAATTCCAACCCCACCAAGGACGAAGTGGTCGCGCATATGGACGGCAATC
>Ga0081540_1002941_pt1 | contig 13703 bp, 13 predicted proteins | sample TabmetS2T1R1_FD_71024 | JGI IMG/M metagenome (GOLD analysis project Ga0081540, IMG submission 71024) | Tabebuia heterophylla rhizosphere microbial communities from the University of Puerto Rico - S2T1R1 | ecosystem: Host-associated > Plants > Roots > Rhizosphere ... | reverse complement strand
TGAAACCTTGCGCCATTGCCGGTCCGCGCCGCCGCGCTGCGCCAGCCAGATGCGATCGGGCGCCTGGTCAGCCCATTTCGCCAGCGACGCCGGAATGTGCTTCTCGTAAGGCTGCAGCGGAATGCGCGACTTCAGGACGATGACGCCATCGGGGCGATGCTCGACCGCGATGTCGCGCGCGAGCCATTCGATCTTTCGAAAGGCCGGCTTGGTCAGCACCGCGGCAGCACTCCCACTCATATTGCGTCTCCCGGAATTCGTCCTTTGCGGATCTCTGAAGTCTTGTTGGTTCTAACGCTTGATATAGACAGGCTTTCGTTTCTCAAGGAAGGCCCTGATGCCTTCGTTGAAATCTTCCGATCGGCTGCACAACACCTGATTGCGGTCTTCCATCGCAATCACGGCCTCGATCGAGCCGGCGTCGACGCTCATGTTCAGGCACTCTTTCGATAACCTCAAGCCAACCGGCGAGGCCGTCATCATCGCATCGACGTAGGGCTCGGCCGCGACATCCAGCCCGCCCTCCTCGACGAGCTCGGAGACGAGGCCGACCGCGAGCGCGCGCTCAGCGCCGATGAAGCGGCCGGTCAGGATCAGTTCCGACGCCACCGACACGCCAACGAGGCGCGGCAGGAAATAGGAGGTGCCGATGTCGCAGCCGCCGAGGCCCAGCTTGATGAAGGCGCAGTTCATCCGCGCCGATCTGGTGGCGATGCGGATGTCGGCGGCGAGCGCCAGCGCAAATCCGCCGCCGGCGGCGGCGCCCTGGATCAGCGCAATGATCGGCTGCGGGCAGCGTCGCATCAGCATCACGATGTCGGCGATGCGGCGCTGCGAGTCCAGCGACTCCGTCACCCCGGGCGGCTCCTGCTGCCCGGCGCGGCGCTTCATTGCATGCTTGAGGTCGAGCCCGGCGCAGAACGATGCGCCCGCGCCCTTCAGCACCACGACACGCGTGGAACGGTTGCGCTGCAGGCTTTCGAAATAGGCATTGAGCGCGTCGATCAGCGAGGGATCGAGCGCGTTGAGGCTGTCCGGGCGATTGAGCGTGACCCAATCGACGCCGTCATGATGTGCGATCAGCAGTGGTTGGGACATGCGAACCTCCAGCATGCGTCGTCAGCCGTCGGATTTCACCCTCCCCTGGAGGGGGAGGGTCGATCGCGCGTAAGCGCGAGCGGGGTGGGGTGACGGTCTCTCCGCCTCCAACAGTGCCCGAGTGGAGAGATCACCCCACCCCGGCGCTTCGCGCCGACCCTCCCCCTCCAGGGGAGGGTAAAGCAGCGAAGAGAGCCGCTTACCGCGGCGCCATGCGGATGGCGCCGTCGAGGCGGATGGTTTCGCCGTTGAGCATCGGGTTCTCGACGATGTGAACCGCGAGGTTGCCGTATTCAGAGGCGTCGCCGAGGCGGGCCGGATGCGGCACCTGCGCGCCGAGGCTCTTGCGGGCCTCTTCGTTCAGGCCCATCAGCAGCGGCGTCAGGAACAGGCCGGGCGCGATGGTGTTGACGCGGATCTTGAGGCTGGCGAGGTCGCGCGCGGCCGGCAGCGTGAGGCCGACGACGCCGCCCTTCGACGCCGAATAGGCGATCTGGCCGATCTGGCCTTCATAGGCCGCAACGGAGGCGGTGTTGATGGCAACGCCGCGCTCCTCGCCGATCGGCGGCGCGGTCGCCAAACGCTCGGCGAACAGGCGCAGCACGTTGAAGGTGCCGATCAGGTTGACGTTGATGATGCGGACGAATTTTGCCAGCGGATAGACGCCGTCCTTGCCGACAACGCGCTGCGAGCCGCCGATGCCGGCGCAGTTCATCAGCACGCGGGCGATGCCGTGCGCGGCTTCGGCTTTCGCAATCGCCGCCTTGATCGCCTCTTCGTCAGTGACGTCGGCGTGGAGGGCGATGCCCTTCACCTCGGCGGCGACCATTTCGGCGTTTTCCTTGTTCTGGTCGATGACGCCGATTTTGGCGCCTTTGGCGGCCATGGCGCGGGCGGTCGCGGCGCCTAGGCCCGAACCACCGCCGGTGATGAGAACGGCAACGTCTTGCAACTGCATGGTAACAACCTTTCCTTCCTTTGGCGTTTCTTCTCTGGATGGCGAATGGACGATGGCCTATTCGCTACTCGCTATTCGCCCGTTCAGCATGCCGCCGCAGATCAGCGCTTCCATGTGCTTAATGTATTCGCGGCAGACGTCGTCGGTGACCGGGCCGACACCGGTCGCCCGCGACATCGCATGACGGCCGAAGAACAGGTGATCGCAGGCGCCGATCAGGCTGGTGTAGAACAGCACCGGATCGATGTTGCGGAATTCGCCGGCCTTGACGCCCTCAGCGAGCAGGCGGCGATGGAAATCCAGCAGCGGCGCGACGAAGAATTTCGAGACTTCGTCGGCAGCTTCTGCGCTGCTCTCGTGCAGCAGATAGTGGATCAGCCGGTTCATGTAGGGGAACTGATGATAGGCCCGGATGATGCCGCCGATATGCAGGCGAAGCTTCGCCGTCGGCGTGATCGGCTGGCTGATGAGGTATTCGAGCCCCGACATCTCGGTCGCGGCATCGCGCGCCAGAAGCGCCAGCAACAGCCCGTCCTTGTTGCCGAAATGGTATTTCACCAGCGCGGCGTTGACGCCGGATTTCTGCGCAATGTCGGAAAGCGACACCTCGATCGAGGCGCGCTCGATCATCAGTTCGCTCGCCGCGACAAGCAGCTTCTCCGCGGTGGCATTTCTGCCGCCCGGGAGCCTCGTCGGTACGCTGGTATTCAATTGCGAAGCCATCACTGACCCGGTCCGGAAATCCGGGCCGCACATAAGCGCATGCCGCGCCTGCACTCAAGAGTTAATTGATTGATTGACTAAATCCTGCAGCGCCCCTTAAATCCGGCCCAACTTTCAAACGCCATCCATAAACATCAGGGAGAAAAGACATGGCCGAGGCCTATATCGTCGCCGCTGCGCGCACCGCGGGCGGCCGCAAGGGGGGACGTCTCGCAGGCTGGCATCCGGCCGATCTCGCCGCTTCGGTGCTGAATTCGCTGGTCGATCGCACCAAGGTCGACCCGGCCCAGATCGAGGACGTCATCATGGGCTGCGTGATGCAGGCCGGGGAACAGTCCAACAACATCGCCCGCAACGCGGTGATGGCCTCCAAGCTGCCCGAGAGCGTGCCCGCCACCTCGGTCGACCGCCAGTGCGGCTCGTCACAGCAGGCGTTGCACTTTGCGGCACAGGCCGTGATGGCAGGCAGCATGGACATCGTGATCGCCGCCGGCGTGGAATCGATGACGCGCGTGCCGATGGGCCTGGCCTCGCAACTCCCCGCCAAGAACGGCTTTGGCCATTACAAGAGCCCGGGCATCGAGCAAAAATATCCGAACATCGTGTTCAGCCAGTTCACCGGCGCGGAAATGATGGCGGAGAAGTACGGGCTCTCCAAGGATCAGCTTGACGAATACTCCTACAACAGCCACCAGCGCGCGATTGCCGCCACCCAAGGCGGTAAGTTCAAGGACGAGATCGTTCCGGTCCAGATCACCCGCGCCGACAATACGACCGATACCCACCATATCGACGAAGGCATCCGCTTCGACGCCAGCCTCGACGGCATCAAGGGCGTCAAGCTGATCGCCGAGAACGGCAAGCACACCGCCGCCAGCGCCAGCCAGATCTGCGACGGCGCGTCCGGCGTCATGGTGGTCAACGAGCGCGGCCTGAAGTCGCTCGGCGTCAAGCCGCTGGCGCGCATCCATCACATGACCATGATGGGCGGCGATCCCGTGATCATGCTGGATGCGCCGCTGCATGCCACCAAGCGCGCGCTGGAGAAGGCCGGCATGTCGATCAACGACATCGACCTGTTCGAGGTCAACGAGGCCTTCGCTGCCGTACCGGTGGCGTGGCTGAAGACATCAGGCGCCGATCCGGCAAGACTCAACGTCAACGGCGGCGCGATCGCGCTCGGCCATCCGCTTGGCGGCTCCGGCACCAAGCTGATGACCACGCTGGTCAATGCGCTGAAGCAGAACAACAAGCGTTACGGCCTGCAGACCATGTGCGAAGGCGGCGGCATGGCGAACGTCACGATCGTCGAACGGCTCTAAAACAAGAAAAGCGTTTGGCGACTGGCGAGCAGGAGGTGCGCTTCCTGCTCGCCATTTTCATATTGAGGGAACACCCATGACCCATCCGTCGATCTACGCCCGCAAAACACCGAACAAGATCGCCTATCAGATGGCCGGGACCGGCAAGGCGATCACCTATCGCGAGTTGGATGAGCTTTCGAACCAGGGCGCACATCTGTTCCGCGCGCTCGGGCTGAAGGCCGGCGACCACATCGCCTTCCTGATGGAAAACCGCCTGGCGTTCATGGAGATCTGCTGGGCGGCGCAGCGCAGCGGTCTCTATTTCACTGCGATCAGCCGCTATCTCACCGAGGAAGAGATCGCCTATATCGTGAAGGATTGCGGCGCAAAAGTCTTCATCACCACGCCGCAATGCGCCGACAAGGTCAAGGGCCTGATCAAGGGCGAACCCGGCGAGCCGCTGTTCTTCATGGTCGACGAGCCCGCGCCCGGCTTCCGCTCCTGGGACAAGGAAGCCATCGCGATGCCGGTGACGCCGATCGCGGATGAAGTCGCCGGCTACGACATGCTGTATTCGTCAGGCACCACCGGCCGGCCCAAGGGCATCAAGAAGGAGTTCGAGGGCAAGGCGATCGACGTGCCGAACCCGCTTTTGAAAATTCTCTGCGCCGATATGTGCGGCATGTCGGCCGACAGCATCTATCTGTCGCCGGCGCCGCTCTATCACGCCGCTCCCTTGCGCTTCAACATGATGGCGATCACGCTCGGCGGCACCTCCATCATCATGGAGCATTTCGATGCCGAGGAATTTTTGAAGCTGATCGAGAAGTACAAGGCCACGCAGTCGCAACTCGTGCCGACCATGTTCGTACGCATGCTGAAACTGCCCGACGAGGTGCGCGCGGCTTACGACGTCTCGACGCTGAAGGGCGCGATCCACGCCGCCGCACCCTGCCCGATCGACGTCAAGGCAAAAATGATCGAGTGGTGGGGACCGATCCTGATCGAATATTACGCCGGCTCCGAAGGCAACGGCGTCACGGTTTCGACCTCGCAGCAATGGCTGACCCATCGCGGCACCGTCGGCCGCGCCGTGGTCGGCAAGGTGAAGATTTTGGACGAGAACGACGAGGAGAGGCCGATAGGGGAAATCGGCACGGTCTATTTCGCCGACGCGCCTGTCTTCGCCTATCACAACGATCCCGAGAAGACGAAGAAGGCCTACAACGAAAAAGGGTGGTCGACGCTCGGCGACGTCGGATATCTCGACGACGAAGGCTACCTCTATCTCACCGACCGAAAGAGCTACATGATCATCTCGGGCGGCGTGAACATCTATCCGCAGGAGACCGAGGACGTCCTGATCACCCATCCTGCCGTCTCCGACGTTGCCGTATTTGGCGTGCCGAACGAGGAGATGGGCGAGGAGGTCAAGGCCGTGGTGCAGCCGCACGACATGTCGAAGGCCGGCAAGGAGCTAGAGGCTGAACTGATCCTGTTCTGCCGCAAGCATCTGTCGCCGATCAAATGCCCGAAGAGCGTCGACTTCGAAGCGGAGTTGCCGCGCACGCCGACCGGCAAACTCGTGAAGCGGCATCTGCGTGATCGTTATTGGCCGAAGCCGGCGGCGAAGGCTTAGGGATTCGCAGGGTGGGCAAAGGCGCGCCTTCCCGCCGCGCCCACCAATAGCACTCCGCTCGTGATGGTGGGCACGCTACGCTTTGCCCACCCTACGCATCCGGGACTGAAGAGGTAGCTTCCTTCCCTTCGCCCCTTGTGGGAGAAGGTGGCACGGACGAAGTCCGTGCCGGATAAGGGGTCTGTCTCTACGGAAACATACCCCTCGCCCGTCTCGAATGAGCATCCGCACATTCGATCCACCCTCTCCCACAGGGGAGAGGGGAAGAGAGGCGCGAACAATGACCATCCTTCCCGAGATCCCGCTCCCCTCCTCCGTCCGCTCCCGATACGTCGACAACATCAACGGCCTGCGCGTGCACGTGCTCGAAGCCGGCTTCGAAACGCATGGCAGGCCCTGCGTGCTGCTGCTGCACGGCTTTCCCGAACTCGCCTTCTCCTGGCGCAAGGTGATGCCGGTTCTCGCAGAGGCCGGCTATCACGTGATCGTGCCGGACCAGCGCGGCTATGGCCGCACCACCGGATGGGACCCGGATTACGACGGCGATCTTGCCTCGTTCCGGCTCACCAACCTGGTGCGCGACGCGCTTGGGCTGGTGTCGGCGTTCGGCTATCGCGAGGTCGAAGCCGTGATCGGGCATGATTTCGGCTCGTCGGTCGCGGCCTGGTGCGCGCTGATCCGGCCCGACGTATTCAGATCGGTCGTCATGATGAGCGCACCTTTCGCCGGCCCGCCGGCGCTGCCCTTCAACACCGTGGACGGGCCGGCCAAACCCGCTGCCGACGATCCCATTCACCGCGAGCTCGCGGCGCTGCCGCGGCCGCGAAAACATTACCAATGGTACTACTCGACGCGCGAGGCGAATGCCGACATGCACGACGCGCCGCAGGGCGTGCATGATTTCCTGCGCGCCTATTACCACCACAAGAGCGCGGACTGGAAAGCCAACAAGCCCCACCCGCTGAAATCCTGGACGGCGGACGAAATCGCGAAACTGCCGACCTATTACGTGATGGACCTTGCCAAGGACATGGCCGCAACGGTTGCGGAGGAAATGCCATCGCCGGAAGAGATCGCCGCGAATAAATGGCTGCCCGACAGCGAGCTTGCCTTCTACAGCGCGGAGTACGAACGCAACGGATTCCAGGGCGGCCTGCAATGGTATCGCTGCGGTACCTCAGGCGCCTTTGTGCCGGAGCTGCAGACCTGGTCGGGCCGCACCATCGACGTGCGCTCCGCCTTCATCTCGGGCAAGCAGGACTGGGGCACTTACCAGCGCCCCGGCGTGTACGCGGCCATGCAGTCGAAGGCCTGCACGAACATGATCGGCTGCCATCTCGTCGATGGCGCGGGCCACTGGGTGCAGCAGGAGCAGGCGAACGAGGTGAGCTGGTTGCTGGTGCAATTCCTGCGCGGGGCGAAGGCGTAGACGGAGGCAAACCAGGCACGTCCGCCAATTGACCGCGGCGACAGCCAATATTAGAATAATTCTAAACTAAGAAAAGGCGCTGTCCCGTGAAGAATTTCGCCGATCTCACCGAGCGAGAAGTGCTGGCCGTTGCGATTGCTTCCGAGGAGGAGGACAGCCGCATCTACATGAGTTTCGCGGAAGACCTCGCCGAACGCTATCCCGACTCGGCCAAGGTCTTCGAGGAGATGGCCGAGGAAGAACGCGGCCACCGTCACCGCCTGCTCGAACTCTATGAAAAGCGCTTTGGTCCTCATCTGCCGCCGATCCGCCGCGAGAACGTCAAGGGATTTTTGCGGCGGCGTCCGATCTGGCTGACCAAGAACCTGCCGCTCGACACGATCCGCAAGGAAGTCGAGACCATGGAGCTCGAGGCCGAGCGCTTCTACGCCAAGGCCAGCGAGCAGGCCGAGGACGTCGGCGTGCGGCGCTTGCTCGGCGACCTCGCCGAGGAGGAGAAGCACCACGAGCAGCTCGCGGTAAAACTCACCGGCGAAATTCTCAGCCCCGACGTGCGCGCCGAAGAGGACAAGACGCGGCGGCGCATGTTCGTGCTGCAATATGTGCAGCCGGGATTGGCCGGACTGATGGACGGTTCGGTCTCGACGCTGGCGCCGCTGTTTGCGGCGGCCTTCGCCACGCATCAGAACTGGCAGACGTTCCTGGTGGGACTTGCCGCCTCGATCGGCGCCGGCATCAGCATGGGATTTGCGGAAGCCTTGTCCGACGATGGCTCACTGACCGGGCGCGGGTCGCCCTGGCTGCGCGGCATCACCTGCGGGTTGATGACGACGCTCGGCGGTATCGGCCACACCCTGCCCTATCTCGTTCCCGACTCCTGGCCGAATGCGTTCTGGATCGCCACCGCCATCGCCTGCATCATCGTGTTCTTCGAATTATGGGCAATCGCCTTCATCCGCGCGCGCTACATGGACACGCCGTTCCTGCAGGCGGTGTTCCAGATCGTGCTGGGTGGGGCCATCGTGCTCGCGGTCGGGATACTGATCGGCGCGGCTTAGGCGTCGCTTTATGTCGGGTTCGCCGTGTCTGCCGCGATCCGGCCGAACATTCGAAAGTCATGGAAAGCGCCTTTGAACCAGGCCATTTGCCGCAACGTGCCCTCATATTTAAAGCCTGACTTTTCCAGCACGCGATCAGACGCGCCATTACCGGGCAACGTCCAGGCATCGATGCGATTGAGCCTGAAGGTCTCATGCCCGCACGCGACCACGGCTCGCACCGCCTCCGTCATCAGGCCCTTGCCCCAATGATCCGGATGCAACTCGTAGCCGATTTGGCCGGACCGCCATTTCTTCTCGAAACTGTTGAAGCGGATTGCGCCAGCCAGCGTCTTTGAGCCGCTGATCTCGATGATCCAGGCGCATCCCTTGCCAGAGCCGTGGACCTTGGACATCCAACGCACGAAACGTTCGACTTGCGTCGTGGACGGAGCATCGGGCCAGTTGGAAAAACGCGTTACGTCAGGGACCGACAATAGCGCCCGAAAGGCCGGGACATCCTTTGGCGTCGCGGCCCGCAACGTCAGCCGCCTGGTGGACAACACGGGAAATTTCCGGCTCGCGGTCGGTGGCATGGTTTCCTCTCGATGATTTGCTTCGCTGGCGTTCCGGACAATCGGTATCAACTCCCGTTGAGTCCGCTGATCTCCGAAAAGAACATGTCCTTCCACGACGCCGGCTCGTGCTTGATGGTGCCAACGCGCCGCATGAATTTTGCGAATTTCATCGTGGCGGCCGGCGTCATCGTCCATTCGACTCCGGGGCCGGTTACGACCTTGGTCACCATCTCGAGCGACAGCTTGGAATTGCTGTCATTGATCCAGCTTTGCGCGGTGCCTTTCGGGTCCGCTGCGATGATCGCGGTCGCTTCCTTCACGGCATCGAGGAAGGCGGCGTAGAGTTCCGGATTGTCCTTGCGGAATCGCGCCGAGGTCCAGGCCACCGTAAAGGTGTGCGGCCCCAGCACATCGAAGGACGACAGCACGGTGCGGATGTTGCTCTGTTCCAGTTGCTGGAACTGGAATGGCGGCACGCTGAAGGCCGAACTGACGCCGCCGGCTCCGCTCAGCAGCGCAATCGTCGCGTCCGGCGGCGACATCGACACCGTGAGCGGATCGAGCCTGGCGTAGTTTTCCTCGCCATAGGCGGCGGCCGCCGCCATCTGCAACAGCACCGCCTGCACCGACACCTTGATCGAAGGCACCGCGATGCGGTCTCGCTCGGTGAAATCCTTGATGGACCTGATGTCGGGATTGGCGGTGTTGAGCAGGAAGGGCTGCGAGCTCAGCGCGCAGATTCCCTTGACCTCGAACGAGGTGCCTTGCGTCTTGTCCCACAGCGTGATCAGCCCGGGCACGCCGCCGCTGACGATGTCGGTCGAATTCGACAGCAGCGCCTCGTTCATCGCCACCGGCCCGTTGAAGCGCTGCCAGGAGACCTTGAAATCCCTGAGGCCGCGTTGGGCGGCATATTTCTCGATCAGCCTGTCGCGCTTCATGACATTGAACTGCAGGTAGCCCATCGAGAATTGCTCGGCCAACCTGATTTCCGCCGCACGGACCGTCACCGTCGTGCCGCCGATGGCCAAGGCCATCACCGCGCCTGCGATCCACGCTGATCTCATCGGAGCCTCCCGCGCTGTTTTCATTTTTTGTTGATCGGGAGAGTAGCGCGCAAATTGTGCTTCCGCCAAGAGCCCGGCAGCGCGACAGCGCTGTCGCTGTACAGCCATTGCTCTTGCCGCGCCCGCCCAAACTGAGCATCATCCGCGCCGCACTGGGAATGGAATTGGGAGTACGCCTTGGCCAAATCGCAATGGAGTTTCAAGACCGCCGGCGAATTGTCGGCGGCACTGGCGGCAAAAAAAGTCTCGGCTGTCGAACTGGCGGAGGACGCGATCGCCCGGATCGAGCGGCATGATGCGAAAATCAACGCAATTTGTGTTCGCGATTTCGAGCGCGGCCTTGCTGCCGCGCGAGCCGCCGACGCCGAATTGGCGCGGGGCGTGACGAAACCGCTGCTCGGCATCCCGATAACGGTTAAGGAATCCTACAATATCGCGGGCCTGCCGACGACCTGGGGCATTCCGGCACAGAAGGATTTCACCCCGGCCGAAGACGCGCTGACGGTCACCCGCGTCAAGGACGCCGGCGGCGTCATTCTTGGCAAAACCAATGTCCCGCTCGGGCTTGGTGACTGGCAGAGCTACAACGAGATCTACGGCACGACCAACAACCCGTTCGATCTGGGCCGCACGCCGGGCGGCTCTTCCGGAGGATCATCGGCAGCGCTCGCGGCGGGTTACGGCCCGCTGTCGCTCGGCTCCGACATCGGCGGCTCGCTGCGTGTGCCGGCATTCCATTGCGGCGTCTACGCGCACAAGCCGACCTTTGGGCTGGTGCCCGGGCGCGGCCACACGCCGCCGCCATTCCAGCCGCTGCCGATCGACCGCGACCTCGCCGTGGTCGGCCCGATGGCGCGCAGCGCCGCCGATCTCGCCCTGCTGCTCGACACGATCGCAGGGCCCGATCCGCTGGAGGCCGGCAAGGGCTACAAGCTCGCTTTGCCGCCGCCGCGCCACACAACGATGAAGGATTTTCGCGTGCTGGTGGTCGACACCGATCCGGTCATGCCGACCGACAGGACGGTGCGCGGCACGATCGACGCGCTCGCCACCAATCTCGGCAAGGCCGGCGTCAAGGTCGAGCGCAACAGCCCGCTGCTGCCGAACTTTGCCGAGACGTCCCGGCTCTATATGCGGATGCTGATGTCGTTTCTCGCGGCGTCCTACCCGCCGGAAGCCTACGCCGGCGCACAGGCCGCAGCCGCCGTGCTGCCCGCAAGCGAAGCAAGCCTTGCGGCGGAACGGCTGCGCGGCATGGTGCAAAGTCACCGCAACTGGTTGATGGATGACGGCGCGCGCGGGCGGCTGCGCGCGCAATGGCGCGAGTTGTTCAAGACCTACGATGTCGTGATCTGCCCGATCATGCCGACACCTGCCTATCCGCACGACCATTCGGAGGAGCAGGAAAAGCGTCGCATCAAGATCGATGGCGAGGATCACGTCTATACCGACCAGCTCTCCTGGCCCGGCATCGCCACGCTGCCCGGGCTGCCCTCGACCGCGCTTCCGACCGGATTCTCGCCGGACGGGCTGCCGGTCGGCGTGCAGATCGTCGGCCCGTGGCTCGAGGACCGCACGCCGCTGAAACTGGCGGAGCTGATCGAGTTTGAATTTGGCGGCTTCAAGCCGCCGCCGATGTTTGACGATTAGGCACAAAACTTACCTGCAACGTCATTGCGAGGAGCGAGGGTGAAGCGGTACGGTTGAAAGCGCCATGCGGACTTTCATTCGAAGCGTCATCGCCGTCGTTGCCGGCTTCCTGCTGATGTGGCCGCTTGGTTATGCCTATTCCGCGCTCGGCTGGCCAACATTCCACTTGTGGGGGCTGATGCACGGTACCTTCATCGCGGCCTGGCCCACCCTGTCGATCCTGGCATTCCTGGCCCTGGGTTATCTCCCGCCTTTCCGGAGAATCGACGACACGGCGCTCCTGATCGCTGGCCTTGTTTGGGGTCTGTTGCTGGCCAGCGGTTTCAACATCCGCCACGCGCTCGGCTTTGAGATCGCTTATGGCCTGCTCGGCGCCACGGCCGTTATCGTTGCAGCACTGTGCATCTTTGCCAAACACCGGCTTCGCCTGGCGCTGCTCGTGATATCGCCGCTTGTATTCCTGAACCTGGACCTTCTGCTGGCGCCACCGGCGCTTGAACAATTCCCGTCTCGCGCCATCTCTGATCTCAAGGGGCTCTTGCCGCCAGTCGCATTCTCGCTTGCGGGTTACGTGCTTGGTTCGCTCGCCCGCGTCGTGACCAAACGCTCACCGAGTACAGCGTAATGGCCGCACTGCATTGACGAACAAGAACCGGAGGAAACCATGAACAACGACCTTGCCGAGCTGGCAGCGCTCAACCGCGACTATGTCGCGTCCGTGCAGAATTCCGACGTCAGGCGCTTTGACGAAATCCTTAGCCCCGATTTCTACTGCTCAAATCCCGACAAGTCGCTGGTCGATCGCGCCGCCTTCCTGCAACAGACCGCAAAGCCGGTCGCTATCAAGAACCTGCGCGCGGAAGATGTGAGGATCCGAATCCTCGGCGATTTCGCCATCATCCACGCGGCGACGAGCTACACAACGCCGGATGGGCAACAGGCCCACGGCCGCTATACCGATTGCTGGGCGAAACAGAACGGCAAGTGGCTCGCAGTCTCGGCGCATGTGTCGCGATAAAATTTCGTCGTCATTTGCCGGCTTGACCCGGCAATCCATCCACTTTGAGAAAATCTTCTTGCGAAGATTGACGGATGCCCGGGTCAAGCCCGGGCATGACAATCGGTTCAACTATCAAACACGATCACGCTGCGCAGCGTCTTGCCGGCCTTCATGTCGGCAAAACCCTCGTTGATCTCGGAGAGTTTCAGCTTGGCCGAAATCCAGTCTTCCAGATGCAGCTTGCCGCGCATGTAGAATTCGACGAGGCGGGGCATGTCGACGCGGAAATGGTTGGAGCCCATCGACGAGCCCTGAATGCGGCGTTCGCGCAGGAAATCGAAGCCGTGCAGCTCGATCTTCTGACCGAACGGGATCATGCCGACGATGGTCGCGGTGCCGCCCGCCGCCAGCATCGCAAAGGACTGCTCGGCGGTTTCCTTGCGGCCGAGCACCTCGAAGGCGTGATGCACGCCGCCGCCGGTGAGTTCACGCACCTGCTGCACCACGTCGCCCCTGCCGGGATCGACGATGTCGGTGGCGCCCAACTTGGTCGCAAGCTGCAGCTTGGCCGGATTGGTGTCGATCGCAATGATGCGGCCGGCGCCCGCAATCGCGGCGCCATTGATCGCGGCCATGCCGACGCCGCCGCAGCCGATCACGGCCACGGTCTCACCGGCCTGAACCTTGGCGGTGTTCACGACAGCGCCATAGCCGGTGATGACGCCACAGCCGATCAGCGCCGCCAGCTCCAGCGGCATGTCCTTGCGGATTTTGACGATGGCGTTTTCGTGCACCAGCATCTGCTCGGCGAAGGACGACAAATTGAGGAACTGGTTGAGTTTCTCCGCACGCGCCCAGGACAGCCGGTTGGACTGGCCCGGCAGCATCTTCACGGTGGTATCGGTGCAGAGCACCGTGCGGCCGATGGTGCAATTGTCGCAGGTGCCGCAGAATACCGACAGGCACGTCACGACATGGTCGCCGGGCTTCACATAGGTGACGTCGGAGCCGACCTTTTCGACGACGCCGGCGGATTCATGGCCGAGCACCGCAGGCAGTGGGTGCGGATACAGGCCTTCCATGAAGTGCAGGTCGGAATGACAGAGGCCCGCGACCCGCGTGCGGATCAGGACTTCGCGCGGGCCGGGATTCGGCACGCTGACATCCTCGATCACCAGCGGCTGGTTGACTTCATGCAGAACGGCGGCCTTCATCGGTGT
>Ga0081540_1002940_pt1 | contig 13705 bp, 14 predicted proteins | sample TabmetS2T1R1_FD_71024 | JGI IMG/M metagenome (GOLD analysis project Ga0081540, IMG submission 71024) | Tabebuia heterophylla rhizosphere microbial communities from the University of Puerto Rico - S2T1R1 | ecosystem: Host-associated > Plants > Roots > Rhizosphere ... | reverse complement strand
TCCGGCCTTCACCGAGCGGGCCACGTGGCGGATGGTCAGCCGGTCTCTCATCCGGACCGGGTCGTCCAGGACGAGCCCGAGATCGACGTCGCTCACCAGCGGGCTGAAACCTCCGTGCGCGAGGCTGCCGAGCGCATAACCAGCGATCAGGCGTGACCCCAGGGCAGCCCGATAGGCCGCCACCGCCCGAACCAGCGCGGCCTCGCCCTGATCGGCAGTTGCCTGCCCGCCCGGCGAGCCGTGGGAATCCGAGTCAGCCGATGCCAACGGCCATCTCCACCCCCTCGAGCCCTTTTATCACCATGTCACACCCCGCCCCCCATATCGTCCCAGCGCAGCCCGACCCGGCGGGCCGTGTCAGCCCAGGGTGACATCTCAGACCTGTCAGTCTAAGCTGACAGCATGACCTCGATGACGGAACTGGCGGTCGCCGTGGACAGCGGCGATCCCGCCACGGGCCTGGCGGCGGTCGCCGCCTTGCGCAGGCTCACCGAAGAACTGGAGGCTCTGCACGTGAGCAACGCCCGTGCCCAGGGCTGGACCTGGCAGGCGATCGCCTCCGCGCTCGGCGTGCGCCGCCAGTCCGTACACAAGAAGCACGCCAGGCGGCTCGGATGACGATGCTTGCCACATTCGCGCCGCCTGCCCGCCAGACCGTCATCCGGGCCGGCCTGCTGGCCAGCGAGGGCGGCGCGACCCGGCTGGGCGACGGCTATTTCCTCCTGGCGCTCGCCGAAAGCCAGCCCCTCGCCAGCGCGGTGGACGTCGGCGTCACCGCCGCCATGGTCCGCGCCCAGCTCGGGGCCCAGACGCCACGACGGCACGACGGCGACCTGCTGGCCACCCTCGGCATCGATCTCGACGAGGTGCGCCGCCGCGCCCTCGACGCCACGTCCGCCCGCCCCGACGATCCGGCCCGGTGGCGGCTCCGCCGGTCCCGCGTCCGCCCGCTGCGCGTCACCCTCACCGGCCCGGCCGCCGAGATCACCCTCAACGAAGGCGGCCGGAAGGCCATCGAGGTAGCCCGGTGGGCCAGCCGCCGCGGCCACCGGACCCAGATCACCCGCGAAGACCTGCTCTGGGGTCTGCTCGCCGACGCCTCCAGCGAATCGGTCCGAATCCTCCGCCGCTGCCAGGTCGACCTCGGCCGCCTGTGGGCCGACCTGCGCCGCTGGCACCAATCAGCCTGAAGCGCCCCAAGGCGTAGGCTTGACTTTGGGTGGCGGTACACAGCGCTGATATTGCTGACGATCGTCACGGCGGCAGGCTGCACCTCCACTAAACCCTGAGCTGGTCCGGCCTCACGATCACCTCACCCTGCGCTACTCCGCCCGTCAGTTACCACAGCTCGCCCGGGTCGAGACCCGTTCTCGGGAACGACACGATCTCCACCAGCCCGATTCTCGTCCGTTCCCCGGGCCGACGTTCCGGGACAGGCGGCGCATCACGGTCTCTTTCGGTAATGTCGGACAAAGCGACCACGAACATGCTGGAACGAAGGGCGCTGAGCGGCCATGATCGGATCGAGGGCCACCGCCGCGTCCGTTTACCGCGCCGTGCCGCCGCCGGGAGCCGTCGTGTTCCGGGTACGAACCAGGGCCGTGGGCAGGCACCGTAAGGTCAAGCTGGGCGACTGGCGGCAGCCGTGGCTGCGGGTCGCAGGAGCGCTCCTGCTCGTCGTGTCCGCCGGCATTCACCTCGACCTCTACCTGACCGGATACCGGACGATCCCCACCATCGGCTGGCTGTTCCTGGTGCAGTTCCTGGTCGCGTTCATCCTCGCCATCGGCGCGCTGGTCACGCACAGCCGGCTGGTCGCCGTCGCCGGTGCCGCCTTCGCCCTGTCCACCCTGGGCTGCTATCTGCTGGCGGTCTGGATCGGGCTGTTCGGATACAAGGAGATCCGAACGAGGGCGGGGATCGCCGCTGGCCTGATCGAGGTGGCCGCCTTCGCGACGCTGGCGCTGGCGGTGGCGATCGCCGGCGCGCGGCAGGCTGCGGCGCCGACCCGGCCGCGGCCCAGGGTGCTGGCCGGGATGCGGACCGCGGTCTCGCTGGTGGTCGGTGCGGTCGGCGCGGTCTCGGTCGCCGCGCTGGTATTGTTCGGCGTCGTGCTGGCTAGCACGGGCGGGGGAGAGGAGCCCGCGAGCGCCGGGGTCACCGGGGTCACCCTCAAGACCGCCACGATCGACGGCGTCGCCGTCTTGACCAGCGCCAATGGCTTCACGCTGTATTGGTTCGCGCCCGACAGCCCGACCGCGTCCACGTGCACGGGGTCCTGTGCCGCCTACTGGCCGCCCGTCATCGGCACCCCCGCGGCCGGGCCGGGCGTGACGACCAGCAAGCTCGGCACGATCAAGCGGTCCGGCGGCAGCACGCAGGCGACCTACAACGGCCACCCGCTGTACACCTACATCGGCGACGACGCCCCGGGCCAGGCCCGCGGCAACAAGATCGACCTCAACGGCGGCTACTGGTACGTAGTCCGCGCCTGACGCCCCCGCGTCAAAGCGAACATCTCTGACATAACGCGCAAATTACCCAAGGGATGGCAGCTTCCGGGAAGGGCATTAGCGACACCCAGTTCCGGAAACAACCCGTACCGAGCAGGGGTGGCAATGCGAGCCTGAATCACGAATGGGTACAGTTGCACAACACCTCGGGTTCCTGGATCACCATGACCGGTGGACGCTGCGCGACCCGAAGCATCACGTGTATACGTTCGGCGCGTACAAGATCAAGCCGCACGGCTACGTGAAGATTCACACCGGCAAGGGCACGAACACCCAGACCGACCGCTACTGGGGCAAGGCCTGGTACGTGTGGAACAACACGGGCGGCACCGCCACCCTCAGGGACGCCAGCGGCCGCCTGCTCGACCGGTGCACGTACCAGGGCAAGAGCCAGGGCTACGTGTTCTGCTGAGACGCCAGGGCGGCCCGCGCGCACAGCGCGATCCGGGCGGAGCTGACCGCGATCGCCAGCGTCGGCCTACCCAGTCGGCGGCGGCACCACCGGGGCCGGGAAGTCGCGGGTCTGATGGGCGGCTGACGGCTGGGAGATCTCGGCGGCCTGGCCGTCGGCGACCAGGTGACGCCAGTTCGTCTGCCAGTCCGGCAGGTCCGCGCTGACCTGTTCCCAGTCCACGAACGTGGCTTCGTCGCAGTAGCGGTCGAGGTGCGACTGGATGGTCCGGTGCGGGTCGGTGCGCACGTAGGAGTGCATCAGCCGCCGTTCCTGCCAGGAGGTCACGGTCCACCACGCGTTGTTCGCGTCGGCCAGCGCGTCCACCCCGAGGTTGCCGTCCGACTTCTGCGCCTGCTCGAGCGCGGCCACCGCGTCGGTGAAGAAATCGTCGAGCAGCGCCGGGTCCTTCAGCCGCAGCCGCGTCACCACGATGACCGCCATTATGACCTCCCCTGGTCAGTGTCTTCCCGACGATATCCCGCTGAACCGGAACGGCGCAGCGCACGTGGTCCCGGATAGGGACCAGACGCATCCGGGGCCGACGGGGAATGGTGCTTCCGGGCGCGCGTTACCACAAGGGAGCATCAATGAGGAACCTGATTTCCGCTGCCGTTATCGCGGCCGGAATCGCCCTGGCTGCGAGCGCCTGCTCGAGCAGCTTGAGTTCGAACGGCAGCACCGCCGCGCCGGCCGCGTCGTCGGCCACCGCCCAGCCGAGCACCCCGGCGGCCGCGGGCAGCGCGTCGTCGAGCATGGCCGCCACAACGATCGACCTGCGGTCCGTCTCCGGGATCGACGGCAAGTTCCTGGCCGACGGGCAGGGGCGCGCCCTGTACCTGTTCACGGGCGACAAGAGCAGCACGTCCACCTGCACCGGCGTGTGCGCCTCGACCTGGCCACCGGTCACCGCGAGCGCCATGCCGATGGCGGGCGGCGGCGTCAGCCAGGCGCTGCTCGGCACGACCAAGCGCGCCGACGGGACCGAGCAGCTCACCTACAACGGCCACCCGCTGTACTACTTCTCCGCCGACACCGGCTCCGGGATGGCCAAGGGGCAGGGGACCAAGGCGTTCGGCTCTGACTGGTACGTGGTGAACGCCAAGGGGTCCAAGATCGACAACGACTGAACCGGGTTGCCATCAGCCGGGGCAGGCGGCCGAACGGGCCTGCCGTCTGCCCCGGCGCACGGCCGGGGGCGCTGGATAATCTCCAAGAGCGACCCTGATCGTCCGACGAAAGGCGGGCCGTGCTGCGTTTCCGGTCCGACCTGGAACTGGACCGGCGCATCGCGGCGCTCGCGCTGCCCGCGCTCGGGTCGATCGCCGCCGAGCCCGCCTACAGCCTGGCCGACACCGCCATCGTCGGGCACCTGGGGCGGACGGCGCTTGGCGCGCTGGCCATCGCGACCACCGCGCTGACCATGACCGCCTGGGTGGCCATCTTCCTGACCACCGCGACGACCTCGGCGGTGGCCGGGCTGGCGGCGGCACGGGCCCCCGACCGCGCCGGACGCTCGGCCGGCGCGGCCTACCTGGTGGCCGCGGCCGGCGGGATCGTGGTCGCGGTGCTCGTGGCCGTGACGGCGCCCTGGGTCGCCGAACTGCTCGGCGCCCGCCAGGACGTGCTGACCGGCGCGGTCGGCTACCTGCGGGCGTCCGCTGTGGGGATTCCGTTCCTGTATCTATCCTTCGCCGGGAACGGGCACCTGGTCGGGCTGGCCAACACGCGCACGCCGTTGCGCATCGCGGTCAGCGCCAACGTGCTGAACATAGCGCTCGAGGTCCTGCTCGTGTACGGCCTGCGGCTGGGCCTGCTCGGCTCGGCCTGGGGCACGGTCATCGCCCAGGCCGCCGCGGCCGGGTGGTACGGCGCCGCCTCCCGGCGCGCGGCCGTGCGGCCCCGCCGGCCCGGCCGCGCCGAGCTCGCCGCCCTGCTCAGGGACGGGCACCAGCTGTCGGTGCGGACGATTGCCCTCGGCGTCGTCCCGCTGACCACGACCGCGATCGCGGCCCGACTCGGTCCGGTGGCATTGGGCGGCCAGCAGATCGCGATGCGGGTCTGGTACCTGCTGGCGCTGCTGCTCGACGCGCTGGCGGTGCCCGCCCAGGTCTACGTCAGCTCGTCGCTCGGCGCCGGGGACCCGGACGGCGCGCACCGGGTCGGGCGGCGCTGCCTCCGGCTGGGCCTGATCGCCGGGATCGGGCTCGGCGTGGTCACCGCCGGGCTGGCCTTCTGGGCGCCCGCCCTGTTCACCGCCGACACCGCGGTCCGGCACGCCGCCACGGTGGCCCTGCTGGTGGCGGCGCTGACCCAGCCGATGGCCGCGCTGGCCTTCGTGCTGGACGGCCTCATCCTCGGCCTGTCGGACTACGTCGCCATGCGCCGTGCGATGATCCTCGCGATCGCGGCGTATGTCCCGGTGGCGGCGCTGGTGCTGGTCTATCACCCGCTGGGCCTGGCCGGGATCTGGGTGGCCCTGGGCCTCTGGCTCGCCGCCCGGGCCGCCCTGCTCGGACGCCGCTGGCAGGCCCAGTTCAGCCTGCCAGCGGCGTCGTGATCATCCGGTCCGCACCCCGAGCGGGCCCCTGTGACGCTCGGGCGGCGGCCGGTCGACCTGGCTCAGTCGGCTTGGATGGCGGGGACGAGTTCGCGGGCGGGCTGCGGCTCGGCCGCGGCGGTCGGCTGCGGACGCAGCAGCGCGGCGGCGACCGCGGCGGCCGCGACCACCAGGCCGAACGCGATCCAGAAGGCCAGGTGGTAGCCCTCGGTCAGGGCGACCGCGGTCGGCCGGTGCTGCGCGATCAGCGCGTTGGTCCGGGACGCCGACACGGTGGCCAGCACGGCCAGGCCGAGCGCGCCGCCGATCTGGGCGGTGGTGTTGACCAGGCCCGAGGCCAGCCCGGCGTCCTGCGGGGTGGCGCTCGACATGGCCAGCGTCATCAGCGCCGGGAAGCACAGGCCCGCGCCGGTGCCCATCAGCACCGTGACCGGGAGCACGTGCACCAGGAACGAGCCGCCGTGCGCGGGGGCCAGGGCGAACAGGGCCAGGGCGGCGGCGATCAGGCCGAGGCCGGGGAACAGCAGGGTGCGGGCGCCGAACCGCATCACCAGCCGGTCGGTGTACCGCACCGACAGGACGCCCATGACCACCGCGACCGGCAGGAACGCCAGCCCGATCTGCAGCGGGTCGTAGCCCATGATCTGCCGCAGGTACAGCGAGCCGAGGAAGAACATCCCGAACATTCCGGCGGTCCCCAGCACCTGGACCAGGTTCGAGCCGGTCACGTTGCGGGAGGCGAAGATGCGCAGCGGCATCAGCGGGTGCCGCGCGGTCTTCTGCCGGACGATGAACCCGGCCAGCAGGACCAGCGTCCCGGCCGCCAGGCCGAGCGTCTCGGCGGCCAGCCAGCCGCGCTGGGCGGCCGGGCCGACGATGGTGTACACCGCGAGCATCATCGCGCCGGTGATCAGCAGCGCGCCGGGAACGTCCGCGCCCGCCCGCAGGCCCGCGCCGCGGTCGCGGGCGATGGTGCGCCGGGCCGCGACGGCCGTGATCACGCCGACCGGCAGGTTGACGAAGAAGATCCAGTGCCAGTTCAGCACCTGGGTGAGGATCCCGCCGGCCAGCAACCCGACCGCCGCGCCCGCCGAGGCGACGAAGGCGAACACGCCGATCGCCTGGGCCTGCTCGCGCGGCCCGGGGAACATGGTCACGATCATGCCCAGGATCACCGCCGAGGTCAGCGCGCCGCCGGTGCCCTGCGCGAACCGCGCCACGATGAGCATCTCCTGGTTCACCGCGAGCCCGCAGGCCATCGAGGCCACGGTGAAGATGGCCAGCCCGGCCAGGAACACGTCCCGGCGCCCGGCCAGGTCACCCAGCCGCCCGGCCAGCAGCAGCAGCCCGGCGAACGCGATCAGGTAGGCGTTGACCACCCAGGCCAGCCCGGCCTGGGAGAACCCCAGGTCCGCCTGGATCGTGGGCAGTGCCACGTTCACGATCGTCATGTCCAGCACGATCATCAGCATCCCGGTGCACAGCACCACCAGGGCGATCCAGCGACTACGGTCGTTCATCGGTCTTCCTCTCCCGAAATGCGTTCGATGTTCAGACGCCGGCCCTCGCGGAAAATCAGCGGAACCCGGCGGACAATCACCGGCCGCCGCCGGCCGCGGGCCGGATCAGGTCGTAGAGCAGGCAGAGCGCGCCGCTGCCGGCCGGCGTGACCTCGGCCAGCGCCCACGACGAGCCCGCCGGGCCGTCGCCGAACATGCGGGCCCCCGCCCCGACCAGCTCCGGGCACAAGGTGACGCTGAGCCGGTCGAGCTCGCCGGCCTCGAGCAGGCCGCGGATGACGCTCGAGCTGGCCAGGACGACGATGTCGCCGCCCTCCTCCTTCCGCAGCCGCCGGGTGACCTCGGCCGGATCGTCGGCCGCGACGCGGGAACCAGGCCAGCTCGCCTCGGTGAGCGTGCGCGAGATCACGACCTTTTCCGCCGCGTTGAGCCACCGGGCGAAGGCCCGGTCCCGCGGATCGGCGCTCTCGTCGCCGGCCACGGCGGGCCAGAAGCCGGCGAAGCCCTGGTAGTTCCTGCGGCCCAGCAGGGCGGTGCTGGCCGTGCTGGTGATCTTCAGCAGGTGCGCGCGTGCCTCGTCGGTCAGGGCGTGCGGCACGATCCAGCCCATGTCGTGCTCCCCGCCCGGCCCGGTCACCCGGCCGTCCAGGGACAGCGAGATGTTCCCGATCACGGTTCGGTCCATGTTGGCCTCCTCCCTAGCCAGCCTGGTGACCTCCGGCCGGGAACGGAAATGCCGGTTGAGCATCGCATTCATGCCCAACGTGCATCACGGGGCCGGGCCGTGACGGGCGGCGATGGGTCAGACTGGGACCATGGACGGACCGCAGAACGTGCCGGCCCCCAATGTCCTGGCGCTGCCCCAGGCGCCGGACGCGATCGAGCTTCGCCACCTGCGCGCGTTCGTCGCGGTGGCCGACGACCTCAGCTTCAGCCGGGCGGCCCAGCGGCTGTTCATCTCGCAGCCGGCGCTGAGCCGCCAGATCCGCGGCCTGGAACGCCTCGTCGGCTGTGACCTGTTCCGCCGGTCGACCCAGCGCGTCGAGCTGACGCTGGCCGGCGAGGCCCTGCTGGCGCGGGCCCGGACGCTGCTGGCGGACCTCGACGACGCGATCTCGGTCACCCGCTCGGTGGGCGGTGAGCTGGCCGGCCGGATGGCCCTGCTGTGGGAGCCGTGGGCGCGCGCGTCGGCCGACGTGGCCGATCTCGACGGCATCCGGGCCGCCCTGGAGGAACTGCACGGGCAGTTCACGCCGCCGCCGGACGTCGCGGTCGCTCCGGTCATCGCGGGCGGCGTGCCCGCACTGCGGATCACCCCCGAGACAGCGTCCCCGGCCGCCACCACCACGGTACTGTTCCTGCACGGCGGCGGACACGTGGCCGGATCGGCGTTCGGCTACCGTCACCTGGCCGCCGCCATCGCCCTCGCGGCGCGGGCGCCCGCGCTGGTCATCGACTACCGGCTGGCCCCCGAGCACCCCTATCCCGCGGCCGTGCAGGACGCGCTCAACGCCTACCTGTGGCTGCGCGACACCGGCGGCGACGAGGCCAGGATCGTCGTGGCCGGCGACTCGGCAGCAGGCGGCCTGGTCATGTCCCTGCTGCTGGCCCTGCGCGAGCGTGACCTAGAGATGCCCGCCGGGGCCGCGCTGCTGTGCCCGTGGGTCGACCTGACCGGGCGGACGCAGCGGCCGCCGCAGGATTCCTCGCTGGTCTTCTCGCCGGAAATGGCGCACCGCCTGGCCCAGGCCTACCTGGCCGGCCACCCGGCCGACGATCCGCTGCTCAACCCGCTGCAGACCTCCCTGGCCGGGCTGCCGCCGCTGCTCATCCAGGCCGCCTCCGGCGACGCCGTCCTGCAGGAAGCCCAGCTGCTGGCCAGGCACGCGACCCAGTGCGGCGTCGACGCCAGCATCACGGTCTACCCGGTCCCCACGCACGACTTCCACGTCTTCTGGAGCTTCCTGCCCGAGGCCAGGGACGCCATCGACCAGATCGGCCGCTTCGTCCGCACCGTGGCCAGCCCTCCCGGCGAGTCCGCCGCCCCTCAGCCCGGCTGACAGCCTGATCCGCCGGCACCTAGCCCGCCTGCCGGCGGATAGCGTGGTGCCCGTGACGACACCAGACGACGACCAGGCCGGATCGCACCCCATCCTGGTGGGCCGCAAGGTCACGCTCAGGCCCGGCCGCCCGAAGGACGCACCGAAGCTGCGGGCGATCCTGGCCGAGCCGTCGGTGTCGCGCTGGTGGGCCGAACCCGATCCGGTCGAGGTGATCGAGGAGGAACTGCGCGGTGACGACTCCGCGGTGCTGCTGGTCGTGGAGATCGACGGGAAGGTCGCCGGGGGCATCCAGTACCACGAGGAGAACGACCCGATGTACCGGCAGGCGGGGATCGACATCTACCTCGGCGGCCGCTTCCAGGGCCGGGGCGCCGGGACCGAGGCGGTCTGGCTGCTGGCCCAGTTCCTGTTCGAGCAGCGCGGCCACCACCGGATCACGATCGACCCGGCGGCCGCCAACGAGCCGGCCATCCGCTGCTACGCCAAGGTGGGCTTCCGCCCCGTCGGGGTGATGCGCCAGTACGAGCGCGGACCCGACGGCACCTTCCACGACGGCCTGCTGATGGACCTGCTCCGCGACGAGCTGGCCCCTAACCCCCGGAAACGTCCCCGGAAGTAAACAGCGTCAGCTGCATCCCGTCCGGCGCCTTGACCCGGGCGTTGCGGTCTCCCCACGGCGCGATGACAGGCTCCGCGACCCGTTCGGCCCCCGCCTCGACCAGCCGCCCCGCCAGCTCCACGCTGTCCTCGACCTGCACCGCGAACCGGACCGTGCCGGACACCCGCCGGCCGGCCTCGATCGCGTCCACCGCCTCGGCCTGCGCGTGGTCGAACAGCTCCAGCGTGGCCCGCCCCGCCTCGAGCACGACCACCCGCCCGGTGGCCGAACTCCAGTCGGCGATCTGCTCGAGCCCCAGCGCGTCGCGGTAGAACGCCACCGCCTGGTCGAAGTCCTCCACCGTCAGCGCGACCCTCAACTCCGTCACATTTCCCATGACCCTATTTCTAGCCCGTATTGACCGGCCGGACGACGCGCTCCTAGAGTCGCTGGAAGGCGACTCGCCCAGGGAGGCCCGCATGGCTGTCCGTCCGCCCGGCAAAGACGACCTCGCGGCGATCGCCCGCAGGTACGGGATGCATCTGAGTGACGAGGATCTCGGCTCGTTCGAGCCCATGGTGGCCGGCCTGCTGTCGTCCTACGACGCGGTCGAGGAGCTGTACGCGCAGACGGCGCCGCCGCCACCCGTTAACCGGACCTGGAAGCAGCCGGACCCGGCCGAGAACCCGCTGGGCGCCTGGTACGTGCGGACCGAGATCGCCGAGCGGCCTGACGGCCCGCTGGCCGGGCGCCGGGTCGCGATCAAGGACAACATCGAGGTCGCCGGCGTGCCGATGATGAACGGCTCGCGCACCCTGGAGGGCTTCGTGCCCAGCCGCGACGCGACCGTGGTGACCCGGCTGCTCGCGGCCGGGGCGACGATCACCGGCAAGTCCGTGTGCGAGGACCTGTGCTTTTCGGGCGGGAGCCACACGTCGGTGACCGGCCCGGTCAGGAACCCCTGGGATACGGACCGAACGACCGGCGGCTCGTCGTCCGGAAGCGCGGCCCTGGTGGCCTCGGGGGAAGCCGACCTGGCGATGGGCGGTGACCAGGGCGGTTCGGTGCGCATTCCCAGTTCGTGGTGCGGCACGGTGGGGCACAAGCCGACCCACGGCCTGGTGCCGTACACCGGGGCGTTCCCGATCGAGTTCACCATCGACCACCTCGGGCCGATCACCCGCACCGTGGCCGACGCCGCGCTGATGCTGAACGTGATCGCGGGCCGGGACGGCTGGGATCCGCGGCAGCCCGCCGGCCTGCGGCCGGAGGATTACGTCGCGGCCCTGGGCCAGGACGTCACCGGGCTGCGGGCCGGCCTGGTGACCGAGGGATTCGGTATTCCCGACCTGTCCGAGGAGCGGGTGGACCAGACCGTCCGCGCCGCCGCGGGCCGGCTGCGCGAGGCGGGCATGCAGGTCGAGGACGTCAGCATCCCGTGGCACCGGCACGCGATGCACGTCTGGAACGTGATCGCCACCGACGGGGCCACCGTGCAGATGGTCGACGGGAACGCGTACGGCTGGAACTGGGACGGGCTGTACGACCCGGAGCTCATCGCCTACTACGGCAAGCAGCGCCTCGAGGTGCCCGATGCGTGGTCGGAGACGGTCAAGCTGGTCGTGCTCGGCGGCCGCTACTCGGTGGAGCAGTACCAGGCGCGGCACTACGCCATGGCCAGGAACCTCGTCTTCGAGGTGCGCCGCGCCTACGACGAGGCGCTGAGCCGCTTCGACGTGCTGGTCATGCCGACCCTGCCGATGGCGGCCACCCCGATTCCGGCCGCCTCCGAGCCGCGCGAGGGCTGGATCGGCCGCGCCCTGGAGATGATCCCCAACACCGCGCCGTTCGACATTAGCGGCCACCCGGCCATCAGCGTCCCGGCGGGCCTGCCGGACGGCCTCCCGGTCGGGATGATGATCGTCGGCAAGCGGTTCGACGACGCTGCCTGCCTGCGGGTGGCGCACGCCTTCGAGCGGCTGTCCGGCGGCTTCCCGTCCCCGCCGGGTGGGGCCGGCGCGGCGTAACCTGTGGCCGTCCCGCGGCTGATCCTGATCGAGGGCATGATCGGCTCGGGCAAGACGACCACGGCTCGGTATCTTGCGGACTGGCTGTCGCGCCGCGGTGAGGACGTGCGGGCCTTTGACGAGGGCGCCGCGGATCATCCCATCCGGACCAGGCGGGTGGACGAACTGCTGGCGTCTGAATCACAATAATCACATCAGCCTCTACCCGCTCGCCAGTTCGATAGTTGAATGGCTTACCGAGGTTGATCCGGGCTTCGTGGTTGATTGGGGGGCCTATCGCTTGCCGTTTAACCTGCGTGGTCTGGGCTTTTGACAGGGTACGGCCACCGGGTGATGATCTTCGGGTTCCTACCACAGAACGTGAAGACTCAAGGCGGTGGCCGTGGCGTTCAGTATCGCGTGGCGCGGGGGCGAAGTCGAGCGGGGGGCGGGGGACGCGGGCCGGGCGCGGGGCCGGCTGGCGGGGTTCCGCGGGGAGCTGCACCGGTGTTTAACGGCGCGGGCCGATGAGCTGTTCGAGCTGTGCGATGCGGTGCTGTGCTGTGACGGGCCGGTGCGGGTGCTGGCCGGGCTGTCGCTGGTGCCGGGGCACCGGCGGGGGCACGGCGCGGTGTATGACGCGCTGAACGCCGGCGTGGTGGATATCGGGCGGCTGCGCTGGGCGGTGGGGGCGGTGCCGCTGCCGGCCTGGCCGGACGGGCGGATCCGGCTGGCGGTCGATGTGTGCTGCTGGCTGCGGCCGGAGGCGCGGACCAGCCCGGAGCGGATGTTCTGCCATGTGCACGGCCGGGGGAACAACGCGGGGCAGATGATCCCGGGCTGGCCGTACTCGTTCGTGGCCGCGCTGGGGCCGGGGGCGTCGAGCTGGACCGCGCCGCTGGACGCGGTGCGGCTGGGGCCCGGTGATGACGCCACCGCGGTGACCGCGGCCCAGCTGCGCGAGGTGACCCGGCGGCTGGCACAGGCCGGGGCCTGGCAGCCCGGCGACCCGGACATCATCGTGGCCCTGGACGCCGGGTATGACGTGGTCCGGCTGGCCTGGCTGCTGGCGGACCTGCCCCTGGTGCTGTGCGCCCGGCTGCGCTCGGACCGGGTGTTCTACCGGGTGCCGGAGCCCAAGCCGGCCGGGATGGGCGGCCCGCCCCGCGCCCACGGCGCCCCGGTCCGGTTCGCCGACCCCGCCACCTGGGGCGGCCCGTCGCTGGCCGGGGCCGCGGACACCGCCCGGTACGGCACCGTGCAGGTCACCGCGTGGGACCGGATGCACGCCAGGCTGACCCGGGACTCGGCCTGGGAGCACCACCCCGGCAAGCTCCCGGTCATCGAGGGCACGCTGATCCAGCTGCGGCCGGCCCGGCTGCCCGGCTACCGCGAGCTCAAGCCGCTGTGGCTGTGGGCCAGCGTCACCAGCGCGGTCCCCGGCGAGGTCGCCGCGCTGTGGCAGGCGTTCTCGCGGCGCTTCGACCTGGAGCACACCTTCCGGTTCTTCAAGCAGGTCCTGGGCTGGACCGCCCCGAAACTGCGCGACCCGGCCGCCGCGGACCGGTGGACCTGGCTGCTCATCGCCGCCTACACCCAGCTGCGGCTCGCCGCGCCGCTGGCCGCCGACCTGCGGCTGCCCTGGCAGCGGCCCGCCCCGCCCGGCACCATGACCCCGGCCCGGGTCCGCCGGGGATTCCGCGCCGTCCGTGAGACAGCCGGCACTCCCGCAGCCCCGCCCAGACCCGGCAAACCCGGCCCCGGCCGCCCGCCAGGATCAAAAAACCAGCACAAAGCACCCCGTCACGACGCCGGCAAGACCCACCCCAAAGGCAGGCACCGGCCAAAACGCCGCACCAAGACCAAACAGACAGGTTAAACGGCAAGCTATAGTGCACCGGATCAACCGCATAACCCGGATCGACCACGATCTTCGGGCCGCCGAACGCAGCACAGGGCACTTGAAGAACACGAGACGCACGGGCCTCAGCAGT
>Ga0081540_1002939_pt1 | contig 13708 bp, 12 predicted proteins | sample TabmetS2T1R1_FD_71024 | JGI IMG/M metagenome (GOLD analysis project Ga0081540, IMG submission 71024) | Tabebuia heterophylla rhizosphere microbial communities from the University of Puerto Rico - S2T1R1 | ecosystem: Host-associated > Plants > Roots > Rhizosphere ... | reverse complement strand
AATCCGACCTGGAACGTTCCGCCGTCGATCGTGCGAAACGAATATCTTCCGGCGCTGCAGCAGGATCCGACGGTGCTGGAGCGCATGGGCCTGCGAGTCGTCTACAATCGCGACGGCAGCGTGCACATCTTTCAGCCGCCGGGCGAAGCCAATGCGCTCGGCCGCATTCGGTTCAACTTCCCCAATCGCTTCCTGGTCTATCAGCACGACACGCCGGACAAGCACATGTTCGCGCACGATGTGCGCGCGTACAGCCACGGCTGCATGCGCGTGCAAGACCCGGCCAAATACGCCGAAATTCTCCTCAACATCGCGCGCCCGAGCGAGAACTGGACGGCGGAGAGGATCAAGCGGATGTTTGGCACCGGCGAGCAGGACATCCAATTGCCGGCGCCGATCTGGGTCCTGCTGACCTATCAGAATGCGTTCGTGGACGACGCCGGCAAGCTGCAACTCCGCCGTGACATCTACAATATCGACAGCCGCACCCTCGCGGCGATCAAGACCGAGCGGGGCGCCATCGAGCCGCCGCAGGAGCGCAAGCGCGAGGAGGAGGTCGCGGCGACGAGTCAACGCCGGCCTGTCGCGCAGCCGCGCACCGTTTCGTTCCTCGAGGCGCTTTTCGGCTTTGGCCGCCCGGCGCCGGCAAGGCCCGTGCCGCCACGCCGCGTCACGCGCTGATCAAGCTCGTTGCGGCGCGCTTATTTGCCGGCGCGGAGTCCTCGCGCGCCGCCGGAGTTTGCCGCGACAAGGTTAACCGCGGCAAGTTTTTGCCATAGTCACCTGCCACGCTTGCCCGTATCGGGGGGGACGGGTGCGCTAATCGCGCGTTAACCCATCCCTAATGAATAGTGCGTCAGCCGTCCGCGTTGCGGTGAGCAGCCGCTGCGCGCAACGGAACTTATCGCCCGCGGCGCTCGCCGCGCAGCGGAGCGCTGGCGTCATGAAGGGTGGGCACGTGACGGACAAAGTCGCGCCGAGGAGTCGATTGTCATTGCGTTGCGTCCGGGCGGGCTATTGCTGCAGCATCGCCGCGCTTCTTGTCTTTTGCGGAAGCAACAACCTGCAGAACGCAATCGCCCAGGGCGAGACGCGGACGATTGCGTTTCACCACATTCACACCGACGAGGAACTGACCGTCACCTACAAGGTGAACGGCCGGTATGACGAAGAGGCGCTCAGGAAAATCAACAACGTACTGCGCGACTGGCGCGAGTCGAAAACGACAGCGATGGATCCGCATCTGATCGATCTCCTGTGGGAGGTCCAGCGCGAGGTCGGCGCCAAAGGCGCGATCTGGATCGTCTGCGGATACCGCTCGCCCGAGACCAACTCCATGCTCCGGCGGCGCTCGAGCGGCGTCGCTCAGTTCAGCCAACACATGCTGGGCAAGGCGATCGACTTCTACATCCCGGGCGTGCCGCTCGAGCAATTGCGCGAAGCCGGCCTGCGGGCGCAGCGCGGCGGCGTCGGCTTCTATCCCACCTCGGGCGCTCCCTTCGTGCATATGGACACCGGCAGTGTGCGCCATTGGCCGCGCATGCCGGAGCCGCAGCTCGCGAGCGTCTTGGCGAAGGGACAGCTCAACAGCCAATCGGCCTCGGATACGACCCAGCGCAGCCGCATGCCCGGCTTGCTCGCCAGGCTCTTCGGCAGCGGCAGGGACCAGGCGGAGGATGCCGCCGCCGCGGCCGCGCCCGCCAAGGCCGTCGCGACGACGCGCAAGCCAACCGACAAGCAGCCTGCGCTCGCTGCCGCGGCCGAATCGCGGAGCGAGAAAGTTGCATTGGTGCCGGTCCCGCCGGCCAAACCTGCCAAACCGGTCGAGCAAGTGGCATTCGCAGCGAAGCCCGCGCCGAGCGCCCGGCTCGCCGCTGCCACTTCCGATTCCCAGCCCATTCCTCTCTCGGCGCGTTACGAGCTCGCGTCCGCGACATCGAACTCTGCGGGCGCGCTGCAGCCGGCAAGCCTGATCGCGCGGGCCAGCATCTCGGCAATGAACATCTCCGCAAACGACATCATCAACGACCGCGGCTATTGGCAGGGACTGCCGAGCGAGGCGACGGACATGCCGCAAGTCGGCGCGGCGCGGCCAGCCCCGGCTCCAGCGGCGCGGCGCGCCATTGCCAGCGCGGCCGCGGCGCCGTGGCCCATTGCCGACCGCAACGCCGGCGAGGCGATTCCGAATGCGCTCTCCTATGCGGCGCAGCCCACGCCGATCGCCGCCGCCCGCGCACTGCCGATGGGGCCGGAAACTTCGCGCGTGGCGTCCGCGGCGTCGGAGACCACCATCGCCGTCAAGCGCGGCGACGGTTCTCCCACGATTGCGCCGCCCAGAGCGAAGGCTGTGAGTGTGGTGCGGGTCGGCGATCAGTTCGACGATCCGTGGATGCGCGCCATGATCGTGAGCCCGAGCGCCCAGAACTTCATGAAAACGACGGCCTACGGGATCCCGGATTTCCGCGCTTTCGGTCCGTACCTGCACAAACCGGCATCGACCATGATGGCGACGTTCTCCGAGGATCCGCATCGCGGCATGATCAGCGAGACGTTCAGCGGCAGCGCCGTGGGCTTCACGCGAACGGTCACGTTCGCTCCGCCGCGCACGGCCTCGTTGCGATAGTTCGGCTTCCCATCACCAGGGGGGATCGGTGGGGCGTGGCGCCGCAAGTCGGGGAAACCCGGCTTGCGGCGTACCACATCGGGAAGACCGCGCGACGTTAATCGCCAGGCTTAGTTCAGCATTCCGAGCGCATGCAGGTAGGTTTCGAGAATAGCCTCCTGCTCGCGCCGTTCATCGGCATCCAGCTTGCGCAGCCGCACGATCGTGCGCAGCGCTTTGACGTCGAACCCATTCGCCTTGGCCTCGGCGTAGACGTCGCGAATGTCGTCGCCGATCGCTTTTTTCTCTTCTTCCAGCTTTTCGACGCGCTCGACGAAAGCCTTGAGGTGATCTTTTGCAAAGCGACTGGCCGGCCGTTCCTCAGCGGCGGCAGTGGTCATGGAACCCTCCTCGTGCGACTCGATGCGCAAGCTTTCTGGAGCGCGAGCGTTAAGGTCAAGCCGAGAGGAAGGTCATCCCCGGAGTACACAGGGGGAGAAATTTAGTGCTTGTGGCCGGCCTTCGCGAACGCGGCCTGCTGGTCCGGCGAAGCCTCTTTCTGATGCTTCGCCTTCCACTCCTCGAAAGGCATGCCGTAGATCCGCTCGCGGCTCTCGTCCTTGGACATCGGCACCCCGCGTGCGTCGGCGGCGTCCTTCATCCAGTTCGACAAGCAATTGCGGCAGAAGCCGGCAAGGTTCATCAAATCGATGTTCTGCACGTCGGTGCGCGTGCGCAAATGCTCGACGAGGCGGCGGAACGCGGCGGCCTCGAGTTCGGTTCGGGTCTTGTCGTCGAGCGCCATGGCTGTCGTCCTTTCCCTTGGGTAGCGGAGGGCTCGGGACCTCGCTGCCATTACAATAGTGATGCATCGCCGCGCTTTCCAGCGCGCCTTGCACCCGATAACCGCACAATTGATGATGCTGGTTGCGCCCTGCGTTCCGCTGTTTTCCCGCAGCAGACGCACCAACTGCGCCGCGGACCGTGCGAGACGTCACTCGAGCATCCGCCGTGCGCGAGGCTTGACCATTGACCGAATCGCCACGCGCGTTCCTCGAAGGGCTGTTCCGCAGGGCGGTCGCTGCCGCGCACCCCGAGGGCTGCTTGCGGCCGCATTTGCCCGCGCCTCCCTCCGGACGGCTGCTGGTACTCGCCGCCGGCAAGGCCGCCGGTTCCATGGCCGAAGTCGCCGAGCGTCATTACGTCGAGGAGCTCGGGGTGCCGGCAAGCCGCATCGCCGGCCTTGCGGTTACCCGTGACGGCTATGGGCGCGCGACGCGCGTCGTGCGCGTCGTCGAGGCCGGACACCCGCTGCCCGACGCCGCCGGCCTTGCCGCGACCGCCGAGACGCTCGCGTTGGCCGATGCCGCGGATCCTGCAGACCTGGTGCTGGTGCTCATTTCGGGCGGCGCCTCGGCAAACTGGATTGCGCCCGCCGGAATTTCGCTTGCCGAGAAGCAGACGGTCACGCGGGCGCTGCTCGCTTGCGGCGCTTCGATCGTCGAGATCAACACCGTTCGCAAGCATCTCTCGCGCATCAAGGGTGGACGGCTTGCGCAACGCGCGCATCCGGCGCCGCTCGTCACGCTGGGCATCTCCGACGTGCCAGGGGATGATCCGGCGGTGATCGGCTCCGGCCCGACGGTGCCGGATCCAACCACGCTCGCCGATGCACGCGCCGTCGTGGCGCGCCATCGCCTCGCGGTTCCGCCATCGGTCACGCAGGCGCTCGCCGATCCGGCAAACGAGACGCCGAAGCCGGGCGATCCGGTCTTCGCCGCCACGTCCTTCCACTTGGCAACCCGACCTGCCGACGTGTTCCGCGCGGTGGAAGCGGCGGTGCGCGCGGCCGGATACGAATCGATCTTGCTGGGTACTGCACTCGAGGGCGAGGCGCGCGAGATCGCCGCTGCGCAGGCACGAGTTGCCCGCGATCTCAAGGCGCAGAGACGGCGCGCCGTGATCCTTTCCGGCGGCGAGCTTACCGTCACGTTGCGCGGCAAAGGCCGCGGTGGACCCAACCAGGAATACGCGCTGGCGCTGGCGGCTGCGCTCGCGGGAACAGCGGGCATCGCGGCGCTCGCCGCCGATACTGACGGCACCGATGGCGGGAGCGGTAGGCGGGACGATCCGGCGGGCGCCTTCATCGACGCGACCACCCTCGCGCGGGCGGCCCGTCTCGGCCTCGATCCGGCCGCGTTTCTAAATGACAACAATTCGACGGAATTCTTCGAGAAACTTGGCGATCTGCTGACGCCAGGACCGACATTGACCAACGTGAACGACTTCCGGGCGATCCTCGTTGACAGTCCTTGAGTGTTCACGCGATATCGATGCTGGGCCGTCGGGCGTGATGAGTGCGGGCGGTATGAGATACCGATACGGCAGAACTCGGTTTCCGCGCCTCTTCTGTGGCCGGGCGATCGCCGGCGTGGCGTTGAGCGCGGCCGCATTTGCCTGGTCCGCCGGGCCGGCCAAGGCCGACTTCCGCCTCTGCAACAACACCGGCAATCGCGTCGGGATCGCGGTCGGCTACAAGGAAAATGAGGGCTGGACCACCGAGGGCTGGTGGAACATTTCCGCCCGCAGCTGCGAGACCGTGCTGCGGGGCGCGCTCGTCGCTCGGTTCTACTACATTTACGCCGTGGACTACGACCGCGGCGGCGAATGGTCGGGTCAGGCCTTCATGTGTACGCGGGAAAAGGAGTTCACCATCCGCGGCACGGACGACTGCTTGGCGCGCGGCTATGACCGCACCGGTTTCTTCGAGGTCGATACCGGCGATCAGCCGTCCTGGACCGTTCAGCTGACCGAATCGGCCGACCAGGCGCCGATGCAACCTCTGCAATCGCGCGTTCCGATGCTGCAAACTCCTCCGGCGGCCGGGCGGCCCGGCGCGCCGACGCCTCCGTCTCGAAGCCGCAACTGATGCGACGTCTGCGCCGGACCAAAATCGTCGCGACCCTCGGCCCCGCCTCCTCAGACCGACGCGCAGTCGTCAGCCTGTTCGAGGCCGGCGCCGACGTCTTCCGCATCAACATGAGTCACACCACGCATGCACGCATGCGTGAGCTCACGGCGGCGATCCGCGACGTGGAGACCGAGCACGGGCGGCCGATCGGGATTTTGCTCGATCTACAGGGCCCCAAGCTCAGGGTCGGCAGCTTCGCCGCCAATCCGGCCACGCTGATGAAAGGCGACACTTTCACGCTCGACGCCGACCCGGCCCCGGGCGACGCCATGCGGGTGCACCTGCCGCATCCGGAGATCTTTGCCGTGATCGAGCCCGGCCATACGCTCCTGCTCGATGACGGCAAGGTGCGGCTGGTCGCGATCGAGGCGAACAGCGAGCGTATTCTCACGCGCGTTGAGGTCGGCGGCAACCTCAGCGACCGCAAGGGCATAAGCCTCCCCGACACAACCATCCCGTTCTCGGCGCTGACGCCAAAGGACCGTTCCGATCTCGAAGCGGGGCTCGACGCCGGTGTCGACTGGGTGGCGCTCTCCTTCATTCAGCGCCCCGAAGATATCGCCGAGGCGAAGAAGATCACGCGCGGACGCGCCGCCGTCATGGCCAAGATCGAGAAGCCGCAGGCGATCCACCGACTCGGCGAGATCATCGACGTCGCGGATGCATTGATGGTGGCGCGCGGCGATCTCGGCGTCGAGATGCCGGTCGAGAAGGTGCCCGGGCTGCAAAAGCAGATGACGCGCGACGCCCGCCGCGCCGGCAAGCCGGTCGTGATCGCCACTCAGATGCTGGAATCCATGATCGCCTGTCCCGTGCCCACCCGAGCCGAGGTCTCCGACGTTTCGACGGCCATTTTCGACGGCGCGGACGCCATCATGCTGTCCGCCGAGTCCGCATCCGGGCAGTATCCGCTCGAGGCGGTGGCAACCATGAACCGGACCGCGGAGGAAGTGGAACGCGATCCGATCTATCAGACCATGATTCATGCGCAGCACACGGAGCCCGAGGCGACCGGCGCCGACGCCATCGCCGCGGCGGCGCGCCAGATCGCCGAGACGCTCGAGCTTTCCGCCGTCGTGTGCTGGACAAGCTCGGGCTCCACCGGTTTGCGCGTGGCGCGCGAACGTCCGACCTCGCCCATCGTGGCGATTTCCCCCAGGGTCTCGACCGGCCGCCGCCTCTCGCTGGTTTGGGGGGTGCACTGCATCGTCGCGGAGGATGCCCACGATCTCGACGACATGGTGGAGCGCGCCTGCCGGCTCGCCTGCCGCGATGGGCTCGCCAATGTCGGCCAGCGCGTCATCATTGTCGCCGGCGTCCCGCTCGGTACGCCGGGCGCGACCAACGTGCTGCGCATCGCTTTCGTGGGGGCGGAGGCGGGCAATCAGTGATCGGTGGTCGCCCGGACCCTCGTCAGATATCTCGGCCCTCGATCTTTTCGCTCAGTTTCTTGACCAGCTCGGGCAGGCGTTCCAGGTGGGGATGAATCGCGAGTGCGCGCCGGAACGCATCAAGGGCGCGCTTGTCGTCACCCATCTCCTGCAGGATGATGCCGAGCCCCGATAGCGCGCCGAAATGGCGCGGCTCGCGCGCCAGCACTTCGTGAATATCGGCGAGCGCGTGGCCGAAATCTTTCTTCGTATAATAGACCGTCGCGCGGCGGTTCCACGCCTCGGTGAAATCCGGCCGAATGTCGATGATGGCATTGAGCAGCCGGATCGCCAGATCGAGATCCTTGCCGTCGGCCGCGGTCTTGGCGCGGCCCATCAACAGATTGGCGGTATCGCTGCTGGAGCCTAGCCAAATCGCCCAGATGCGGTTTTCGATGTACTTCGCGCTCTCGTCGTCGGGCGCGACTTTGAGGGCCGCGAACAGCCGGTCGAGATTTTGCGTCTTGTCGCCGTGTTGAGCGCGCGGCAACGCGCCCGGAGGCTCGACCGGCTTGAGCGGCTCGGGGTCGATGGCTTCGGCGAGCGCGGGCAGCGCCCACGCCGCCGCGAACATCGCTGCCGCAAAGCAGAGGAATCGCCGCTTCATGCGCAGAGATTAACGCTGCGCCGCGGGGCGATAAAGACAAGTTTTCGTCAGGGCAGCCGCGCCCAGGCCGCAAGCGTCATCCGCCAAGCGGGCGAGCGCGCTCAGCCCTGGCGCGCCTTGAACCGGCGCTGGACCTTGTTGATGACATAGACCCGGCCCTTGCGGCGGACCAGGCGATTGCCGCGATGGCGGCTGCGAAGGGACTTCAGGGAGTTGCGTACTTTCATAGCTCTGGCTCTTGGGCGCGCTGCTGGCGCGCGGTGTTCTGTAAAATCGCGCGCAAAGTAGGGATGCGGCGGCGGCTCGTCAACCGGCGCGCCCCCCAAAGGCGAGCCCGACCGCCCTGCCAATTGCTCGCTCGGCGCGACGTCTCAGGCGGCGTGCGCCGCCCGCGCCGGCGGCAGCTTCAAGAGCCGCGCCGCATTGGCGAAGAAGATCGCCTCGCGGTCCGCCTCGGGCAGATCGAGATCGTTGATCAACTTGATCGCACGCGGCTTGAGCGAGGTCAGCGGCGGCGCGTCGCTGCCATAGACGACGCGCTCGGGCCCGATCCAGTCGAGCACCATTTTCATCGCCGGCAGATTGTAGGTGACCGTGTCGAGATACATGCGCTTGAGATAGTGGCTCGGCGGATGCTTGATCTTCATCGGCGCGTAAGTGCCGAGGAAAAACGCCTCCTCCTGCAACTCGTAGGCATAATCCATCCGGCTGATGGTCTCGCAGATGCCGCCGCCGCCGTGCGAGGCCACGATCGTCGCCCGCGGAAAATCCTCCACAATGCCGCGCACGATCAGCCGCGCGAGCGCCAGGCAGAGATCGAACGGCCGGCCGATGCTGGAGGCGAGGCGATACTCCTTCATCCGCTCCTCGCCGAAGCCGAGATGGGGTGGATGGATCATCACCGGCACGTCGAGGTCCTGCACCAACTCCCAAAACGGGCGCGCTTCGTCATCATCCGGGTAGTGGCCTTTGTGGCTGGAGTGAATGAAGATGCCCTTGAGCCCGAGCTCGCGGATGGCGCGCTCGGCCTCCTTGATGAAGGCCGGGCCTCCGCACGGCAGGATCGTGGCGAAGCAGTAGAGCGTGCCCGCGTATTTCTGCTGAACCTCGGCGGCGTAATCGCTCCACCTCTGCACCGCCGGCAGTTCTTCATGTCCGGCCTTGCCGCGCAGGTAATGCGCGGCATTGGTCACGACGCTGATATCGATGCCGTTCGTGTAGTGGGCGTCGAGGAAATTCTCGAGCACCATGGGGCAGCCGCGTTCACCCCATTTCGGCCCGCTCTTCCCATCGGCGGCACCGAGATCGTCCGCCGCCTCTTCCGGAGTATAGATGTGTGAATGCCAATCGATGATCACCCGGATCGCTCCGTCAATAGAAATCACCGCATCGCGCTCCCGCTTTCCATCGCGGCGATCGCCAATGTGAGGGCAAAGGCGCAGCCGGTCAATCTGTCATGCCTTTATTCCCCGGAGCGCAAAATAATTTCATGCCGGTTGGCGTGATTGCGGTTCATGCTAGATTTCTCCTGCGGCGCTACAAGCGCGTCGTCAGTTCAAACGGGAGCACAAGATGTCCGGGATCAAGTCGTTCGTGATAGCGTCAGCTGCCGTGGTGTCATTGGGCTCGAGCACGGGTCACGCGCAGCAGCCGCCGCCCCAATCTCCCAACATGACATTTTTCGTGGTGAGCAACGGGCCCGGCAAAGGCGCCGACCTTGGCGGGTTGGAAGGCGCGGATCGCCATTGCCAAAACCTCGCGCAGGCCGCCGGCGCCGGCGGCAAGACCTGGCGTGCTTATCTCAGCACGCAAGCGGCGGACGGCGCACAAGCCGTCAACGCCCGCGACCGCATCGGACGGGGGCCGTGGCAGAATTTCAAAGGCGACGTTGTCGCCCAAAGTGTCGACGAGCTTCACGGCGACAACAACAAGCTCGGCATGCCAATCTCACTGACCGAGCGCGGCACCATGGTTGCGGGCGTCGGCTACACGCCCAACTACCACGACGTGCTGACAGGCTCGCAGCCGGATGGACGTGCATTTGCGGCCGGGGACGACAGAACCTGCCGCAATTGGACGAGCGGCACCCAAGGCGCCGCGATGGTCGGCCACATCGACCGCAAGGGCTTGCGCGACGACGCGGCCTCCAAGTCGTGGAACTCGTCGCATCCCTCGCGCGGTTCCGAGGGCGGGTGCAGCCAAAACGACCTCAGGGGCACCGGAGGCAACGGCTTGTTCTACTGCTTCGCCGCGAACTAGCGGGCGCGTCTCGACGGGAGCCGGTTGCGCCTCACTTCATGCGCAGAGCGGGCGTCGCCAGTTTCGCGACGCCCGCTCACGCGTCCGAAACCGAACAGCGAGCGCTCGCTGTCGAACCTGCCCGGACGCGTCCGAGGGTTCACGTCAGGGGGACAAAATCATATTCGCCGATGCCTTGCAGCACGAGAAACACGGCGGACGTGTCGCCGGCGTTGGTCACGAGATGCGGACGCTTCGGCGGCACCGCATAGGTCTGTCCCGGCGTCAGCCGCACCTCTTCCTTCGGCTGCTGGAGGAAAATGCGAATGGCTCCGCTCACGACATAAAAGGTGTCATGCACGTTGTTGTGGTAATGCCAGGGCACCTTTTGCGTCGGGCTGATCTGGAGCTCGGCAATGCGAAAGCCCGGACGCGCCGCGTGATAGGCGCGGCGCTCCACCTCGTATAGTCCGCTCGCATCCGTGACTGCCTTCATCGCGCCTGCTCCGGGTCACTCGATTCGCTGCGCGGGGACTCACGCTATAGCTTTTTCCTATTCGAGGGAAATGTGACGGGGATCACAGTTTGCCCACCCATGCTCGTGTAGAACGCGCGGTAAATGTTAGCCCCCACTGGGGAAAAGAGATGACACCTAAACCAAGCAAAGCCACTTTTATCTTCGCGACGGTTCTCGTCCTCGCGGCGTTCGTAGCGATCAACACATGGGCGGCGGTTCCGAAACCGCATAGCGAGTCGGCTGTGTCTGGCAAGACGAGCGTTTACCGCCCTGCCCTCTGGAGGGTGTATTAAGGCTCGCTGTCGCGGTTCACCCTCCCCGGCGGCTAAGCCGTTGCTCCCGAACCGTCGTTGCCCGGCGCGCGCGCCAGGCGCACCGGTACCGCCGAACCGAGCCGCCGCGCGGCATTGATCAGTCGAATTCGCCGATCGAGACTTAAGGGCTCTGCTGCTGTCGCGCCGCTCTGCCGGCCCCCCGCGCGAAAGCCTGGATCTCCTCCACGGTGAGCTTGCCATCCTTGTTGGCGTCCATGGCCTTGAAAATCCGCTCATGCGCCGCCTGAAATTCCTGCAACGAGACGGTTCCATCGCCGTCACTGTCCATCATGGCAAAGAGCATGCGCATCATCATGCCGCCATGCTGGCCTCCGCGCCCCATCCCACCTCCTCGGCCCATCATGCCCATCCCTCGATCCCAACCGGGACGCTGCCTCCAATCCGACCCGTAGCCCCCGCCCCCCCAACCCCCCCAGCCACCCCAGCCATAGTCATCGTCATCATCTTCAGCGACGCGGCGTTGCGCTTGAGCAGGCTGCGCCTGGGTTTGCTGCTCACGCTGCGGCAGAACCTGCGGCTGTTGCTGGAGAACTTGCGGCGGCTGTTGCTGTGCCGTCGGCTGCTGCTGCGCGCTCGCAGCGATGACGCTACCCACCAGAATGAAAGCAGAGGTCGTGAGCACCAGAACCTGCGTTTGCATGTCAGAACTCCCTCAGAACGAGAAGCATCAAGCTCAACTCCGCCGGAGCGATATTGATCCTTCACTCCGGGTTGAAGGGTGCGGCAAGTGCCGTCGCCTGGAATCGTCTGAAGATGGAAGCGGCGCAAGGCAAGCTTCGAGCCGAGATCGCAACTGCGCGCGATCGAGATTGCGGCCGATCAGCACGAGCTTGGTGGTTTTTTCGCCGTCGCGCGCATCTTCGTCCAGGCAGAACCGCTTGGCGACAAGATGGAAAACGTAACGTTTGTCGCTTTCGGCGATCCAAATCAGGCCCTTGGCGCGATAGACGTCGTGCGGAAGCCGCTCGAGAAAGTCCTGAAATTTTTGCACGGCAAAGGGCCGCTCGCTCTGAAAGGAAAGGGCCTCGAAACCGTCCGCCGAGAGATGATCGCAATCGGCGGCTTGCCGGCGGCATGCGTGGAATTGATCGGTTTCACGATTTGCGTCGAGGTGTTCGGACGATTCGGACGCAGGCCGAGAAACGGCGAAAAAGCGGTCCGACTGAAACAGTCCGGCGCTGAGGATGAGAGGGAGCGCGACCCGGCACTGGGTCGTGCGCACTATCCGCGCCTGCGGCTTGATCCCGCGGATCGCAACCTCAACCGTTCGCAGCTCGTCGGCGCCGACGAGGTCGCACTTGTTGAGCAAAACGACGTCGCCGTGACAAAGCTGGTTGCGCGCAGCCTTGCTCTCGAAGCGGTCGAGGCAGAAGTCGGCGGCATCGGCAACGGTGATGATCGAATCGACGCGCACGCGGTCCCGCAGCTCCGAGCGCAGGAACGTGAGCACCACCGGCAGCGGATCGGAGACGCCGCTCGTTTCGACGACCAGGTAATCGAGCCTGCGCTCGCGGTTGAGCACGCGAAAGATCGCATCCAGGAAGTCGTTGTTGATCGAACAGCAGATGCAGCCGTTTTCCAGCTCGACCATGTCCCCGTCGGCGGAAACGATCAGCTCGCCGTCGATGCCGAGCTCGCTCAGCTCGTTGACGATGACGCCGGTACGCAAGCCCTGCTGGTTGGCAAGGATGTGCTTGATCAGCGTGGTCTTGCCGCTGCCGAGGAAGCCGGTGATCACGCTGACGGGCAAGCGCGCTTCGGCCGGAGCTTGCAAAGATCCACTCATGCAATCCGCCCGGTTGAGCGAGGCCGCAGCGATCGGCCGCCGCTATAACGACAGGTAATGGGCGGCATCGAAGGCGTATTTCGTGCCGACCGCGGACTGGCTCACCGCGTCGCCGAAGGCGTCGGCGAGCGCGTGCAACGCGCGCCAACCGGTGCAGTGGCCGGTGATGATGTGCGGGATGCGAAACGGCCGCAGCCCGTCGACGGTATCCGGAATGATTCGTTCCATGACGCCGCCCAGGTGCAGCCCGCCCATGATGCAGTAGATCGGAATGTCGGGAAAGAGATCGCGGGTATGGAGACATACATTGACGATGCCCGCATGCGAGCACGCGCTGAACACGATCAGTCCCAAATTGCGCACGTGCGCGACCAGCATGCGCTCATCCATGAGCAGCGGATCGGGTTGCCACGGCGCGTCGGGACTCGTTCGCGCGAGGTGATCGACGCGGCCTTTCTCGAACGGCGTGACCCGCGGTATCTCGCCGCTGTAATAGAAATGCTCGTCGAGCAGCAGCCGAGCATCCGGATCGTTGACCACCTGCGCGCCGCGCTGCTCGAGTTCTCGCGGGCGCGGAACGTTGGCGACCGGCACCACCATGCCGCTCTTGAGCCGGATGGCGCGGTCATTGAACATGCCGGGATTGACGTGGACGGCGACGCGACCGCCGTCTTTCACGATGGCCTCGAGCGCGTGCGGAAGCGCCGCCATGTGATCCCAATGCCCATGGCTCACGGCGATCGACTCGACTTCGCCCAGCCGAATTCCGAGATTGGCGCAGTTGCGGATGAAGATCGCCCCTTCCGGCCCGGTATCGAACAGCAAGGTATGCCGCGCGTTCTCGGCCTCGGATACAAGCTTCAGACCAAAGCCGAGGTTGGCGCACAACAGCGCCTCGCCGGAAATCACCTTCGCGCCGGCCATGACGACATTGGAAAACTCGGAGACCGCGAACAACGTCTTGCTGACGTAAGTGTCGCTGACGTCGTCGGTGATCACCTCAACGACGAGTGAATCGATAGGCTTGAGAGCGGACGCCGGAGATTTGGCTGCTGGCATTTCGGGGAGGCTTCCGATGCGGGCCTCGACTATATTGCGCGCGCCGAAGTGCCACAACCGCGGGCACGGCATGGCCGATGTTCGTGCGCGGCGGGATAAGCTGGCGAGATCGAGGGAGCGATGGAGGAAATCGTACAACGCATCGGCGCCTTCGCGTTGGCCG
>Ga0081540_1002938_pt1 | contig 13716 bp, 11 predicted proteins | sample TabmetS2T1R1_FD_71024 | JGI IMG/M metagenome (GOLD analysis project Ga0081540, IMG submission 71024) | Tabebuia heterophylla rhizosphere microbial communities from the University of Puerto Rico - S2T1R1 | ecosystem: Host-associated > Plants > Roots > Rhizosphere ... | reverse complement strand
GGTGCTGCATGGCTGTGGGCAGGATGCCGTCGGCTATGACCACGGCGCCGGCTGGTCCACCCTGGCCAAGCACTACGGCTTTGCGCTGCTGATGCCGCAGCAGCAGGAGATCAACAACGTCAACATGTGCTTCAACTGGTTCAATCCGGAAGATGTCACGCGCGACCAGGGGGAAGCCGCCTCGATCCGCCGCATGATCGATAAGATGGCGTATGACCACCAGATCCATTCCCGCCACATCTTTATCACCGGCCTGTCCGCGGGCGGTGCGATGACGATGGCGATGCTCGCCTCCTATCCCGAAGTATTCGCCGCCGGCGCCGTCATCGCCGGTCTGCCGTTCGGCATCGCCGGCAATGTGCGCGAGGCGCTGAGCGGCATGATGGCTTCGCCGGCACGGCCGGCGCGCGAACTCGGCGATCTCGTGCGCAGCGCTTCTGATCACCGCGGGCCGTGGCCAAAACTGTCGGTGTGGCACGGCAGCGCCGACCTCACCGTGCATCCCGGCAATGCCGACGAGATCGTCAAGCAGTGGCTTGATCTGCATGGTCTGCCGGAGGCGCCGATGTCGGAAGCAGAGGTCGACGGCTATCCGCGCCAGGTGTGGTGGAACTGGGAGGGCGAGACGGTGGTGGAGTCCTACACCATCTCCGGCATGGCCCATGGCACGCCGCTCGGGCTCGCCGACAACGACGAGCGCTATGGTGCCGAAGGCGCGTTCCTGATCGAAGCCGGCATTTCCTCGTCCTGGCACATCGCGCAATTCTTCGGCCTGACAAAACGCGTGCGCCAGGCCAGGGTGCAAGCCGAAACCGACGCGAAGAAACAGCCCGGTCCCGTCAGCGAGAGCGCAAAGCTGCTTCCGGTGGTGGCACCCGTCATGCGGTCGGCGCCCGACCTGGCGAGGGCCTCGTGGTCGCGCACTGCGTCACCACCCAATCCGGCACCGGCGGCCAAACGGTGGCGCGGCATCGATGTCAGCGGCATCATCGCGCGCGTGCTGACCGCGGCGGGCTTGAAGAAGTAGATCAGCGCGCCTGTGCGGACGCTTGCGCGACGGCGCGGCGTTGTTCGGGATAGCTGGCAGTGAACTTGAACGCACCGACCAGCGCAATCACCGTCAAGATAATTCCAAAGCGATGCAGGTCGGGCAGGTAGATCATTACGAGATCGGCTCCGGCCAGTACCGCGAACGCCACCGCCCAGACCGCCGATATCACATAATTGGTCCGCAGGAATTCCGGTGATCGCATCGCCTCCTCGGAGGCCTGCTCCCGTGCATATTGCAGGGTGAAGGGTTGCCTGATGGCAATCGACGCCAGCACGATCGCGAGCAGGCCGGTATCGACCGTTAGTCTCACACCCATCAGGGACCAGGCCGTGTTGACGACGAGCGCGTAAGCCGCCAGCAGCGCAAACAGGATCGCGGTCCCGATCTCCAGCAATTTCGGCTTGCGGGTCGCGCTCAGCCAGTCCCTCGTCAAGATGGCGGCCGAAACGGCAAAGCCGACGAATAGGCCTGGCACGGAGCCGACCAGACGGTCGATGACGGCAAAGGCGATGAACGGCGCAAAGGCCAACAGCATACCCATGGCGAAATTCCTTTGGTGCGGCGAGCGGCGACACACATCAATATTTCCACTGGAAATATTCCATATGACGGGGTCGGCTGCTTGTCAAACGAAATATTTCCGCTGTAAATATTGCCATGAAGAAGCCTGCACCGCGCGCCTATCATCACGGCGATCTCCGCGCCGCCGCGCTGCGGGCCGCGGAGAAAATCCTTGAATCGGAAGGGGTTGACGCCCTGACGCTGCGCGCAGTGGCGCGGGCCGTTGGGGTGTCGCACACCGCGCCGAAAAATCATTTCGGCGATCTGCAGGGTTTGCTCAGTGAGCTGGCCGCGGTCGGCTATCGCCGCTCCGGCGCGGCGCTGGTCAGCGCCATGGAGGCCGCGGGCACCGACCCGCGCCTGCGGATGCGGGCGATGGGGCGCGCCTATGTCGACTTTGCGCGCGCCCATCCCGGCCTGTTCGTCCTGATGTATCGCGGCGAGCGGCTGGACATGACGCGTGCTTCGCTGCGCGAAGCCATCGAAGGCACGCGACAGGCGCTGCGCGATGCCACACTGTCCGTCGCATCCGATGCCCCGCCGCTGCAACTCGCTGCCCGCGCCGTCGCGTCATGGGCCCTGGTGCACGGATTTGCCATGCTGCTGCTCGATGGACGCCTGCGGCATACGCTGGCGTCGCTTCCGAAGGGCACCAATGCGGACACCCTGCTGGAAGCCGTGCTCGATGTAGCGCGGATGGATTAGCGGCGATCTGGCGCCGGCCAAGCCGCCACGCGGCCATCGGCACAAAGGGCTATACTCTTGTCTCCTCCGGCTTCGGGAGCGGCGGCGCCCGCCTTGCAAACTCGCGTCCTGGGTAATGGCGGCCGCAATAGGCGACGAGTTCGTCGACAAAGGATTGGGCATAGGGCGCGAGGAAACGCCGCGGATCCCAGGCCACGGCGGACCATCGACCGATCGAAGCGCCCCGGTGTACCAGCGGAAAGGCGCGGACACCGGCAGGCGGTATCCGGACATTCGAAGGCACGATGGCAACATCGTTGCCGGTTCTTGCCAGCGCGAGCAGTGTGTGAGGAGCTGCGCTCTCCAAGATCACGCGTGGCCTGATATGCGCGACGTTGCAGGCCGCGTCAAACCATCCACGGGACGCGTAGTCCCGGCTCAGCAGCAGCAATGACTCGTCGGCTAGTTCGGCAAGCTCCAGCCTCCGCATGCTGGCGAGGCGGTGTCGCAGCGAAACCACGGCAAGCACGTGCACCGGTGCAAGCAGCCGCCGGTGATAGCCGTCGTCGGCGGCTGGAATAATCGCGAGGTGAACGTCGCCGCGCTGCAGGCGATCCTGAACGCGCGCGCCGCCATCCTCGATCAGATCGATGTCAACGGAGGGGTGCCTGCGCCGAAAGGCCGGCAGGAAATCGGCGAGCACCGTCTCCATATGCTGGGTGCTGCAGCCGACCCGCAGCGCGCCGGCCTTGCCGACTCTCAGTGCTCGTGCGCGCTCGCCGAAGGACTCGGCGTCCTGCAGCAGCCGGCGGCCGCGCCGCAGCAGGTCCTCGCCTTCGGATGTCAGTTTGACCCCGCGGCCGACGCGGTCGAACAAGGGAATCCCGAGTTCGGCTTCGAGCGCCTGAATCTGGCGAGATGCGGCCGGCTGGCTCAGACGCAGCTGTTCTTGAGCGGCGGCAAAGCCTCCGGCTTCCGCAACGACGACGAAGGTGCGCAGCTGTCGAAGATCCATTTCAATGCAAATGTTGCATGAATAAATGGAGAATAAATGCATTGGACACATGAGGCAAGCAGCGTCATGCTTGCCCCGTCGCGTCGCGATTGCCCCGAAAGGAGATCGCCATGTTCGAGACCGAGCGTTTCGTTGCCGACTGCCGCGCGGCCTTCGCGTCGGACCCCACTCACAAGGCCATTCATGAGGTGCTTGCCCGCGCGACGTCCGAGCCGGCCGCGGTGCTCAAGGCGCTCGGCGAGCCCAAACGCGCAGAAATCGGCAAGCTGTTTCATTCCGATTCACTGACGATTCTTAATGTGGTGTGGGCGCCCGGCATGATGGTGATGCCGCACAATCATCGCATGTGGGCCGTGATTGGCATTTACTCGGGCCGGGAGGACAACATCTTCTGGCGGCGCATCCCGGGCGAGCCCAACAGGATCGAAGCCGCCGGCGCCAAATCCCTGTGCGAGCGCGACGCGGTGCCGCTCGGTTCCGAGGTCATCCATTCGGTCATCAATCCGATCGACCGGCTGACCGGTGCAATCCACATCTACGGGGGCGATTTCTTTGCCGCACACCGCAGTGAATGGGATTCGTTGACGCTTGACGAGCACCGCATGGATGGTGAAAAGGCGCGCCGCAATTTCGAGGAGGCGAACGCGCGTTACGAGGCGAGCCTGCGCGCGGCTAGTGGCTGACCGCATGTGCCGGCGTTGCCGGATGCGCCGCGGCGATGGCCACAAATTCAAAGTGCAGTTCTGTCGCATCATCCGGAGGATGCCATGCAGACGATAACGATTCCGCGTCGCTTTCGTGGTCCGCCCAATTCGGGCAACGGCGGCTATGTCTGCGGGATGCTGGCGCGCCAGATTGCCGGCGCCGCGGAAGTAACGCTGCGCGCTCCACCGCCTCTGGAGACGGAGCTCGATCTCGTCGAGGTCGAGACAGGGCAATGGGAGTTACGTCAGGGCACCGCGACAATAGCGATCAGCCGGGCCGTCACGCTTAACCTGGACCGCATTGAGCGGGCGACCCTGCCCGAGGCAGTGGAAGCCGAAACGCGTACAGTCACGCCGCACGAACACAAGCTGCCGATGTGCTTTGTTTGCGGGCCTGACCGGGCACCGGGCGACGGCATGCGGCTTTTCGCAGGTCCTCTCGCTCGACAGCAGGCCAGCGCGGTGCTTGCCGTATCCTGGACGCCCGACGCCTCGCTCGCCGCTTCTGATGGCCTGGTTGCTCCGGAGTTCGTGTGGTCTGCGCTGGATTGTCCGTCCGGCTACGCATCCAACTATGATCCCGAAACCAGCAAGTTCGGCAGTTCGCCGATCCTGCTCGGGCGTCTTTCCGTGCGCATCGACGCGCGGCCGCGTGCGGGTGAGCGATGCGTGGTGACATCCTGGAAAACCGGCGCCGAAGGCCGGCGTCTCATCGCCGAGGCGGCGCTGTTTGGTGAGGATCAGAACCTGCTTGCGGTTGGCCGCGCCACCTGGGTTATTGTCGATCGGCAGGTCCAGCTCGGAAACAAATAGAGAGCTACCGGTCCAGGTGAGTGCCAAGCGTAAGGGCTACCCCTCGATCTCGCCGGTGATGAACGGATTCGTCATCCGCTCCTGCCCGAAGCTCGATCCCGCGCCATGGCCGCAGACGAAACCGATGTCGTCGCCGAGCGGCAGCAGCTTCGTCTTGATCGAGTTGATCAGCTCGGCATGGCTGCCGCCCGGCAAATCCGTGCGGCCGACGGAGCCGGCGAACAGGACGTCGCCGACATGCGCAAAGCGCAATTCGTTTGAGAAGAATACGACCGAGCCCGGCGAATGGCCGGGGCAGTGCAGGATGTCGAAGGTGAGATTGCCGATCTGCACCTGCTCGCCCTCGTCGAGCCAGCGGTCGGGGCCGAAATTGCGCACGCCGGTCATGCCGAAGCGCGCGCCGGAGGAGACGACATTGTCGAGCAAATATTTGTCGGCGATGTGCGGGCCTTCGATCTTCACCCCGAGCGCGTCGCGCAATTCGGCCGCACCGCCGACATGGTCGATATGACCATGGGTGATCCAGATTTTTTCGACTGACACGCCGGTCTGCCTGATCGCTTCCTGGATCTTCGGCACGTCGCCGCCGGGATCGATCACGACGGCCTTCCTGGTGGCCTCGCACCAGATGATGGTGCAGTTCTGCTCGAACAGCGTCACCGGTACGATGATCGCGCCGGCCTTCGCCTTGGTCTGGGTTTGCTCGTTCATAGGGCCACCATAGTGCCTGGGCGGGAGGGGTCAATGGCGGGGCCTCGAACGCGGCCCGCCGAACTGTGATAGGGTTGTGACCAGCAGACAGCTGTGGGGAGAGGCCGATTTCCGCAAGGGTAGAGGCCACGCATTTTACCATGAATCAGGCCTCCAAATCGCCGCTTCCGGGAACACGGATCACCGCGCGCGCCTTCTTTGTCGCCGAGCGTATCAACACCGCCGGCCTAGAACGCGGCGATGTGCTCTCCACCGCGCCGCTCGCCTTCCGCGTCGGCGACAACGGTGTTGCCGTGCTGTTTCGTTACGGCGTGGTGGTGCTGATCGGGCTCAACGCGCTGGAGGAGGACGAATTCCTGCGCGGCCTCGAGCATCGCTTGACCGGCGCGTTCGCGCGGCGCGAGGAGGAGATCGCGCTCATCGAGCTTGCCTCCGAGAAGGACGACCAGATCCCGCCCGGCGGGCCGATCTGCCTGCAGAGCCTCTCGCCGGAGCGGCTGATCCTGATCGCCGAGGCACTGGCGAAAAGCGTGGTGCTGGCGCGGCACGAGCGCGAGGTTTCGTCCGTGTTCGACAAGACCGAGCCGTTCGCGCGCGAGCTCGGCAAGAGCGGGCGCATGGTCGGCGGCCGCCGCGCCATCCTGCAGCAGATCGGCAATGCGCTTTCCGTGCAGCATCGCGTCACCGGGCCTGTCGCGGTGTCCGAGAAGCCCGACATCCTCTGGGACAAGCCGTCGCTCGAGCGGCTCTATGCGCGCCTGGAGGACGAATATGAGCTCAAGGAGCGCGCCGAAGCGCTCGGCCTCAAGCTCAAGGTGGTCGCCGAGACGGCGCAGGTGCTGACCGACATCATCGACACCCGCCGCTCGCTGCGGCTCGAGATGATCATCGTGTTCCTCATCCTGTTCGAGGTGCTGATCACCATCTATCAGCTCGCGTCGCGCGCGCACGGGTGATTGGCACGGCGAATGTTTCGCCGTCATTGCGAGCGAAGCGAAGCAATCCAGCGCGTGTACTCATAAATCGAGCATCGTCCGAGGTGGCGAGGTCCGCAGTGCCCTCAAGAGCAGACATCGACGGTGCCCTAGTGAACGTCCGCTATGGGCCACAAGCTGCCTCCCGAAAGCCCAAGCAAGCAATCAATTGCCACTGCCCGATATCACGTACGCGGTGCCATTGATGCTCTTCGAGAAATCGGGTTATCCGCGGCGACCAAAACGGAATGGCTACCGCTGCATCGAAGCGTCAATGCTTTCCCCATGGACATTACCGCGCATGGTCCGCTGGGTTCCTGCAGTCCTTTATGCAGGAACGATAGTTCGTACCGCAGTTCTGCTTACAGTCGGGCGAGCTTAGGGAAGTGCAACGAGTTTCACACAGGTGCTTATGCGAGCCGCAGTCGCTCATGCACCGTGTCCGCTGCCGTTGCTGAGCCCGAGTATCTGCGAAAGCACTTTCGCCACCAATCTCTGCAAATGAAAAAACGGCTAAGGCGAGCATTAAATACGTCAGCTTGCGCATTGCGATATTCCTTTTTGCGCGGGAATACTCCAATGACTTCACGTGCCAAAAACGTCACGCCCTGGGGCCCTTCCGAAAAAAGGGCGCTACCACTCATTCCGATCACAGTCGTCCCACCCGTCATCCGAAAAAAATCCGACGGTCAAAACAATTGCAATCACGAGAGTGTCCTATTTGCTGACACATTGGGTAACCTCTGTCAAAAGGCTCTTTTGCGACGGCGACAATTCATTTCACACTGTCCAACCGCTTAAGACCATCGCTTTGAGATAGATCAAGACGCAGTTCGGCGCAAAATCCTCGTACAGCGCTTCAAGGCTATTCCTGCCATAGCTGAACCGCGCTAGGACTGGGCAGAGTTCACGGAGGCCGAGATGATCGTGAAACGCGCCCTTCTCATTCTACTTTCGGTTATCTCTGTTTCTGCCGCAAGTGACGCTCGAGCCCTCTGCTATTGCAACTGCATCACCGCCGGTGGGGCTCAGTGTGTTGTGAGTGTCCCAGACTATGCGTGCAGTCGCACCGGCGCTTCCGTCTGTAGAGACCCAGTGCAACGGTGCACTTTCGACTGCAGCAACCGCGTTGAACGCCCGCCTACCTGCTCACCGCGACGACGTTGTAGCGTCCGTCAGTGAAGGCACTCAAAGATAGGCGATTAACCCTCGGGAGCACGGGATGGTTGGGGCGCAGGCTGCTTTATGGACAAGGGCATGGCCTATATTGGCCTGCGGGGTCTTGTTGACCGCGCCATTTGTTGAGGCTCGGGGGTTTGTTGCTGCGGTTGCGGGGGTCGTCCTATTTGGCACCGTGTTCGCCGCTGTGTATCATGCTGAAGTGGTTGCGCACCGCGTCGGTGAACCGTACGGCACACTTGTACTCGCCCTAGCCATAACGGTGATAGAAACCGCGCTGATCGTCTCCGTCATGATCTCGGCCCCTGCCGAAAAGGCAGCGCTTGCGCGCGACACGGTTTTCGCTGCCGTCATGATCGTCTGCAATGGGATCGTGGGAATTTGTCTGCTCATGGGTGGCGCGCGTTATCGAGAACAGGCATTTCAAGTTCACGGAGCGAGTGCCGCAATGGCCGTTTTGGCAGCGCTCACGAGCCTCACTCTAATCTTGCCCAGTTATGCTGCGCGTGAACTCGGGCCGTTATATAGCAAGCCGCAGCTCGTTTTTGCGGGACTAGTTTCTTTGGTTCTGTATGGCTCGTTCGTTTTCGTGCAAACGATACGGCATCGCGACTATTTCCTGCCAGAGTCCGACGACGAGGATTTGCACGCAGCTCCGCCGACCAATAAAGCGGCATTCGTGAGCGCCGGTTTTCTAATTGTTTCTCTTGTCGCCATCGTTGGTCTTGCAAAAATTCTAACCCCCACAGTGGAAACTGGAATAGCCAAACTTCGACTACCAGAGGCGACCGTGGGCATTACTATCGCAGCGCTGGTACTTCTGCCGGAGTGTCTGGCAGCGCTCAGGGCAGCGCAGAGAAACCGGTTACAAACCAGCTTGAACTTGGCCTTGGGATCGGCCCTCGCGACTATCGGCCTGACGATTCCTGCAGTCGCGGCCGTGTCCATCATGCTCGGGCAGCGCCTCGAACTGGGTCTTGATGAGAAAGATCAAGTCTTGCTCGCCCTTACTTTGGTCCTTGGCATGGTCACGCTGGGTACCGGCCGGACCACGGTTCTCCAAGGCATCGTTCATCTTGTGATTTTCGCCGTGTTTGTCTTTTTTGCTGTCGTACCGTGAGGCCGAGCGGTGCGCATAGTAAACGGTGTAGCACGTTTGGGTCATTTGCAGACATTCCGGGGTTGGGGCCGCGTGGCCGCTTTACTCTCGAAAGCGGACATCCCGGGTTTATGAGTACACGCCCTAGCCTTTGCCCGTAGAAAAGCTGGATTGCTTCGTCGCTTTCGCTCCTCGCAATGACGGCGAAACTGCCTCCATCGGCCACACAAGTGCCGACAAACCCCTGCTGGATGTGAACCGAACAAAAGTTCCCGCGTTGCCCAACGCGAAACGATCCGGGAGCGAACGTGACCGTGAATGAACAAGACCACTGGTGGCGCCACGGCATCTTCTACCAGGTCTATCCGCGCTCGTTCCAGGATTCCGATGACGACGGCGTCGGTGATCTCAAGGGCATCATGCAGCGGCTGCCTTATGTCGCTTCGCTCGGCGTCGATGCGGTCTGGCTGTCGCCGATCTTCACCTCGCCGATGGCCGATTTCGGCTACGACGTCGCCGACTACACCGGCATCGATCCATTGTTCGGCACGATGGAGGATTTCGACGCGCTGCTGGAAGCCGCGCACGGACTTGGACTGAAGGTCATTCTCGACCTCGTCCCGAACCATTCGTCCGATGCGCATCCCTGGTTTGTCGAAAGCCGCAGCTCCCGCGACAACCCGAAACGCGACTGGTACATCTGGCGCGATGGCGCCGCCAATGGCGGGCCGCCCAACAACTGGGTGTCGGAATTCGGCGGCAGCGCCTGGGAATATGACGAGGCGACAGGGCAGTATTACTACCACGCCTTCCTCAAGGAGCAGCCCGACCTCAACTGGCGCAATCCTGATGTGCGCGAGGCGATCTATGACGTCATGCGCTTCTGGCTGGGTAAAGGCGTCGACGGCTTCCGCGTCGACGTGATCTGGCACCTGATCAAGGACTTCGATTTTCGCGACAACCCGCCCAATCCGCATTATGTCGAGGGCCGTCCGCCGCACGAAAGGATCCTGACGCAGTACTCGACCGATCAGCCCGAAGTGCATGAGGTGATCGCCGAGATGCGGTCCGTCACCGACCATTACGGCGGCCGCGTCCTGATCGGCGAGATCTATCTGCCGCTGCAGCGGCTTGTCGCCTATTACGGCAACGACCTGCGCGGCGCGCAGATGCCGTTCAATTTCGCGCTGCTGTCGACACTGTGGAGCGCGCGTTCGATCGAGCGGCTGATCGGCGAATACGAGGCGGCGCTGCCGCAAGGCGCCTGGCCGAACTGGGTGCTCGGCAATCACGACCGGCCGCGGGTCGCCAGCCGGGTCGGGCGCGAGCAGGCCCGCGTTGCTGCGATGCTGCTGCTGACCCTGCGCGGCACGCCTACACTGTACTATGGCGATGAACTAGGCATGCTGCAGGTGCCGATCGCGCCGGAACAGGTGCGTGATCCCTTCGAGAAGAACGTGCCCGGCATCGGCGTCGGCCGCGACGGCTGCCGCACCCCGATGCAGTGGGATGCGACCGAACATGCCGGCTTCTCAAGAGTGCCGCCGTGGCTGCCGCTGTCGATCGATTTCACCCATGAAAATGTCGTCAATCTCGACGCCGACACCAAATCGATCCTGAGCCTCTATCGCATGCTGATTGCGTTGCGCAAGAAGCGGCCGGAGCTGGTGCATGGCACTTATGAACCGGTCGCTGCGCAAGGCGATCTGCTGCTGTACCGCCGCGAGGCGGATGGCAAGTCGATCACCGTCGCGCTCAATCTCGGCGCCGAGCCGGTGTCCGTCGCCTCGAGCTTGATCGGTTTCGGCCGCAAGGTGCTGCTTTCCACCTTGCTCGATCGCGACGGCGAGCCCATCGAAGGCGTGCTCGACCTGCGCGGCAACGAGGGCGTCATTATTGGTGAAGACGCTCACGCCGGGTGAGCGGTCTTTCCCGCAGCGTCCGTGTCGATGTCGCTGCGCTTGAGCAGGTAGTCGAGCCCGCCGACGCGGTACCAGCGATAGCCGTAACCTTCGAGCAGGATCGTGTGCCGCCCGCCCTTGTCGGAGCGGCTGTGGTCCTCGGTGAGAAGGTTGACCAGCAATTTGCTTGCTTCGCCCGGCAGGCCGACCTTGAAGGACACCTCGCGCGGCTTCTCGTCGAGGTTATGCACGAACAGCACGGAATTGTTGCGCCAGTCATAACGGATCGCCAGCACGCCGGGATCGCGCACGGTGATCACCTCGAAATCACCCCAGCCGATTTCGGGCACTTCCTTGCGCATGCGCACGATGCGTTCGGTCCAGTTCAGCATCGAGTTCGGGTCGCGCCGCTGCTTGGCGGCGTTGACATGCTCGTAGCCATAGGGACCCTTGTCGATCACGGGTGCGCACGGCTTGTGGCCTTCAGTAAAGCCGGCGTGCGGTTCGGTCGACCATTGCATCGGCGTGCGGGCGCATTCGCGCTCGGGCAGGTCGAGATTGTCACCCATGGCGAGCTCATCGCCATAGCGCAGCACCGGCGTGCCGGGCAGGGTGAACATCAGGCTGTAGGCCAGTTCGAGCCGGCGGCGGTCGCCGCCCAGCATCGGCGCAAGGCGCCGCCTGATGCCGCGATCATAGAGCTGCATATCCTTGTCCGGCCCGAACGCCTTGAACACGCTCTGCTGCTGCGCCTTGGTCAGACGCCCGAGATCGAGCTCGTCATGGTTGCGCAGGAACAGGCCCCATTGGGCGGTGGCGGGCCGGGGCTTGGTCGCCTTCAAGGATTTCATCAGCGGGCGCGAGTCGCCGGAGGCGAGCGCGTAGAACAGGTGCTGATTGACGTGGAAGTTGAACATCATGTGCATGCGGTCGCCGTCGGCTCCGAAATATTCCATGTCGGTTTCCGGCAGCACATTCGCTTCGGCGAGGATGATCGAGTCGCCCTGGCGCCATTGCAGGAATTCGCGGAGCGAGCGCAGCATGTCGTACTGCTCGACCGGCTTCCTCACCTTCGGTCCCTTGGTCGCGATGATGAAGGGCACGGCGTCCATGCGGAAGCCGGAGACGCCGAGTTGGATCCAGAACCCCATGATCTTGAGGATCTCGGCCTGCACATGCGGGTTCGACGTGTTGAGGTCGGGCTGGAAGTCGTAGAAGCGATGGAAGTACCAGGCGCCGGCTTCCTTGTCGCGCGTCCAGGTCGATTTTTGCACGCCGGGAAACACCATGCCGGTGTTGGCGTTGGCGGGCTTCTTGTCGGACCACACATACCAGTCGCGGTACTCGGAATCTTTTGAACGCCGCGCCTCGCGAAACCATTTGTGCTGGTCGGAGGTGTGATTGACGACGAGATCGATGATGACGCGGATGCCGCGCTGCTTGCAGCCATGGGTGAACTCGACAAAGTCGCCGAGCGTGCCGAAGCGCGGGTCGACGCTGTAATAGTCGGAGATGTCGTAACCGTTGTCCCGGCCAGGTGATGTCTGGAACGGCATCAGCCAGATCGCGGTGATCCCGAGACCGTGCAGATAGTCGAGGCGGCGTTGCAGCCCCCTGAAATCGCCGATGCCGTCGCCGTCCGAATCCATGTAGGTGCCGACGGACAGGCAATAGATCACGCCGTTCTTGTACCAGAGATCGTCGATCACGGTATGCGTCCCACTCCTCTGCCTTGTGACTGGCGGTCGCGGGATAAGCGATGAGAGTGGCCGCAGTTCCCCGGGGACGCTCGATTCGGCCCGACTGTCTCCGTAGAAGTGTTGCAAACCCGCCACGACGGGCAAATCACTTCGAATCGTGTCAAGTCCTGTTCTGAAAAATATTCGGCTTTACAGAAATCAGCGTCGAGCGTATAAACTTGACCCAACCCGTGCCGCCATGAGGACGTTCGCGCGATCGTCACGCAACGTGGCGCGGGATGCGATGGCCGCAGCGGCGTCAGGTGATTTCCGTCACCGGGCGAAACGCTTGCAGCGGACGGCGAAGTCGTGTGGTCCTGGCGCCGCGACCCTGGCGCTAAGCCGCGTGGTAAGTCCCATGCAGCGACGGGGGCAAGAAAGGCCGCTTCCCCGGGGAGAGCGCGTATAAGCCGTAAACCATTGCGCGGGGAAGGCCGGGATGTCTCGGCTGTACCTGTCTAATCCGTGTGCTTTTCCCACGACCCATCGCACACGGTGCTGCGGGCGCAGTCGGCGCCCGGCCTTCCCTGCGCCCTCTCTTCAAGAGAGGGACAACGAAAATGCAAAACTCGGGCGATACTGAGCCGCGGGAATGAGAACGCATGTTTCCACGTCATTGCGAGGCGCCGTAGGGTGGGCAAAGCGAAGCGTGCCCACCTTCGAGAGCACTTACTGGAAGGTGGGCACGGCGCAATCGTGCCTTTGCCCACCCTACGAAGTTCTCCCCGCGAAGAGCGTGAGGATTCACCGCTTGATCTGCGCCCGCAGCGTTTCCTCGACGACGCGGTCGAACGACGACGCCTTCGGCGGCGCCTTGTCGCGCTGATCGGCAACATACTTGTCGCGCTTGGCCACCAGCGCGGCGAGCTTCTCGTTCAGCGCCTTGCGGCTTGCCATTTGCCGGTTGACTTCGTCCAGGCGCGCTTCCGGCTTCATCGCGCGCAGGTTTGCGGGCAAATCGTCGTCCTTGATGTCCGAGAAGCTGGTGCGGCCGGCCTTGACGTCGGCGACGAGATCGCCGTCGCCGGTCACGGCTTCGGAATTCACCTTGGCGCGCTTGTTGAGGTAGCTCGCCATCTCCGAGGCCTGAGCGGGCGCGGCGGCCGCGACCTGCGACAGCTGCTTGGTCTTTTCTTCGGTGCGACGCTGCAGGGCGCGCGGCCCGTAGGGGATCACCGTCTCGTTGATCTCGCGCTGCAGGATGATGATGTCCTCGTCATAGGGCGTCTCGATGATGACGACCTGGCCGCCGTCCTGCGGGATCGGGATGAAGCGGCCGTTGCCG
>Ga0081540_1002937_pt1 | contig 13716 bp, 13 predicted proteins | sample TabmetS2T1R1_FD_71024 | JGI IMG/M metagenome (GOLD analysis project Ga0081540, IMG submission 71024) | Tabebuia heterophylla rhizosphere microbial communities from the University of Puerto Rico - S2T1R1 | ecosystem: Host-associated > Plants > Roots > Rhizosphere ... | reverse complement strand
CCTGGACGGCTTTAAGGTCGGCAAGGCCGACCAGGATGAGCTGGTGGGCCTGCTGCGGCCGATGCGGGCCGACATCGTCGAGGTGGATTCGAGCCGGGTCGCAACCCCGCTGCCGTCCGCGTTCACACCGGCACCGCCTCTGTGAGCTGAGGCAACACCGGCGGCGGTTGCACAAGGACGGCCTCGGCCGTCCCTGTGCCGAGAGGGGAAACGGCAACGGTGGGCCAATCCCGAACGGTGGCGGCGACGAATACCTTCTGTGACCGGCCTCAGTCCCCAGGCAAGATGCCGGCCAGTCATCGTGCCGACCCGCCGGTCCGGCCGCTGCTCGCGCGGCCCGGCGGAAGCAACGTTCAGGCCGGGCCGGCGCCGGCACCTGTCCTTGTCGGCCCGGCGGGAAGGAGCTCATGCGATCCACTCGGAACCCCCGCCAGGTAGCCCTGTACGCGCCTAATTTGCCCAAGGAGAAATGATGCGCTTTCTGACATGCAGGCGGCCGGGCCTGGTCCTGCTCGGCCTCGCGGCGGTAACCGTGGCTGCTACGGCGGCCGTGCCCGCCTCCGCCGCGACCCAGGTGTCGCCGGTGGTCGGGCACGTCTACGTCAACGACAACACCGTCGGCACCAACACGATCGGGGCGTTCGACCGCCACGCGGACGGAAGGCTCACCCCCCATGCGGGATCCCCGTTCGCCGCCGGCGGAGCTGGAACCGGGGCGGGGCTGGCATCGCAGGGCGCGCTGCAGATCTCGCCGGACGGCCGGTTCTTGCTCGCCGTCGATGCCGGCAGCAACCAGGTCTCGGTGCTGCGGATCAAGCCCAACGGTTCAGTCAGGCTCGTGCCCGGTGGTATTACCTCCTCGGGCGGCGTCCTGCCGGTCAGCGTCGCGATCCACGGCAACCTGGTGTATGTCGCCAACGCCGGGAACGGCGGCAGCAACTACACAGGCTTCGTGCTCCGGCCCAGCGGCCGCCTGGCGCCGGTCGCCGGCTCCACCGTGACGCTGCCCGACGGCTCGCAGCCGGGTGACGTGCTGTTCAGCGGCGATGGCACCAAGCTCGCCGGGACACGCGTCGGAACGTCCCTGATCGACAGCTTCACCGTCGGCTCGGGCGGCCGTCTGAGCGCCGCGCCGGGATCGCCCTTCCCTGCGCAGGGGCTGGGCCCGTTCGGCAGCGAGTTCCGGCCGACGAACCCGCACCAGCTGTTTGTGTCCAACGCCCACAACGTCGGCGCCGGCTCCGGCACCGTCTCGGCATTTCGCGATTCCGCCAACGGGACGTTGTCGTCGATCGGATCCTCCCCGTTCCCCGACCTGCAAACCGCTCCGTGCTGGGTGGAGATCACCCATGACGGGCACTTCCTGTTCACCGTGAACACCGGCTCCGGCACCATCTCCCGCTACGCGATCGCCCGTGGCGGGGCGCTGACCCTGCTCGGCAGCACACCGGTCGGCGCCACCGGCGGCGTCGGTGCGGTCGACGCCCGCCTCAGCCCCGGTGGCCGCACCCTGTACGTGAACGAGAGCAAGATCGGCGCCATCGGCGCGTTCGCCGTCAACGGCGGCAACCTGACCGAGCTGTCCAGCTCCCCGACCTCGCTGCCCGCCGGCGCCACGCCCGCCGGCCTCGTCGTCAACTAGCCGTCCACCGTCACAACACCGAGCCGGGGGCATTACGCCATGATGCCCCCGGCTCCGGTCGTCCGCGGCGCCGTGGGCATCTGCCCGCCCGGCAGCAGCGCGACGACCAGCTCGTGAGGGACCCGACCCCGGCCCGCACCGCCCGCGCCCGGCTATCGACCGCGGCGGCGGGCCCGCGCGATGATGGCTGAAGGAGACGAGTATGCGGATTTTGATGATCGCACCCCCCGGAGCAGGCAAGGGGACTCAGGCTGCTCTGATCGCCACGCATTTCAACATCCCTCACATCGCGACGGGTGAGCTGCTGCGCGATCACGTCGCGCGGCGGACCGCTCTGGGCCAGGCAGTTCAGGCCTATCTTGATCGTGGTGAACTGGTGCCTGACCAGATCGTGCTCGACATGACGCGGGAGGCGATCATCGCCGCCAAGGCGGCAGGCGGCGGGTATGTCCTCGACGGGATCCCGCGGAACATGGCGCAGGCCCGCGCGGCCTATGACATCGCCAGCGAGCTCGGGATGACCGCGGACGTGGCGCTGCACCTACAGGCAGACGACGCGGAGCTCACCCGCCGGTTGCTGGCGCGGGCCGCGCTCGAGCACCGCTCCGACGACACCGCGGAGGTCATCGCCCAGCGCTTGGCCCTCTACCACGCCGTGACATCTCCTATCCTCGCGTGGTACCGCGACCGCGGGATCCTGGTCTCGGTGGATGCGATGCGATCCGCACCTGAGGTCGGGCGCGAGATCCTCGCCGCGCTCGAAACGATGCGCCCGTCCCTGGACCATGCCCCGGCGCCGGAACCGCATCCCCTCGATCTGACCAGCCTGGGCGAGGCGTTCGGCGCAACCGGCTCAGCCACCGGGACACCCGACTGAGCCGGCCGGTTGGCCGTGGGATGCTCGGGCTATGCGAGGCCCCCGGCAGATGCTGGCGAAGGCGCCGGTCATCTGCGCATTCTTGTGCGTGCTGGCGGCGCTGCCGGGATGTTCTGCGGCGTCGCCGGCCGCCCGGTCTGCCCCGGCCGCCGCGGTTCCCTCGGCCGGTGCGGCGGTTGCCTTCACTGTCGCGGGGGCCCGCCCGGTGCCGCCCAATGGAAGCCAGGACACGCACGCGCAAACGCCGAAGGCACGGTGTGACAGCGCTGCCTTCGCCGCCGACCAGGTTGTGGGCATCAAGGTGGCCAACGGGTTCGCGGTGGCCGGCTTTCCCGCGTCGGCTGATCTCTTGACGCACTTCCTGCGGGGGACGGGCACACAAGTCGATTACCGGGCAGGCTCGCCGATCTCAAAGAAGGCGCTGGCTAGCGGCCCTTTCCGGGCGGTAGATAACGAAGTTCAGGAAGCGATCTTCAGGCAGCTGAAGGCCGGTCAGACCCGGGTTCGGCTCTCCGCCGCGCAGCTGCCGACGGTGGCATTCGAGTCCAGGAACAGCGACCTGTACTGGGGATTTCGCGGCACGCAGGGCCTGACCGTAACCGGCAGCGGCAGCCGCAAGAACGGGCGATATGCCGGAACGCTCTCCTATGTCATACGGGACAGCTACGGATTTCCCGCCAGCGACACGCTCCACGGCTTCGGCGCGCCGATGAGGTACCTGCAGACTGCATGCGGGGCGCCCCATCATCCGGGCGGAGCTCACTGGTTCCCCGACACCATCACGGTAACCGTGCCATTCAACCAGCCGGCCCAAAAGAACACGTCCGCCACCGGACGCCGTAACCAACCGTGACCTGAGCTGCGAATACCAACCACCACTCTGCGCACGCCTTGCCCGCTGTTCGGCCGGGCTACCTAGTGCGCTCCGATCCAGATGATCTGTGAGACTGGCCACGGCTTGCGTATCGGGGACTGGCCGCCGGGGCCGGCTGGGCGCGGTCGCCCAGCTGCCGGAGTGCGCCTGGCGTTCGGCTACGTCCCAGGGTCGGGCGGGCGGTGCTCATTTCTTGGGCTTCGAAATGAACAGCCATCCCATTTGTCGCTTTCGCGAAACGGGCCGTGGAGGAGCTGCATTGCCCACACTGCTCATCGTCTCCGACTCCGAGCTCTCGCTGGCTGCTAGGCAGCCACGTCCGTCTTGCGGGGCCGTCCCCGTCGCCGCTTGTGTGGCACGATCGCGCCGCGCAGGAACAATTCGCCGCCCCAGACTCCCAAGGGCTCACGCCGCTGCAGCGCTCCGGTAAGGCAGGCGGCCCGCGCCGGGCATTCCCGGCACAAAGCCTTCGCCGCATCCACGTCATCCGGCGACTCGGCGAAAAACAGCTCAGGGTCATCTGTGCAAGGCAGGTCAGGATCGCGGATCGCGACCGGCAGCAGCGCTGCGAGTCCCGGCGCCCTCATCCCGGGCACTGCGGCCGATGAACAGCCCACCCCGGCCGCGCTGGCACCCCAGGTCCGGGCCTGGCCCATGGCCTGAACGGTGGTATGCGCAATCATCGCGGCCTCCTCGGCAGCCACGCACCCCGTCGAAACGAGAAGCCAACCCGCCCCCTGGGGAACCGGCCGTCCAGGCCTTTTACGGGGAGACCCGGTCGCCCTTGGGGGCTGTTCTGCCAGGACGATATGAGCCGCCGCCCGCAATGGCGTCACCCAAAGGTGCAACTGCCGGGTGGAATCTTCTGCGGCGCGCCCGCCGGCACGAACGTGCCACCGGATCGAGGCACGGCGCGGTGCTAGGGGGATCAGGCCCCGGTCGCGTGCGCCTACTACGGTCTCGGTGTGGTTGTCCGCGCCGAGCCTGCCAGGGCGTGGCTGACGTGCTTTTGACCATGTCAAGGGCCCTCGCGCGGCTCACTCACGCCGCGTGAAAATTTGACACAAACGTTCAGTGCCCAACGACTAAAGATCGACTGTTCGATAAGCGCTCGCCAGCATGTATCTAGCGCGCTACTTGGGACCTCTGACACCTTGACACGTCCGAATGCTCGCCGTGTAGTAACTGTATCCGCGTGTACAGGGCCGGTCACTGCCTGAAGCGACGGCGGTGAAGCATGGGGGGAGACCATGCCTTTCGAGGCGAGAGCGCTGGTGCCATTGGGGGATCATCCGCAGTCGGTGTACCCGGCTTTTGATCACGCCGCCGAGCCGGAGTTAACCCTTTTTGATGTAGCTAAGGACAGCCTGCCGACCGAGGGCCTAGCCGCCGCCCTTGTGCGCAAGAGCCGGCGTCCGATCTGGCTGCGGCTCGGCCCGCAGGATCGCGACCCCGGCACGTTTCTCGTTTCGCTCGCGACCTCGGCGGCGCGCTTCGGTGCGGCAAACGTGACGTTGGAGTTGATGCGAGCCAAGCCAGGTCCCGTATACGGCTGGCCATCCCTGTTCGCCAGGCTTGGCGCCGAGATGAGTGGGCGGCTGAGCGAGGGCGGCGCCCTCGTCCTTGAGAACGTCCAGCATGCGTGGGAACGAACGCCTACCTTCACCCTGCTGAGCACCGAACTGCTCCCGGCTCTGGCTCGTGCCGTGCCGTGCGTGCTCGTCGCCTCCGGCAGCCCACCACACGGCGTGCCCGGCGCATGGGTTCGGCGGTCACGCGACGACCTAAGGCTGCCGGTTACCGGAGCGCTGCGGGCTCTCGATGAAATCGGTTTGCCATTGTCACGCCACATGCCCGAACGGGTGACGGCGCTCGCGGCGCGGCCGGCTGTGCTCGCCGCGATCCGCGCGGCACGGTGCTCTGCCGGTCCCCGCACTCTCGCGGGCGTGCTCGAACGGGCACGTGGCGAAAAGGATTTGCTCACGCAGCTTGCCGAGGTGCTGCTCGCCGGTACCAGCGAGGATGGCCGCCGCGCGCTCGGGTTGGCGCTGCGGATCGAATACACCCACCCGGCGATGACAGCGGCCGTAACCGGCGAGAGCCGTCTACCGCAAGGCCCCTGGATCCAGTCGCTCGAGGACAGCTGGTCGCGCGTCAGAGACAACTGGCGCGATCCTCTGCGCGCAGCACTGGGGCAGCGGTCCATGCCAAGCCGCGAGACGTTGCGCAAGGCAGCGGACTGGCTGCTCCGGGCTGGCGAGGACGACGAGGCGATCTCTGTTTACTTCGCGATCGGTGATCATGACTGTGCGGCGCGAGCGATCTCCAGCCGAGCGGAGGGTCTCGTCGATCTCGGCCGGTGGCAAGCCCTGGAGAACTGGCTCGACCGGTTGCCTCCCGGCGTGTCTGCCGTTTACCCGAACTTCGCTTATGTGCGCGCCGAGATAGCGGCGGCCCGCGGCGACTCTGTCGCCGCAGGCCGCTTGTACGACACGGCAGCGGCGCGGTATGCCGATCGCAACGATACGGACGGTGCTTCTCGCAGCATGCTTGCCGCGAGCGCCGCCGCGGCGAACGCCGGCGATCTTGTGACAGCACGAGCGCGCGCACGCGCCGCCTCCTCGCTCGTAGAGACGGCCGGTGAGGTCAGCGACGCCAACGCTGCCATGGTCCGGATGTGGGCGACTTGGCAGGAAGGCCGCGTGGCGCTCGTCACTGGTGATACCGACCACGCCCTCGCCTCCTTCGGCTCGGCTGCCGCGGCCGCCTCAGGCGGTGCGGCAGCCGAGCCGATACGGAAGGCGAGTCAGTTCGCCATGCGGGTGGCAGAGTTGCGCCGAGAGCAGGAATCGCACCGCGAGGCCGAGGCCGCGCTCAGCCGCGCCGAGCATCAGGTACTTGGCGAGCTGCTTGCATGCGTCCGGGCGCCGGGCGCCCATGACGGCAGCGTGCCGGGAGGGGACGGCTGGTCAGACGCGCCCGCCGTGCTAAAGATGCCCGGGTTGGCCGAATCCGGCGGGGCGAGGGCCGCCGGGCGGTGGTCGTGGAAGAGGCTGCGCGGCCTGCTGCCTGGCAGGCATGCCGGCGGGGCGCATGTCAATGGCTCCAATGGTGCGGCGTCGCCGCCGAACGCCGACGGATCAGCCGTTTTTCCTGCCGTCCAGCTCGCCGCGATGGCCGTGCCGTCAACAGGCTCACGAGCGTGGCGCGCGTTCTCTGCGGGGCCCGCGGGACAGGTGCCCACCGTGCGCGAGCGAGCGGTGCGGGAAGGTTCCTCACCGCGTCACGCGGCCCCGCGTCGCACGGCGCTGGGTCGCGTCTCGCACGCGGCTCACGCGCAGGCAGAGGTCTCCGTCCACCTGCTCGGTCCCATGAGCGTCGTCATCGACGACGTTCCCGTTCATGAGTGGTCAAGCGCGCGCATCCGATCGCTGTTCGGCTATCTGCTGACCCACCGCCAGCCGTGGCCTGCACGTGAGGCGCTCATGGAGGCGTTCTGGCCGGAGAAGTCGCCGAAGGCCTCGAGGAACAGCCTTAACGTCGCCATCCACGGCTTGCGCAGCGTGTTGAGGGAGGCCAAAGATGTCCCGGTCATCGTCTATTCCGGTGGCACCTACCGTCTCCACCCTGACGTGCACCTATGGCTCGACGTCGAGGAGTTCGACAAGCTGGTCGAACGGGGCCGGCTCCATGATGACGTGGGCGAGACCGACCAGGCGACGGCCGCGTACGAATTCGCCACCGGCCTTTACCGCGGCGAATTCCTTGCGGACGACCCTTATGACGACTGGCCGGCCCTGATCCGTGAGCGTCTGCGCCTCGCATACCTCGACACGCTTGGGCGGCTCGGCAACCTCCACTTCAACGCCGGGGGATACGCGGCTTCCGCCAACCTGTGCCAGCGCATCATCGAACAAGATCCTTGCCGGGAGGACGCCTACCGGCGGCTGATGCGCTGCTACAGCAGGCAGGGCCAGCCCCACCTGGCGCTGATCCAGTACCGGACATGCGTCCGCACGCTCGAGTGCGAACTAGGTGTCGAACCTGATTTGGCGACGGTCAAGTTGCATGACCAAATTCGGCGCCATGAGCCGGTCTGAACCGCGGCGGCCGGAGATGGAGCGTGTCTGTGGAGCCAGCCGACACCGCCAACGGCTTTGCCTGTGACGATCTGACTGGCATCGCGGGCATTGGGCCGGAGATCGTACGCAGGCTCAACGAGGGGGGCGTCAGGACATACGCAGAGTTTGCCGACTGCTCCGCCGGCGAGATCGCGGAGGTGCTACCCGAGCTCCTTTGGGGATGTATCGGCGGCTGGCGCCACAGGGCTCAGGAACTTGCGAGAGGAACCGCGAGGCCACCGGAGTGCGGCGGCCCTGCGGCAGCAAACGGGCAGCACTACGAAAGCTTCATCGTCCGCGTCCTGCTCAATGGCGATGGCTCGATCCGCGACACCAGAATGGAGCACGTCAGGACGGGCGAGGTGAAGCGATGGGCCGGCTGGCAGCCCGATGTGATGCTGGGCTTATCAAACAGGCTGCTGCGCCCGCTGCCCCTCCCGTGCTGCTCGCGGCGCCGCTAGGGCCACTCGACGCGGAGCCGGATCCACAACCCGTGCCTGAGTCAGTCGCCGAACCAAGCGCGGCCAGCCAAGTCCGCGCCATCAGCCAGCTACCCGTCACCGCACGGGCGCCGAAGACACCTTCGCTGTCGGCGCAGCCCGAAGCGTCCCAAACGGCGGTCGGCTCCGGGGCCGCGGACGCCTCACCGCCCGGGCTCCCCGCACCGGAACCTTAGCGGGGCGCGAGCACATAGCCGTGCGGACCGGTTCTGCCTCTGTACGGTCAGCCCTTGCGGAGTTAACTTCCTTACCATGGGGCTCTTGTTAAGGCGCTACGGGGGATTCCTTGCCCTGGCATTCGCCCTCGCCGGGTGGCTCAGCCTGGCACTCGGCAAGGTCACCACGGCCATCGTCGGCCTGCTCTTGCTTATGTCTGTTGGGCGCTCGGCTACTTCCTGTTTCAGGCTCCGCTGTGGTGCGGCGCAATCACGCGGGAAGGGGCGCTCTGCCGTAACAACTCCTCAGGGCTCTTGATCGGCTGCCACTTGCGGGAGCACAAGTGGCAGAAGCTGAAGATGACTTTCGTTCCTAAGGCGTGGCGGGAACTGAACCGTGGGCTGTGGGCAACTCCCCGGGGAAGGAGTGAATACGCTTGCCGGGCTTGGCTCGGCGGTCTCGGCTCTGGCAGCGGTGGTCATGATCCTTGTCGTGAGGCACTGACACGGGAGTATCGCCGAGCCCGTTTACGTGCTCCCGATCGCGGTAGCGGCGAGGTAGGCGCCGCCGTCCGGGCTGGCCGTGCTGGGCCGGTGCCTGCGTCGAACGGCGGCGGCGCCGCACGCGCGGCCCGCGCCGGTAGAACAGGTGACGCCCGGTGCGGGCCGTTCACCGCCGCTCACACCTGGGCCGGTACCAGACTGACCGGCAGCGCGGTGCTGCCACTGCCGCGATCCTGCTACGGAAGCGGGAAGCTAGGGGGAGGCGAAGAACTCGTCGAAGGCTGCCTGATCCTCGGGCTAGAACCACACTTCGGAGAGCATGCCGTCGCGCACATGCGCGACGATGGTCTGCCGCCCTTCGAGTGTGCGGCCTGCGCGCTGGAGTCTTTGTGTCACGAGCTCGACGGCGTGCTCATCGCTTCCCAAAATGTCGTGGCACTCGAACTGCGGCGGCGCGTCGAGAAACGACATCTCCTTTTGGAACGCTGCAGCGATCCCGTCCCGCCCGCGATAGTCACCCGAGAGCGGCCCGTTGCCCGGAACATGCATGACCGCGTCCTCGGTGTGCAAGGCAAGGAAGCCCGCAAAGTCACCGGTACCGAGCAGCTCGTCGGCCTTCCGCATCAAGGCTGCGTTGGGATGTTCCGCCACGATCCTCCCCTTCCCTTTCCGCCCCTCGGGACAGCTCCTGCGGCCCCGCGGCGTCTTGGCGGCCTCGCTGATCAGGCCGCTTGCATGGCCCAGGCTAGGAGGGCCGAGAGCCAGGGCGCCAGGGTGGTTCCTTTACGTTTGCAGGGTGTGCCTACTACCACCAGTTGACCCAGCCTGTCGCGACCCGAGCGCCTGGAAGCGATGAGGGAACTGACAGCCGAGAACTCAGGCCTCGGTGGAACACCACTCGCGCCCGTTCTGGCAGCGCTCCGGGTAACACCACCAGCCGGGCCGCCGCACGCCCACGCCACGATGAGAACACAGATACGACTCGCGGCATTTCCACGCTGTCCCGCCCGCGGCAGATGCTCTTCGCTACACGGCCTAACTGCGCACTACAACGCCCGTGTCCGTGGCGGTCGCGGTCCCGGTCGCGAAGTCAATGCTGCCGGTGTCCACGCCATGACCCCTGAGACCGGTAAAGGCGCCGGTGCCTCCAAGGAGCTGGATCGGTCCGGTGGAGGTGATGCCATCTGGGCCGATGGTGCCGATGAGCTCCTTCAGGGCGCTGAACGTGCCGCTGCCGTCATCGCAGGTGTAGACGCTGCGCACAATGAGCTGGACCTTCCCCGAGTGGTCGGGGCCTTGACCGGGTCCCGGGCCGGCCTGCTGGGTGTCAACGAAGGTTCCCGAGGGGCAGAGCGGGCCCGTCGCCGTGAAGAGTTCCTCTTCTGGCCCGTTGGGCCCCACTGTGATCTGCTCGTTGATCGTGAACGGCACTGGGGCGGCGGCCTGCGCTGAGGTAGCTGCTCCCAGCGGAGCGAGCAGTGCGACCGCGCCCGCGGCCGCTACAAGGCTGAATCTTTTCATTGGTTCCCCCTCTGAACGTGCTCAGCAGCGCGCCGAGCGCCACGATCACTGCTAGTCGCCTCATGGCGATCCACCCCCTCCGCGCCACCGCACTGTGGCCCGGTGCCGGCATATCGTCCAGCGGCAGGACACGCCGCGACGGCATAGCCGACGTTGCTGCTCTACCACCCGCTGACCGCAACGTCAACAGCGCTTTACCTTCTTTGGCGCGATTTGCTTGCGTCCGCCGACAGTCAGCAACGACCATGAGCAGCACGCTCCGCCGAGCACGCAACCCAGCGCAGCGCGACCCAGCAGTCGCCGCCCGCCGGGAAACGGGGCCGGCGAACGTTTACGACCTCGCGGGACTCACCACACGGGAACCTCTAGCAAGGCAGAGGGTCGGCCCGCGTCCCCGGGGAACTGGGGAAGACCAGGACGCGGGCCGTGCCCTCGCCGGGCCAGGCGCAGGTGCGTTCCCGGCGCCGGGGCCCTTTCCACCCTGACTCGCGCACCTTGCCGTGAAAAGAGCAGCCGGTTTGACGCCTGACCCGACGACCGGCCAGGTCACGCGTACAGCGCCGCCACGGCCAGGATCTCGGAAACGCTCCTCGGACTCCGGCCCGCGGCGATCCGCGCTGCGTAACGCGCCTGCTGCTGCTCGGCCCGCCCGACCCGCCGTTGCTCCTCCTCTCTGGCCTCGGCCCGGGCTGCGACGTCCATCTCGCGCGCTCTGGTCACCCACGGCCACTCGCCGTGCTCGGCGTGGTACTGCACCGCGGCAGCCTCAGCCCGCTCCCGCGCCTCCTCGGCCCGCTGTTCCCGTTCCCGCTGCTCCCGGCGCTCCTGCGCCTCCTCGGCCATAAACGCGAGCACTGCCGAACGACTCAGCGGCACCGGGGACCTACTCCAGCCGGTCATCGCCCCTCACCCCGGCCCACACCAGTCACAGGAGGGTCCGCGGGCACAGGCAGCGGCTCCGGGTTACTGCCGGTCGTGCCCACCTGCACACCCACGCCTGGCCGGTCACCATAAAACGACATCCGGCGGCGCGCGTCCTCCATGCCCTGCTGCATCGCGCCCTGCGCACTATCGGCCATCACTGCCTCCGTGTCCGTGGGCCCGGGACCTGGGGAGACAGTGACCGGGTCCCATTGCCACACACTGGTCTAGACCACTTCTCCAGTATCCCACCAGGCAGCGACAGACGCAGGCAGGCATGCGGGTCAATCCCCCTGGCACAGGTCCCGCAATTGCTTGAGCAGGACATCCGCCACGTCCGGGTGCTCAAGCAGCCACGCGTTCCGCGCAGCCATCCACCGGCCACGCGCCGCCGACTCCGCCGCACCCGGGTCCAGCGCGAAAATCAGACGCCTCCGCCCAATCGCTGACCACGAACCCGCCATCCGCCTCGTGCCTGATCCAGTCCGGGAGCACCGGCTCCGGCTCCCGGCCGCGCCACCGCGCCATCACCCCTCCTGGATCTCGGCCAGGAAACCTCGAACCCACTGATCGGCGGCGGCCGGGTGCGCGTCCAGCCAGCGGCCCTTAGCGTCCAGCCAGCGGCGCTCCGCATGCCACTGATGCACATCCTCCGGCCATGGCCGCATGTTCGGGAGTCGTGGCCCGATGATCATGGACACTGTGTGATCGATCAGTGACAGATCGTGGCACGCGTTAGTGATGGCGTGTCCCACAGCGCCACCTGGACGCCATCTTGCGGCGACGCTCGGGCCGCGTGCTTGGCCAGCTCCTGCTCAGCGGTGGCCAGCGTTCGCAAAGCCCGCTGCTCGTCGCGCTTTCTGTGCGCCGTGAAGAGCCGCTACCCCGACTCGACGCGGCAGACCTCACCGAAGTGATCAAGAAAGACGACGCCCGCCTTGCTGTTGGCCGTGTCTACCCCGTGGCGCGCGGCATCGGCAGCAGTCACGAAAGTCACGTCCCCCTCGCCGGGGACATTGCAAATCCATTTCGTGGACGCTCCGGCGCTGGCAGGAACCGCGACTATCAGCGCGAGCGCAACAATGCCGCCAAGCACCAGCCTCTTCATGTTCCCCTCCCCCTCCGGACATCGCACCAGGCGATGCGTTTGTGGCAGGAGCCTCTTAGTTTCTCTTGGCGATGTCAAGCGCACTTTGACGCTGGCGGCCGGGTCGGCGGCCGGTGGGGCGCGCGCGGCTTGCCCGCGGGCAGTGGCGTGGTCTTCTGCGGGGTGTAGGGGGCCCTCCTGCCGCCCCATGTGGCTTTGTTGGTGTCTTTGTGCTGGCCGGGGGTGTTCTGCCTCGCGTGTGCAGCGCGATTCGGTGAACGGGCGCACGGCGTTACAGATGCCGGTCTCGGTCATGGTGAGCCTTCCGCTTGGGGGGTACTGACATTCCTGGTGCACTTTTCGAGGTCGCCGCGATCGACGCCGGGCGCGAGTGAGTACATCCACCGGATCCGCTCACCTTCGCCGTAGCGGATGTGCGCGACCCGCAACAGGCCGAGCAGCTGCAGCTCTTGCAGGGTGCGGTCGATGGTGGTCTTGGGGATCTGCACCCGGTCGGCGACGTCGGGGGTGAACGAGTCGGGGTTGGCCGCGACGTCGGCGAGCACGACCCGGCGCAGGACGATGTGGACGTTCACGATCGGGGACGCGCCGAGCCCGGCCGGGAAGGTCGGGGCCTGGTCGACGGCGCCCGGGGGTAGCAGCGCGGACGCGGCCTTCGGCGGGACGGCGAGGACGACGTGGTCGAAGTCATGCGTGCCGGTCGAGGTGGCGACGCTCCATCCGGGCGACAGGCCGGTGACCTTCGTCGACGTGTTCACCTTGACGCCGGCCGCGGCGAGCTGGGCGCTCGCGGCGTCACCGTGCAGGCGCCGCAGCGGGACGCGTGACCAGCCGATGTCGGCCGCGTCGTTGTCGGTGAGCAGCCCGACCTGGAACACCATCGCCGCCAGGGCCAGCGACGCCTGGTCGGCCTTGACGTTGAGGGTGGCCAGCCCCACCAGGTCCCACATCGCCGCCACGGTCTGCGCGTCCTGACCCTGCTCGCGCAGCCAGTCGCCGAAGCTGCGCCCGTCCAGCGCGGGGTCGGCGCGGTCGAGCCCCTTCATGGCCAGCGCCGCGCGGGTGAACCGCAGCCGCTGCATCGGGTTGAGCAGCCCGTAGCCGAACAGCGCCCCGCCCAGGTGCAGCGGCGCCGGCAGGTTGTTGCGGCGCAACCGGGCCGCGCCCACGCCGGGCTGCCGTACCGCGATGTCGAGCCGCTCCTGGAGGTGGGTCTGCGCGGTCACGCCGAGCCGGTCGAGCAGCGCCCGGTAGGCGGTGCAGCAGCGCAGGAAGACGTGCTGCCCGTTGTCGACGTCGAGCTCGCCCCGGCGGAACGAGTGGGTCAGGCCGCCGAGCCAGGGCTTGGCCTCGAAGAGGGTCACCGACCGTCCCGCGTCGGCCAACCGCAGTGCGGCGGTGATGCCGGCGAGACCGCCGCCGACCACCGCGACGTCGACCGCGGTCATGACACACCCGCCATCGCGCGGACCGCCACGGTGGCCTTCTGCCAA
>Ga0081540_1002936_pt1 | contig 13719 bp, 12 predicted proteins | sample TabmetS2T1R1_FD_71024 | JGI IMG/M metagenome (GOLD analysis project Ga0081540, IMG submission 71024) | Tabebuia heterophylla rhizosphere microbial communities from the University of Puerto Rico - S2T1R1 | ecosystem: Host-associated > Plants > Roots > Rhizosphere ... | reverse complement strand
GAATGCCGCGTTCATGTCGCTTGAACTAAATGCCGTTCAGCTATTTTGATCGTGAACGGGCGAGCCCGGCGAATAGCGATGTCCGTGGTGCCAGAGGGCCCCCTGGTGTGCTGCCGGGGTTCCTGATACCGGGCTGGCGGCTGGCTCATACTGCATGGATGCCTCGTTCATGCTGTTCTGACGACATGGCTGGGACATTCATGCCGTATGGCCCGGTGCCGGAGTGGCGAGCGTGACGGAAGCGCCTTTCCGGGTGCACGCCGCGGCCGGCCGCCCGGGCGCGAGCGGACCCTGATCAACTCAAGCGAAGCGGCATTGCCGCATGACCCTGCTCAACCACCCTGATCTGCTGACATACCGGCTAAAAGGGACGAATCGGGCCGGCGCACGGCCGTGGTCGGAGCATCAGCCGGGCATCAGGCAGAAAGCCAGGCTGATGCCCCGGGAGATGCCCTAGGCGAGCCCGAGCAAGCGAGCCGCGTTGTGCTTGAGGATCTTGGGCCGGACCTCGGGCTTGACCTCGAGCAGGTCGAAGTCGCGGAGCCAGCGCTCCGGGGTCAGCAGCGGGTAGTCGGTGCCGAACAGCACCTTGTCCTGGAGCAGCGAACTGGCCGCGCGGACGAGCTGGGGCGGGAAGTACTTGGGCGACCAGCCGGACAGGTCGATGTACACGTTGGCCTTGTGGGTGGCAATGGAGATCGCCTCGTCCTGCCAGGGCACCGACGGGTGGGCCAGGATGACCGGCATGCCGGGGAAGTCGGCGGCGACGTCGTCGAGCAGCATCGGGTTGGACAGCCGCAGCTTGATCCCGCGCCCGCCGGGCAGGCCGGCCCCGATGCCGGTCTGGCCGGTGTGGAAGACCGCGGGCAGCCCGGCTTCCTCGATGACCGAGTAGAGCGGGTAGTAGCTCCTGTCGTCGGGCGAGAAGGCCTGCAGGCTGGGGTGGAACTTGAACCCGCGCACGCCGTGGTCGGTGATCAGCCGCCGGGCCCGGCGCACCGCCTCCTCGCCGGCCAGCGGGTCCACCGAGCCGAACGGGATGAGTATGTCGGCGTGCTCGGCGGCCCGTTCGGCCATCTCCTCACTGGACAACGCGGGGTGGCCGGTCGCGGTGGTGGCGTCCACGGTGAACACCACGGCGGCGAACCGGCGCTCGCGGTAGTAGGCCGCGATCTGCTCCACCGTCGGCGCCCGGTCGTTGTCGGCCTTGAAGTACCTGGCCGACGCGGCCAGCAGCTCGTCGTCCAGGGACAGCCGGCCGTGGCCGTCGGACTCGACGTGCACGTGCACGTCGATCCCCTGCAGGGCGGAAAGGTCAAGGCCAGGCATTTGAAGACACCATATACGCCAGGTTGGCGCGCCGGCCGCCCCGCGTGGCCAGCTAGCATTTCCGCGGGGCCCATTTGTGCGGTGACCACATTGCCGGGACGGCCGGACTTGTGGCACCGTCTGCGATGTGGAGCCGCAACGCCAGGTTCGCGAGGGTGACCTGCTGTGGACGCCGGGCCCGGACCGCGCCGGCCGCGCCAACGTCACCGCGTTCATCCGGTGGCTGGCCCGCGAGCGGGGACTCGACTTCGAGGGCGACGGCTATCCCGCGCTGTGGCGCTGGTCCGTGACCGATCTCGACGGCTTCTGGCAGGCGGTCTGGGATTACTGCGGCATCGAGGCCTCGGCGCCGCCGACCGCGGTCCTCGGCCGCCGGAGCATGCCCGGGGCCGACTGGTTCCCCGGGGCCAGGCTGAACTACGCGCAGCACGTTCTGCGGCGCGAGCGGCCCGGACACGATGCGCTCTACCACCAGTCGGAGACCACGCCGCTGGCCGCCCTGTCCTGGCCCGACCTGGCCGGCCGCGTTCGCGTGCTCGGCACCAGGCTGCGCGCCATGGGCGTCCGCCCCGGCGACCGGGTCGCCTCCTGCATGCCGAACATCCCGCAGACGGTCATCGCCATGCTCGCCACGACGAGCATCGGCGCGGTGTGGACCAGCTGCTCCCCCGACTTCGGCGGGCGCGGGGTCGGCGACAGGTTCGGGCCGCTGTCGCCCAAGGTGCTGTTCTGCGTGGACAGCTACCGGTACGGCGGCCAGGATTACGACCGCAGCGCCGAGATGGCGCAGATCATCGCGGGACTGCCCGGCCTGGAGCAGGTGATCCACGTGCCCGGGCCCGCCGGGCAGGCGATCGGATCGGCCCGGGCCTGGGACGAGGTCCTGGACCACCCGCCGGTACCCGCGCCGGAGTTCGAGTTCGAGCAGGTGCCGTTCGGCCATCCGCTGTGGATCCTGTTCTCCTCCGGTACCACCGGGCTGCCCAAGGCGATCACGCACAGCCACGGCGGCATCCTCATCGAGCAGCTGAAGCTGCAGACGTTCAACATGGACCTGCGTCCCGGCGACCGGCTGTTCTTCTACACCACCAGCGGCTGGATGATGTGGAACTTCCTGGTCAGCTCGCTGCTGCTCGGGGTGCAGCCGCTCCTGTACGACGGCAACCCGGCGTACCCCGATCCCGGCGTGCTGTGGGAGATGGCGCAGAACGCGGCGGTGACGATGTTCGGCGCGAGCCCCGCCTACGTCAGCATGCTGTCGAAGGCCGGCGTGGTACCCGCCGCGAAGTACGACCTGTCCGCGCTGGACACCGTCATGCTGGCCGGATCGCCGGTGTCGCCGGAGTGCGGCGCCTGGTTCTACCGCAACGTCAAAACCGACCTGTGGCTGCACGCGGGCAGCGGCGGCACCGACGTGTGCAGCGGATTCACCGGCGGCGCGCCCGTGCTGCCGGTGTACGCCGGGGAGCACCAGGCGCGCAATCTCGGCGTGGCCGCCTACGCGTTCGACGACCGGGGCGAGGCCGTCACCGGTCAGGTCGGCGAGATGGTGATCACGCAGCCGATGCCGTCGATGCCGGTCCGGCTGTGGAACGACGACGACGGTGAGCTGTACCGGCAGACCTACTTCGCCGACTTCCCCGGGGTGTGGCGGCAGGGCGATTTCTTCAGGGTCAACGAGCGCGGCGGCTGCTTCGTGCTCGGCCGCAGCGACGCCACCCTGAACCGGTACGGCATCCGCATCGGCACCGCCGAGATCTACGCCGCGCTCGAATCCGTCCCGGAGGTCGCGGACGCGCTCATCGTCAACCTCGACCTGCCCGGCGGCGGGTTCTTCATGCCGCTGTTCGTCACGCTGGCCGACGGCGCGGTTCTCGACGACGCCCTGCGCGGCACGATCGCCGGCCGGCTCCGCTCCGAGTACACGGCCCGGCACGTGCCCGACACGATCATCGCGGTGCCCGCCATCCCGGCCACCCTGACCGGCAAGAAGATGGAGGTCCCGGTGCGCAAGATCCTGCTCGGGGCCAGGCCGGACGACGCCGCCAACCGCAACGCCATGGCGAACCCGCAGGCCCTGGACGCCTTCGCCGAGTACGCGCGCACCCAGCGGGACTACCGCCTGTAGCGGTCAGTCCCGGGCGTCGGGCTTGACGTAGCCGAAGAAACCGCGGCGCTTGATCAGCTCGGCGACCTCCCCGGGGACCATATCCTCCCAGGAATCGTCGTTAGCGGCGATCCGCCGCAGCACGTCGCGGCTGAAGATCGGCAGGTACTCGGGCCGGTAGTTGTCCAGGTTGACGAAGCTGCCCCGGCCGGCCAGGTAGTCGTACAGCGGCTGGAGGTCGGACTGGACCTTGATGTCGTCCACGGTCTTGAGCTCTTCGTCGGGGCCCGGGCACAGCGGGTAGACGTAGAGCTTCAGGCCGTTCTTGAACAGCCGCCCGAAGCTCTCCAGGATGCCGCCCGGCAGCTGCGCGTGGTTGCGCTCATCGAACAGGTCGATCAGGCTCGGCACGCCCATCACGATGCCGATCCGCTCCCTGGTCCGGTCGGCGATGTAGGCGGCCAGCCGGTAGTAGTCGAAGTAGTCGGTGATCAGCACGGTCTCGCCGCACGCCGCGAGCAGCTCGGCCCGGGCCAGGAAGTCCCGCCGGTCGACGTCGGTCCGCTCGGCCAGCAGGTTCCGCATGGTGATCTCGGTCAGCTGCAGGATCTCCTTGCCCTCCACGGCCGGATCCTGCGCGAACTTCTCCTTGGCCGTGGCCAGCATGTCCAGGTTCACGTGCGTCGGCGGCCGGAAGCTGCCCCGCTCGACCAGGACCGCCTTCTTGCGCAGCACCTCGCTCGGCTGCAGCACCTCGCGGTCCGGGCCGAACATGGCTACCCCGCTCAGCCCCAGCTGGACGAGCTTGAGCGCCATTATCCGGTTGTCCACGCCGCGGAACTCGATGCCGCGGAACTGGATCATGTCGATCTCGATGCGGCCGACGGTCAGCTGGTCGAGCAGGCTCTCGATCAGCTTCTCCGGCTCATGGTGGTGGAAGAACGCACCGTACAGCAGGTTGATCCCGACGATGCCGAGCGCCTCCTGCTGCAGATAGGCCTCCTCGTCGAGCATCCGTACGTGCATGACGATCTGGCTGGGCTCGTCGTGCGTCTGGGACTGGAACTTCACGCCCATCCAGCCGTGGCACTCGTTGCCGCCCCGGTAGCTGCGCGCCACCACGGTGTTGGCGAACGCGAAGAAGCAGTTCGAGTCGCCGCGCTCCTCGTTCAGCCGCTCCACGTTGAGGTCAAACTCATGGTCCAGCATGTTCTGCAGCCGCCCCGCGGAAACATACCGCTCGGCCTTGCCGTAGACCGCGTCGCTGACCGCCATGTCGTAGGCCGACATGGACTTGGCGACGGTGCCCGCGGCGCCACCGACCCGGAAAAACCAGCGGACCACTTCCTGGCCGGCCCCGATCTCCGCGATCGTCCCGTACCAGCGCGGGTCGAGGTTGATGCGCAGCGCCTTCTGGTGCGTATCGGACTGTTGCGCGATGAGTTCGGTCATGCCACTCCCAGACCCCGTCCGATGCCGGCAAACGCTGGGATTGTACTAATTTCCCGCGACCCGCCGCCAGCCGGGAGCAGCCCCGACCTCAATGTTCACCTGATGCCGGGACACGACGCCGGCCCATGTCCGGATGTGGCTCAGGAGGTGACAGCATGGGAACCGTGAGCAACGCGGTAGACGTGATCGAGGCCCGCAAAGCGGCCATCGGCGACGGCGCCGAGGTCCGCAGGCTGCTGCCGCAGCGGACGCTGCGCACCATCGGCGGCTGGTGCCTCCTCGACCACTACGGCCCGGACGAGGTCAGCCGGGGGCCCGGCATGCAGGTCCCGCCCCATCCGCACATCGGCCTGCAGACCGTCAGCTGGCTGTTCCAGGGCCTGGTGCTGCACCGGGATAGCCTCGGCAGCCGGCAGCTGATCCGGCCGGGCGAACTGAACCTGATGACCGCGGGCCGCGGTATCACCCACTCGGAGGAGTCGGCCGCGGGCCGCCCTCCCATGCTGCACGGCCTGCAGCTGTGGATCGCGCTGCCCGAGGCCGAACGGCACGGCGAACCTCGCTTCGCCCACCACGCCGACCTGCCGGTGGTGCGCGACGGCGCCGCCAGCGTGACCGTGGCCATCGGCGAGTACCGGGGCGCGCGGTCCCCGGCCGAGGTGTTCAGCCCGCTGGCCGGATACGAGGTGGCGGTGCCCGGCGGCGACGACTTCACGCTGACCGTCCGGGAGGACTTCGAGTACGGGGTGGTCGCGGTGGACGGCTCCGCCGTGGTCGGGGGCGCGCTCATCGCGCCGGGACTGCTCGCGCACCTGCCGGCCGGGGAGTCCGAGATCCGGCTGTCGCCGGCCGGCGGACGCAGGCTGGCCCGGTTCTTCGTGATCGGCGGGGCGCCGCTCGGCGAGCGCCTGCTGATGTGGTGGAATTTTGTGGCGCGCTCCGCGGAGGAGATCGCGCGGGCCCGCGAGGACTGGGCGGCCGGCCGGTTCGGCGCCGTCCCGGGCTATCCCGGCGCACCGCTGGCCGCGCCGTCCCTGCCCCCAGTGTCCCTCAAGCCTCGCTGAGCTAGCCTCTGAGGAGGCTGGCCAGCAGCGGTTCGAAGTGGGCGAAGGCGGGCGGGGTGACGGAGGGGTCCTTGGCCTCGTCGTCCCAGCGGCGCACCGCCACCGCGTCGCGCGCGTAGGGCAGTGCCTCGAACGCGGCCGCCCGCTCCGGCGTCATCGGTCCGCCCTGCAGGGCCAGGGTACGGACCGACTCCGGCGACAGCCGGCCGAAATAGCCGGGCTCGGTCGCGCACAGGTACCGCTTGGCCGCGACGTGCAGCCGCACGGGTTCGGTCACGGCCGGGCCGAACCACTGGCTCAGCCAGCGCGCGCCGCCGGAGCCGTGCCTGGCATCCGTTTCTGTTCTCAGGTGCCCGACGTCGTGCAGCAGGGCGGCGGCCACCAGCGGCGCGTCCGCGCCCGCCGCCTCGGCCAGCGCGCCGGCCTGCCGCATGTGCTCGCCGATCGTCACCGCCTCGCCCAGGTAGTCCCGGGCTCCCGGCCCGGCGAACAGCTCGGCGATGGCGTCGATCCCGGTCATCAGCGCTCCTCCCGCTTGAGGATGGCCAGCGTGCTGGCCAGGCCGTCCAGGTCGGCGTAACAGCCCTGCAGGTGCCGGGCCGGCTCGCCGGCGCCGATGCCGAAGGCCGTCCGGGCGTGCAGCACCCTCGTGTTGTCGAAGACCAGGCAGTCCCCCGCCGCCAGCCGCAGGTTCAGCTGACGCCCGGGCTGGCCGAGCAGCGCCGTCCACCTCCGGTAGGCCGGGTAGAACGCGGTGACGTCGGCGTACGGCAGCCGCAGCGGACCCGCGGACCGGTTGTTGAACCTGACCCCGCGGACCCGGCCGCGCGGGCTCAGCTGGATGAGCGGCTGACTGGCCCGTAGTTCGGTCTGTTGATCGACATAACCGAACGGAACGGGTGTCTTCGCCACGATGACGAACGAATCCGGGTCCTGGGCCCGGAACGCCGCCGCGGCCGCGAAGCCGTCCACCAGCCCGGTGTCTCCCCCCTGCCCGGCGGCGCGCAGGCAGTGCAGCAGCTGGACCGTCGGCACCGGGTCGCGGTACGGGTTGTCGGTGTGCGGCCGGATGGCCCGGCTGGTGAAGGCCAGGTTCCCCGGAGCGCGTTCGACCCGGACGTCGAACAGCCGGCCGTAGTTCGTCTCCCGGACGAAGCCGAAGCTCCCGGCCGCCACGAGCACCATGCCCGGCTCGGGCGGGACGTCGCGGAGCAGCACGAAGCCCAGGCGCAGCACCGCCTCGAGCGCCCGGCGCCTCTCGTCCGGCTCGTCCAGGTAGCGCGGCCAGCTCGCCGCCGGGAAGCGGCCGGTTTCCGGGTCCAGGTCCGCGGCCAGCCAGAGTTCCTTGTCGTCCTCGGTCCGCCCGTCTTGGCCGGCGCCGTCCTCGAGCGCATGCCCGGCCAGCCAGGATCGCGCGAACCCGGCGCGGTGCCCGTCGGGGGCGAACGTCACCACCACCCGATCGCCCTCGTCCTCGGTGCGCGCGATGGCCAGCCCGTCCGGGAGGTCGGTGATGTCGTTCAGCTTCTGGCCGGTGCCGGGCGCCACGCACTGCGAGCACGGGCAGTTATCCCTGAGCCACACCGCGGGAAACCGCAGCGTCCGGCCGACGGCGATCAGCTCCAGGTCCGCGCCGCCCGGGCTCCCCGCGCCCACTCCCGTGCCTTCCTCAGAGCAGAGCAGGAAGCTCGGCGATGCTGTCGAGGATGTGCGTATGCGGCTCGGCCTCGAGCTGGGATCGGGTGAACGACCCGGTCGTCACGCCGATCACGAAGCCAGCCCCGGCGTTCATGCCGGCGCCGAGGTCGTTCGGCGTGTCGCCAGCGGTCAGCACGCGACGTACATCCCTGACACCGGTGGCCTCCATCGCGTGGAAAATGAGGTACGGCGCTGGCCTGGATGCCGCCACGGTGTCGCTGGTGACCAGCGCGTCTACCGTCTCGCCGACCGTCCAGCCGAGGCCGGTCATGATCGAGTTCGCCACCGGTGCGGCATAACCGGTCTGCAGCGCGACCTTGACCCCGGCCCGGCGCAGCGTCTTGAACATCTCCGGCACACCCGCGACCGGTGCCGGTGGCGTCGTGCCGTAGGCCTCCTCCAGCTTGCCGGCGAAGACCTCGTAGACCGCCAGCACACGGGCGCGGGAATCGTCCGAGCCCATGGCGCGCAGCAGGCCGACGATCGCCTCCTCCTTCGAGGTGCCCTTCCACTGCGACATGAGCTCAGCGGGGACCGGGCCGCCCACCGCCTCGGCGACGGCGGCCTCGACCGCGGAGTAGACGAGGCCACCCTCGTCGACGGTGGTGCCTGCCATGTCGAGGGCGGCGAGGAGATAGGCCGTCATGAGGTCTCCTTGAGAATGCGGAGATCGCGGGGAAGCCCGACCGAAGTGGGGCGGGAGTTGTCGATGGTGAAGGTCACACGATCGGGGCGGTAGCGGTCGTCGCCGTACTCCAGCGGCGTGCCGTCGGCGGAGGTGGCGCGCCGCCGCTCGCGCAGCAGCGGTGCGCCGACCGGAATTCCGAGGAACTCGGAATCGAGCTCGTCGGCCGGTACAGCGTCGAAGGTGTGACGTGCAGAGCGCAGGTCGACGCCCTCGGCGGTGAGATAGGCGTAGATCGAGCCCGAATCCGGGTCGAAGTCGAAGAGCAGCCGCCCTACCGGCTCCACAAACGTTGCCCTCTCGACCATGACGGGCTCTCCGTCCAGCAGTCGCACGCGCAGGACGTCCACGGCCATGGTTCCCGGCCCCAGGCCGAGTTCGTAGGCAGCGGGGCCGCTCACCGCGCGCCGCGCCACCTCGACGGTGCGCTGGCCGGGCGTGCGGCCTAGCTGCTCGGCCCACGCGCTGAAGGACACGAGATTCTCGAACGGCTGGCTCGCCACCACGTCGCGGACAACAGGCGGCCGGCCCTGGCCGCCGTCGATAAGTCCCTCGCGACGCAGGGTCGCCAGCGCGGATCGGATTGTTCCCCGGGAGGCGCCGAACTGCTCGCACAGCTGGGCCTCGGACGGCAGGGCGGCGCCACAAACGAGCTCCCCGCGGCCGATGCGCCTGCGGAGCTCTTCGGCGACGCGCGCGTGCATTGGCAAGCTCATGGACACGACGATACAACCTGATTGGACAAGTTGCGGATAAGATCGTGGTGACCGGAGTCACATCGTCGTGGTCCAGGTTAAACGCAGGTGAACTTGTCTAAACAAGTACGGCGTTAGGTATCGGAAAACGGGCGCGATGACAGTACAGTCTGCATCGTGCCCCACCGCTCAGCTGCTCCGTCCGCCGACCTGGTCGTCGTCGGCGCGGGCGTCGTCGGCCTCGCGCACGCCATTGAAGCCCGTGCCCGCGGCCTCAGCGTGGTCGTCGTCGAGCGCGACGCGCGCGCCGTCGGTGCCTCGATGCGCAACTTCGGCCACATCGGGACCACGCTCCAGGGCGGGGAAGCGGCAGCGTACGCGGCTGCGGCACGGGACCGCTGGCTCAATCTCGCTCCGAAGGCAGGCTTCGAGGTCCTCGAAGCCGGCACCGCGGTAGTCGCGCGGAGCCAGGCTGAGCTGGCGGTCTTGGAGGAATTCGCGGCCGAACATCCTGACCTGGCTCGCCTGCTCGGGCCGGGGCAGGTTCGCGACCTCTTCCCGCTGGCCACCGCAGAGGTCGTCGGCGGCGCGCACCTACCGCAGGACCTGCGTATCGACCCGCGCGAAGCGATTCCGGCCCTCGCGGCATGGCTGGAGTCCACGGGCGTCCGGTTTGCGTGGAACACCCACGTCGGATCGGTCGAGGAAGGCGTCGTGCACACCGCGCGCGGCGACTTCCACGGCGCGAGGACGGTGTGCGCCTGCGGTCACAACCTCGATCGGCTCTTTCCCGGTATCGCAGAGGATTACGGCCTTCAACGGTGCTTGCTGCACATGTTCGAGATCGCACCACCCGGGAACGTGCGGATCGGGCCGGCGATCCTCACGGGCACCGGCATGCTGCGCTACCCGGCTCTCGCGGCGATGCCGTCGGTGGCCGCCGTCCGCGCCGAGATCGAGAAGCAGTACCCGGAGCTGCTCGAACGAGCCGTCAACCTGATGCTGACCCAGCGTCCCGACGGCTCGCTGGTCCTCGGCGACACCCACCACTACGACCGTACCCATCAGCCCTTTGATGATGAATGCGTCGCTGAGCTGCTGCTCCGGGAAGGCTCTCGCCTGCTCGGAGCGAAGCTCACCGTCCGCCGCCGGTGGCGCGGCACTTATGCCGAGTCGCCGGTGACGGACTTCCTGATCGCGCAGCCGCACCCAGGCACCCGGGTCGTCTCGGTAACCACGGGGATTGGCATGACCACCGCCCTGGGGGTCGCTCCCGCGGTCCTCGACCAGCTCCTCTGATCGGCAACATCCACTGCATCACCCCTGACCAGGAGAGATGACCATGAAGAAGTATCGCCTCGCTGGCCTCGCCGGCGTCGTCGCGCTTGGCCTCGGCCTCGCCGCGTGCAGCTCCAGCAGCAGCACCTCGTCCAGCAGCAACGCGACCGCGACCGCCTCGACCGCATCCCATGTCGCGTGCCCCCACGGCACGCTCACCTTCGGCGTCGAGCCGTACGACAACGCCTCGGTGCTGATCCCGGCGTACCAGACGCTCTCAACGCAGCTCGGTAAGACGCTCGGCTGCAAGGTCAACCTCCAGATCGCCGAGTCCTACGTCGCCGAGATCCTGGCGATGAAGAACGGCAAGCTCGACATGGGTGAGTTCGGCCCGGCAGGCTTCGTCTTCGCCTCGCAACAGGCGGGCGCCGTGCCGCTGGCCTCGTTCGCCGGCTCGAACGGCCAGCTGTCGACCTACACGGCTGGCATCTGGGTGAAGAAGGGCAGCCCGATCACGAGCCTCAAGAAGCTCGACGGGCATACCCTCGCCCTGAGCGAGACCGGTTCCACTTCCGGCGACTGGATGCCGCGCTACGCGCTCACCCAGGCGGGCGTCCAGAACCAGGTCAAGACCGAGTACGCCGGCGGCCACCCCGAGTCGCTCCAGGCGCTGCTGCACGGAAAGGTCGATGCGGCCGAGATCAACAGCCAGACCGAGGCGTCCGCGATTGACTCTCACACCTTCGACCCGTCGCAGTACACCGAGATCTGGAAGTCGCAGCCAATCCCCAACGATCCGATCTCCGCGTCCCCGGCGCTGTCGCCGGCCGCCCGGGCCGCGATCAAGAACGCGCTGCTACACCTCCAGGCCAGCGCCTTCACGTCCGGTAAAACCAGCATCGCCGACGAGCTGGATTTCACGCCGCCGGCCAGCGGCCAGGTGATGATCCCGGTCACCAAGGCCGCGTATGCGCAGCTCTTCAGTCTCGCCAAGGCGCTGAACCTCACCTCCTCGGATCTGTGATGACCTCGCTGACCACCTCCCCAGCTCTGTCCGTACGCGGCCTGACCAAGCGCTTCGGCGACCGGGTCGTCCTTGAGGGCTTCGACCTTGACGTACGGGCCGGGGAGGTGGTCAGCGTCCTGGGGGCTAACGGCTCCGGGAAGTCGACCATGCTCCGCTGCCTCAGCGGCCTGACTAAGTTCGACGGCGGGAGCGTGACCGTCGCGGGCCGAGAAATGCGGAGCGGCGAGCGCGTCCCCGAGTTCGCGATGGTCTTCCAGAAGATTCACCTCGTTCCCCAGCTGTCCGCGCTCGAGAACGTCTGCGCGGGTGCGCTCGGCCGGCTCTCCTTCTGGCAGGCGTGGGCGCCGCGCGCGTTCCCCGCCGACGTACGCGAGGAGGCGATGGGCTGCCTCGACCGGGTTGGCCTGGCCGAGCGTGCACACGACCGCGCGCGCAGGCTATCCGGCGGGCAGCAGCAGCGCGTGGCGGTAGCCCGCGCCCTGTGCCAGCGCGCGGGGGTCCTGCTCGCGGACGAGCCGGTCTCCTCCCTCGACCCGGCCGCAGCCGAGCAGGTGATGCGGCTGCTGCGCTCTCTGGCCGACGACGGGATGGCGGTGGCCGCCGTCCTGCACCAGCCTGAGCTCGCGCGGCGGCACTCCGACCGCGTCGTTGGTCTGACCGGCGGGCGGATCACCCTCAACATCCCGCCGTCCGCGCTAACCGACGCCGACGTGGACGCCCTGTACGCCCCCGATTACGCCGCCGAGGGAGGCCTCACATGAGCGCGACCCTGAACACCACGCCAGCCCGGCGCCTGCCGGTGCCGCCGCGTCGGCGCACCGTCGGGTGGCTCGTGACCACGGCGGCAGTGCTCGCCGTGGTCGTCGGGCTGCATGTCGTGGCGGTGCGCGAGACGGAGTTCTCCCTGCCGGAGCTGGTCACCGGCTGGCACGGCATCTGGTCGTTCCTGTTCGGCGACCCCAAAACGGCCGGCGCCTTGCCACCTGACCTGAGCTGGAAGATAGTTGGCCCGGCGCTGGGCGCGTGCGCGGTGACCTTCTCGATGGGTCTGCTCGGTACCACACTCTCGATTCCGTTCGCCCTGTTCCTCGCGCTCCTCGGCTCGCGGACGACCTCGAAGAACGTCGTGGTCTACCAGCTTGCGCGGGCGCTGATGTCGTTCCTCCGGTCCGTCCCGAGCTTGGTCTGGGGGCTCATCTACGTGACCGCGGTAGGTCTGGGCCCCTTCCCGGGTGTCCTCGCGATCATCACTCACAACACGGGAGTCATGGGCAAGCTCTGGTCCGAGGCGATGGAAGAGACCGACCGGGGACCACTCGAAGCGCTTCGCTCGGCTGGTGCCTCCCCGGCCCAGACGGCCGCCCATGCCGTGCTGCCTTCGGTGACTCCACAGTTCACCAGCCTGTTCCTGTACCGCGTCGACGTGAACGTACGCGACGCCCTCACCCTCGGCGTCATCGGCGCAGGCGGCATCGGCTTCTACATCACCCAGGCCATCCAGGAGTTCCAGTTCAACGTCATGATGACCTACGTTCTCATGGTGACGGTCATGGTGATCGCACTCGACTTGCTCAGCGCCTGGCTGCGGGGCCGCATCATGCAGTGAGCTAAGGCCCGGAGCTTGACCCGCAGCGCGTCCAGGTCGGCGGCGCTGAAGCCGTGGTCGGTCAGCCAGGACGAGACCCCGCCGAAGCGCGCGTCCATCTGCTCGAGGAACGCCGTCATCGTCCCGGGCCGCAGCGGGGGCAGCGGGGCGGGCCTGCGGCTAGCGTCGGGAGCGTACAGGCGCGATCGGCGCAGCCGGGCCATGATGGCCTCGGCCCGCTCGCTCGTCGCCGCATAGTCGGCCACTACCGCCTGGGCCGACACGCCGGCCACGGTCAGCGCGAGCGCCACCACGACCCCGGTCCGGTCCTTGCCCGCCGCGCAGTGGACCACGGCCGCACCGTCGGCGTGCGCGATGCTGCGCAGTGCGCCCACCACCTGGTCGGGGCGGTCTTCCAGGTAGCCGAGGTAGTGCCCGCAGATCGGATCCTGCGGGTACCGGGACTTGTCCAGCCGCTCCCGGGCGAGCAGCGCGTCGGCGACAACGTCGGTGTTCGCCCCCACCTCGGGCAGCACCGGATGGTGCGCATGCCGCACGCCCGCCACGGCGTCCAGCGGCGCGGGACCCTCGGCCGCGAGCTCGTTGGAGCTGCGCAGGTCCACGACCGTGGTCACGCCGATGTCATGCACCAGCTTCCTGACGTCGGCGGGCGACAGGTCCTGCAGGTTGTCCGCTCGGAGCAGGCTGCCTCGTGCCGTCTTCTGCCCGTCCTCGGTGGGCATGTCCCCCAGATCCCGCACGTTGACCGCGCCGTCAAGCTCAATCCACGCCATGACAA
>Ga0081540_1002935_pt1 | contig 13720 bp, 12 predicted proteins | sample TabmetS2T1R1_FD_71024 | JGI IMG/M metagenome (GOLD analysis project Ga0081540, IMG submission 71024) | Tabebuia heterophylla rhizosphere microbial communities from the University of Puerto Rico - S2T1R1 | ecosystem: Host-associated > Plants > Roots > Rhizosphere ... | reverse complement strand
CCGCCGCGCGCGCCCGCAAGGACTTCAAGGAGTCCGACCGCATCCGCGACGAGCTCGCCGCCATGGGCGTGGTCATCAAGGACTCCAAGGAAGGCACCACCTGGGAGATCGCGCGATGACAAAGCCCGACACGCCTTTCCCGAAGCACTGGCGCTACTACATCTTCATCAAGTGGGCGGTGATCGTCGCTGCCGCGCTGCTGGTCCTGAAACTTTTCGGAGTGTTTTGACGCGATGGGTCAGTCGCTGCCCAAACCTGCGCTGAGGCCTTACCTGGCATCGGATACCCCGATGCTGGCGCAAATCTTCGTGGCCGCGATTCAGGAACTGACCGGCGACGACTACAACGAGGCGCAGCAGGAAGCCTGGGCTGCGGCCGCCGAGGATGAAGACGAATTCGGCAAGAAACTCGCGGGCGAGCTGACGTTGATCGCGACCATGCAAAACTCTCCGGTTGGTTTTGCTTCGCTCAAGGGCGCTGAGACCATCGATATGCTCTATGTGCATCCGAGCGTGGCGGGGCAGGGCGTCGGCGCCATGCTGGTCGACGCGCTGGAAAAACTCGCAGGCGCCCGCGGCGCCAAGGCGCTGTCGGTCGATGCCAGCGACACCGCGGTCGACTTCTTCCGAAAGCGTGGCTATGTCGCCAAGCAGCGCAATTCCGTCCCCCGTCATGGCGAATGGCTCGCCAACACCACGATGCAGAAGCAGCTCGCGCCTGCGTCAGGAGCTCCATCATGAGCCGCGAACGCCTCTACCTCTTCGACACGACATTGCGCGATGGTGCGCAGACCAATGGCGTCGACTTCACGCTGCTTGACAAGCAGATCATCGCACAGATGCTGGACGAGCTCGGCATCGACTATGTCGAGGGTGGCTATCCCGGCGCCAACCCGACCGACACCGAATTCTTCGCCGAGAAGCCGAAGCTCAACCATGCGCGCTTCACTGCCTTCGGCATGACGCGCCGGCCCGGCCGCTCGGCGTCGAACGATCCCGGCCTTGCCGCGCTGATCGAGGCCAAGGCGGATGCGATCTGCTTTGTCGCAAAATCCTCCGCCTATCAGGTGCGGGTGGCGCTGGAGACCACCAACGAGGAGAACCTCGCCTCGATCCGCGACAGCGTCACCGCCGCGAAGGCCGCTGGCCGCGAGGTGATGGTCGACTGCGAGCATTTCTTCGACGGCTACAAGGAGAATGCCGATTTCGCGCTTGCCTGCGCGAAGGCTGCCTACGAATCCGGCGCGCGCTGGGTGGTGCTGTGCGACACCAATGGCGGCACCATGCCCCATGAGGTCGAGACCATCGTTACATCAGTGACGCAACACATCCCCGGTAGCCATGTCGGCATCCATGCCCATAACGACACCGAGCAGGCGGTGGCGAATTCGCTCGCCGCGGTGCGATCAGGCGCGCGGCAGATCCAGGGCACGCTCAACGGCCTTGGGGAGCGCTGCGGCAATGCCAATCTTTGTTCACTGATCCCGACGCTGCGGCTGAAGAAGGAATTTGCCGATTCCTTCGAGATCGGCGTCACCGCCGAGCAGATGGGCGGCCTGATGAAGGTGTCGCGCACGCTGGACGACATGCTCAACCGCGCGCCGAACCGCCACGCGCCTTATGTCGGCGAAAGCGCCTTCGTCACCAAGACCGGCATCCATGCTTCCGCCGTGCTGAAGGATCCGCAGACCTACGAGCATGTCGCGCCGGAGCTGGTCGGCAATCACCGCAAGGTGCTGGTGTCCGACCAGGCCGGCCGCTCCAACGTGATCGCCGAGCTCGAGCGCGCCGGGATTCCTTTCGAGAAAAGCGATCCGAAGCTGACGCGCCTTGTCGAGGAGATGAAGGAGAAGGAGGCCGCCGGCTACGCCTACGAATCCGCCGATGCCTCGTTCCAGTTGCTGGCGCGGCGCGTGCTCGGCCGCGTGCCGGAATATTTCCGGGTCGAGCAGTTCGACGTCAACGTCGAGCAGCGCTACAACGCGCTCGGCGAGCGCGTCACCGTGGCGATGGCCGTCGTGAAGGTGGACGTCGCCGGCGAGCGGCTGATCTCCGCGGCAGAAGGCAATGGTCCGGTTAATGCGCTCGACGTGGCGCTCCGCAAGGACCTCGGCAAGTACCAGAAGTACATTGAGGGCCTGAAGCTGATCGACTACCGCGTGCGTATCCTCAATGGCGGCTCCGAGGCGGTCACGCGCGTGCTGATCGAAAGCAAGGACGAGAACGGCGACAGCTGGACCACCGTCGGCGTCTCCCCGAATATCATCGATGCTTCGTTCCAGGCGCTGATGGACTCGGTGATCTACAAGCTCTTGAAATCAGGCGCGCCGGTGTGATGCCCGAAGGGCGTCATTCCGGGTCTGGTCCTTCGGACCATCCCGGAATGACAAAAGGCAACATCGGGCGGCCTCACGACGCCCTTCGATGCGGCGGCGTCACGCCGTCGAGCCAGTCCTGCTCCTTGGCCAGCGCGAGCCAGCCGGCTTCCATCAGCTTGAAGCGCTTGTAGCTCGGCTCGTCCTTGGCGCGCTCGGCAAGGTCGGCGCAGTTCTCCGCATTGTTCAGGAATTGCTGGGATTGCTTGGTTGCTTTCATGGCACATACTCCTGTTGCGACAGGATGTGGGAAGTTCCATGGGGCCATTCCACGAAACTTCCGTGACCATTCGGCCACGGTCATGAACATGTGTTCATGACGACTTTTGTGTTCCATACTTGCGGCCAGCAACAGCCGGAAGCCGCGCATGATCGATCACATCTCCGTCGCCGTCCGCGACCTCGAACGCGCGGCGCGCTTCTATGAAGCCGCGCTGGCGCCGCTTGGCCTCACGCGCCTGGTGACGCGACCGGCGACGATCGGCTTCGGCAAGGCCTATTCCGAGTTCTGGATCAACCTGCGCGTGAGCATGTCGCCGGTGGAGGAGAGCAGCGGCGTGCACATCGCGCTGCGCACAAAGACAACCGGCGATGTCGATGCCTTCCACGCTGCAGCACTGGCGGCGGGCGGCCGTTCCGACGGGGCGCCGGGCATCCGTCCCCACGACCGCGTCAAATACTATGCGGCGTTCGTCGTCGATCCCGACGGCAACCGTATCGAGGCTGTGACCTTTCCGCAGTAGGGCGGACGGGTGGCCGATTCCTAGCGTCGAGGCCTTCTGGGCTTTGCCGAGGCCGCCGGCGCCATCGCTGCCGATGCGGCCAGGGGATCGCTCTTGATCTGTTCGCGACCGATCTCGCGGCGTGGCCACACGAAATCGTCGGCTCGGCCGGCGGGTGGAGAAAGTGCCTCGCCCTTCACCAGCGCGCGCGTGGCGAGCGAATCGGCCGCGGCCGGGCGTGAGCCCGGCCCGCCAAGCAACTGGTCGGGCGCGATAGTGGCCGGGATCAGCGGGACGATCGGCCCGGCCAGCGGCCGCGGCGCCGGTTGTCCGGGCACGGCACCGGCATCAGGAATTGCCGGCTCGCTCGGCAGCGCGATCGGCGCTGAGCGCGAGACGAGGCGTGTGATCTCCCGCTCGACATAGTGCGCGAGCTTGCGCGCGCCGGCCTTGGTGAAGAAGACGCCGTCATAGCTGCGCAACTGGCGGGTCTGACCTTCGAAATCAGGGCCCTTTTGCATGAACTGGCCGGCCTCGTCGACAAAGCCATCCCAGACGTCGACATAGGTGATGCCGCCCTTGGCGGCGCCTTCGCGGTAGAGCGCATCCAGGAACAGCATGTCGGAAGTGCTCTTTTGGCCGCGGATCGCCGGCAGACCGACCCACAGCACCGGGACGCCCTTGCTCTTGAGCACGGCGACCATCTCGTCGATCTTCCTGTTGTAGAGCTCGACCCAGCGTTCGTCGCGGAATTCAGCAACCCCGTTCGGCGAGCGCGCGACCTTGTCGGATGCCGCAGGTTTGTCGGTGTCGTCGGGCGACAATTCGCTGTCAACGGGCTTGCCGTCCGCGTTGGCCGCACCGGCCTTGCCCTGTTTGGCGTCAGCCTTGGCGCGTGGTTCCCTTGCGTCGCCTTTCTTGTCGGCCGGTTTCTCGGCGACAGGTTCCCGGATCGCCACGCGATCGTTGAGGCCGAGCATGACGACGATCGCGTCAGGCTTCTCGGTCGCAAGAATGCCCTTCGCGGCTGCGATCCAGTCAGCGGGCTCGCCCTTTGGCTGGTACTTGATGAGACCCGAGCCCGTCTTGTGCTTGCGGACCACGCCCATGTCGGGCTGTTCGGAGTAAACGCCCTCGAGCCCATAGGCGAGCCAGTCGGCCATGGCGTCGCCGATCACAAGCACGTTGCGCGTGGCGACGGTTTCGCGCTTCTCGGGCGGTGGCGCTCTTGAAAAATCCTCGCGCGGCGGTGCTGATTGCCGTCTTTCCACAGGCGCGCGCTGGAACGGTTCAAAAAAGCCGTCGTTCGACCAGCCGCCGCCGAACCCGCCACCGAACCAGCCGCCACCGCGCTGCGGCTGCTGGCGCTGCTGCTGATATCCGCCAAAGTTGAAGAACTGTGCCGAGGTGGGTCCGCCGACGCTAAGCAACATCGCCACCGCGATTGCCAGCGCAATCAGCGGGCCACTTCCGGTAAAGATGCCCTTGTTGGACACGGTCTTGACCGCACAAACGAGGAACCTGCCCCAACGCGGTCATCAAGCCAGATAACGATCACACGCGCAACTGTCCTAGGGTGCAGAACAAGTGCATTTGACTGAAGTTCGTGGCTTGCCTTGCGGAGCAAGAATCTCGGCGCCGCAGCGCCCGCGCGCCAAGGGGACGTCCGTTGGGTTGCGACAGTCACTGTGCGGGCACGAGCGCCGGAGCGCCCTTGTCCTTGATCAGGAGCACCAGGAATTTCGCCGGCTGGGTGCCGCTTGCGTTCCGATCGACGACATGAACGTCACCAGGGCCTTCATAGAAGCTCTGTCCTGGTGTCAGTGTCACCTCTTGTCCGCCCTTCAGCTGCATTACGACGGAACCCTCCAGCACATAAACAAATGCATGCGCATTGTGCCGGTGGCTGGCGTTCGACCCGCCGGGCGCGTGCTCGACGGTGATCATCAGAGCTTCCTTGCCGGGACTCTCCGGAAGATCCTTGGACATCAGTGGCGTGACCTTGGCCTCCTGAGCCAATGCCGTGCCGGTCATGAGGCACAGAAGAACCAGCGCAACGCGTTTGATCGTCATGGTCGCCTCTTTCGTTCGTTGCTCGGGCCCCGTTCGTGACAGACTGGTCGTATCGTCGATGCGGGATCAGGCTGCTGCCTTTGAGCGGCGGAACCATTCGTCGAAACCGACGCGGCCGAGGCGCGCCTTGCCCAACGGCACGAGCGAGTGCTCGTCAACCCGGCCGCCCCAGTATCGGGCCTCGGGATCGCTCACAACCGCGCGCGGATCGCCAACCGCCTTCAGATAGCGCGCGATGATCTCGTTGAACGGGGCGCGTTCCGGGCCGGCGATCTCCACGATGCCGTTTCGCGGCGCCGCGAGTGCCACATCGGCAACCATGGCCGCAACGTCATCCGCCGCGATGGGTTGGAACAGGATGGGCGGGAGCCTGACCGTGTTTCCATCCACGCTTGAATCGGCGATGCCACGGAGGAACTCCATGAACTGGGTCGCGCGGACGATGGTGTATGGGATAGTGGAGCTCGTGATCAGTTTCTCCTGGGCCACCTTGGCGCGGAAATAGCCATTGTCGGTCCGGTCAGTTGCGACGATCGACAGCGCGACATGATGCCGGACGTTCGCCGCGGCCTCAGCCGCGAGCAGGTTGCGGCCGGAGGTCTCGAAGAATTCCAGCACCGCCTTGTCTTCAAACGAGGGCGAATTGGCGAGGTCGATTACCACCTGCGTGCCGGCCATGGCCTCCTTGAGCCCCTCGCCCGTAATGGCGTTGACACCGCTTCGGGGCGAGGCAGCCACGACCTCGTGGCCGCCCTGGCGCAGAATGGCGACGGTCTTCGAACCGATCAGGCCGGTGCCGCCGATCACGACGATTTTCATGGTTGAATCCTCCGTTGTCGTTGGACGCGCTTAACTTAGCCCGGCTTGGAGCCCGGAACATACTATCCCAAGGCACAGGTCGAACTAGCCGCTGAAACAGCGAGACCTGGTAGACCGTACGATACCGGCACGCGACATTCGCAATCATTATTGCGGGCACAAAGGAGGCAATGGCTCCGCGCCTCATCGGCCCACAGATTGGCCCGCGTGGAGTGAGCGCATGGCCTGCCTAACGCGAGCACAAGTCCATGAACAAGCCGATGTTGCGCGATCGTTCGGAGGCTCTGCTAGTCTCGCCTAGGGCGCGCCAGGGTGATTTGCCGATCGTCGACCGACGTCCTGCCGATGTGGAAATGGCGCGCGTCCTCAAGACCACACCGCTTCGCATGGCCTCGGACCCCAGTGGGGCCATCGCTTATTGGGAGCATGGAGCTCTACACGAAGTGATCGAGCCCATGGCTGAGCACGTCGTCATGACTTACCCCGCCGGCTCTCAGCGGCTGGAGCGGCGCACCGGGAAATCAGTTGCGATTGGAATGGCGCGGCCCGGCGTTGTGACGGTCATTCCGGCCGGCTCAACCTCCCGGTGGGACATTCACCGGCCCATGAGTGTCGTTCAACTCTATCTGCCGCAGGCAACGCTCGAGCGCATTTCAGGCGAAGCCGACGAGGTTGCACCGGGCGATCTCCTCGAGCGAACGGCACATCCCGACCCCACGGCATCTCGGCTGCTCATTAGTGCGGCGGATGTCCTGGACGGCCGCGAGCCCCTGGACGCCTTGTTCAGACAGCAGCTGACAGATCTCCTGGCGACGCGCCTGCTGGCTGCACACGCTGGTTCGTCAACCACGTTCCGGCCTGCCACGGGTGGGCTGTCGCCAAAGGTGCTGTGCCGCGCCATCGAACGCTTGCGCTCGGATGACGATGCAGACGTTTCCCTGACCGCGCTGGCTTCCGATGCCCGCCTGTCGCGCTTCCACTTCTGCCGTTCCTTCAAAGAAAGCACTGGGCTTTCACCTCATGCTTGGCTGCGCCAACACCGGCTCAAGCAGGCAATGAACATGTTGCGTGACACTGACGCATCGGTCGTGTCAGTCGCAGCGGCGCTGGGCTATGCCTCGCAGACGGCCTTCGCTGCGGCGTTCAGGAAATTGACCGGCGAAACCCCGAGCAATTGGCGACGGCGAGCACGTTAGCAGCAATCTCTCTACAAGTACGTCAATCGCTCTGGCGCAGCTCCAGCTCCGATCGCCTAGGTCATCCGAGGTGCCAACATCCAACCGGACGGAGGAGGAAGATGATCTGGAAAAGCATCGTCAGACACCGTGGGATAGCACCTGCTTCTGCGCGCTGGTCCGCGACCGGAGGCTCTGCAGCGAGTGGTGCCGGAGCCTCTCGCGCTCACAGAGCCGGTGGTGAATTGCGAGTCCAACCGCATGCCACATTTCAATAGGTTTCGGCGACTAAACGGAGAGTAGTCGAGTGATCCAGCGCAAGGACGGCGACAGCCAGAGCCGTCGTGGCCGCCAGAACGGCTAAGGTACGGAACCTACCATGAGTATGAGGCCACTCTTAGGCTTACTCGGCGTCCTGATCGCTGCAATGAGCAGCGAGTTCAACGATACGGTTACGTCAACCGCGCTCGTCGATATTCGAGGCTCTCTTGGAATCGACTATGATGCAGGCACTTGGATCGAAAGCCTCTACAGCGCGGGACTCGCCATTGGGATGGCTTTCGCTCCTTGGTGCGCCGTGACATTCACGCTTCGTAGGTTCACCCTCTGCGTCGTCGCAATGGTGGCGGCAACAACCCTTCTGATCCCATCGGCGCTCAACCTGCAGGCGGTCCTGATTCTGCGCGTGATCCAAGGTTTCGCCGGAGGCCTCACAATCCCGCTTCTCATGACAACGGCGCTGATGGTCCTGCCGCCACCGATCCGTCTCTATGGCTTGGCCGTGTACGGGCTGACAGCGACGTTCACATCACCTTTCAGTGCCTCGCTCGCCGCGCTCTGGACGGATGTCATCGGCGACTGGCATTTCGTCTTCCTGGCGGCACTTCCTTTGGGCGCCCTAGCGGCTGTGCTGGTCTGGTACGGCATGGATCCCGGCGAACCCGAATACGACCGGCTCAAGCTCTTTGATTGGCGTGGTGCGCTGCTGATCATCCTGAGCTTTGGCGCTCTTACCACAATGTTGATGCAGGGCGATCGGCTGGATTGGTTTAACTCTCCGCTCATCTGTGTCCTCGCACTAGTCGGTAGCATTGCCATCCCGTTACTCCTCGTCAACGAGTGGCTCCATCCACTACCGCTCCTGAAGCTGCAGATGCTGCTGCGACGCAACTTCGCATATGCAGCGCTTGCGCTTTTTGCCTTCGTAGTACTCAGCGCCTCTTCGACACTGATCCCAACGAAGTTCCTGATAAATGTGCAAGACTACAGACCGGTCCAGGCTCATCTGATCACGCTTGTCGTTGCGCTCGGTCAGTTTGTGATGCTGCCGGCAATGGCGTTCGTACTCGACCACCGGAACGTGGATGCGCGGGCGGTGACGCTTCTTGGTCTTGCGCTGATGTTGATCGCCTGTCTTGGCGCCTCATCCGTCGACGTCACCTGGCATCGCGATCAGTTCTATGTCTGGCAGGTGCTCCAGATGATTGGCCAGCCGATGGTCGTCGTGCCTTTGCTCATGATGGCAACGAATACGGTGCGTTCCCCCAGCGAGGGCCCGCTCGCTTCGGCATTGATTAACACGACCCGCGCCCTGGCCGAGCCGGTGGGAATCTGGCTTATCGAGCTCATCGAGCGTTGGCGTGGCGCCCTACATTCCGAGCGGCTTGTCGATCAGATCGGTCTCAATCGTTTCCCGACCATCGAGTCCCATGGACTCCTATCGCAAGATCCGGCACCGCTTCTGCCGAACGGAACCCCAGGTGCTGCGGGAAGCCTTGAACGGTTCGCCGAGGCCGTGGGGCAACAGGTGCACGTGCTCACGACAGCCGACGTCTATCTCGTGATGGCTGCCCTCATCGTCGTCTTTATAACGCTGGTGGTTATTCTCCCCGAGCGCACTTATCCGCCCCGTGTTCTGTTTGCCAAGAAATAAGGAGACATGATCTTGCTCCTCCCTTCCGACAATGTCCGACCCGGTGAGACCACGCCGACGGGCGCCATCCCGCCCAACAAGGTGGTGGAAGAGCCTCCCGCGAAGAAACGGCGAACCCGCTGGCCTTGGCTTCTGGCAGGTGGCGCCATTGCAGCAAGCGTCGCCACTGTGCTTTGGCGCATCTACATGCCAACGTCCGATGTCTGGACAAATGATGCCTATGTACGTGTACATTATGCGACAATCGCGTCGCGCGTCGCTGGTCAGATCACCTCGGTGGCCGTCGATAACAATCAAATGGTCAAGGCCGGCGATCTCCTCGTTCAACTTGACGATCGCGATTTTCGTGCCGCCCTGGACACAGCTCAAGCAACGCTAATGCGCGACCGCGCTGCGGCTGCAAATGCCGCCGCCAATATCAGCCGTCAGACGGCGTTGATCGCCCAGGCCGAAGCGCAGCTGGCAATGGCACTGGCGCAGCTCAGCTTTGCAGAGAAGGATGCCAGTCGCTACAATCACCTCGCCTCCACGGGCGCTGGCACTGTGAAGATGCAACAGCAGGCTGACACTTCCCTATTGACGGGCGAAGCATTAGCCAACGGCACCAAGGCCGCGCTGGAGGCCGCGCGCGCGCAACTCACTATCGCCAAAGCAGAAGAAGATGCGGCCATGGCCACGGTTAAGGCCGACGAAGCCCAGCTGATGCAGGCGCAACTCAATCTTTCTTACACGCAGATTCGTGCACCAGTCGACGGCATGGTCGGCCAGCGCGCCGTGCAGGTCGGAAACTACGTCAGTCCAGGCGCCGGTTTGATGGCAGTCGTGCCGCTCTCCGACGTCTATGTCGAAGCGAACTACCGCGAAGTCCAGTTGAAACACGTTCAGCCGGGGCAGCATGCCCGCATTCACGTCGATGCCTATAACATCGATCTCGATGGTACGGTGCTCGGCGTGCCTGCAGCCACAGGAACGACTTTCGCGGCGATTAAGTCCGACAACGCGACCGGCAATTTCACGAAGATCGTCCAACGCCTGCCGGTCCATATCAAGCTGTCTCCGAATCAGCCACTCGCGCGGCTCCTTCGGGTCGGCCTCTCGGTTGAGGCTAAAGTCGAGACAGGCCTGCAAGACGTTGTCGGCTCCCATCGGACTTTCGATGCGGGCCTACCCATCGCAGAATCCCTGACCGCTGCGACCACAGCCAATAGAACCAAGCGTCTCGGTAGATGAACTGCCTTGCAGGCCTATCGTGGAAAGTGTGATTCGGCGATGAAGCCTGAGTAAAAAGTCGACAGCGCCGACGCGCACCGACGATGGAATGTGGCCAGGCCCTTGGGGCTCCGGATGTCGGGCAGCTCGACATCCTGTCTGGTTTTGTGACCCAGCGGACCGTCCGTGAAGCGCACCCCCTGCCGAGGGCAAGCAAATGTCGCACGATTGGATCACTACGGCCGCTTGACGGGTGTGCGTTCACCACCCCAGACTGACCCCCACAGGTGGCATTGGGGCCCCCGTATGTCAGACCTTTCGGACGTCACCAGGAGGCTTGTGGCTGTCTTCGCGGCAGACGTGGAGGGCTACAGCCGGCTCATGGGCGTCGATGAGGTCGAGACGCTCAAAGGGCTCACGGAGCGCCGCGCGATACTCGACAGGCTCATTGAGGAGCACAGGGGCCGCATAGCGAACACCGCGGGCGACAGCGTCCTGGCCGAGTTCGGAAGCGCCGTGGATGCCGTGCAGTGCGCTGTGGAGGCCCAGCGTGCTCTAGCTGAGGCGAATGCGGCCGTGCCACTCGACAAGCGCATTGATTTCCGTATCGGGGTTCACATCGGTGACGTAATGGTGCGTGCCGGGGACCTGTTTGGCGAAGGAGTAAACATAGCCGCACGACTACAAACAATAGCGAACCCTGGATCCGTGTATATCTCGGGGGCAACGTACGATCAGGTACGTAAGATACTGCCATTTACCTTTGAGGACCTTGGTGCTCAGCAGGTGAAGAACATTCTAGAGCCGATCAGAGCCTATCAGGTGGGTGCGCCGAGTGAAACGCGAGAGGCTGCCGCGGCGCATGTTGTCGAGGATGAGACACCGCCTCCGATGCCAGACAGGCCCTCGATCGCCGTGCTCCCGTTCGAGAACATGAGCGGCGATCCTGAGCAGGAGTATTTCGCGGATGGCATGGTTGAGGAAATCATCACAGCGCTCTCGCGCTTCAAATGGCTGTTCGTGATCGCCCGCAATTCGAGCTTCACCTTCAAGGGCCAGGCCGTCGACATAAAGGAGGTCGGACGCAGGCTCGGCGTGCAGTACACCCTGGAGGGGTCGGTACGCAGGGCGGCTGGGAAGGTTCGCATCATAGGCCAGTTGATTGATGCAGTGACGGGCGCGCACCTATGGGCGGACAGGTTCGAGCGTGATCTGACCGACGTTTTCGCTCTGCAGGATGAAGTCACCGTCGCCGTTGTCTCGGCCATTCAACCAAAATTGCTTCAGACAGAAATTGCAATGGCGGCGCGGCGGCGATCGGAGAACCTCACCGCCTATGATTTTTATCTCCGGGCGATGTCGCAGTTTTACCTGACGACCCGCGAAGGGATGGCAGAGGCGATCAGGCTGGCTCGTCGCGCCTTGGAACTGGACCCGGGGTTCGGCCTGGCCGCTGCCCTCGCAGGTGCCGGTCACATGCAAAATGTGCTTCTGGGCTATGCGATCGATCCTCAATTCGACAGGGAGGAATCAATTCGGCTTCTTCAGCTTGCGTTGAGCATCAACGATGACGATCCGGATGTGGTGGCAGTGGCTGCGGTGACATCGGCCTACATGGTTGGCGATCGTGAAAATGAAATTGAGATGGCTGACCGGGCGGTTGCGCTAAACCCAAATTCATTTGTGGCATGGAGCTGCAGAGGCCAAGTCTATAGAATTGCAGGGCTGCCCGAGGAGGCGATTCCCAGCTTTGAACAGGCCATTCGCATGAGCCCGGTAGACCCGCGGCTGCACCTGATGCTTGCTGGTATGGGGCAAGCCCTGATTGAGCTTCGTCGCTTTGACGAGGCTATCGCCGCAGGGAAGAAAGCCCTTCGCCAGTGTCCCTCCCTTTCGGGGGCTCACGGCTGTCTCGCGTCCGCTTTGGCCCATCTCGGACACGACGCCGAGGCTCGCGAGGCGGCGGCGCAGTTGCTCGAGGTCGATTCCGACTTCACACTATCCGCGTGGATCGGCCGGGGCGGCCAAACAAACTCGACGCTAATGTTGGAGGGGCTTCGGAAGGCGGGGTTGCCCGAATGACCGCACTCGCGGGGGTCCACGAGACGATCGAATGACCGCTACTCGCCCCAAAGCCAACCTAGGGCAGACGCTGGCTGAGGTCCGCTTCTGAGACCCAAAGCGGGCATTACGCACGGCTCGAAATCCGTCAATCGAGCCGTGCTATCCTACGTCTGGGGCGGCAGCCATCGGGCGGTGTGGACTAGTAGCCTGATCGCTTGAGTTGGGCGACTTTTTCCAGGGTAAGCTTACCCCCGGCAAGCAGGCTGGTGCAATGCCACCGGGCCTCTCTTGTGTTCCAGCCCAAAAAGGTTTTGGTGTTCGTGCAGTCCAAGTAGGTCGTGTAGTTGAGTGTGTCTGTGCACGTTAACGAGTAGGGTCCCACTCCTGCAGCTTCGCCCGCCCCAAAACTACATCCAACCCAAGGTGCGTTCCCGGTTTTAAAGCTTGTTTGGCAACCACCGTTGCAACTGCTGGCAGCTCTCTCGAGCTTCGCAATCCTCCCTTGTACTGAATTCGGCTCGACCGATGGCGTTTGAGCGGTTGACGATCCGGTTGATAATGTCCGGCGAGATGCGCCCGCATTTGCCCGCTGCTTCGGCGCAGATGGCCTTGCCACCTGCTTCGGCGCATCGACCGTGACGCTCGGAAGTGAGGAGGCAGGGCCTGTTGGGATTTGCGATACTGCGGGACCGCTCAGGAATGCAGTTGACAAAACAGCGACGGCTGACGAGGCGACAAAGCTTGACGACAATCTCATTACCATGTCCTCCCAAGGGCGGACGTTCCGCCCCAATGTGTATGCACGATACTGCACATAGCCGATATTTTCGATGATGGCCACTAGAGGTTGAAAACATTTCTGCGCCAACTGCTATCGCCATGGTAGCCAAGAAGGCGGACTACTCGCCTAAAGCCATTCAATTCCTGATTTTGGCCCCTAGCGGACATTCGCTTGGGCACCGTCGATGTCTGCTTTGAGGGCACTGCGGACCTCGCCATCGCGGACGATACTCGATTTATGGTTACACGCCCTAAGCGGGCGTCAGGCCGACGCGCCCTTGGCTTTAGGTCGGCGAAGGTGCTCATCGAGCCGCGGCATGATCTCGACGAAATTGCAGGGACGCGTGCGGTAGTCGAGCTGGGCGGCGAGGATGCCGTCCCATGCATCGCGGCAGGCGCCCGGCGATCCCGGCAGGCAGAAGATGAAGGTCGCGCCGGCAACGCCGGCCGTGGCGCGGCTCTGCACCGTCGAGGCGCCGATCTTGGCGTGGCTCAGCATGTGGAAGGCGATCGAAAAACCATCCATCCGCTTTTCGAACAGCGGTTCGATCGCCTCCGGCGTCACGTCGCG
>Ga0081540_1002934_pt1 | contig 13722 bp, 14 predicted proteins | sample TabmetS2T1R1_FD_71024 | JGI IMG/M metagenome (GOLD analysis project Ga0081540, IMG submission 71024) | Tabebuia heterophylla rhizosphere microbial communities from the University of Puerto Rico - S2T1R1 | ecosystem: Host-associated > Plants > Roots > Rhizosphere ... | reverse complement strand
GAATGGGAACGGGCCGCAGCCCGAAATCGCTGATGCATGTCGCCCAAAAGTGTGCAGCGGTTTTGGGGAAACGACATGCATGAGAAACGACAGTCTAAAACGGGGCGCGCGAACCTCAATTCGCGCGACACGCTTTAGTGCCGCGCCTGCGTTTCACGGCCGCTGCGCGAGATGATCTGACCGAAATTGCCCTCTACGTCGCCGAGCTGAGCGGAAGTCGCGCGGTTGCCAAGGCGTTTCGCAAACAACTGCGCCTGAAATGCGAGCGCCTGGCGTCGCTGCCGGGGACGATGGGCCGGGATCGCAGCGAATTGGCGCCCGGCCTGCGTAGTTCGGCGTTCAAGGGCTATGTGATCTTCTATCGCTACATCGGCAACGCGATGGAGGTCGTCAACATCCTCGAAGGCCACCGTGATATCGATTCCTTCTATCGGGAAGACGAGGCTTGAGTTAGCTCGGCTCACGCAATCTATCGATCGCCCGCCAGCTGCTTCAGCCGATAGAGCGCCTCCAGCGCCTGGCGCGGCGTCATCTCGTCGAGGTTGAGCTCGGCGAGCGCGGCGTTGAGCGCATCCGACTTCGCCGGCTTCGGGGCCTCGCGCCTGGCGGCGGCGGAAAACAGCGGCAGGTCGTCGACGAGCCGGTTGGCCTTGCCCGAGGCCTCGCCGGTCTCCAGCTGATGCAGCACGTCGCGGGCGCGCTGCACCAGGGCCGCGGCGTCCTCGCCGTCGAGGTAGCGGATCACCTCCTCCAGCAGGCCGACGAGATAGCGGACGGCCTCGCCCGCGCCGCGGGCCCAGCCCGGAACGGAGGTTTCGGAGGCGAGCTTCGCATCCATCATCGATCAGGTCCCGTCGCCACCAGCCCGGGCATCCTCTACTCCCTGCGGGGCACGTAGGTCTTGTGGCATCCGTCGCAGGCGTCATAGAGGCGCCCGCCGACCTCGAAGGCCATGGCGGCGTCCTGCTTCGCCGCCGACGCTTCGCCCTCCATCGCCGTGGCGACCATCAGCCGGGCGTCGTCGTTCCAGCGGCCGCTGCGCGTGTAGGGCGAGGCCATCAGCAGCCGGCCCTTCTCCTGCAGCACCTTCGCGCCGGCCACCGCCGCGGCCCAGCGGGCCTTGGCCTGGGCCGGCATCTCGTTCTCGGGCGGATCGTTGCCGCCCGCCCAGAAGGCCAGCGCGGCCGGGTTAACGGCATCGGCCATGATCGCCTTCATCCCGTCCCTGCAAATGACCAGCGTATCCAACGTCGCCATCATCATCGCGACCGGTCCCTTCGTCACCGCCGCGCTGGCCTGGGCCTGGTTACGGGAAGTGCCGCATCCGCGAACCATGATCGCAAGTGTCGTGGCACTCGGCGGTGTCGCCGTCATCGTCGGCGGCGCGCGCCTCGGCTCCGATATTCTCGGGATCGCGCTTGCATGCTTCATGACGCTGATGATCGCCGCGATGACGGTCATGGTGCGCCGGCACAGGGACACCTCGATGGTGTCAGCCGCCGCCCTGTCGAACTTCCTCGGCAGCATCGTCAGCATTCCTTTTGCCGCCGGCATAGCCAGCGTGAGCGGAGGCGATATCCTGATCCTTGCGATGTTCGGATTTTTTCAGGTCGCGCTGGGACTGACGTTGTTCTTCCTCAGCCTGCGGCGGCTGCCTTCCGGCCAGGCGGCGTTGATCTCCACGCTCGAGACGCCGCTGATGCCGTTCTGGATATGGCTGGTATTTGGCGACGTTCCCGCCCTGCGTGTCTTTATCGGCGGCGCCCTTGTCATGGGCGCCGTCATTGCCGACATCGTCGGCGATATCCGCGCGCAGCAGCAATCAAAGTGAGCCGCCGGAACTACCGCACCGCGAACGGCGACTGATACGGCCGGCCGAACGCGACACCGTTGATCACGGTCTGCACCGGCTTGAGCAGCAGCTTGCCCTCGCGCTTGTTGTTGCGGGTATCGACGAACGTGGTCTGAGCTTCGATCAATTCCATGATCGCGACGTCGCCGGGCGCGCCGATCTGCAGCGTGCCGATTTTTGGCGCGCGGTTGATGATCTTCGCCGGCACCGTGGTCGCCATCGCCACGACTTGTGGGGAGATGATGGGCCCGGCGCCCGCGTTACGCAAGCAGCCTTGCGCCAGCCCGCTGCCAGCCCACGCAAAAACGAATGACCGCGCCACTGGCCGCCATGTGGGCGTTACCATAGGCTTCGATCGTCAAATCAAGGGCCGCAGAGCCCGAAGGGAGGCGTCCATGGTGTCTATCCGAATTCTCGCGGCCACGCTTTGCCTGTTCGCCTCCGGCGCGGCCTTCGCCGATGATCCCCTGCCCCGCGCCAAACCCGAAGACGTCGGCCTGTCCAGCGAACGGCTGGCGCGAATCTCCGCGACCCTCAAGGCGGATGTCGAGGCGGGCCGGATTCCCGGCGCCGTGATCGCCATCGCCCGCCGCGGCAAACTGGTGGCGCTCGACGCCTATGGCTGGCGCGACAAGCAGGCCAATGTCGCGATGACCACCGACACCATCTTCAATATCGCCTCGATGACCAAGCCGATGACGACGGTCGGCGCGCTGATGCTCTATGAGCAGGGCAAGCTCCTGATCGACGATCCCCTGAGCAAATACTTTCCGAGATTCACCAGCATGCGCGTCGCGCTGCGCGACAATGGCGAACCGATCGGCGAGACCGTCCCCGCCCTCCGCCCGATCACGATCCAGGACCTGATGCGGCATACGTCCGGCATCATCTATGGCGGCCGCGGCAACTCGATCGTGCACAAGATGTATCCGGCCGGCAGCGGCGATGCCGCGAACAACTATGACGGCGCGGCCTTCATGGACAAGCTGGCATCGCTGCCGCTGCTGCATCAGCCCGGCACCGTCTGGGACTACGGCTTCGGGCTCGACGTGCTCGGACTGACGATCGAGAAGATCAGCGGGCAGTCGCTCGGGCAGTATCTGCAGGCCAATCTGTTCGCGCCGCTCGGGATGACCGACACCGGCTTCTCGGTATCGGCCGAGAAGGCCGCCCGCTACGCGCGGCCGCTGCCGTCCGATCCCGACACCGGCAAGCCGCAGGCGCGCAGCCCGGAACTGACGCAGCCGCTCAAATTCGAATGCGGCGGCGGCTGCGCCGCTTCCACCGCATCGGACTATCTGCGCTTTGCGCTGATGCTGATGAACGGCGGACGCGGCGGCGAAGCCCGGCTGCTCGGCCCGCGCACCGTTGCCTACATGCTGTCCGACCAGCTTGGTCCGAACATCAGGAACCTCGTCGGCAACGCCGATCCGACGCGCGCCGATTACGGCTTCGGTCTGGGACTTGCGGTCCGCACGACGCCCGGCGTGGTGCGGATGATGGGGTCGGTCGGGCAGTTCTCGTGGCCCGGCGCCAGCGGCACCGACTGGTGGGTCGATCCGAAAGAAGAACTCGCTGTCGTCTATCTTTCCGCAGCACCCGGCCCGATCCGCTGGCACTATCGGCAGAAGATCAACGCGATGGTGTATCAGTCGATCATCGATTAGCGGCCACACATACACAACCGCGAGCCGTGTTAACCGTGTCTGAACAACCGTTCAGAATTCTCTCCGAATTCTCTTGGGGTTCCAGCGGAACGTTTGCATCGCTGCGCGGTTTAGTCCTCGCTTAATTGAGGAGGACAGCAATGAAGAAGTTTGGAATTGCCTTGGCCGCGCTCGGCGCGATCATCGTCGCGGCGCCGTCAATCGCCAGCGCCGAGACCGTCGTGATCAAGCGTGGTGGCGGCTATCATGGTCATCACTACGGCTATGGTGGCGCGCGTGCCGAGTACCGGCATGACCGGGGCTGGCATCGCGGATGGCGGAATGGCCATCGCGACAAGGTCGTGATCATCAAGAAGCATCGTTACTGAGACCGACACCTGAACTGAAAGCACTGAACTAAAAGCACTTGGAGCCCGGCTCTGATCCAATCAGAACCGGGCTCCAGTCTTTCTTTGACGCAGTACGCATCAAATGAAAATGGCTCCTCGCGGAGCCATTCTCTTTGTTGGTGTGCGTAGCTTTCTCAGCTTCAGTAGATTTCGAACAGGCCCGCGCCGCCCTGGCCGCCGCCGATGCACATCGTGACAACGCCCCACTTGGCCTTGCGCCGGCGGCCTTCCTGGAGGATGTGGCCGGTGAGACGCGCACCGGTCATGCCGAAGGGATGGCCGATCGCGATCGAGCCGCCGTTGACATTGTACTTCTCGGGATCGATGCCGAGCTGGTCGCGCGAATAGAGGCACTGGCTGGCGAACGCTTCGTTGAGCTCCCAGATGTCGATGTCGTCGATCTTCAGGCCATGACGCTTCAACAGCTTCGGCACGGCGTAGATCGGGCCGATGCCCATTTCGTCCGGCTCGCAGCCCGCGGAGGCCCAGGCGACGAAACGGCCCATCGGATTGAGGCCGCGCTTCTCGGCATCCTTGGCTTCCATCAGCACGACGGCGGCGGCGCCGTCCGAGAGCTGGCTGGCATTGCCGGCGGTGACGAATTTGCCGGGGCCCTTGACCGGCTCGAGCTTGGCGAGGCCTTCGATGGTCGTGTCGGGCCGGTTGCATTCGTCGCGATCGACGACGTAGTCGACGATGCTCTCTGCCTTCGTCGCCTTGTCGACCACCTTCATCCTGGTCTTCATCGGGACGATTTCGTCCTTGAACTTGTTGGCCTGCTGCGCGGCCGCCATGCGGCGCTGCGACTCCAGCGAATACTCGTCCTGATATTCGCGGCTGACCTTGTAGCGCTCGGCGACGATATCGGCGGTATCGATCATCGCCATGAAGATGTCGGGCGCGACCTTGAGCAGTTCTGGATCGATCGATTCCTTTGGCGAGCCGCCGCCGGGGATCGAGATGCTTTCGACGCCGCCGGCGACGATGCAGTCGGCTCCGTCGGAGCGGATCGAGTTGGCGGCCATCGCAATGGTCTGCAGGCCCGAGGAGCAGAAGCGATTCACGGAAACGCCGGCGGTCGACGTCGGCAGGCCGGCCAGCAGCGCAGCCTGACGGCCGATGTTTGGCGCGCCATGCGCGCAATTGCCGAGATAGCAATCCTCGACATATTCCTTGTCGACGCCCGCGCGCTCGACGGCGTGCTTGACGGCGTGGCCCGCCAGCGACATCGGCGGGGTGATGTTGAATCCGCCGCGGCCGGACTTTGCCAGCCCGGTGCGTGCATAGGAAACGATTACAGCTTCACGCATTTGATAGACCTCCCTTTGATGTGGCCAGTATGGACCGGACCACAGCCCGTGTGTAGCGAAAACCCGAATTCCGGCGGACGGAAAGGTTAGGAATCGGCATCAATCCCACGCCGGAGCGAAGCCGGGATTTACACACCGTCTGTCCTTCGGCAAGGCCGCGATCGCCTTGCGGTCGGCGTCGTCGCGCTCGCATTTCCGTAAGTCCGACCTTTGCGCCGGCTAGCCAGACCACGCAAATCGTTGACATGCTTCAAACGTTCGGTCTATTTTAACGACAATTGCACGCCAAGATTGTTTTATATTGAATTGTCGGGCCGCTCCGACTTCTGGCGCCCAGCTACAATGCTGAAAGGCTTGCCGCTCCCCTTTCAGCAACCGTTCCAGAATTCGGATCAGTGCGTCTTTACAGTCTCTGCTGCCGACAATTCAACGAATAACCATAGTATTCGTGTGGAGAGCAGAGATGCTGGATTGGTTGAGCACGCACAGCGACCTCCTCATCAAATTGACGTCTGTCTTGATCCCCATCGCCGTACACATAGGCGACCGCCTGTTCGGTGAGTTTTTGACCAGGGCGAGACGACCGCTCATAGCGCTGGCATTCGTTTCCAGCCTTGTTTTCATCTACTTTGCGTTCTTCCGAGTGCCCAAAGTGAGTGAACTGCGCTTTATATTATTCTTGGCTTTCTGGGGCGGCGCCGTCTATTCGCTGATTGTCGAACTCTTAAGAGCCGGCCTTGGCGTCTATTGGTCTGGAGAAGGGAATCCAAAGAGCAACAAGTGGATTCGAAGGTTCGAGTACCCGGTGTTGGCTCTAACGATTCTCGGACTGATCGTGACTATCAACCGGCTGCCCGTCATAGAAGAGGCAATACCAAATCTTGACCTGGTCGGTCCGATCATCCTGATGACCGCCGCGACAATCAAGTTCGCAAAGACGCGAGCAGAGATCGGTGAGTGGCAAAATCTGACCGCGGACACTTGGAAAACGATCTGGTGAGTGCAGTTCGCACGACAGGCATCAATCCCACGCCGGAGCGAAGCCGGGATTTACACACCGTCTGTCCTTCGGCAAGGCCGCGATCGCCTTGCGGTCGGCGTCGTCGAGGCTGAGTTTCAGCGCGCCCAGATTGGCCTGCTGGCTTTCCGCGCGCGACGCCTTGGGGATCGCGGCGACGCCGTCCTGATCGAGCAGCCATTTCAGCGCCACCTGCGCCGCGCTGGCATTATGCTTGCGCCCGATCTCGGCGAGCACCGGGTCGGAAGCCACGCGACCCTGCGCCAGCGGGCAATAGGCCACGAGAGGAAGCGATTTCGCAGCGAGAAACTGGCGCAGCCGCGTCTGGTCCAGCATCACGTGGTATTCGACCTGGTTGCAGGCGATCGGAGCCCCGATCTCCTCGATCACGGTTTTCAGGAGCGCGATGTTGAAATTGGCAACGCCGATGGCGCGGGTGCGGCCCTCTTCCTGCAGCCTCATCAGCGTTTCGAACATCTTGGGCAGGTCCATCCGCGGCGCCGGCCAATGCACCAGATAGAGGTCGATCTGATCGAGCCGGAGTTTCTTCAGGCACGTATCGAACGCCCGGCGGATCGCGTCAGGCGCCAGGTTTTCGTTCCAGACCTTCGTGGTGACATGCAGTTCCTTGCGGGCAATGCCTGACGCGGCGATGGCGGCGCCAACGGCCTCCTCATTGCCGTACATCTCGGCGGTGTCGAGATGCCGGTAGCCCAGCGCCAAGCCGCTCTCGACCGCGGCGCGGCAGGCTTCGCCCTGCATGCGGAAAGTGCCGAGCCCGAGTTTCGGCAGGCTGATGCCTGCGGTCTGCAGATGTTCCATGGTGCCTCCGGAGGGGTCAAAGCGCCGCATGCGCGTGCGAGAACCAGCGCAAACGGGGTATTTCATTGAGAGAAATAGGCCGCTATTGGGTAGTTTGCGCGCGGGACGCGCGGGGGACAGATCAGGATCAGAGGATAAGATGGTCAGGGCGTTGCGACAATGGCTGGATGCCCATCAACTGCCGGCGATCACCGCGGCCGTGCTTGGCGTGGTCATTGCATTCTCGGTGCTGTTTGTCGGCGTCGCCTATCTGGTGACGCGCTGAAGCCGTCTTTTCAAATGTGCTGCGCCATGATCTGACCCGGCCGCGCGTCCGGACGCGGTTCGATATCGACCGACCACAGGTCTCGGTTGTCGACGTCCTTCAGGGTCACGGTCATGACCTCGGTCTTGCCGTCGATATCGACGCGGCCGAAGAACTGCAGCCCAAAGCACGGGGCGAGGTTGTCGCCCTGCTCCGCGCTGCAGCCCTTCTGGAACATCGCTTTCGGACCGAAGGTATTGTCGAGTTCGACGGGCGCCCAGGTTCCGGCATGCAGCGGGCCGGAGACGAATTCCCAGAACGGCTCGAAATCGCGGAATACGGCCCGGTTCGGATCGTAATGATGCGCGGCCGTGTAATGCATGTCGGCCGTCAGCCAAACCGTGTTGCGGATGCCGGCGCGCTTCATGAACGACAGCAGATCGGCGATCTCGCGTTCGCGCCGCTCCGGCGGGCCGTCGCCGAGCGCAATCGCGTCCGCGCTGATCAGTCCGACTGGCAGGTCCGCGGCGATCACCTTCCAGGTGGCGTTGGAGGCGACGAGTTCGCGCTTCAGCCAGGCCAGTTGCGCCGCGCCGAGGATGCAGGTTTCGCTCTGGTCGTCGCGCTTGTTCGCCGTGGAGTCGCGGTAACTGCGCATGTCGATCAGGAAGACGTCGAGCAGCGGGCCGTAGGCGACCTTACGATAGACACGTCCGCCCTGCTCCGGCGTCGCCCGCATCGGCATGAATTCGAAGAATGCTCGGCGCGCCCGCGCCACCAGCCGAGAGGTGCCGTCCTCGGCATAACCGGTCTCGTCGGCGGTGCCGATCGGCGACCAGTCATTGGTCACCTCGTGATCGTCCCATTGCGCGAGCATCGGCACTTCGGCGTTGAAGGCGCGCATATTGGCGTCGAGCAGATTATATTTGTAGTTGGCGCGGAACTGATCGAGCGTGTGCGCCACCACCGATTTTTCCTCGGTGACGATGTTGCGCCAGATCTCGCCATTGGGCAGCTTCAGGTCACGCTCCACCGGACAATCCGCATAGATGTGATCGCCGGAATGGATGAAGAAGTCCGGACGATTGTCGAGCATGGTCCGGTAAGTTCGCATCCCGCCGCGGCTTACGTCGATGCCCCAGCCCTGCCCCGCGGTATCGCCGGACCACACGAACGAGACTGAACGCCGCGCGGTTGGCGCGGTGCGGAAATGCCCGACCTGCGTCTCGCCTTCGATGCCGCTCCCACCGATGTCGTCGAAGCGCACGCGATAGAAAATGTCCTGCCCGGCCGGCAGGCCATCGAGCAGAACTTTCGACACGAAGTCGCTGTCGGGCAACGCGTCGACGCTTACGCTGCGAATGATGGTGTTGAAGCTTTCGAGCGTCGAACACTCGACCTGCATCCGCGCCGCGCGATCGGCGCGCGCCCAGATGACAGCGGAATCGGCCGAGACGTCGCCCGATTGAATGCCGCTGGTGATAAGAGGACGGTCCGCGGCGCGGCTCAGATAGGGCCTTGCGACGCTGCTGACGCCGGCGACCGCAACGGTGGCTGCGGAGCGGACCAGCAATTGACGCCGCGTCAGGGATTGCCCGCCGCGAATCGCAATCGGCATCGAAGCACCCTCGTCGAATCAAGACGAAGGTGTGCCCGAGCTGTTTGACTCCCGGCCGAAGGTTTTACGACAGGTTGATGACTCAGACGGAATCGTAGGATGGGTGGAGCCAACGGGTCGCGCGCCCGATGACAGGCTCCGCGATACTCATCAATCCCGGCGTGGAAGCATGATGGGTATCGCTTCGCTCCACCCATCCTACGAACTAACTGTGGACGTCATTGCGAGCGTAGCGAAGCAATCCATCTCTCCGCGCGTGAGGAACGATGGATTGCTTCGTCGCTTCGCTCCTCGCAATGACGAACCTGGGGTTTACCGCTGCCAGTTGCAGATGCCGCCGGACTTGCACGGCCAGGTCTGGATCCGCGTGTCGTGCGCCTGGGCGTCGAGCGGGTTGCTTCGCCGCGCCAGTTTCGCGCGGGCGGGAGCGCGCGGCTTTGCGGCCGGGGCCAGCGCCACGCGCGGGGCGACCTGCTTGACGCGCGTGGTTCGAACGACCTTGGGCTCCTGCTTCTGTTCCGCCTGCACCTGCGCATGATCGGTTTTTGCCTCGATCGCAACCGGCGCGAATTCAGTCTGCGGCCCCAGCCGCTTCGGCGAAAGTACGGCCTTGGAAAGGTCCATGCCGAGGAATTCACTCGCGCGATATTCGTCGGCCAGCGCAGCGCCGCCCAGCATCAGGAGCCCCGCGCAAAGTGCTGCCGCAGATACGTTTTTCACGGCCAACACGGGCCTCCGGAGATTCAACCAAAGAATGTATTGCAGTCTACTATGTAGGAAGCCGCGCGGCCAAATGCCAGCCGCTCTTGTCCACAAGGTTACCGGTAAATAATACCAGCGGTGAAAAAGATCACCACTGGCGTCAGCTACAACTACTCGGCCGCCTGCGCAACCGGCTGCCCGATGCTGCCTTCAAGGCGTGCGCATTCGGCGCGGAATTTTGCGACATTGGCCAGCTTGATGTGGCCATAGCCGCGAACCAGTTCGGCGGATTTCGCCAGCGCCACCAGCCGCGGCCAATCCTGCGGCTTTGCATTGTCGAGATGGCGGAAGATCATATCACAATATTCGCCCGGCAACGCCCGCTCCATCCGCCGCTCGGCCATATAGCCGAACGGATCGAACGCAGTTCCGCGCAGGAACTTGAACTTCGTCATCAGTTCAAACGCGCGGAAGATCCAGCCGCCGAATTCGCGCTTGCGCAAATGTCCGGTCACCTTGTCGCGCGAGGCGAGCAGTGGCGGCGCGAGGCTGACCTTGACGCCCGGCTCGCCATCGAATTGCTCCTTCAGCGCCTTTGCAAATTCGCCGTCAGAATAGAGCCGCGCGACTTCGTACTCATCTTTGTAGGCCATCAGCTTGAACAGGCCTTTTGCAAAGGCTTCCGTCAGTTCGTGCGAGCCGGGCGTACCCTTGGCTTCCGCGGCGCGAACGCGCTCGACTTCCCTGAGATAGCGCTTCGAATAGGCCTCGTTCTGATAATCGGTGAGGAATTTCGCACGGAGGACGATGCTCTCGTCGAGCGTGCGCTTGACCGGCGCGGAGCCGGAATTCCTGAAGCGCGCTGCGCTGACGACGCGCTGCAGATCGTGCGCGGCGAGCCGGCCCCATGAGAACGCGAGCTTGTTCATCTCGATCGCCGCGCCGTTGAGGTCGATCGCCTTCATGATCGCCTCCAGCGACAGCGGAATCGCGCCGCGCTGGAACGCGAAGCCGAGCATGAAGGCGTTGGTGGCGATGCTGTCGCCCATCAGCGCGCTGGCAAGCCCGGTCGCGTCGAGGATATCGAGATCGGCGGCGCTGACGGCGCCGTTGAGCGAGTCACGCATCGCTCCCGCCTCGAAATCGATGTCGGGGTTGATGACGAAGCTCGCGGTCGGCAGCAGGTCGGCGTTGACGATCGCCCGCGTGACACCGCGCTCGGCACGGCTCAGCGAGGGAATGCTGGTAGCAACCACGATGTCGCAGCCGAGGATGAGATTGGCGTTACCGGGTGCGATGCGGACGGTCGACAGATCGTCCGACGTCGGCGCGATCCGGACATGGCTCATCACCGCGCCGTTCTTCTGCGACAATCCCGTAAAGTCGAGTGTCGAACACGCCATGCCCTCGACATGGGCGGCCATACCAAGCAGCGCGCCGATGGTGATGACGCCGGTGCCGCCGATGCCGGTGACCAGGATATTGTAGGGTCCGGCGAGCGCCAGCTGTGCGGGCGTCGGCAGGTCGGCGAACAGCGCCGACGGATCAGCCGCGGTACGGTCCGCCTTGCGCAGCCTGCCGCCATGCACGGTAACAAAACTCGGGCAAAAGCCCTCGATGCAGGAAAAATCCTTGTTGCAGTTCGATTGATCGATCCGCCGCTTGCGGCCGAATTCGGTTTCCAGCGGCTGCACCGAGACACAGTTGGAAACGGAAGAGCAGTCGCCGCACCCCTCGCAGACGCGCTCGTTGATGAAGATGCGCTTCGGCGGATCCGGATAGAGCCCGCGCTTGCGGCGGCGGCGCTTTTCCGCCGCGCAGGTCTGGTCGTAGATCAGGACCGTGAGACCCTTGATCTCGCGCAGTTCCTTCTGCACCGCGTCGAGTTCGCGGCGGTGATGAACGGTCGCGCCTGACGGGAAGTAATTGCTGGGGTATTTCTCCGGATCGTCGGAGACAATGACGAGACGTTTTGCCCCTTCCGCCGAAACCTGGTGCGCGATCTGCGAGACGGTCAAACCGCCCTCTGCCGGCTGGCCGCCCGTCATCGCCACGGCATCATTATAAAGGATCTTGTAGGTGATGTTGACGCCGGAGGCGGCCGCCGCGCGGATCGCCAGCAGACCGGAATGGGTATAGGTGCCGTCGCCGAGATTCTGGAACACGTGCGGCTCGCTGGTGAACGGCGCCTGCCCGATCCAGGTGACGCCTTCCGCGCCCATATGCGAGATCGTTTGCGTCCGGCGGTTCGGCACCGACAGCGCCATGCCGTGGCAGCCGATCCCGGCCATGGCGCGGCTGCCCTCGGGAATCTTGGTCGAGGTGTTGTGCGGGCAGCCCGAACAGAAATACGGCGTGCGCTGCAGCTTTGCGGCGCCGATACCCTCCGCCGGCCGGTCGAAGGCCTCGAGCTTTGCCAGACGCTGCTCCAGCGCCGGGCTGCGATGGCCGAGCTTTCGCAGCCGCGCGACCACGGCCGCCGCCACCATGGTCGGCGTCAGTTCACCCTCGCTCGGCAACAATGGCGCGCCAGTCTCGTCGCGCTTGCCGACCACCGACGGACGCTTCGAGGCATCGACATTATAAAGGATGCGCAGGAGCTGGTCTTCGATGAAGCCGCGCTTCTCCTCGACCACGAGCACATCCTGCAGCCCTTCCGCGAATGCCCGCGCGCCATGTTCCTCCAAGGGCCAGGTCAGCGCGACCTTGTAGATGCGCAATCCCAGTGCCTGCGCTTCGGCGTCGGTAATGCCGAGATCGGCCAGCGCCTGCCGCAGATCCAGATAGGCCTTGCCGGTCGCCATGATGCCGAGCCGCGCCGGTTTCGAATCCAGCACGATGCGGTCGAAGCGGTTGACGCGGGTGAAGGCCGCCACCGCCTGCATCTTCGGGCCGTGCAGCCGCCGCTCCTGCTCCAGCGGCGCATCAGGCCAGCGAATGCCCAAGCCCCCCGGCGGCATTTCGAAATCGGCGGGCAGAATGATCTTGATACGGTCGGGATCGCTGACGATCGAGGCCGAGCTTTCGACCGTCTCGGAAATCGCCTTGAAGCCGACCCAGCATCCTGAATAGCGCGACAGCGCAAAGCCCAAAATCCCGAGATCGAGATAATCCTGCAGCGTCGCCGGATTGACCACCGGCATCAGCGCCGCGGCGAACACCTGCTCGCTCTGGTGGGCCAGCGTCGAGGACTGGCAGCCATGGTCGTCGCCGGCAAGCGCAATCACGCCGCCATTCGGCGAGGTGCCGGCGGAGTTGGCGTGCTTGAGCGCATCGACGGAACGGTCGACGCCCGGCCCCTTGCCATACCAGATGCCGAACACGCCATCGACCTTGGCGCCCGGGAACATGCCGACCTGCTGGCTGCCCCACACCGCGGTCGCGGCCAGGTCCTCGTTGAGACCGGGTGAGAACTCGATGTCATGCTGCTTGAGGAAGGATTTGGCGCGCCACAGCGCGTGATCGTACATGCCGAGCGGCGAACCGCGGTATCCGGAGATGAAACCGGCGGTGTTAAGTCCCGCTGCGCGGTCGCGTTCGCGCTGCAACATCGGCAAGCGCACCAGCGCCTGCGTACCGGACAGAAAAATCCGTTTCGCGTCCAGACGGTACTTGTCGTCCAGCCCCACTTCCATCAACGCCATTCGTCCGCTCCCCGTCGCACGTTCCGCCGATTATTTGAACCGGTCTAATTGCGAACAGAATGCACCGGTTTTGCTATGCGTGCCCAGCGTGAATCCATGGCGGCAGGACATATCTCGGTTGTGATGTGGATTGCGGCCGCCCCCTTGCCGAAACCGTCCTTCTTTGAAACGCTTGGGGGCAAAGGGAGACACCAGGGATGACCGAACCGGCGTTCAGAACCGAGATATTGGAGCGTGACAATCTGCTCGTCGGGCCATGGCGGAGCCCGAAACAGATGCTCCACGCGCAGGTCTATGACTCCCACGCCTCGATCCATGACGATGCGACCGCGCAGAAACTCGGTTTTCAGGGCGGCACCATCGAGGGCCCGACCCATTTCAGCCAGTTCGCGCCGCTCTGCGAACGGATCTGGGGCCAGGCCTGGTTCGAGACCGGATGCCTGTCCGCGCATTACC
>Ga0081540_1002933_pt1 | contig 13726 bp, 15 predicted proteins | sample TabmetS2T1R1_FD_71024 | JGI IMG/M metagenome (GOLD analysis project Ga0081540, IMG submission 71024) | Tabebuia heterophylla rhizosphere microbial communities from the University of Puerto Rico - S2T1R1 | ecosystem: Host-associated > Plants > Roots > Rhizosphere ... | reverse complement strand
TCGCTCGCTGCCTTTCGCGACGGCCAGCCTTCGGCGATCTTCGTGATCTTCATCACCTCGATCTGGCCGATCATCATCAACACCGCGGTCGGCATCCGCAACATCCCGCAGGATTACCGCAACGTCGCCGCCGTCGTGCAGCTCAATCCGCTGGAGTTCTTCGGCAAGATCATGATCCCGGCGGCGGCGCCCTACATCTTCACGGGCCTGCGCATCGGTATTGGTCTGTCGTGGCTCGCCATCGTCGCCGCCGAAATGCTGATCGGCGGCGTCGGCATCGGCTTCTTCATCTGGGACGCCTGGAACTCCTCGCATATCAGCGAGATCATCCTGGCGCTGTTCTATGTCGGCATCATCGGCTTCCTGCTTGATCGCATGATTGCAATCGTCGGCAAGTTCGTGACCCGCGGCACCGCGGCGAATTGAGGGGAAATGTCAATGCAGCCCTATCTCAAGCTCGATCACATCGACAAAACATTCACCCGCGGCAATGCCACGACCGAAGTGCTCAGGGATATCAACCTGACAATCGAGAAAGGCGACTACGTCTCGATCATCGGCCACTCCGGCTGCGGCAAGTCCACGCTGCTCAACATCGTCGCGGGCCTCACCGATGCGACGCAGGGCGGTGTGCTCCTGGAGAACCGCGAGGTCAACTCGCCCGGTCCCGATCGCGCGGTGGTGTTCCAGAACCACAGCCTGCTGCCCTGGCTCACCGTCTACGAGAATGTCAAGCTCGGCGTCGACAAGGTGTTTGCGTCCAGCAAGACCCGCGCCGAGCGCGACGCCTGGGTGATGTACAACCTCAACCTCGTGCAGATGGCGCACGCCAAGGACAAGCGCCCGTCGGAAATCTCCGGCGGCATGAAGCAGCGCGTCGGCATTGCCCGCGCGCTTGCCATGGAGCCGAAGGTGCTGCTGCTCGACGAGCCCTTCGGCGCGCTCGACGCGCTGACGCGCGCGCATCTGCAGGACTCCGTGATGGCGCTGCACCAGAAACTCGGCAACACCATATTGATGATCACCCACGACGTCGATGAAGCCGTGCTTCTCTCGGACCGCATCGTGATGATGACCAACGGCCCGAGCGCGCGGATCGGCGAGGTGCTGGAAGTGCCGCTGGCGCGGCCGCGCAAGCGGCTCGAGCTCGCGACCAACGCCGCGTACCTCAAGTGCCGGCAGCGCGTGCTGGAATTCCTCTATGAGCGCCATCGTTTTGTGGAGGCGGCCTAAAGGATTTCTCCAAGTACTGCGAAGGTCCGACGTTGAACCGATCCTCCGTCGGCCCTGACCATCAAGCTCACTTATCCGAGGAGAGTTCTGATGAATCCATCACAAGTCAAATTGGTTCAGGAGAGCTTTGCCAAGGTGGCACCGATTTCCGAGCAAGCCGCGGTAATTTTCTATGATCGCCTGTTCGAAGTCGCGCCCGCGGTGAAGGCGATGTTTCCGGCCGATATGACCGAACAGCGCAAAAAGCTGATGGGGATGCTCGCTGCGGTGGTAAATGGACTAACCAATCTGGAGTCGATCTTGCCGGCCGCCAGTGCGCTCGCAAAGCGTCATGTCGGCTATGGCGCCAAGCCCGAGCATTATCCGGTAGTCGGCGGCGCACTCTTGTGGACGCTGGAGAAGGGGCTGGGCGAAGCCTGGACGCCGGCGGTCGCCGCCGCCTGGACGGCGGCCTACGGCACGCTTTCCGCTTTCATGATCTCGGAGGCTTACGGCAAGGCGCAGGCCGCGGAGTGAGTAGGAGCGGCTCGTTGCGGCGAAGCAAGGATTAAGACCCTCATCCTGAGGAGCGCGCCTTGGCGCGCGTCTCGAAGGATGAAGGCCCATACTCGCCTGATGGTTCGCCCGGCGATGCGTAGCTTCGTCCGGAGACGGCGCTTCGCGCGTCCTCACCATGACGGGCGAGGGCAATCGACGCCGCGTCCACGGTCATCTATGGTGCGCCCGTTCCACCGGGTGAACCAAGAAAATGATGTATCTGGAAACGCCGCCGCGTCTGATCGAGACGCAGATCTTCTCCGCTGTCCCTGCCGAATTCCGCCGCGATGTCCACTCCGACTGGGCGGACGCCAACCGACCGGGCGCGCCGACGGATTGCTTCATCGAAGGTCCGTCCTTTGACGCCGACGGCAATCTCTACATCGTCGATATCCCCTTTGGTCGCATCTTCCGGATCTCGCCGGACAGGAAGTGGACGCTCGTTGTCGAATATGATGGCTGGCCCAACGGGCTGAAGATCGACGCCAGGGGCCGCATCCTCGTTGCCGACTACAAGCATGGCATCATGGAGTGCGATGCGCGGGGCGGCAAAATGCTGCCGATCCTCACCGCGCGCAATTCGGAGTCGTTCAAGGGCTGCAACGACCTGCATATCGCCAGTAACGGCGACATCTATTTCACCGACCAGGGCCAGACCGGCCTGCACGATCCGACTGGTCGCGTCTATCGCCTGCGCACAAGCGGCGAGCTCAATTGCCTCATCAACACCGGCATCAGCCCCAACGGCTTGGTGCTCGACCCGAGCGAGCGCGTGCTGTTCGTCGCCATGACCCGCGACAATGCGGTATGGCGCGCGCCCTTCATGAAGGACGGCAGCGTCTCCAAGGTCGGCCGCTTCTGCTCCATGTTTGGCCCGAGCGGCCCCGATGGCATGACCATGGATGCCGCCGGCCGCCTGTTCGTCGCCCACGCCTCGCTCGGTCATGTCTTCGTGTTCGCAGCGAATGGCGAGCTGATCGCGCGGATCAAGTCATGCGCGGGAGGTTCCTGCACCAATGTCGCCATCGGTGGCGCCGCCCACGATCGTCTCTACATTACGGAGTCGGTGACGGGCACGGTGCTGGTGGCTGACATCGGCGTGCTGAACGCGTAAGGACAAGCGATGCGACAGAATCCATTCGGCAAGAACGGTCCGCCGGTTTCCGTGATCGGGCAGGGCACCTGGTATCTCGACCGCGGCGACCGCAAGCGCGCGGTCGCGGCGCTTCAGCGCGGCATCGAAGCCGGCATGAGCCATATCGACACCGCCGAGATGTATGGCGATGCCGAGCTCGTCATTGCCGATGCCATCGCAGGAAAACGTGATGGCCTGTTCCTGGTCTCAAAGGTGCTGCCGAGCAATGCCTCACGCCGCGGCACTATCACCGCCTGCGAGCGCTCGCTGAAGCGGCTGAAGACCGATCGGCTCGATTGTTATCTCTTGCACTGGCGCGGCTCCTATCCGCTGGAGGACACGGTTGCTGCCTTCGAGGAATTGATCGCGGCTGGAAAGATCCGCTCCTGGGGCGTCAGCAATTTCGATATCGACGATCTCGACGAACTGCTCGCCGTGTCGGGCAACGGCAAGATCGCCTGCAACCAGGTGCTCTATCACTTACAGGAGCGCGCCATCGAGCATGCCGTGATTCCCTGGTGCGAACAGCACGGTGTCGCCGTAGTCGCCTACTCGCCGTTCGGCCACAACGAGTTTCCATCGCCACGGAGCAGAGGCGGCGAGGCGCTGCAGTCGATCGCGGATTCGCACAAGGCGACGCCGCGGCAGGTCGCGCTCAGCTTCCTTGCACGCGCGCCAAGTGTGTTCCCGATTCCAAAAGCTTCGTCTGCAGAGCACGCCGCCGAGAATGCGGCTGCCGGAAATCTCATGCTCAGCGCCAGCGAGATTGCCGCGCTCGACAAGGCTTTTCCGCGCGGGCCAAAACCGCGCGGACTGCCCATGTTGTGAGTATGATTGTAGTCATGCGCGCGTGATCCGGAAAAGTGGAGACCGGTTTTCCCTGCGACAAACGCGAAGCGTTTGCGCGGAGATCACGCGCAAACAAGAAGGCGATCACACGCTTAACAAAGAGTTACTGCGGCGGGTCGTCCCGCGCAGCGCATATCGGCATCCCGCAATCGTGCCTTGTGAATGAGCGCCGAATGGCGTTTTCTATAACTGTTAGATTCGACTTCCACCTCTTGAGTCCACCGTGAATCCGCCCCCCGCCGCAGCCGCCAGGCTGGACAGCGCAACCATATCCTTGAGCGAACGCAAGCCTGCAAAGCCGAAGGCGTCTGCGCGCGCCGATCGGCCGTTCAAGGGCATCGCGCTGATCCTGGCCTCGACCGTGTTCCTTGGCCTGTCTGACGTCACCGCGAAATACCTTTCGTTGTCGCTGCCTCCGATCGAGATCACCTGGATTCGATTCCTGGTGTTTGCGCTGATCATGACGCCGGCGATGATCCCGGGTTCGCCGCTTTACGCGCTGAAGACCAGCCGCCGCAGGCTGCACTTCATGCGCGGCGCCACCGTGCTTGGCTCGTCGCTGTTCTTCATCACAGGATTGAGCTTCCTGCCGATCGCGGAAGCTTCCGCCACCGGCTTCGTCGCGCCGATGTTCGTCACCGCGCTGTCGATTGTCTTCCTCAACGAAGTGGTGGGCCTGCGCCGCTGGATTGCGACCGGCGTTGGCCTGCTCGGCGTCATCATCATCCTGCGACCGGGCACGTCGGCGTTTCATATCGCGGCAATATTTCCGCTGGTCTCGGCGCTGTGCTGGGCGTGCACGCTGATCATGACGCGGATGTTGAGCGACACCGAGCGCGCCATCACCACCATGACCTATTCGTCGATCGCCGGCGTCCTGATCCTGTCGGCGCTGGTGCCGTTCGTCTGGGTCACGCCGAGCTGGCAGGCCATCGCATTCGGCGTCTTTATCGGCATTGCCTCGACGGCGGGGCAGTGGATCGTGGTGCTGGCGTTCCGCTATGCCGATGCCTCCGTGCTCGCGCCGTTCTCCTACAGCCAGTTGGTCTGGGTCAGCGTCCTCGGATTCTTCGTGTTTGGCGAGATCCCGGATGGCTGGACCGTGGTCGGCGCCGGCTTCATCGTGGCGAGCGGCCTCTATACCGCCCATCGCGAGCGGGTTCGCCGCTCGCAACTGCTGCAGGCTGCCGGCGAGACCTCGCCCAACGCCTGATGCCGATCAGGCCGAGCGCAACCGGCGCTCGGTGGCGCTTTCGGCCGCGACCGCATCCACGATCGTGTCGAGCTCCATCCGCCGGCGGTAGTCGGGATCGATGTAGCGCGCCTTCACCAGGCCGTCGCAACCGACGACGAAGGTCGCGGGCACCGGCAGCATCCAGGTGTCGTTGCCGTTATAAAGCGAAATGTCGAAGCCGCCCGCCTTCATCGCCTCGCGCTTATCGTCGCCGACCCAGAACGCAAGGTTGAGCGAAAGCGCATAGCCGTTGTCGAGATCGGTCAGCACCGGGAAGGGCGCCTCGGCATAGTCGCGCAGCGCGGCGCCATATTGATGCGTCTCCGGCGAAATCGCGACGATCTGGCCGCCCAGTCGCCGGATATCCGGCGCGATCCGCGCAAGCCCGTCGGCGTTGAGCTTGCAATAGGGACACCAGTGGCCGCGGTTGAACGACACCACCACCGGTCCTTGTTCCAGAAGCGCGCCGAGGCGGACGAGTGCGCCGTTCTCGTCCGGCAGGATGAAGTCAGGCATCAGCTCGCCCGTTTGTGGGGCGCTCTGGCCAACCTCATTGGCCTCCAGCCGCGCCACCATGCGTTCGACCACGGCCGCGAACTCGGGGCTCAGCCGCGCCACCTCGTCGGCGACGGCCCTGAGCCGCGCATTGAGCGGCGCATCGATCAACCGGCTCTGCTCGGTGGTTTCTTCCAAAAGTTCGGCAAAGGTCTTTTCGGCCATTGTTGTTTTCCGTGGTCAGGCAGCGATGACGGAGAGGGAGGGCTTGGCGTCTCTCGACGGCCCGGCCGGCGGGCGAGTGAAGACCTGCCAGTCGGCGCTGCGCAGCATTTTCATCACGGCAGAAGCGACCGCCGTCCGTTCCCGCCCGGCGACGCCGTAAAGCTGCACGCTACGCTTGACGTCGAGCCCGTCGATCTCGGCGCGCCGCAGCGTATCCGGTGTGCAGGCACTGCGAGGCATGATGGCAATGCCGATATCGGCCTCCAGCAGCTTGATGAGATCGTTCTCGCACGATACGTCGTGGCCGCCGCGGACGTCGATGTTGGCCTCGCGCAGTGCGGCGCTCAGCCGCCCGGCACATTCGCAGTAGGCGCGCGACAGCAATTGCTGCTGCTCCAATTCCTCGAAATCGACCTGATCCCTGCCGGCGAGCGCATGGCAGCGGTTGACGACGAGCTGAAAGCTCTCGGTGAACAGCGGCCAGCTGTCGAGCCGGTCCCAGTCGCCATCGATCTCGACCGCAATACCAAGCTCGGCCTCGCCCTTCTTCAGGTATTCGCCGATCTCCTTGCTGTTGCCGCGCAGCAGCTTGAATTCCAGCGTGTTGAACATCCGCTGGAGCTGGTTGAGATGCGGGACCAGGAGCGCAATATCGACCGCGTCCGCCATTGCGATGCGCAGCGTTCCGATCTTGCCGCCCTTGAAGGAGGTCGCAAGCGAGCGTGCGCCGACGGCGGCCTCATAGCACTGCTTGAGCAGCGGATGCATGCGCTGGCCAAGCTCGGTGAGCTGCGCGGCGGGGCGCTCGCGCCGGAACAGGTCGCCGCCGAGCTCGGCCTCGAGCTGTTTGACGGCGCGGGTCAGCGACGGCTGAGCGACGTTGCACTCCTCGGCGGCGCGCGTGAAGTTCAAGGTGCGGCTTACCGCCAGGAAGTAGCGGATCTGGTGCATTTCCATGAAGTCTGCCCTTTTGGAAATTGCTGGCTCCCGGGTCGAGTTTAGCGAAACTGCCGCGGGAAGACTGCAAAAACCGCCATAGCGGGCCGCTATGGTTGCGAAAGCAGGAGGATATCGCGGCGGCCTGCTTTCGTTCTTTTCTTCCTTGCGCGGCTGTGACAAGAACCTTCAAAAAGGGAGGATAAGTCCAGATGCGAGCTGCCATTTTCCGCAACGGCCGGATCGTCGCCGACGGCTTGCCGGAGCCAAAGCCCGGGGCGGGGCAGGTTCTGGTCAAGACGCTCGCCTGCGGCATCTGCGGCTCCGATCTGCATGCGCGCCAACACGCCCATCGGATGGTGGAGCTCGCAAAACACTTTCCCCACCGCAAACCGATGGATTTGTCGCGCGACGTCGTGTTCGGCCATGAATTCTGCTGCGAGGTGCTGGACTATGGTGCGGGCACGGAGCGCAAGCTCAAGCCCGGCACAAAAGTGTGCTCGCTGCCGGCGCTGATCACGCCGGAAGGCGTTTCCGGCATCGGCTATTCCAACGACAATATCGGCGGCTATGCCGAACGCATGCTGCTCAGCGAGCCGTTGCTGCTGGAGGTGCCCAATGGACTGGCGGCTGCGCATGCCGCGCTGACCGAGCCGCTAGCCGTCGGCATCCATGCGGTGGCGAAAGCCAACATCGCTGGCGGCGAGGTGCCGCTGGTGATCGGCTGCGGCCCCGTGGGGCTTGCCGTGATCGCGGCGCTCAGGATCAGAGGCCTGCATCCGATCGTCGCCGCCGATTATTCGCCCACGCGCCGCGCGCTCGCCGAAAAGATGGGCGCCGACATCGTCGTCGATCCCGCGCGCAGCCGGCCATACGCCACCTGGGCCGAGCACGCTCAGATGTCAGCGGAAGAGAGGTCGGCGCGTCCGCCGCTGCAGGCGATGTTGCCGGCGCTGAAACCCGCGCTGATTTTCGAATGCGTCGGCGTGCCGGGCCTGCTGCAGCAGGTGTTCGAGGGCGCGCCGCGCGATGCCAGGATCGTCGTGGTCGGCGTCTGCATGGAGAGCGACCGCTCCGAGCCGATGCTCGGCATTTTGAAGGAGCTCAACGTCCAGTATGTGCTGGGCTACACGCCGGAGGAGTTTGCCTGGTCGCTGCGCCTGATCGCCGAAGGCACGGTCGATGCGGCCTCGCTCGTCACCGGCAGCGTCGGCCTCGACGGCGTCGCGCAAGCCTTTGACGATCTCGCCAATCCGGAAGCCCACACCAAGATCATTGTCGAGCCGTGGCGGTAGACGCTCGCTGACATAACAAAAAGGGGAGAATGCATGATCGCGCTCACGGCAAGGGACGTCCTGCCGCAGGACGGCACTTTGGGCACGCTGGTGGGGCGGGTCTGGCTGCCGGAGGCAGGCGGGCCCGCGGTGGTCGCGGTGCGCGGCGACGGCGTGTTCGATGTCGGCGCAAGCTTTCCGACTGTCAGCGCGCTGTGCGAGCAGGATGATCCTGCCGCGGCGCTGCAGGCTGCCAAGGGCGCAGGGATCGGCGATCTCGAAAGCATCCTGGCCAACACGCCACCTGACCGCCGCGACCGCGCCAAGCCATGGCTGCTGGCGCCAGTCGATCTGCAGGTATTGAAGGCCGCCGGCGTCACCTTTGCGATCTCGATGCTGGAGCGTGTGATCGAGGAGCGGGCGCGCGGCAATCCGGCTTCGGCCGAAGCAATCCGCAAGGAAGTGGTGCGGCTCGTCGGCGATGATCTCTCCAAGCTGAAACCGGGCTCGGCGCAGGCGATGAAAGTCAAGCAGGTGCTGATCGACCAGAACGCGTGGAGCCAGTATCTCGAGGTCGGTATCGGCCCCGACGCCGAGGTTTTTACCAAGGCGCCGGTGCTTTCCTCGGTCGGGTCAGGCATGGATGCCGGATTGCATCCGAAATCGACCTGGAACAATCCGGAGCCGGAAGTCGTGCTGGTCGTGTCGAGCCGCGGCAGGATCGTTGGTGCGGCGCTCGGCAATGACGTCAATCTGCGCGACTTCGAGGGCCGCTCCGCGCTGCTGTTGTCGAAGGCCAAGGACAACAACGCCTCCTGCGCCATCGGCCCGCTGCTGCGCCTGTTCGACAAGACCTTCTCGCTCGACGATGTCAGGCAAATGGATGTCGGCCTCACCGTCAACGGCGCCGATGGATTTGTGCTCGACGGCCATTCTTCGATCGGCAAGATCAGCCGCGATCCCACTGACCTTGTCGCGCAGACCATCGGCAGCGTGCATCAATATCCCGACGGCTTTGCGCTGTTCCTCGGCACCATGTTCGCGCCTGTAAAGGACCGCGACGCGCCGGGACAGGGCTTTACGCACAAGCGCGACGACATCGTCACGATATCGGCGCCTCAACTCGGCAAGCTCGTCAACCGCATGCGCAACAGCGACGAATGCGAGCCGTGGACGTTTGGTATCGGCGAGTTGATGCGGAATCTCGCTAAACGAGAAGTGCTGTAACCGGACCTGCCGGAACGACGTTTTTGCGCTGGCGTTGACTCCTCAAATGGAGTTTTCGCATGCGCATGCCAATTTATCTCATCATCGCAAGCGCGTTGCTGTTACCGCTTCAAGCCACAGCACAAAGCGGCGGCGTCAGTGGTTCCGGCGGCGGTTCGGCCGGCGTGACAACCGGAACTGCCGGTAGCAGCACGGGTGCGTTGGGCACGACAGGTTCCGCTGGCGGCGGCACAAATTCGTCCAGTGGGACCATGCCAGGTCCCCCCGGCACGAATTCGTTGGGAACGGCGCAGTCGTCCGGAGGCGTCACAACCGGCTCGGCGTCCGGAAGCACGGCGATCGACCAGCGGATCCAGGACGAGAACCGGCAGATCGATCAGAAGCTCAAGGGCATCTGCAGAGGGTGCTAGCGCCCACCGCGAGATTTTGCCCGCCTAGAGGCCTTCCGCCTCGTCCGGTGTCCCCTGCGACGCGGAGCGATGGCTCTTCGAGCCACGGCTGAACACGCCGTAGTCGCTGGACTTCACGCCGACGCCGGCGTCGATGCCGGCAGCCGTCAGGCCGAATTTCAAAAGTTCCCTCACGGCCGCCGCCCGGGTCGGCATCCGGTGCTTGAAGCGAAAATCATCGACCGCCTTCAGCTCTTCCGGGGACAGCATCACCTGCAATCGTTCGCCACGCATCTCGCTCATGGACCTGCCTCAAGTCGCTGCGCATGATCAAAATGAGTAACTTGCACAACGCACTAAGCTCTTGCCAGTTCCAAAGACTTTGTCGGTGTCCCCAAGTTAGTAAAATACTATAATAAAATCAATGGTTTACCTGGAACGATGAATTAGCTAGATTGTTTTTGATCAGTGGGGCGAGAGAGGCGCGCTCGCCATGACGGACAAACTGGACAATATCGAGCTACCCGCCAAGCAGAAGCAAAGGCCGCTGCCGCTGCCGCGACGCCCGAGCTACCAGCGGGTTGTCGAGAACATCGAGAAGTGGGCCAACAGCAGCGGACTGCAGAAGCCGACATGAGTCTATCTAGAGGTATCGTGCGATGGCGATCTATCGGATCCTTCAGAACATGCCGTTGTCGCCGGAAGACGTCGGCCGGCTTGCCGCCGCCTATGAGGTGACGCTGAAGGCGCTCGATCTCGCCGATCGCAGCGACCCGATCACGGAACTTGTCGCCAGGAAAATCATCGAGATCGGCCAGACCGCTATCCGCGACCCCCTCGAGATTTCAAGACGGGCAGTCGCGGATTTGGGGCCTCCACCCAAGCTCGCCGCGCCAGCGGATCTGCAGCCATTCATGACTTGTTAACCGGATCGTCCGGTCGAGCCCCCGCGTTTGGTTTTGATTCAGCATGCGCTGCTTTGCTCGGCTCATTTCGAGACGCCGGCATGAGACCATCCATATCGCCGGCCAACAGGATTGCAGGGCAATGTTCGACGATTCCGTCCAGGTCCGCTGCCGCCGCTGCAAGGGCGTGTTCCACGAGCGCGCCCGCCGACTTCAGAACGGCTATTCGCGACAATGCCCGACCTGCGAAGTCCTGCTGTTCTTCGACGAAGATTCGCAGGAGCAAACCATCCGGCGCGCCATGAAGGCAGCAAGGCAGGTCCGCGCAGCCCTTCGCGAGGCGGAAGCCGAGCAGCCCGCCAGAAGGAGACGCCTCGCTCGCGGTGAGCACGGCCCTGGCGATCGTGGCCCTCACGAGACGAGATGACTGAAGGCGGATCGCTGGTCATACCGGCAGTGCGATCGAATATTTCACCTGGCTCAGCGCAAAGCTCGATTCGATCGATGCAATGCCATCCAGCCGCGTCAGCTTGTTCTTCAGGAACGCCTCATAGGACGAAAGGTCGGCGGCGACGACGCGCAAGAGGTAGTCGCGATTGCCTGTCATCAGGTAGCACTCCAGCACCTCATCCCATTTCGAGATGGCGCGCGCAAAGCGGTTGAGGTCTTCCTCCTTCTGCCGCGCCAGCTTGATCGAAATGAAGACGCTGACGTGAAGGCCGAGCGCCTTCTGGTCGACGGTTGCGACATAGCGCGAGATCACGCCGCGCTCCTCCAGTAGCTTCACCCGGCGATGGCAGGGCGAGACCGACAGGCCGACCTTGTCGGCAAGCTCCTGCATGGTCATGCGGCCGTCGGTCTGCAGATGCCCGAGGATTTTGCGGTCAATTGCGTCGAGGGATGTCATTGGGATAAACTCACGGCCTGGGGTTCCCGCTTAGGAATTTATCCCAATTTTCCCGGCTATGCTGCCAAAGTTTGAGATTTTTAGCGCAGCCAACGGGATTAGAATTTGCCTGTTCGCCATCGCAGGAATCGCCGCCATGGGAATCGATCCCGCACGCCTGGAAATGCTGTCCGCGCTGAACCGCAAGGTGCTGTGGCTGTCGTCGTGGACCATTCATCACGCCAACCACGTTCGCCCCAACGCCGACGGGCTGAAGGTCGGCGGCCATCAGGCTTCTTCTGCATCGCTCGCCAACATCATGTCGGCGCTCTATTTCTCGGTGCTGCGCCCGCAGGACCGCGTCGCGGTGAAGCCGCATGCGAGCCCGGTGTTTCACGCCATCCAGTATCTGTTCGGGCATCAAACCCGCGACAAGCTGGAAAATTTCCGCGGCTACAAGGGCGCCCAATCCTATCCCTCGCGCACCAAGGACACCGACGATGTCGACTTCTCCACGGGCTCCGTTGGTCTTGGCGTTGCGCAAACGCTGTTCTCCTCGCTGGTGCAGGACTATGTGAAGGCGCACGGCTGGATGAAGGACCGCCCGGAAGGGCGCATGATTGCGCTGGTCGGCGACGCCGAGATGGACGAGGGCAATATTTTTGAGGCGCTGCTGGAGGGCTGGAAGCAGACCCTGCGCAACACCTGGTGGGTGGTCGACTATAACCGCCAGAGCCTGGACGCCGTCGTGCGCGAAGGGCTATGGGCGAAATTCGAATCCATGTTCCGCAATTTCGGCTGGGACGTGGTGATCGTGAAATACGGCAAGCTGATGCTTGAGGCTTTTGCCGAGCCCGGCGGCGAGGCGCTAAAGCGCTGGATCGACAATTGCCCGAACCAGATGTACGCCGCGCTCTGCTTCCAGGGCGGCGCCGCCTTCCGCAAACATCTGCAGGACGACATCGGCGATCAGGGGCCGGTGTCGCAACTGATCGACCGCCGCAGCGACGAGGAACTGCTGGCGCTGATGTCCAATCTCGGCGGCCATGACATGGCAAGCATGATCGAGGCCTTTGAAGCGATCGATCACGACCGCCCGGTCTGCTTCATCGCCTATACCATCAAGGGCGTCGGGCTACCGATGCAGGGCCACAAGGACAACCACGCCGGCCTGATGACGGTGGCGCAGATGGAGAAGTGGCGCGCCGCGCAAAACATCAGGCCCGGCCATGAATGGGACAGGTTCGAGGGCCTGACGCAGGACCCGGCAAAGCTCGAAGCGTTCCTCGCAGCCGCGCCATTCAACCGCGAAGGCCGCCGCAAGCTCGGCGCGCCCGAGATCGAGGTTCCGCGCGAGCTCACCTTCAAGCCCTCAGCGCAAATGTCGACACAGCAGGGTTTTGGGTTGATCCTCAACGAGCTCGCGCGTGGCGACAGCGAGCTCGCCTCGCGCATTGTCACGACCTCGCCCGACGTCACCGTCTCCACCAATCTCGGCGCCTGGGTGAACCGCCGCGGGCTGTTTGCCAAAGCGGAGAATCATGACCTGTTCCGGCAGGAGAAGATCCCATCCGCCTACACCTGGGAATTCTCGCCCAAGGGGCAGCACATCGAGCTCGGCATCGCCGAGATGAATCTCTTCATCATGCTCTCGGCGCTCGGGCTGTCGCATCAAATCAATGGCGAGCGGCTCTTGCCGGTCGGCACGCTCTACGATCCCTTCATCGAGCGCGGCCTCGATGCGCTGAACTACGCCTGCTATCAGGACGCACGCTTTATGGTGGCGGCGACGCCTTCGGGCATTACGCTGGCGCCGGAAGGCGGCGCGCACCAGTCGATCGCAACGCCGCTGATCGGCATCGCCCAGGATGGCCTGGCCTCGTTCGAGCCGGCCTTCGTCGATGAACTCTCCGTGATCATGCGCTGGGGATTCCAGCACATGCAGCGCGAAGGCGGCGAGGGCGGTTCGGCATACTTGCGGCTGTCCACCCGCACCATCGAGCAGCCGCATCGGCCGGTCAGCGCCGCGCTGCATCAGGAGATCACCGAAGGCGCCTACTGGCTGCGCAGGCCCGGGCCGAATTGCGACATCGTGATCGCCTATACCGGTGCGGTGGCGCCGGAAGCGATCGAAGCGGTCGGCTTCATCGGCGAGAGCCACCGCGACGTCGGCCTGCTCGCCATCACCTCCGCGGACCGGCTGCACGCCGGTTGGACCGCCGCACGGAAATTGCGCCGCGACCGCCGTGGCGTTCAGTATCTCAGCCACATCGAAAATCTGCTGGCGCCGCTGTCGCGCGATTGCGGCATCGTCACCGTGATCGACGGCCACCCGGCGACGCTAGGCTGGCTCGGCAGCGTCCGCGGCAACCGCGTCGAAGCGCTCGGCGTCGAGCATTTT
>Ga0081540_1002932_pt1 | contig 13728 bp, 14 predicted proteins | sample TabmetS2T1R1_FD_71024 | JGI IMG/M metagenome (GOLD analysis project Ga0081540, IMG submission 71024) | Tabebuia heterophylla rhizosphere microbial communities from the University of Puerto Rico - S2T1R1 | ecosystem: Host-associated > Plants > Roots > Rhizosphere ... | reverse complement strand
GGAAGTGCCGGCATCGACGCTGCCGGCTTTGGGGATGGCGCCCGTGCGCGCCAGGATTGCTTCGAGAAGGGTGGTTTTACCGCTTTGGAAAGGGCCCACCAGCGCGATGCACCGTGGACCTCGGGGACTTCTGACGTCTTGTCCCATTCGCCGCCTCCTTCAGGTGGAGCTCGGCCCGTGATTGGGTCGGCAAATCGGATGCTCCGCCTGTCCCGTGATTTTGGCAAGCGGGAAAAGTTATTGCGTTGCATCGTGGCAGGCAGACTGTCCTTTAACGCCATTGCGAGGAGCGAAAGCGACGAAGCAATCCATCTATCCCTGTGCAGAGATGGATTGCTTCGCTGCGCTCGCAATGACGGCGGAGGCTAACGCCCCGGCCGCAGTTCCAGGCTCTCCAGGCCCGCCGCGATGGCAACGCCGACCTGGCCCTGCACGCTCAGCGGCTGCAGCGCGATCGAATTGTTGGAGCCGCCGACCAGCACGTTGCCGCCGACACCGACGCCGAGCGTCGCGCTGCCCTGCGCGCCGACATAGTCGCCGGAGAGTTCGCCCGGCCCGAGCCGCGCAACAGGTGCGAACACGCCCCAGGCCAGCGCCGATTCCTGGGTGATGCCGAGGTCGAGCCCGACTTTCCGGATGGTGGCTATGTAGCGGTCCTCCGGCATGCCTTCGGCGCGCAGCACGCAGCCGAGATTGGTGACGGAGCCGACGATAAAGCCAACGCTGGCGCCGCCGCGGCACTCCAGCACGCCGACCTGCACGCGCTGTGCCTGTTGTGCATGGGCGCTGATGGAAGTCGCCAGCACGGCGAGAGCGGCAAGGACGATGGAGCGACGCATGAAGTAATCTCCGGCTGAAAACTGTGATGCGAGCAGAGAATCAAGAATGGCGCCGTGCCCGCGGCGCTTTGCGATCTATGCCACAACATCTGGGGCCGTGCCAGAATTTGCCGGGGCTGAAGCGAGCCGTCTCCATGCGCCCGTCATTCCGGGGCGGCGCGAAGCGACGAACCCGGAATGACAGTTCAATAATCCAACAAAAAAAGCCCGCTCGCGCGGGCCTTTTTCCTTACCGGGTCATTGCTCAGCCGCGGCGGTGATGCCTGCGATGGTCGTGCCGGCGCGGACCGTTGCCATTGAACGGCTGCAGTTCGAGGCCGGCGATACCGGCGGCGACATTCAGCCCGGTCTGTCCCTGCACGCTGATCGGCTGCAGCGCATAGGCGTTGGCGGGACCGCCAACCAGGAAGTTGCCGCCGCCGCCGACGCCGATCGAGGCGTTGGCGCCGACGCCGCCATAGCTGCCGGCGAGTTCGCCGCGGCCGAGCCGGGTGTTCGGCGCATTGACCGTCCAGGAGAGCTGGGTCTGCTCGGTGACGCCGAGATCGAGGCCGATGCGCTGCACCTTGGCGATGTAGGGCTCAGGCCGGCGGCCTTCGCTGCGGAACACACATTCGAGGCTCGTCACGGAGCCGACCACGAAGCCGACATTCTGCCCGCCCTGGCATTGCAGGATGCCGGCGCGAACCGGCGGGGCCGCGTTGGCGCTGGCGAACGGCGCGAGCAGCGCAAGCGTGGCGAATGTCAATGTCAGGAGTCGCATGTGTCCCAGTCTCCGCATGTTGATGAACAAATTTAGCGGAGCGGACAGGATGGAAGCGCCATGTCGAAAACATGGCGCTTCCTCAAAAAAGATGGCGCTTGGATAAGAAGCGATCAAAACATCGCGAGGTTCACGCGCGATCTGATGTGACACTTTTTTACGACGCGTTTCTTCACGCGAAACAAAAAAGCCGTCCCGCATTGAGTGCGGGACGGCTTGGGTTGCAAAACGCCGCTTATCTCAAATTGCCGCAGAAGCGCTGGATGCGCTTGCAGGCGTCTTCGAGGTCGGAAGTCTTGGTCGCGTAGGAGATCCGGAACGCAGGTCCCAGTCCGAACGCGGAGCCCTGCACGACGGCGACGCCCTCGCTCTCCAAGAGCTCAGTGACAAAATCCTCGTCATTGGCGATCACCTTGCCTGACGGTGAGGTCTTGCCGATGGTGCCGGCGCAGGACGGATAGACGTAGAACGCGCCTTCCGGCCGCGGGCATTCGATGCCCTTGGCCTGGTTCAGCATCGACACCACGAGGTCACGGCGTTCCTTGAAGGTCTTGTTGTGCACCGGGATGAAGTCCTGCGGACCGTTCAGCGCCTCGACCGATGCCCACTGCGCGATCGACGACGGGTTCGAGGTCGACTGCGACTGGATCGTCGCCATCGCCTTGATCAGGTCGGCCGGGCCACCGGCATAGCCGATGCGCCAGCCGGTCATGCAATAGGCCTTCGACACGCCGTTCACCGTCAGCGTGCGCTCGTACAGTTTCGGTTCGACCTGCGCGGGCGTTGCGAACTGGAAGTCGTCATAGACAAGGTGTTCGTACATGTCGTCGGTCATCACCCAGACATGGGGATGCTTGACCAGCACGTCAGTGATCGCCTTCAGCTCGGTACGCGTATAGGCGGCGCCGGTCGGGTTCGACGGCGAGCACAGGATGATCCACTTGGTCTTCGGCGTGATCGCCTTCTCCAGATCGGCAGGCTGCAGTTTGAAGCCGTTGGACGCAGGGCACACCACCGGCACCGACTCGCCGCCGGCCAGCGCCACCATTTCCGGATAGCTGACCCAGTACGGCGCCGGGATGATGACCTCGTCGCCGGGATTGAGGGTTGCCATCAGCGCGTTGTAGAGCACCTGCTTGCCGCCGGTGCCGACGATGATCTGGTTCGGCTTGTAGGTCAGGCCGTTCTCGCGCTGGAACTTGTTGATGATGGCTTCCTTCAACTCCGGAATGCCGCCGACATCGGTGTACTTGGTCTTGCCGGCCTCGATGGCGTGGATCGCCGCCAGCTTGATGTTGGCGGGCGTGTCGAAGTCCGGCTCGCCGGCGCCGAGGCCGATGACGTTGCGGCCCGCCGCTTTCAGCGCGCGTGCTTTATCCGTGACCGCGATCGTCGCGGACGGCTTCACACGGGCGAGCGAGGCGGACAGGAAGGGCATCATCATCTCCTGGCAAACGTCGTGACATCTGAAATTCACGACTCTTTTTGATGGGAACGGCGCACCCTACGGCGCTGCGCGCTGCATCGCAAGAAGCTTGGCCGAAACAGGCCAAACTTTAGCGAACGTCGAGCAAGCTCGGTACGATCGGTGCAATATCGGCGCAATATTCGCAAAGTTCCGCGGCCAATTGACTCATATCTGGCAAGGGGCAGCGGACGCTCTGGCAGCAGGCGATATCCACGGCAAGCCGAGGGCCAAGGCCCCCCTCCTCGGCTGCCGGGGCCCGTCGTCGCTCAACGTCAGGATGTTTCGCAGCGATTCGTATCCGCACTCGATTATGCTCAGCGAACATCGCTTTCGGTCACATGATATGGCTACCGTTCTCCGATCCTGGGGTCCCGGCTCTGCACCGTGTCACCATAGCGTGGCGAAGACGCGCGTAGACGCGCTGGTGGTGCCGCAGCGCGTCCGGAACACGAAAGCTCTTGGGTCAACAACCAGTCTCGTTCCCCGGACGCTGCACAGCGCGCAGCGGTGCGCTGCAGAGCCGGGGCCCACGCGCTGGATCCCGACACTGATCACTCGAGGCGGCGTAGCGGCTTCATCGCGAAGGCTTGAGGCAGCCGACTCATCCGCTCTCAGCCGCGTGATCCCTGCGGCGTGGCATGACATGCTGCGCGCGTGCAGTGCAGTAGAGGTTTTCGACTTTTTCCATTCCGCAGGCCTTGCGACGCATTCGTAACGGCATCATTGTTTAGCCGCGTTGCGGCGCGAGAGCTTTGCGCCGTTCGCGCACCGCGTGCGGCCCTCGACCAGAGTGAATCGAACGACGATGTACAAACTTTATTCGATGCAGCGCTCCGGCAACAGCTACAAGGTCCGCCTTGCGCTGGCGCTGCTCAACGCACCGTATGAGGCGATCGAAGTCGACATTCTTCGCGGTGAAAGCCGTACGCCGGATTTTCTGGAGAAGAATCCTAGCGGACAGGTGCCGCTGCTGGAAGTCGCCGAGGGACGTTACCTTGCCGAGTCCAACGCCATCCTCTGGTATGTCTGCGGCGGCACTTCGCTGGCCCCGGAGTCGCGGGTCGAGCGCGCCGAAGCGCTGCAATGGATGTTCTTCGAGCAGCACGCGCTCGAGCCCAATATCGGCGCCGCCTATTTCTGGCTGTCGCTGGTCAAGGGCGGACGCGACCTGCAGACGCATGCGCTGGAGGACTGGATGGAGCGCGGCTACGCGGCGCTGCAGGTGATGGAAAACCATCTCAAGACCCGCGCCTATTTCGCCGCGGGGCAACTGACGGTCGCCGATATCGCGCTGTACGGCTACACCCATGTCGCCGACCGCTGCGACTACGATCTGGCAACCTTCCCGGCCATCCGTGCCTGGCTGCGGCGGGTCGAGCAAACCCCCGGTTTCGTCACCATGGACTGGCAGCCGGAGACCGCGGTCGACGACCAGGCCGGCATCCCCGCCGGCGCATAATCGCAGCCCGCGCCAACCGCAGCCCTGCTCACTTTCGCGCGAGCATGCCCCCAAAGGTTAACAATAGCGGGCATAGCGTTAACCTTTGCCGCTATTCCGCCATTTTCAACGGCTGGCCCGCCGCAATGTTGCCGGTGATCATTGCAAGATTTTCCTGACGTCAAGTGAGTCGCGGGTGATTCGTCCCGCGTTACAAGGATTTAGGTCATGACACGGGCACCCGGCACAGTCGGCTTCGAAAGCCGCCGTGCGCCCATCGCTTCTTCCCGACTGCTAGGTGCCATCGCCACCTCGCTCGCGATCGGCACGCTATCGCTTTGCCTCATGGTCACCCTGACGGTGCTGTCGATCAAGGCCACCGTCGCCATGCCCATTCCGTGACGGCAGCGGCTTTTTATTTGCATCATTAGCGGACTTATTCGCACATTAGCGAACGCGATGAGCGGAATCGCATGTGGACCAGGATGAAGACACCGGTCGGCCTTGTGACCGCCACCTTGACGGCGGCGATCCTGCTCGCCGCCTCGTTCCTGATCGCCACGAGCACGCGCGGCCAGGAGCAGGCGTTCGGCTCGTCGGCCGGCGAACTCGAGGTCCGGACCATCGCACGGGGCCTCGTCAATCCGTGGGCGCTGGCGTTCCTGCCTGACGGAACGATGCTGGTGACCGAGCGTCCGGGCCGCATGCGCATCGTCTCGGCGGAAGGACAGATCTCACCGCCACTCAAAGGCGTGCCCGAGGTCTGGGCGTCGGGCCAGGGCGGCCTGCTCGACGTCGTCATCGACAAATCCTTTGCGCAGAACAAAACCCTCTATTTCTGTTTTGCCGAGCGCGCCGACGGCGGTGGCCGCACCGCGATCGCGCGCGGCAGGCTCAATGACGACAACGGCCGGCTCGACGACGTCAAGATCATCTTCCGTCAGCAGGGGCCGCTGTCATCGGGCAATCATTACGGCTGCCGCATCGCGCAGGCCGACGATGGCAATCTGTTCGTCACGCTGGGCGAGCACTTCGCCTATCGCGATCAGGCGCAAAGCCTCAATAATCATCTCGGCAAGGTGATCCGGATCGCGCCCGACGGCTCCGTGCCTGCGGGCAATCCGTTTGCCGGCCGCGCCAACGCCAAGCCGGAGATCTGGAGCTACGGCCACCGCAATCCCCAGTCGCTCGCGATCCATCCGACCTCCGGCGAGCTCTGGGAAATCGAGCACGGCCCGCGCGGCGGCGACGAGGTCAATCTGATCGGCAAGGGCAAGAATTACGGCTGGCCGGTGATCGGCTACGGCATCGATTATTCCGGAGCGAAAATCCACGATGCGACGGCCAAGGACGGCATGGAGCAGCCGCTCAAATACTGGGTGCCGTCGATCGCTCCGTCGGGCATGGCCTTCTACACCGGAAAGCTGTTTCCGAAATGGAACGGCAGCCTGTTCACCGGCGCGCTGCGCGGCGCGATGCTGGTGCGGCTGACGCTGAACGGACACGCTGTCACCTCGGAGGAACGCCTGCTGCAAAACCTGCACGAGCGCATCAGGGACGTCCGCCAGGGGCCGGACGGCGCGCTGTGGCTGCTCACAGACAGTTCGAACGGACGGATATTGCGAGTGGCGCCGGCCGCGAAGTGAGCGCCTCCAGTCGACCTATTGAAACGCGAGCGCGATCCAGGACTTCTCATCCTCCACCGGAGTAAGCCCCGCCGAACCTAGCGCATTGCGCGCCTCGACGGTGAATCGATCGCTCGGATATTTGCGTTCCAGCACCGCAACGGCGGTTTGCGCCGGTGAAGCCATGCCGAAGACCAGAAATGCTTCAGCAAGACGAGCCAAGACCTCCGGTGTATCTGAAGACGTCGGGCATTTCTGAACCACGATCTTAAGCCGACCGATCGCAGCGGTGTAGTCACGCTTACCGACGTAATATCGACCGACGGCCAAATCGTTGTCGCACTTCGACTGCTTGCCGATTCCAGTGCTTTCTGCAACGCGAACCATTCCGTCGCCCGGTTGGGCGATAATCGAGCCTGCAAGGATCAATGTCGCAAATTTGACAACCATGCTCAGCCACCCCGCTCGGATTCTGCCTCAAATCACGGCTCTCAAAGGGGGCTTTTGTTGGACAACGCGGATTGAGATGGTCCGCAAGTGGCCCTTCCGCGACCTCCAGCGACGTCTGCTGTGACGCCGCTGTCGGCGGACAAGCGGACATCAGGCGTGCCACCGGACCCATCCAACCAATTTTATGCGTGTATGGCTTGGCTGCCCGCCTACTTCAGCCTGCCCGCGGAGAGATCCATGATCAGGCGCGTGGTCAGATACAGGCGCGGCACGATGCTGTCGACCTTCACGTACTCGGCATCGTTGGAGTGCGCGCCGAAGCTCGACAGGCCCATGCCTTCCACCACTGCGCCCTTGGCCTTGAGGGCGGCAAACGCCGCGTCGGTGCCGCCGCCGGTCGCCTTCTCGGCCACGTTGAGCGCGATGCCGAGCTCCTGATAGATCGTCTTGCCGTGGTCGGCGACGCGGCGCGAGGCATCGCTGGGCTCCAGCGGCGGGCGGCGCAGCTCGAACTTCAGCTCCACCCTGGAATCGGGCAACAGCCGGTTCTTCACCTTGTCCTGCAGCGCCTTCTCGAGCGCGTCGAAATCCGACACCTTGAGCGCGCGCGCATCGGCCTGCGCCGCGGCCTCGCCGGGGATCACGTTGCGGTTGGTGCCGGCGGTAGCGACGGTCCAGTTCAGCTTCAGCCCCTGCTCGGGCTTTGACAGGTCCTTCATCTGCAACAGCTGGTGCGACAGCTCGTACAGCGCATTGACGCCGCCTTCCGGCCTCGAGCCCGCATGCGACGCCTTGCCGTGCACGGTGAGATAGGCCGAGCCGACGCCGCTGGTGGCCAGCCGCAGCGTGCCGTCGATGCCCCCGCCTTCGAACGAGAACACCGCGTCCTGCTCCGCGGCGAGGCGGGTGATGGTGTTCCGCCAGCCCGGCGAGCTGATCTCCTCGTCGCCATTGATCAGCACCGTGAGCGTGCCGAATTCGTTGAAATTCAGCTTCTGCAGCAGGGCCACTGTGTGGATGATGGTGGCGATGCCCTGCTTGTCGTCGGCAATGCCGAGCCCATAGGCCTTGTCGCCATCGATCCGGAACGGCTGGTCCTTCAGCATGCCCTTAAGGTAGACCGTATCCATGTGCGCGATCAGCATGATCTTCGCCCTGCCCGTGCCCTTGAAGACGGCCTGCACGGCCGGACCTACCTTCTCAGGCGTATCATCCAGGCGATAAATATCGCTGGATTGCAGGATCTCCACCGCGCCGCCGAGCTCCTTCAACTGGCTGGCGATGCGCCCGGCGATCTGGTTCAGTCCTTCGATGTCCTTGCTGCCGGATTCGATATTCACGAGGTCTCGCAGCGTGTCGAGCAAGGGCTGCTGCTCCTTCTGCGCCAGCGCGTGAACGTCAACCACGGGCGCAGCTTGCGCCATGGCGGCAGCCAGCGCCAGCGCAAGCGAAGCGATCAAGGGACGAACGAAGGACGAAGCAGAGTGCGGTTGGTGCATGTCGCGGCCGCCTTGGGTTGGAAGGAAAGAAGAAGCCTATCAACGTCATTCCGCGAAATCAAAAATGATTCGCGAGGCGGCAGCTTGCAATCATGCCCGGCAGGTTTGCTTCATATGCCAGATACAAGCGCTTACGCCCATTTGTGGAAGATCAGAAACGCGCCCGCGGCGATGAAAAGAAAACCGAGCGCGTGATTCCACCCCAGCGGCTCCTTGAGATAAAGCACCGAGAAGCAGGCGAACACCACCAGCGTGATCACCTCCTGCATGGTCTTGAGCTGCGCCGCAGAATACACCGCGCTGCCCCAGCGGTTGGCCGGCACCGCCAGCCAGTATTCGACAAAGGCAATCCCCCAGCTCACCAGCACGACTGTCGGCAGCGAGCTTTCCTTGAACTTCAGGTGGCCGTACCAGGCGAAGGTCATGAAGACGTTGGAGGCAAACAGCATCAAAACGGGCAGCAGCGTCGGCGAAACAGTGGGCATCGGTGTCCTCTTGCAAAATTGTCGTGCAGCTCAATCGGCGGGTGCGGTAGCCCGTTCCACGACTTCGATATCATTTGATTTCAATAATGCGAAAGCCCGCCGCATCCGCGCAACGCTCCCTTAAGACTGGCGGCAGAAACGCGTGCACAATCGCAACAATCAGGCATGCTTGCGACTTATTCCCGGCAAGTGACGAGAACGGGCATGCAGTTAAACTGGCGCGCAATCTCCGGTCCGGCTCTTACGACAGCGACGGCGCTGATCGCCTTCCTTGTCGACCGACATTTCGTTCCCGTCCCCAATCCCGCCCCCTTATTCGTCTGCATCGTCGCCCTCGCCGCTTCCGTCAGCGGTATCGCCTCGGGCATGGCGAGTGCCGCCATTGCGGTGACGTCGTCCGCGCTGTTCTTCCTCAACCACCGCGCCACGCCGGGCTACGACATGTCGGATCTGGCGCGCATGCTGCTCTTGGCGGCGACCGCCGGCGCCACCGCGCTCATCACCGGCCTGTTGCGGAAGAAATGGGTCGATACGCTCACGTGGCAAGAGAAGCATCATGCCACCGCCGAGCGGCTGTCAGCCGCTCTCGATCAGGTCGATATCGGCATCGTGCTGCTCGATGCCGACACCCGTGCCGAATTCATCAATCGCGCCTTCCGCGACTATTTCAAGCTGTCCGACGAGCAGGCCGACAGCAAGCCGCCCTTCATCGCGCTGATGTATCACGGCCGCGACACCGGCGCCTGGCAACTGCCCGAGGACGAATTGAGCGCCTTCATCGCCAAGCGCACCGAAATGATCCGGACCGGCGATTCCACGCCGATCAACATCAATCTCGCCGACGGACAGGTGCTGCGCTTCATTTGCACGGCGCTGCCCGATGGCGGACGCATGCTGAGCTATACGCCGGTCACCGACCTCGTCCGCCACACCGACGATCCCGGCAGCGGCGACTACTACCGCGCGTTGCGCGGCAACTATCGCAGCCTTTCCCAACACCTCGGCGCCGCGGAATAGCATGGCAACGCGAGCGCTCTTCCGACATTGATCCCCTGTCGCCGCATCTGTACTAAAGAACAGACACCCGCTCCCGCGCGTCCCGACGCGCGGTCTCACCAAAACGGAAACGCGCAATGCCCGGCGATCTCACCATCCGCTTCGTCACCCGCGCTGACTATGCGCAATGGCTTCCGCTGTGGGACGGCTACAATGCCTTCTACGGCCGTTCGGGGCCGACCGGGCTTGCGCCCGAGATCACCGCGATGACCTGGGCGCGCTTCTTCGACGCCTACGAGCCGGTGCATGCGCTGGTCGCCGAGCGCGGCGGCGAACTGCTCGGGCTGACGCATTACCTGTTTCACCGCTCCATGAACATGATCGAGCCGAATTGTTATCTGCAGGACCTGTTCACGAACGCTGCGGCGCGCGGCAAGGGCGTCGGCCGGGCCTTGATCAACGGCGTGTACGAACGGGCGAAGCTTGCGGGATGTTCGCGCGTCTATTGGCAGACGCACGAGACCAACCACACCGCGATGCAGCTTTATGACAAGGTGGCGGAGCGCTCGGGCTTCGTCGTTTATCGCAAGCAGCTCTGACACGCTTTCGTGAAGACGGGCCCGTCGGGCAGCCTGTGGATAAGTCCTGATGTCACGGCGACGTAACAAAGCGCGGCTAGGTTGCACTCGCGTCTGATCAGGCCCCCCGTCTCAGATCACGCGCCCCAGCGGTCCCCGTCAGTCGCCGCGTCTGACCGGGGCCGCATCTTTTTGTGCCGCATCCTTTGTATAGCATGGCTGCCAAGCGCTGACGCCGGTGGCGCCGCTGCTTGCGAGGCGGAGTGGCGCGGGCCACAATATGCCCCCTCCCGCGACCAATCCCACAGGATCGATCCATGCAAATTCGCAACCTCGGCGGCTCCGGCCTGCGCGTTTCCGCCGTCGGCCTCGGCTGCAACAATTTCGGCCAGCGCACCGATCTGGAGACCTCGCGCAAGGTCATCCACAAGGCGATCGACCTCGGCATCACCCTGTTCGACACCGCCGACATCTATGCCGGCATGGGCGGCTCCGGCTGCAACAATTTCGGCCAGCGCACCGATCTGGAGACCTCGCGCAAGGTCATCCACAAGGCGATCGACCTCGGCATCACCCTGTTCGACACCGCCGACATCTATGCCGGCATGGGCGGCTCCGAGACCGTGCTGGGCACCGTGCTCGGCGACCGCCGCAAGGACATCGTGCTGGCGACGAAATATTCCAAACCGATGGCAACCGACGGCACCAAGCAGGGCGCCTCGCGCCGCTACATCATGTCCGCGGTCGAAGCCAGCCTGACGCGGTTGAAGACCGACTATATCGATCTCTATCAGCAGCACGATTACGATCCCCTGACGCCGATGGAAGAGACATTGCGCGCGCTCGACGATCTCGTCCGCCAGGGCAAGGTCCGCTACATCGGCAATTCGAATTTTCCGGCCTGGCGCATCGCCGAAGCGGAAATGATGGCACGGCAGATGAACGTCGGCCGCTTCGTCTCCTGCCAGGACGAATACAGCCTCGTGGTGCGTGGCATCGAAAAGGATCTGCTGCCGGCAGCAACGGAATACAAACTCGGTCTGCTGCCGTTCTTCCCGCTGGCGAGCGGGCTCCTCACCGGCAAGTACAAGCGCGGCGCCGCCGTGCCCGACGACACCCGCTTCGCCAAGGCGCCCGCGCTGAAGGACCGCTACGTCACGGCGCGCAACGAGGACATCGTCGAAAAGCTGCAAGCGTTCGCGCAAGCCCGCGGCCACACCATGCTCGAACTCGCCTTCTCCTGGCTGGCGTCGCGCCCGCAAGTCGCAAGCGTCATCGCCGGCGCGACGCGTGTCGAACAGGTCGAGCAGAACGTGAAGGCGATCGGCTGGACGCTGAGCGCGGAAGAGATCGCGGAGATCGACCAGATCACGAAGGGGTGATGCTCCTTTCTGCAATGCGATCATCAAGGCTTGATCGAGATCAATGCCGTCTTGCGTGATGACGCGTGGCGATCATGGATCGAAATTACCGCAGTCGATCCATGAGTTGCATCCATCGGGTTCCACTTCAGAGTTCCATTGCGGCGTTCCACTTGTGCGAGTATCGTCCGGGAACCTGTTGCACTGGACCTTGAGGTCCCAACCGCCTTGCACAGTTCCGCACTGTGACCACGACGCGGCTGCGTCTGACCGCAAGGCTTCATTGACAGGCAACGCAAAAGCTGTCGGCGGAGAGGTCGATCCAAAAATGGCCGCGGCTGCATAAAGCTGATCCGAACCGCTAGATCCAGTGCAGCAGTTGCCAGAAGAAGCGGCCGAAATCGGAACCCGCTGTCTTTCGAGAAGGAAACAAATCACCACACGACGAAAATCAAAAATGGAGAGTAGCCATGGCAACAAGTCTCGTCTCCGTTGTAATGCAATTCCTGACCCCCGACATGATCGCCAAGATCGCCTCGGTGCTTGGCCTCGACCGCGCTCTTGCGCAAAAGGCGATTGGAGGCGCGGTGCCCGCGCTGCTTGCGGGCCTCGCCGACCTGGCCTCCACCCCTAACGGCGCACGCCAGCTCACCAACGCTGTGCAGCAGCAACAGCAGGGATCGCTCGATGCCCTGAAAAACCTCATCGGAGGCTCGGGCCAGAACAATCTGGCAGAGACCGGCTCGAGCATGCTGTCCGGCCTGTTCGGGGGCAGCGCGGTGGAGACGATGGCCCAGTCGATCGGCAAGTTCGCCGGGTTCGATGCCGGTGCCAGCAAGTCGCTACTCGGTATGCTCGGCCCCGTGGTGCTTGGCGTTTTGGGCCAGCAGCAACGCAGCGCGGGCCTGGATGCAAGCGGGCTGGCGTCGCTTCTCGGCTCGCAAAAGTCGCAGATCGCTGCGGCGATTCCTTCCGGCCTCGCCGATCGTTTGAGCGCGGCCGGCCTTATCGACACGGCCGAACAGAGTGTGCGCAGCGGAGCAGCGGCGGCTTCGGCCGCCGGCAGCCGGGCGGCCGGCGCCGCCAGTCAGACAGTTCATGCAACCACCAGCGCCGCAGCGTCGCAGTGGCCCTATTGGCTCGTTGCGCTCGCCGTGATTGCCGGTTTGGCCTGGTATGTCCTCGGCCGTCACGAAACCGAGTCAGTGGCCCAGTTGCCAGCTCCTGCCAAGATGCAGCAGCCCGCTGCCGGGACCGTAGGCCTGGCGCCTGCGGATCTCACGGTTGGAGGGGTCAACCTCGCGAACCAGGTGAACTCGTCGGTCGGCACCTTGAAGTCCGTGCTGCCTGGCATCACCGATGCCGCGACGGCGAAAGCGGCGCTGCCCCAGCTGCACGAGGCGACCGCGCAATTGAATGAGGTCGGCAGCCTTTCAACGAAGCTTTCTCCCGAGCAAAAGAGCACGCTTGCCAAGCTGATCGCGGCGGCCCGGCCGTCGATCGATCAGATGTGCGACAAGGTGCTGGCAACTCCCGGCGTGGGAGACATCGCGAAGCCGGCAATCGACGAGCTTCGCGGTAAGCTCGACACGCTGTCACGCGCCTGAACTTCAGCTTCCGCGGCGCAGTCCGTGTGATGCGGCTGCGCTGCGGAGCACCCGGCAAGGCACGACGCACGCTTTGGTCGCCGATTTGATCCCCAGCATTGGATGGACAGCGGAGGAGCCTCAATGGCCGACAAGACCAACTTCACCAAGGAAGAATGGACGCTGCTGCTGAAGAGCCCGATGATTGCGGGGATGGCCATTACGGCGGCCGATCCCAGCGGACTCTGGGGCCTGTTGAAGGAATCGTTTGCCGGCGGGACCGCGCTGACGAAGGTTGCGACCGACCCCAACGCGAACGCGCTGGTCAAGGCGGTGGTTGCCGATTTCTCCGCAAGCGAGGGACGCAGCGCCGCGCGCGACGGGCTCAAGGCGGACTTCGCCGGCGGGAAGGCGGCGGACATCAAGACCAAATCGATCGACTCGCTGCGCCAGGTTTCGTCGCTGCTGACCGCAAAAGCCCCCGGCGATGCGGCGGCGTTCAAGGATTGGCTGCGCCAGATCAGTCAAAGCACCGCCGAAGCGGCCAGCGAAGGCGGCGGCCTGTTCGGCGGCGGCGTTCTGGTGAGCGACGCCGAAAAGGCAACGCTCGGCGAGATATCAAACGCGCTGGGAGTTTGAG
>Ga0081540_1002931_pt1 | contig 13732 bp, 17 predicted proteins | sample TabmetS2T1R1_FD_71024 | JGI IMG/M metagenome (GOLD analysis project Ga0081540, IMG submission 71024) | Tabebuia heterophylla rhizosphere microbial communities from the University of Puerto Rico - S2T1R1 | ecosystem: Host-associated > Plants > Roots > Rhizosphere ... | reverse complement strand
GCACTGGCGTTGACGCCCGCGTTCGCCAATCAGGAGAGATCGAAGCGCGGTCTAGAAGATTTTAAACAGCGCGTTGAGATAGGCGACGTCTTTGCCGCCGGTCGGGGTGGCGCGACTGACGAAGTCGAACACCCTGCCGTCCTTCAGCCCGTAATTGGCAAGGCGCTGCACCCGGCGATTCTTGTCGAAATAGACCGCTATGACCCGTTGATCGACGACCTGCTGCGGCATGAAGCCAATGGGCCGCTCGGCGCGCTGGGAAATGTAATAGAACGCCTCGCCGCTCACCGTCGCCACTGTTGACGGCGTGCCGAGCACGATCAGAACCTGTTCTTGGGTCGATCCGACCGGAATCTGCTCAAGTGCTCCGTCGGGCACGATGTAGCCGCGCTGATAGGTCTCGGAGAAGCAGCCGCCGAGCAGCACGGCGAGTGCCGCCACCGCCGCAACCGTCGCGGCAGCCCTGCGAGGCAGGCGGATCGATCTGTTCATGCGGCCCATGACCCCCATATCATTGCGGCGGACGCTGGCGCGTTGGCCCCTTCGGCGCTATCAGCTTTCCTCTCGGTCCTGGGACCCGGCCGCCGGCCGCCGAGCTAACCCGATGATATTGAAGTTGTTTCGCCGCACCCCGCGGGACGCTAGCATCGCGCGTCTCTATGGCACGATCGTGGCACAGGCGCGCGCCCCCGCCTTTTACCAGCTCTACGGCGTGCCGGACACGGTTAACGGCCGGTTGGAGATGATCATGCTGCACACTGTGCTGTTTCTGCGGCGCCTGGAGGGTGAAACAGGGCCGATTCGCCAGTTCGGGCAAAGCCTGTTCGATCATTTCTGCCGGGATATGGACGGCAACATGCGCGAAATGGGTGTGGGCGATCTCGCGGTGCCGCGGAGGATGCGCCGGATCGGCGAGGCGTTTTATGGCCGGCAGGCGGCGTATCGGACGGCATTGGATGCGCCCGGGGACGACCGGCTTGCCGTGGCGCTGCAACGCAATGTATTTTGCCGGCGACACCGATCGCGTGGGGGCCGAGCGGCTTGCCGTCTACGTCCGCGAAGCCGAGCGCCGGCTCGCCGCCCAGGACCAATTTGACCGCGCGCAATTGGCCTTCCCCGATCCGGAACAGGTCTTTTTGCGGGCGTGACAGGCGAGGGTAGAGCAATGAGGAAGCTCGAACGCCGTTCCAAAGGTGCCTGGAGTGTGCCGCTAGCGGTCAGCGAAGTGCCCGAAGGTGGCCGCCATCTCGAGCTCGTCGCCGATCGGCAGACGCGCGCCGCCATCGCCGAGCAGGCCGGGCTTGATGCTTTGCCGCGCCTTCAGGCGAGCTTCGATGTCGCGCCGCACGGCCGCGGCGGCTTGCGCGTGGTCGGCGGCGTGTCGGCCACCGTCGGCCAGACCTGCGTGGTCACGCTTGAGCCGCTTGAGAACGAAATCGACGAGGCAATCGATCTGATTTTCGCTCCCGCCGCCGACGCGCCGATCGTCGGCGCAGAGGTCGATCTGTCGGCCGCGGACGCGCCGGAAGTGTTGATCGGCGGTGGAGTCGATCTTGGCGAGATCGCGACCGAGTTTTTGATCCTCGGCCTAGACCCTTATCCGCGCAAGCCAGATGCGATCTTTCAATCACCGACGGCTAGCGAGGATTCTGCGAATCCATTCGCCGCGCTCGCCGCGCTCAAAAAACGCCAGCGTGGCCGGCAGCGATGATCGACCGGCCCCCTGTTGTGGCTCCCCCTGACACGGTATTGTTTCGCCATGCCCCAAAAAGTTCGCATCGCGCTCGACGCCATGGGGGGCGACCATGGGGCAGCGGTGGTCGTTCCAGGCGCCGAATTGTCGCTCCGCCGCCATCCCGATATCGAATTCTTGCTGTTCGGCAACCGCGCTGCCGTGGGGCCGCTGCTCGATTCGCGCCCGCAGCTCAAGGCGGCTTCGCAATTGGTGCATACCGAGGTGGCGGTGCAGATGCACGACAAGCCCAGTCAGGCGCTCCGCAAGGGGCGTCGCAAATCCTCGATGTGGCTTGCGGTCGATGCCGTGAAGCGGGGTGAGGCCGATGCCGCCGTGTCTGCCGGCAATACCGGCGCGCTGATGGCCATGGCCAAGATCGATCTGCGAACCATGGCGGGCATCGATCGACCGGCAATCGCCGCTCTCTGGCCGACGCTCAAGGGCGAATCGGTCGTGCTCGATCTGGGTGCCTCGATCGGTGCCGACGCCGGGCATCTCGTGGAACTCGCGGTGATGGGCAGCGCCATGGCTACGGTGCTGTTCGCTCTCGACCGGCCGACCGTGGGACTTCTCAACATCGGGGTTGAGGAGGTGAAAGGGCTTGAGGCCGTCCGCGAGGCGGGCCAAATGTTGCGCGCCGGCCAGTGGCCGCAGTTCGAATACGCCGGCTTCGTCGAGGGCGACGATATCGGCAAGGGAACGGTGGACGTGGTGGTGACCGAGGGATTCTCCGGCAATATCGCGCTCAAGGCCGCCGAGGGGACCGCGCGCCAGCTCGGCCAATATCTCAAGCAAGAGATGAACCGCACGGTGGCGAGAAAGCTCGGTTATCTCCTGGCACGCGGCGCCTTCCGCGCGCTCGCCAACAAGATGGATCCGCGCAAGTCGAACGGCGGGGTCTTCCTGGGCCTCAACGGCATCGTCATCAAGAGCCACGGCGGTACGGACGCGGAGGGCTTCGCATACGCGGTCGATCTCGGCTACGACATGGTGCGCCACGAGTTGCTGGCCAAGATCGGCAAGAGCCTCACGCGGCACCGCGATGAGGTGGTTCCGGCGCGTGTGGTTGGGGGAGCGGCTTCGTGACCATCTTGCGGTCCGTGGTGCTCGGCTGCGGCAGTTACTTGCCAAGCCGGGTCCTCACCAATGCCGAGTTGTCGCGGATGGTGGATACCTCCGACGAATGGATCATGCAGCGCACCGGTATTCAGGAGCGCCGCATCGCCGCCAACGGCGAGACGACGTCGGACATGGGGGTTGCCGCGGCGCGCGCGGCGCTTGCCGCCGCCGGCGTCGATGCCCAATCGATCGATTTGATCGTGCTCGCGACCTCTACTCCCGACAACACCTTCCCCGCGACCGCGGTATCCGTGCAAGCCGGTCTGGGCATCACCCGAGGCGCAGCGTTCGATTTGCAGGCCGTGTGTTCCGGCTTCGTCTTTGGTCTTGCGGCGGTTGACGGCCTGTTCAAGACCGGCGCGTTCGAGCGTGCGCTGGTGATCGGCGCGGAGACCTTCTCCCGCATCTTGGATTGGAACGACCGCAGTACCTGCGTGCTGTTCGGCGACGGCGCGGGCGCCGTCGTCCTCGAGGCGCAACGCGAGCCGGGCACGCGCGAGGATCGCGGCATTCTCAGTACGCATCTGCGCTCGGACGGGCGCCACAAGTCCAAACTCTACGTGGACGGCGGCCCATCTTCGACGCAAACGGTCGGCCATCTTCGCATGGAAGGGCGAGCAGTGTTCAAGCACGCCGTGGCCATGATCACCGACGTGATCGAAGACGCCTTCAAGACCACCGGTTACGGCGCCGACGACATCGACTGGTTCGTGCCGCATCAGGCCAATAAGCGGATCATCGACGACAGCGCGAAGAAGCTCGGCATTGCGCCGGAGAAGGTCGTCATGACAGTGGAGAAGCACGGCAACACCTCGGCGGCATCCATTCCGCTCGCGCTCACGGTGGCGGTCGCGGATGGACGTATCAAGCGCGGCGATCTGGTGATGCTGGAAGCCATGGGCGGCGGCTTCACCTGGGGGTCGGTACTGCTGCGGTGGTGAGGGAGGTTTCTTGAAATCTTCCTGGCCCGCCCCGTTGACCGCTCCGGCCCAAGCGAATATCGTCTTTTAATTCAGTGGGATATGTTGATCGCCGAAGGCGGGGCTGGCGATGACGGCAAAGACGGTCACACGCGCGGACTTGTGCGAGGCGGTCTACCAGAAGGTAGGGTTGTCGCGCACCGAATCGGCCACACTCGTTGAACTCGTCTTGAAGGAAATCACCGATTGCCTCGAGCGCGGCGAGACCGTGAAGCTCTCGTCATTCGGCTCCTTCGTGGTGCGCAAGAAGGGCCAAAGAATCGGCCGAAATCCCAAGACCGGCAAGGAAGTGCCGATCTCGCCGCGCCGCGTGATGGTGTTCAAGCCGTCGGCGATCCTCAAGCAGCGAATCAACGCTGATTCCAGCGCGCGAAAATAAATATCGTTCATGGCTGACGGGAGCACAGCGGCGGGGGAGAAAGCACCGGGCGCATTCCGAACCATCAGCGAAGTGGCGCAGGAACTCGAGGTTCCGCAGCACGTGCTGCGATTCTGGGAAAGCCGCTTCCGCGAGATCAGGCCGATGAAGCGCGGCGGCGGACGCCGCTACTATCGCCCGGACGACCTCGATCTGCTACGCGGCATCCGCCATCTTCTCTACGGCGAGGGCTACACCATCCGCGGCGTCCAGCGTCTCTTGCGCGAGCAGGGGGTGCGGTTCGTGCAGAACGTCTGGCAGCCGGGGGCACCGCAACCCGCGCGGCAGACGGCCGAACAGGATGAAGGCGTCGAGCAAGTATTGGCGGAGGATGCCGACGCATTGCCCTTCTCGGCGTCGCGCGGCGTCGGCGACGAACGGGAGCAGAGATCGCCCGCTCAGCCCGCGCCAACCGGTCTCGCCGCCGAGGAGGCGCAAAAGTTGCACACGGCGCTCCAAGAGTTGACCGAATGCCGGCGGCTTCTGGAGGCGGTGCTGCGGGAAAAAATCTGAGTTATCGGAGGCGACGATATCGCCGCACTCGCCGCTCGCCGCTGCCGAAGTCTCGCGCCGCCTCTTAACGTCCTCCACCTGTCCGCACCGATCCAACCTCGCGGACGGGGCGCGACGTGGCCGTGCTCCCAAACACGGCTTTGAGCCCGCGCTGCGAAAGTATGTTGGGGGGCCGACATAACAGTGATCGTCACAATGAACCATGACGGGCTCGGCGCGTTAGACGCAACAGATGTGGAACAGAGGAGTCTCATTCCATGTGCGATTATAGTCTGATGCACGTCAAATCGCGCCCCGCGAGCGTTGGCGACAAGCTGCGAACGACGAATTTCGGAACCGGCACGCGCGGGTTCGCCGCTCCGAGCGATCCCGGCACCGCGGTCTGCGTGCTGCCCGGCACCGAGCTCGCCTTCGATTCGGAAATCGCGGTTTATGGTGCTTGCGGGCCTACCAAGCACAAGACGGCAATTTTCCGTCAAATCAACCGCGAACAGCCGCATATGCACCACGACGCGCTCGAATTGCCCGACGGACAGACGCTGCTCCTGACATTCTTGTGCGAGGGTCAGGAAGCCACCGTATTGCAGCTGCCGGCAAAGCCGACGACGAAGGAAGAGGCACAGGCGCAGGAACGCATGAGCGTGGCCGGCTAGCTTCGCCTCATATCTCGCGCGGTCCTATGAATGAGCCGCGTTGACAAGGCGCACAGCCTCGAATGGCTGCGAGTGGCGAGGGTGGCGCAAAAGCCGGCGTCCTCGCCATTGTTGTGATCGGGCCCTGAGCCGCGCTGCACACGGTATCTCGCAACCAGCCGGAATTGTCACGCCGGACGCATTGGTGCGGGCAAGAGGAACCATCGCGGCGTGCGGTGGTTCTTCGACTGTGGGCACACGCACATAAACATTTGAGCGTGCAACCCAGAGTGCAACGGTCGGGAGCGCATCAGGAGTCGAGAATGTCTTCGACGCACGAGCCCCCTCAACTGCTTGAGCCTTCGAATCTGTTGGAACCGCTCGATCTAAAACATCAGCACGAAGGTTTGGCGGATCCCTCAGCGCACGGCGAAAGGGGCGAAAGAGGCCCACGGACGCAGCCGCAGTTCACTCGGCAAAAGCCCCGCGTATCACCGCCGAGCCAGGCGGAGCGACGCTCGCCGATGAAGTCGATTTTGCTCGCCGCCGGCGCGCTAGCCTGCTTCGGAGCCGGCACGCTGTTTTCGCAGATGCAGGTCTTCACGCCCGCCGATGTCGGCTCCTCGCCAACGATGGCAACCGCGAATCGGCCGCCGGCTCCGCTCGCGGGCGTGGCGGCCAAATCGGAAGAGTCGACCCCCACTGAAGGAAGGTCTGCCAATTCGAGCGCGAATGAGTCGAAGCCGGATGCCGCATCGAATGCGGCCGCGGCGGCGCCGCCCGCGACGACTCCGGCGGAGCAGCACGGTTCCGCAACCGCTCAGGGCGCGCAAGGCGTTCCAGCCGCTCAGCCCGCCGCGAACAACGCAGTCGCCGGCTGCGCAGGTTCATGCAAGCAGCAGCCTTGTCCTCCTGACGACGCCAATTGCCTCGAAGGTGGCGCGCCAAGCCCGGCGAAGGATCTGACCAACGCAGATGGCAGCGCGGCCGCTCCTGCGAAGGCGACGCGGCCGTCTCGCCAGGGGGCGAGCGTCCAATCGGCGGATTCCGAGCGCGCGGATAGCCGTGCAAGCAGCCGAGAAGAAGAGCGCGCGCAACCATCCCGGCGCAGCAAGCGTGCGGCCCAACGCGAGACGATCGATCAGCCGTCTGGCTCCAAACGCAAGGTTGCAACCGGCGGCGCTGCGAGCCGCAGGCAGGACGGCAATCGAGCATCGGCTTGGCATCGGGACTTCGCTTCGGATGGCGGCATGCCGCCTGCGAATTCTTCCGGTCAGTGGCAAACTCGGGACGCCGATCAAGCATCAAATGGATGGCGTGACTGGAGCGCGGATGACAACTGGCATCGCGATCGAGCGGGGGAGGGCCACCGGCAGGAGCGGGACTGGGATCGAGCATCGAGCCGGCGCCGGGAAAAGTCTGACGACTACGGGCGCGACGATGATCGCCGTTTCAGGGCCGGCCGCGACGATTTCCTGATGGGTCGAGCCGAGCGCAATGAAGGCTCGCTCATGATGGTTCCTCCCGCGCGATACCGGTGGTGAGGCTTCACCCCTCGCGCGATGAAGGACGGACGCGCGGGTTTTGGCGGTCGGCCTACCGCTTTTTCCCTCGCGCGGCGATGACCTGCTCGGCAGCGACAATCCCGGTCAGATACGCGCCGTGCGCAGTTGAGTAATCGTTCTGCGAGCACGCCTCGCCGGCGAAGAAGAGGCGATCGTCCACCGGCGCGGCGAGCTCGGCGCGGCAGTCCGCCTTGCCGGGCAAGGCATAGGAGTACGAGCCGCGCGAAAACGGATCGGCGCCCCAAGGATGCAGCTTGAGCGGCCTCACCCGGTGGGCAAAGTGACTGCCGAGCAGGCCGACCAGTTCGCCAATGGCAAAATCGGCGAATGCCGGTGCGCCGCCCGCTTCGAGGTCTGCCGCCAGGCGCCCGCCGAAATAGCCCTCGATCTGCGGCCTCCCGAACGGCCGCACGTGATAAACGCCGGTCTCGCTGCGGTCGATGCGTCCGAAAAGGCGGCTCTCCTTTTCGAACTCCTCGGGCTCTGCGAGCGACAGAAATAATTTGTCGGCAAGCCCTAACGGCAGTCCCGCCGCCGCTTCCGTTTTTTCGGTCAAGGGCGGGATGAATCGCATTGTCTCTTCGGCGAGCACCGCGCTAGGAACGGTGACGATGGCCGCGTCCGCGACGATCGGGCCATTCGTGGTTTCCACCTTCAATCGGCGTCCGCGGTGATCGATGAGCCGAACTGGGCAGCCGAGCATCACCGGCAGTCCATGGCCGTGGGTGGCGATCACCGTCCCATAGCCCTCCACAACGCGCCAATTGACCCCGCTGTCGGCATAGCGGCCCAAGTCCCGCGCCGATACGCGATCGAGCTCCGCTCCGCTGACATAGGTGCCCACTGCTTTGATCAGCGCGTTCCACCGCTCGCGCGGCTCGAGGAAGCGCGCGGCTGCAACATCGGGCCGCTCCTCGGAGAGCGAGTCGAGCCGTTGATGAAATTCTCGCTGCGCCTTGAGAAAAGCGAACTGCTCAGAAAGCGGGAATCCGATTGGTGCCGAAGGTCGCATCCACGGCGGCGGAGTTTTGTCGATCGAGCGCCCTTGCGACTCAGCCGCATCTCGCCACGGATTGCGGTCGGCGGAGTGCAGCCAACCGCAGCCGAGATCGAGGGGAAATGCCGAATGCTCGGCGTTCGTCCAGGCCCGTCCGCCAAGCCGCGACCGCGCCTCGAGCAGGAGACAATCGAGCCGCGCGCCCACGATCCGCCGCGCCGCAGCGATACCGGCCGCGCCGCCGCCGATGACTACCACTTCGGTATCGCTGCCGCTGGTCACGCTCTTTCTGCGCCGCTCGAAATGAAGGAGGGCGTTTGCTCAACAGAGTTGCCACCCGAACATGTCCGCTCATTCGGTTCAATTGCAAATGCTCTCGCTCCGTTCTCAACCCGGCCGGCGCGCTTTTGTAGCCCCGCCACGAGCGCTCGCTCCTTACGCGGGGATCGCGGGGAACGTCAGGGGGCCTCTCCACGTTATTCAGAGGCGTGTGCAAACGTGAGGACCAGACTTTGCGCATCGTAGTCCCACTCATCGCGGCGTTGGCCATTGTTGCGGGGGCCAACATGTCGCTCGCGCAACCGGCGAACCCGCCTCCCGGCGCGGGGGCGGCATGCCCCCCGGATACCAAAGGCGATCCGCCCACGGTCGGTGGCGGCAGTTCCGAGCCGTTGAGCGACAAGCTCGCGCGGTCGAAGGGCGTCATATGCCCGCCCGCCGGTGTCGACCGGGAGATGCAGGTTCCCCCGCCGAGCGGCGGTCAGCTGAAAGTCATTCCGCCGCCGGGCACGCCCGGGGGGGACCCAAACGTGCAGCCAAAATAAGCTGCCCGCCCCCGTGGCGCCGCGACGGGCTTGGAGTGCGTTCTCCGGCACTGCCGCAGGCGCTAGGCGTGCATGTCGCGGTCGAGCTTGGCATGTAGGCGGCCGATCGTTTCGATCTGTGCTGCCAAGGCATCCTCGCTCAGAAACCGGCTCTCTTGTGCCAGCGTGATCCAGAACTCCCGGATATTGCTGAGGGTCTCGCGGTGAATTGGATCGATGGTGATCCGAAGCGCCCGCTCGCAGTCCGCCGCCTTTTCCCAGGGGTCTACTTGAGGCATACAACCTCCTGCTCGCGACAACCTACCATCTTTACAAAACTTCCTCTGGGCATTCGAGCGGGGGCCATAGGTTTTCCCCGCAGCTCACCATCCCCACAGGCGGCGCCCTGCTTCGTCTGCCGACCCGGCCGCTTGGCCGCCGCGAATTCACATTGCCCCCGTCCTGACGAGTGTCCCAGGTCGCGGGCTGGAAAGAGCCATGCACTCGGCGTTAGAGTTAAGCGTAGTCTCAGCTCCGGCAGCACCATGCGCACCGTCATTCTTCTCGTCTCTGCGCTCCTGCCGAGCGTGTCGCTTGCGGACAGCGTGCGACACCTGAGCGTGCCGGAACGATTTTGGGGGACCTGGGCGCCAGACGCGGATCTCTGCCGCGATGACAAGGCCATCTTTGTCGTGTCGGCAAAAGGATATGTGACCTCGCAAGCGAATTGCACGGTCCAATGGGTCACCGAAACGGCAGGCGCCGCCGGGCCGATCTACTCCGCTCATATGCGCTGCTCGAGTCCCAATGCGCCGGACGAGACCACCGAGGTGAATCGAGTTATCGTGCCGAATGACCGTGGAGAGCTTTCGGCGGGTCCTGATTTCAGGCAGCTCAAGAGCTATCGACGCTGCCCGGCGAACTAGCGTTACAAGCGACCAGGAGCATTCATGCGTATGAGTTTTCGCGGCAGCTGCGCCGTCGCGCCTTCTGCGGCGCTCATCGCAAGCCTCCTCGCGCTGCTGAGCGCGTCCACCGCGGAGGCGCAGCCAGCTTCCATCGAAGAGCTTGTTTCCGCGGTGGTGCGCATCAACACGCACATCACGCCCGACGGACGCACCGTGCAAGGTCTGGGCCGCGAACGCGAGGGGTCCGGTATCCTCATCGATGCCGACGGACTCATCCTGACGATCGGCTATCTGATGGTCGAGGCCTACGCCGCCGAAGTCGTCGACAACAACGGACGTACCGTGCCGGCGAACATCGTCGGCTACGACCACGAGACCGGCTTCGGCCTGTTGCGCACGATCGAGCCGCTCAAGCTCAAGCCGATGCCGTTGGGCAAGTCCGCCGACATCAGGGAAGGCGATCCCGTACTGATCGCAAGCTTCGGGGGTCCCGCCATGGTGGGCGGCGCCTATGTCGTGGCCAAGCGCGAATTCGCCGGCAGCTGGGAATATCTGCTCGATGAGGCGCTCTTCACCGCGCCGCCGCATCCGGCCTGGAGCGGCGCGGCGCTGATCAACCGCGAAGGCAAGCTCGTCGGCGTGGGTTCGCTTATCGTCGGCGATGCGGCCCGCGGCAGCGATAAGGCGCCAGGCAACATGTTCGTGCCGATCGACCGCCTCTCGCCCATCCTCGGGGATCTGATTGCGGGCGGACGCACGGCGGGACCCGCGCGCCCATGGCTCGGTCTCAACACTGAGGAATTGCGCGGGCGGCTGTTCGTCAGCCGGGTCACGTCTGGCGGTCCGGCAGAGAAGGCCGGCATCAAAAGCGGGGATGTAATCGTCGGCGTCAATGGCGAGCAGCCGAAGAGCTTGGCCGATTTTTATCGCAAGGTCTGGGGCCAAGGCACCGCGGGCGCCACTGTGGCGCTTGACGTGCTGCAGGACAGCCAGGTGCGGCGCTTCGAAGTCAAGTCGATCAACCGCCTCGATCATCTGAAGCTAAAATCGACGTTCTGACAGGGTGTTGGCCGAAAGACTTGAAAGCGGGCATGAACCGACCGGCGTCCAAAACCGTGCGACAGCGCTTTTTCACGGCGCTTGCCCGCGCCATTCACGTCGCATGGCCCATCCTCTCGATCATTCTGGTCATGCAAGTTGCCCTGGGCCTGCTGATTGGCCTGGTCGAGGGCTGGTCTATCGGCGACGCGCTCTATTTCACTTTCGTCACCGGCCTCACGATCGGTTATGGCGATATTGTGCCACGGCAGGCGCTCGCGCGCGCATTGGCGATTGGGGTTGGTGGCCTCGGAGTCTTCCTCACCGGGCTTATAGCGGGAATTGCGGTCTATGCCCTGCGCACGGCGCTCATCGACAGCGACCGCGGCTGACATGACTGCAGAGCGGCGCTGCGCTTGGCCGGTTTGCAACGCAGGCTTGTTTGCTAAAGGCCGGCCCAAAGCAGCCCCATTCCTGCCGTGATCCAACGGCGATATGTGGACCACAGGGAAGATTGCGGCCGACGAGTCGGGCGCAATTCGATCCGCGTCCAAGGCTGCGGCCGTGCCGGCAATGCCGGCGCCGCTGTCGCCGGGCGGTCGCGGAGCGGGGGGTCGGATGGGGCGGCAGCTCTCAAGACTGCACTTCGGCGGCATCGCCCGGTTCGGCGCGGTCGCCGCGTGCTGTGTGGTGCTCGCCCATTGTTCGGGATCATTTTCCAGCAAGGAATACAGCCCGCGCGTCGTCGAAGAGGGCGAGCCGGTGCCCAAGGGCGGCGGCATCTACCGCGTCGGCAAGCCCTATAGCGTCAACGGCCGCACCTATGTGCCGGCGGAGAATCCCTCCTATCGCGCCGAAGGCGTGGCCTCCTGGTACGGCCGCGATTTCCACGGGCGGCTGACCGCCAACGGCGAAGTCTACGATATGCACAGCATCTCGGCCGCGCACACGACGTTGCCGCTGCCGTGCTATGTGCGCGTCACCAATCTCGACAACGGCCGCTCCATCGTCGTGCGCGTCAACGATCGCGGTCCGTACCATCGCAATCGCGTCATCGACCTCTCGATCGGTACCGCCAAAGCGCTCGATTTCTACGGCAGGGGACTTGCACACGTTCGGGTCGAGTATGTCGGACGGGCGCCGCTCGAGGGCAGCGACGACACCATGCTGATGGCGACCTTGCGCGACGGTTCGCCGGCGCCCGCGCCCTCCAAGGTCATGATCGCCGCTGCAAAGCCTTTTATTTCCAACCTCGACGATGACAAGGGCCGGCCTGCGCGGACATTCACGCTCACCAGCGCATCGACCCGCCCCGTGGGGACCGCCGGCGAGAGCGTCTCCGCCAACGGTTCGAAGACGAAATCGCTGGTGCGATCCGCCTCGGCGGCGGAGTCTCCAGCCGAGCCCGGCCCGCCGCCCGATCCTCCGGCGGCCGCCTTTGCGCCGACGCGCAACGAAACCCTCGATTTGATGAGCGGCCGCGGTCTTTACTGAGGCGCAAGGTCCGGATTCAAGTCACGCGACACCGCGCCGCCGCAACCAGCATTGATTCTCGGAGGGTGAACTTGCTAAGCAGGTGGTGGGCAGGGAGGGGAGCGTGCACCTTGGCCACGCGCGGCGTGCCATTGTCATGAACATTCGCGTGGTTGGCATCCTCTCGCGGCCCCTCTTCGCAAGGTGGGGCGCAGCAGCCATTGTCGCTGGCGCCATCGGTTGCGCCGCCGCTGCCCCCAATCCGGTATCGGGACCGAAGTCCAGCGAGGGCTACCAGACCGCCGCAGCGCACGCCATCCTGATCGAGGCCGACAGCGGCAGCGTGCTCTTCGAAAAGGCCGCCGATGATCTCATTCCACCTGCGAGCCTGTCCAAGTTGATGACGCAAGAGGTGGTGTTCAACGAGATCAGACAGGGCCGCCTCAAGCCGACGACCGAGTTCATCGTCAGCACCAACGCCTGGCGTCGAGGTGGGGCGCCATCGCACACCTCGAGTATGTTCATTCCGATCCACAGCAAGGTTTCGGTCGACGATCTGCTGCATGGTGCCATCATCCAATCGGCTAACGACGCGTGCATCGCGCTCGCGGAAGGGATTTCAGGCAACGAATCCGGATTCGCGGAGCTGATGACCAAGCGCGCGCGAGAGCTTGGACTGACCAAATCGACCTTCGGCAATTCGACCGGGCTTCCCGACCCCCGACAGCTCATGACCTCGCGCGAACTCGCCAAGCTGGCGCGGCATATCATCGAGACCTATCCCGATTACTACAAATATTACGGCGAGCGCGAATTCACCTGGAACAAGATCCGTCAATACAACCGCAATCCCCTGCTGGCGCTGAACATCGGGGCGGATGGCCTCAAAACCGGATTCACCAAGGAAGCCGGGTATGGCCTGGTCGGTTCTGCGGTGCAGAACGGATTGCGTCTAATCGTCGTGGTCAACGGGCTGCGATCGGAGAAGGAGCGGGCCGATGAGGCCAAGAAGATGCTGGACTGGGGGTTCCACAACTTCCAATCCGGGTTGCTGTTCGCGCAGGGCCAGGAGATCGCCCAAGCCAAGGTCTACGGCGGCGCCCAGGGCCACGTGCCGCTGACGGCACGCAAAGAAGTGCGATTGATGGTGCCGCGCGGCTCGCGCGACAAGATCATCGCCCGCGTCGTCTATTCCGGTCCGGTGCCGGCGCCGGTCCAAGAGGGCCAGAAGATCGGCACGCTGAAGGTCTGGCGCGGGGAATCCGTTGTGCTCGAGGTCCCGCTGCAAGCGGCGGAAAGCGTGGGCACCGGCTCGATGCCCGGACGCGCCTTCGACGCCGCGGCCGAACTGGTGCTCGGCCTGTTCCGGGCGGGCTTTAAGCGGCTATAATAGCGACGGCCTCAATCATCGATGCCCGGCGCGCGGTCAAGCTTGCGCAGACTGCGTAGGCTCATTCGCGATGTTGGGCATTTCTGTCTTGCTTCGATATCGGCGGGGCAAAAGGGAGCGAGAAGACACGGGGCGGATCGCGGGGCGCGCAACCCTTTTGG
>Ga0081540_1002930_pt1 | contig 13738 bp, 10 predicted proteins | sample TabmetS2T1R1_FD_71024 | JGI IMG/M metagenome (GOLD analysis project Ga0081540, IMG submission 71024) | Tabebuia heterophylla rhizosphere microbial communities from the University of Puerto Rico - S2T1R1 | ecosystem: Host-associated > Plants > Roots > Rhizosphere ... | reverse complement strand
CGACATGATCAGCAGCACGCTCGCGACGCTCGAGTGCACGATCCAGGTGACGATGGCGCCAATCAGGAGGCAGAGTACGGGATCGCCGGTGATCGCAGACATGAAGACGCGCGCGCCGGGCGCAGTCTCCGCCGGCGCCAGCGTGTCGAGCAGGATGTGCAGCGACAGCAGCATCAGGCCGAGCCCGATCGAGACCCGGCCGAGATCCTTGATGCGCGAGCGGGGACCACTGCGGAAGGCGACGAGGCCCAGCACGAAGAGAACCGGCGCGACGGCCGCGATGTTGAACGACAGCAGCTGCACGATCAGCGTCGTGCCGACATTCGCGCCGAGCATGATGGCGAGCGCAGGCACGAGGCCGACCAGACCTTCTGCCGCGAACGAGCTGGTGATCAGGGCCGTCGCCGTGCTGCTCTGCAGGATCGCGGTCAGGCCGAGGCCCGCTGCAAAGGCACTCAGGCGGTTGTTCAGCGCCTTCGCCAGCAACAGGCGCAGATCGGGGCCGAATGCGCGCAGAATGCCGCTATGGACCATATGCAGGCCCCACAGCAACAAGGCCACGCCACCCATCAAATCGAGCAAGACCAGGCTTCCCATGGTTTCAAGGCCCAAAGTCCGAGTCGAACGATCAGGCTACCGCCAAACGACCGCGGATCAATCGTTTTGTTCCATGTCTTGCAAATGTGACGCCAACGGCCGCCACGGCAGTGCGCTCAGGCCGCGTTGTAGACCGCGAAACCGCGATCGAGATCGGCCTTCAGGTCATCGACATTCTCGAGCCCGATATGGAGCCGCAGGGTTGGTCCCCCGGGGGCCCATGTCGTGGCGGTGCGGTACTCCGCGCAGTCGAACGGGATCGCCAGGCTCTCGAATCCGCCCCATGAGAAGCCCATGCCGAACAAGGTCAAGCTGTTCAGCATGGCGTCCGCCGCCGCCTGAGGTTTTGGTTTCAGCACGATGCTGAACAGGCCCGAGGCGCCGGAGAAGTCCCGCTTCCAGATCGCGTGGCCCGGATCGCTTTCGAGCGCCGGATGCAGCACCTTGGCGACCTCGGGCCGTGTCGCAAGCCAGCGCGCGATCTCGAGGCCGGAGCGATGATGCTGCGCGAGGCGGACCGCGAGGGTGCGCGTGCCGCGCAATGCGAGGAATACGTCGTCGGGACCGGCACAGACGCCGAGCAGGCGGATGGCATCCGAGACGAGCGGCCACGCGGTGGCGTTGGCCGAGATCGTGCCGAACATGATATCGGAATGGCCGCCGATATATTTGGTGCCGGCCTGCATGCTGATATCGACGCCGAGCTCCAGCGAGCGGTGATAGAGCGGGGTGGCCCAGGTGTTGTCGTCGATGACGAGCGCGTCGCGGGCATGCGCGACGCTGGCAATGGCAGGAATGTCGGGCATTTCGAAGGATTGCGAGCCCGGTGCTTCGATCAGCACGGCGCGCGTATTGGGCTTGAACAGCTTCGCGATGTCCGCGCCGATCAGCGGATCGAAATAGCCGGTCTCGACGCCGTAGCGGGCCAGCAGGCCATTGCAGAAATTGCGCGTCGGCCGATACACATTGTCGCAGACCAGGATGTGGTCGCCGGCCTTGCACACCGCGAGCAGGGGGGTCGAGATCGCCGCAAGTGCGGAAGGCGCGAGAGCGACGCCGGCGCATTGCGGCCCCTCCAGCGCCATCAGCGTATCCTGCAGCGCCCTGGTGGTCGGCGTGCCGTGCCGCCCATAATGGTATTCATTCCGGTGAGCGTGGAGATCCTCCGCGGTCGGATAGAGCACGGTGGAACCGTGCACCACGGGCGGGTTGACGAACCCCTTTTGCGCCCCGGTGTCACGGCCGGCCGTCACCAATCTGGTTTCAGCCGCTTGCCGGCCTGCTTTTCCTGAGCCGTGGACGGAATTCATGCGTTTCCCGTTGTTGAAAGTTCTTCGCAAAGCCTGATCGCCGGCCGGGTCGCGAGGGGCTATCGAGGCCCGTTAAGCACAACCGTTAATAACAGACGACAGAACCGGGCCGTCAACCCCTTGACCCGATCCGCCAGTCGTTCTGTGATGTCTTCGAACTATTCTGTCGCCGCACGTTGAGGGGCTTGCCGCGATCGTCGATCACGCTTTTCAGGGCATGTTGCCGCCTTTTTTGGCGGCAAGTGCACTGCGGTTGGGTCGGCGGGGTCTTGCCTATTCAGCGTTGCGCGCTCAAAAAGCAACCGTTCCCAGGACGACCTCGAAAGGCTTCTGCCCATGAAACGCGTATCCCTAGTTTTCAGTCTTGCTCTCGCCGTCTGGCTTCCGGCCCAGATCGCCCAGGCCGAGACGCTCAAGACGGTCAAGGACCGAGGCATGCTGTCCTGCGGCGTGAGCCCGGGCCTGCCGGGCTTTGCCACGCCGGACGACAAGGGCAACTGGACCGGGATCGACGTTGACGTCTGCCGGGCGATCGCGGCGGTGGTCTTCAACGATCCGAGCAAGGTGAAGTTCGTGCCGCTGTCGGCCAAGGACCGCTTCACCGCGCTGCAGTCCGGCGAAATCGACGTGCTGTCGCGCAATACAACTTGGACGCTGTCCCGCGACACCTCACTCGGCGCCAACTTCACCGGCGTGACTTATTATGACGGCCAGGGCTTCCTGGTGAAGAAATCCCTGAAGGTGAACTCGGCGCTCGAGCTGAACAGCGCGTCGGTCTGCGTGCAGACCGGCACCACGACCGAGCAGAACCTCGCCGATTACTTCAAGGGCAACAACATGAAGTACGAGGTGATCGCGTTCGCGACCGCCGACGAGACCGTCAAGGCCTATGAATCCGGCCGCTGCGACGTCTTCACGTCCGACGTCTCCCAGCTCTATGCCGAGCGGCTGAAGCTCGCCAACCCCGCCGATCACGTCGTGCTGCCCGAGGTGATCTCGAAGGAGCCGCTCGGGCCGATGGTCCGCCACGGCGACGATCAGTGGTTCGACATCGTGAAATGGACGCTGTTTGCGATGGTCGGCGCCGAGGAACTTGGGGTCACCCAGAAGAACGTCGATGAAATGGCCAAGTCCGACAAACCTGAACTCAAGCGCGCCATGGGCACCGACGGCAACCTTGGCGAACAGCTCGGCCTCACCAAGGACTGGATCATCCGGATCGTGAAGGCGACCGGCAATTACGGCGAGGCCTTCGAGCGCAACGTCGGCTCCGGTTCCAAGCTTGGCATTGCCCGCGGACTGAACAACCTCTGGAACAAGGGCGGCATACAGTACGCGCCGCCGATCCGCTGATCGCTGGCCGAGAGGCTGCTGCGATGGCCATCGAGCCCCGAAAACCACCGTCGCAGTTACTGCCAAAGCTCCAGCGCGCGCTCGGCGGCCGCGCGGGCTGGAGCGGTTTCGTGCTCCAGATCCTGTTCGTCGCCGCGCTCGCCTGGATCGCCTACGAAATCGTCGCCAATGCCCGCGCCAATCTGCAGGCGCAGCGGATCACCGCGGGCTTTGGTTTCCTGGCCAATAACGCCGGCTTCGACGTCAGCCAGAATCTGATCCCGTATACGGGGTCGGACACCTACACCCGCGTGTTCTTCGTTGGACTGCTCAACACGCTGCTGGTCTCGGTAATCGGTATCTTCTTCGCCACCGTGATCGGCTTCATGGTGGCGCTGGGCCGGCTGTCGCCGAACTGGCTGCTGTCGCGGATCTCGGGTGGCTATGTCGAACTGATCCGCAACCTGCCGGTGCTGTTCCAGATCCTGTTCTGGTATCTCGCCGTGCTCGCCGCCTTGCCCAATCCGCGGCAGAGCATCTCGATCTTCGACAGCATCTTTCTCAGTAACCGCGGCCTGGTCATTCCCAAACCGATCGGTCAGGCCGGTTTCGAGGCGTTCGTATTCGCGGTGCTGATAGCGATCGTTGCCGCGCTCGTATTGTGGCGATATGCGCGCCGTCAGCTCTACCAGAGCGGCAAGATGATCAAGGTCTGGCCCTATGCGCTCGGCATGATCATCGGCCTGCCGTTGCTCAGCGTGCTGATCTTTGGCGTTCCGGTGACGTTTGAGATTCCCGTGCTGAAGGGCTTCAATTTCGCCGGCGGTTCCCGCGTGATCCCGGAATTCGTCGCGCTGACGCTGGCGCTGTCGACCTATACGGCGGCCTTCATCGCCGAGATTGTGCGGGCCGGCATCCTCTCCGTCCACAAGGGTCAGATGGAAGCCGGCTCCTCGCTCGGGCTGCAGCGCGGTTCGGTGCTGCGGCTGATCGTGATCCCGCAGGCGATGCGCGTGATCCTGCCGCCGCTCACCAACCAATATCTCAACCTGACCAAGAACTCCTCGCTGGCGGTGGCGATCGGCTATCCCGACCTGGTCTCGGTGTTCGCCGGCACCACGCTGAGCCAGACCGGGCAGGCGATCGAGATCATCGGCATCACCATGGGCGTCTATCTGCTGATCTCGCTCGTCACCAGCGCGATCATGAGTTTCTATGGATGGCGGATCAGCCGGAGCATGGGCGGATGAGCGACACGACCGCATCCAGTTTCGTCCGTCAGGAACTCGTGCCCGAGCGGCCGGCGCCGGTGAAGACCACCGGCTTTATCGGTTTCCTGCGCACGCGGCTGTTCAATTCGCCGACCAACATCCTGATCACGATCGTCAGCCTGTTGCTGCTCTGGGTCATCGTCGTTCCGGCGGTGAAATTCGTGCTGGTCGACGCGGTCTGGACCGGCAAGGACCGCACGGCCTGTCTTGCGGAAAATGCCGGACACCCGGTCGGCGCCTGCTGGCCTTTCATTCAGGCCAAGTTTTCGCAATTCATCTACGGCTTCTACCCGGAACCGGAACGCTGGCGGGTCAACATCGTCTTCATTCTTGCCGCGATCCTGCTGATTCCGCTGCTCATTCCAAGATTGCCGGGCAAGGCGCCGAACGCCATCCTGTTCTTCGTCGTGTTGCCCGTCATCGCCTTCTTCCTGCTGCGCGGCGGCGGGCTCTCAGGCTTCGGCGTGAGCTGGACGGCCGGGCTGCTCTCGGGCTTCAACGACAGTATCGGCGAAGGCGGCAAGAAGCTGGCGGCATCGGGTGAGACGACGGCCGTCATCGGACCGCTGCTATGGGCCATCGGCAAGCTGCTCATGCTGCTGAGCACAGCGGTGGGCTGGGTGCTGCTTCCCCTGACCTGGCTGCGGGATCAGATCCAGGCGTCCGGTCGCCCGGTCTGGGCCGACCTGGTCGCGACCGCCCTGATCGTGTCGGTGCTGCTGTTCTGGCTGACCCGTAGCGCCCGCGCCGTCGTCACCAGCCTTGCGGTCTTTGCCGGCATTGCCGTCGTCATCGCGGTGATGGGGCTGGACCGCGGCGGACTGCCGGAGGTGGATACGCGGCTGTGGGGCGGCCTGCTGGTGACGCTGGTAGTGTCGGTCGTCGGCATCGTCGCCTCGATGCCGGTCGGCATTGCGCTTGCGCTCGGGCGGCGCTCGACCATTCCGCTGATCCGGATATTCTCGATCGCCTTCATCGAGTTCTGGCGCGGTGTGCCGCTCATTACCGTGCTGTTCTTTGCGACCTACATGCTGCCGCTGTTCGTGCCGACCGGCTTCACCATCGACGGGCTGGTGCGCGCCCTGATCGGCATCGCGCTGTTCGCCGGCGCCTATCAGGCCGAGGTGATCCGCGGCGGCCTGGCTGCGATCCCCCGCGGGCAGGGCGAGGCGGCGAGTGCGCTCGGCCTGTCCTGGGCCAAGACCACGGCGCTGATCGTGATGCCGCAGGCGCTGCGCCTCGTCATTCCCGGCCTCGTCAACAGCTTCATTGCGCTGTTCAAGGATACGTCGCTAGTGTCGATCGTCGCGCTGTTCGACCTGCTCGGGCAGTTGCGGGCATCGTTCTCGGACCCGAACTGGTCGACGCCGACGACGCTGTTCACCGGCTTTGCCTTCACCGGCATCATCTATTTCGTGTTCTGCTTTGGAATGTCCCGTTACTCGCTGTTTGTCGAGAACAGGCTGAACGCACATCGGCGCAACTGAGTACATTACCATGACCGCAACTTCGATCGTCGGCATCAACGCCCTCAACAAATGGTACGGCGATTTTCACGTGCTGCGAGACATCAACCTCGATGTCGCCAAGGGCGAGCGCATCGTGATCTGTGGGCCGTCGGGTTCCGGCAAGTCGACGCTGATCCGCTGCATCAACGCGCTGGAGGAATTCCAGGAAGGCAACATCGTCGTCGACGGCATCGAACTGGGGCCGAATCTGCGGCGCGTCGACGAGGTCCGCCGCGAGGTCGGCATGGTGTTCCAGAGTTTTAATCTGTTTCCGCACCTGACCGTGCTGGAGAACTGCACGCTGGCGCCGATCTGGGTGCGCAACATCCCCAAGAAGGACGCCGAGGCGACCGCGATGAAATTCCTCGAGCGGGTGAAAATCCCGCATCAGGCCAACAAATATCCCGGCCAGATGTCGGGCGGCCAGCAGCAGCGCGTGGCGATTGCGCGCGCGCTGACCATGAATCCGAAGGTCATGCTGTTCGACGAACCGACCTCGGCGCTCGACCCGGAGATGGTCAAGGAAGTGCTCGACACCATGGTCGACCTCGCCAAGGAAGGCATGACCATGCTGGTGGTCACCCACGAAATGGGATTTGCCCGCGAAGTCGCCAACCGCGTCGTCTTCATGGACGCCGGCCAGGTGATCGAGTCAAACACGCCGGACCAATTCTTCGCCAACCCGCAACACGCGCGAACGAAACTGTTCCTGAGCCAGATCCTGCGGCATTGACCTTGCACCTCATGGTGAGGAGCGTGCGCAGCGCGCGTCTCGAACCATGCAGGCCCGCGTGTGGCCCATCCTTCGAGACGCGGCCAAGAGGCCGCTCCTCAGGATGAGGTCGGTGCGTGTGGAGATGTCACATACTTCCTGAACGGCGCGGCGGTCCTGTTTCGCTTTCCGGCCATGCCGGGACAGCGCAACCAGCCTGACCGCATATCTGCGCATGTATCGGGGTGTTGTGCTATTCCTTCGCTGTCCTGCGTTAGCTGGACAGATCCCGAAACGATCTCAGGAGGGGAATGCCATGCAACGGTATCTATTCGCCTTCCTTGTTTTCACTTCTGCATCTTCTGCACTGGCGACGGAGCTGCCAAAAGAGGGCAGCTACGACTACACGGCCTGCTGGTCCGGCGTTAATAGCGTGATCACGTTTTCCAAGAACCACACCGCGTCAAGTTATGAAATGACCGGCACGACCCGCAGCAATCCTCCCGAAGGCATGTTCGACAAGAACGCTTTCCGCTGCGTGGGCATGAACGCCTCGCTCGACGGGAAGTTTACAGGGTCCGGCGTGTGCGAGTCGGTGGATGTGGATGGCGATAAACGTCTCGCCTATTTTTCACTCGCAAGCGATGGAAGTCTCACGCGAGAAGAAGTTGCAGGTACCGGAAAATACCAGGGCATGAAGACCGTCGGCACGGTCCACCCCCTGGGTCCGTTTCCGGTGATCAAGGCTGGAACGTTCCAGGACTGCAATCACCAGACCGGCACGTACAAGCTGAAGTAAACCCCGGACGGGAATTAGCCGCCGAGGACCAATGGTCAGCGGCGGCTTCCTTCTTGAATTCCGCCGCCCTCACACCTTCACGAACGGCACATCGATCTGGGGGCGCTTTTCCAGCCACTCCGGCACCGGCAGGTTCTTCGAGCGCATGAACGCCGGATTGAACAGTTTCGACTGATAGCGGTTGCCGGAATCGGCAAGGATGGTGACGATGGTCTTGCCGGGCCCAAGCTGCTTTGCCAGTTGCATCGCGCCGGCAATGTTGATGCCGGTCGAGCCGCCGAGGCACAGCCCCTCGTGCTCGAGCAGCTCGTAGATGACAGTCACGGCTTCCTCGTCCGAGATCAGGAACGCGTCATCGACAACAGCCGTCTCGATCACGGGCGTGACGCGGCCGAGCCCTATGCCTTCGGTGATCGAGTCGCCCGGCGTCGACTTCGCCTTGCCGTTCTTGAACAGCTCGTACATGGCAAAGCCATGCGGATCGGCGCAGGCGGTCGTGATGTCCTTGTTCTTTTCCTTCAAGTACCGGCTGGTACCGGCCAGCGTGCCGCCGGAGCCGACCGAGCAGATGAAGCCGTCGACCTTGCCGCCGGTCTGCTCCCAGATCTCCGGTCCGGTGGAGTCGTAGTGCGCCTTGGCGTTGTCGAGATTGTTCCACTGGTCGGCGAACAGCACACCGTTCGGCTCCGTCTTGCGAAGCTGGTCCGCGAGCCGCCGACCGACATGCTGGTAGTTGTTGGGATTGGCAAAGGGCAACTGCGGCACCTCGATCAGCTCGGCGCCGCACAGCCGCAGCATGTCCTTTTTTTCCTGGCTCTGCGTTTCCGGGATCAGGATCAGCGTGCGGTAACCGCGCGCGCTGGCGACCACGGCAAGGCCGATGCCGGTGTTGCCCGCGGTCGATTCCACCACGAGCCCGCCCGGCTTGAGATCGCCGCGCCTTTCGGCTTCGAGGATCATCCATTTGCCGGCGCGGTCCTTGACCGACTGGCCGGGATTCATGAATTCGGCCTTGCCGAGAATGGTGCAGCCGGTGAGTTCGGAAGCGCGCTTGAGCTTGATGAGCGGCGTGTTGCCGATCGCTTCGATGACGTCTTTGTTGAAGGTCATGTTTCAAAAATGCCGGTTTGCTGCCTTTTCATTGAGCGACCCTAAAGGACGGCCGCTAGCCGCACAAGGCAGCGCAAAAGCAGGGCCGTCAGCCTGCTTTTGCAAACACCACCTGACGCACGTCGATATTCCCTGACAGGAATCCGGCCTCGCAATAAGCGAGATAGTATTCCCAGAGCCGGCGGAAGCGGTCGTCGAAACCCGATGGCGTCAAGCTTGGCCAGGCCGCGCGGAAATTGCTTCGCCAGATCGCAAGCGTCTTGGCATAATCTTGCCCGAAAATGCGTTCGCGGATGACAGGAACACCGAAGCGTTCGCCGAGGCTTTTGAGGATCTGCGGCGAGGGCAGCATGCCGCCCGGAAATACATAGCGCTGGATGAAGTCGACCTCGCGGCGATAGGCCTGGAACAGGCTGTCCTGAATGGTGATGGCCTGGATGCCGGCGAGCCCGCCGGGCAGCAGGCGGTCGCGCAACTGGGAAAAATATTTCGGCCAGAACTGCTCGCCGACCGCCTCGATCATTTCGATGGAGGCGATCCGGTCGTAGCGGTCGCGCTCGTCGCGATAATCCTGCAGCTTGATTTCGACCTTGTCGCTGAGGCCGGCATGATGAATGCGCGCCTGCGCGAAATCGCGCTGCTCCCGGCTGATGGTGAGCCCAACGATCTTCGCGCCAAACGTCTTGGCGGCATATTCGGCAAAGCCGCCCCATCCGCAGCCGATCTCCAATAGCTTTTGGCCCGGCCGCAGATCGATGGCTTCGGCAAGCCGGCGATACTTGTTGTGTTGTGCGGCAGTCAGGTCCGGGGTGTCGTCCTCGAACAGCGCGGACGAATAGGTCATGCTGGGATCGAGCCACGCCGAATAGAAAGCGTTGCCGATGTCGTAGTGCGCATAGATGTTGCGGCGAGCCTGCCGTCTGGTGTTGCGGTTGAGCCAGTGCCGGGCGAACTGGAAGCTGCGCGCCAGCGGCTTGGCGGTCAGCATCGTCTGCATCCAGTCCTGGTTGACGCAGAACAGATAGAGGAACTGCGTCAGGTCGGGCGTATCCCATTCGCCGCGCAGATAGGCTTCCGCAATGCCGATGTCACCGCCGCGCAGCAGGCGCGAGGCAAAGCCGTAATCGTAGATTTTCATCGCCGCGGCCGGGCCCGGCCCATTGCCGCCGAGACGGGCGATACGGCCGTCGGGCAGGATCACGTCGAGCGTGCCGTGCTGCAGCTTTGAACCGAAGCGCAGCGCCAGCCGGACCAGGCGTGGCAATTCCGGAAACGTCGCGTCTACGGTTTCCGATGTGACCGAAATCAGCTCGGACATGGGCGATCCAACGAACGGCGGTTCAGCCGGACCTCGCATGGTCGATCGACCCTGCTCAATCCTTGGCTCGGGTGGACAACTCGACGAAAATATAATCGTTGCGCCTCCCAATCGCCAAGTGGGGGTTGGAGGGCGTATCCTGCCGCAGCATCCGCCGCATGCCCTTGAGCCACCGCCGGCCGCACCGCAAGGACGGGCGCGCCTCAAAGATCAAGCGTGCAATCGTCGCTCGCATCACCGCGATTCGCCTTTTTGCTCCTCCGCTGCACCCCAACAGCCAGGGGAGGCGGCTTTCCGGGTTTCAAACCGGCCGCCAGATCATCTTTTGCGTGCAAAAGTCGGATTCGGACGTGCGAGAACGGGGGGAAATCCCCATGAAATCTTCGTAAGAATTCAGTCGTCTTGCGTCATCGCAAAATCGTTCCAAGGCCGATAAAACAAGGGGAAGTCAGCTTTTTGGCCGCCGGATTTCGCGCCCGTTGCGGCTATCGGTAGAGGTATTGTGGGACTGTCCGCCCCCTGTTCCGGAGGCTAGTATCCAGATCAGGTTCCAATGGAAGCGTCACCCCCGTGAACGTATTGCAAGTTATCGGAAAAAGCGTTCATCACGCGCCGGGCCAGGACTTGCCCGGTGGAGAACGGGTGTGACCCAGCGAAGTGCAGTTACTGTGTTGGGCGGCTGGATTCCAGGCGGCTGGCGGCTGGCGCGGTCACTTGCCATGCTTGGGCTGGTGGCCAACTCGGCGGGGTGCATCCTGACCAAGGATCTGCCCGATCCCGCGCTTGATGTGCCCGACGGCTACAAGGCGGCCCGGCTTTCCAAGCCAGCCGACACGCCGCCGACGCTCGACTGGTGGCGCGGCTTTCGCTCCAAGGAACTGACCGGCCTGATGGAGGAGGCCCAGACCGTCAATCTGGACATTGCAGCCGCCACGGCGCGGTTCCAGCAGGCCGATGCGCAGGCGCGAATCGCGGGCGCCGCGCTGTTACCCACCCTCAACGGCAACGGGTCGGAGGCCTATTCCCGCACCTCGGGCTCCAGCGCCAGCGGCCTGTCCATTGGCGGCCGCGAAGTGGTCAACTATTCCGCCTCGCTGAGCGCCAGTTACGAGCTGGACTTCTGGGGCAAGAACCGCGACGCCGCGCAGGCCGCGGAAGAGACCGCAATCGCCAGCCGGTTCGACCGCGACGTCGTCGCGCTGACCACGCTGACGACGGTTGCCAACGCCTATTTCCAGGTGCTGGCGGCGCAGGACCGGCTACGCACCGCGCAGCAAAATATCGCCAGCGCCGAGCGCATCCTCAACGCCATCCGCGACCGCTTCAAGGCCGGCACCGGCACCGACCTCGACGTCGCCCAGCAGGAGAGCGTTCTCGGCAACCAGCGCGCGCAGGTGCCGCCGCTGAAGCAGACGCTCGATCAGAACATCAATGCGCTGGCGACCCTGGTGTCGCGGCCGCCGGAATCCATTCGCGTCAAGGGCGGATCGCTCAACCAGATCGGCTCGCCGCGTGTTACGCCCGGCCTGCCGTCGGAATTGCTGACGCAGCGGCCTGACATCCGCCGCCAGGAAGCGCAACTCGCCTCCGCCACCGCCAATGTCGGCAACGCTCGCGCGCAGTTCTTCCCGAGCATTCAGCTGACCGGGCAGGGCGGCTATCAGAGTTCGGCCCTGAGTTCGCTGTTTCAGCCGCATGCGGCGTTCTTCAGCATGGTCGGCAGCCTGACCCAGCCGATCTTCGACGGCGGCAGGATTCTTGGCAATTTCGAGCTCACCAAGGCGCAGCAGGACGAATTACTGCAGATATATCGCAAGACCGTGGTGCAGTCCTTCGCCGACGTCGACAACGCCCTGTACTCGATCCGCCAGACCACAGAGCGGCTGCGGCTGCAGCGCGAGGTGGTGACGGCGTCGCGGCGGGCGTTCGAACTGGCCGAACAGCAACTGAAGGCCGGAACCGCCGATATCGTAACTGTGCTAAACGTGCAGACGACGTTGTTCCAGGCTGAAGATCTGTTGTGGCAGGCGCAACTGGCCCGGCTGCTCGCAATCGTCAGTCTCTATCAGGCGCTGGGCGGCGGCTGGGAGCCCAGGATGGAAAGGCCGGTCAATGCTCTTTAAGCCGGAAGCAAACGACAACGCGAAGACGGCAGGCAAGCGCGTGGCGCGCGGCATCGGCCGGCGGATGGTGTCGCTGACGATCACGCTTCTGATCCTGGGCGGTCTCGGCTATCTCGGCTGGAACGCGTTTCAGCAGAAGCAGGCGGGTCGCAACGGGCCCAACGCACGCCTCGATCTCCCGGTGCCGGTGCTGGCGGCGAGCCCGCGCATGCAGGACGTTCCTGTTTATCTCGATGCCGTGGGCTCGGTCCGGGCGCTGAACACGGTGACGGTGCGCTCGCAGGTCGACGGCAAGCTGATCAAGGTGAATTTCGTCGAGGGCCAGGACGTCAAGCAGGGCGACGTGCTCGGCGAGATCGACCCCGTGATCTATCAGGCGCAGTACGACCAGGCGGTGGCGAAGAAGGCGCAGGACGAGGCGCTGCTCTCCAACCAGAAGCTCGATCTGGCGCGCTATCAGCAGCTCGCGGCGTCGAATGCCGGCTCCAAGCAGCAGGCCGATACCCAGCGCGCCGTGGTCGCCCAGCAGGAAGCGCTGGTGAAGGCCGACCAGGCCGCGATCGACAACGCAGCGGCGATGCTCGGCTACACCAAGATCATCGCGCCGCTGACGGGACGCGCCGGGCTGCGCCAGGTCGACCAGGGCAACATCATCCGCGCCGCCGACCTGACCGGTCTCGTCATCCTGACGCAACTGCAACCGATCGCGGTGCAGTTCAGCCTGCCGCAGCAGCAGATCGTGCGGGTCAACGCCGCAGCCGCCAACGGCGCGCTGGCGGTTGACGTGTTCGGCAATGACGGCGTGACGGTCGTCGACACCGGCACGCTCAAGGGTATCGACAACCAGGTCGATCCGACCACCGGCACGCTGAAGCTGAAGGGTGAATTCCCCAACGCAAAATTCCAGCTCTGGCCGGGCCAGTTCGTCAATGTGCGGCTGAAGGTCGAAACGCTGGAGAAGGCGATCGTGGTGCCGACCTCGGCGGTGCAGCGCGGCCCCGCGGGTACGTTCAGCTACGTGATCGGTCCCGACAATGTCGCGACCGCCAAGCCGGTCGTCGTGACGCAGCAGAATGAAAACGACGCCGTGATCGCGAGCGGGCTTTCGACCTCTGACCGCGTCGTCACAACCGGCTTTGCCAACCTGTCCGACGGCGCCAAGGTTCTGATCGGTACCGACGACCGCGCGCCGACCGCCGATCTCGCGCCGCGCAAGCGCAGCCGCAGCCCGGATGCCGCCAAGGGTGGCCAAAAGGATGGTCAGCAGAAGGATGGCGCCGCCGGAGACGGCCAGAAGAAGGACTGGCAGGGCAAGGACGGCGAACACCGCGGCAAGCGCGAGCGCGGCGAGGGCGATCAGAAGGGACAGACCGGACCAGCGAGAGGCGAGCCGTCGGGCGCAGCGAAGTCGCAGCCATGACCGAATTCGCGCGCGCCTGAACAGACGTCGCAAGACCATGAGTACGCAACCATGAGCGTCTCCGAACCGTTCATCCGCCGGCCGATCGCAACCTCGCTGTTGGGGATTGCGCTGATGATCGGCGGTGCGCTCGGCTATTGGGCGCTGCCGGTGTCGGCGTTGCCACAGGTCGATTTCCCGACCGTGCAGGTGACGACGCAATTGCCGGGCGCCAGCCCCGATGTGATTGCGTCCTTGA
>Ga0081540_1002929_pt1 | contig 13738 bp, 12 predicted proteins | sample TabmetS2T1R1_FD_71024 | JGI IMG/M metagenome (GOLD analysis project Ga0081540, IMG submission 71024) | Tabebuia heterophylla rhizosphere microbial communities from the University of Puerto Rico - S2T1R1 | ecosystem: Host-associated > Plants > Roots > Rhizosphere ... | reverse complement strand
TTCGTCTTTCCAATCCGATATCGTGCCAACCATGGTCGGCCCCTCCAAAGCCGACCACCCATGAATCACTGAAAAACTGATTTGGGAATCCCGTCCCCGAAAAAATCTGCCAAAGTAGTGCTAAGGCCATGCCTCGATGACCGAGCGTGTTTCACAAGGATCGGATTACGTGAGGCGCTGCAACGAGGCTCGAAAGCCTATGACGCCGCGGAAATATTGATGAAGGGACCTGAGGCGCCTCTTCCGCCCGGCATTTCCTTTTTAGACAAAGACGGCCATGAGCGACACGAAGTACGGCTCAATTGGTGGAATCCTGATGCATGGAGTTTCGGGGGGCGGCTATCGGTTTTGACGACAGACGAGAAGAGCTACCGGACGTCGAACTTCCAATAGATTTCAGATATTGTGAAAGCACGCCGGTGTTTTTTGGACATTATTGGCTGAGAGGCGAGCCAAAGCCTACTGCTCCGACCGCTGCTTGTCTCGATTTCAGCGTCGCCAAGGAGGGGTATCTCACAGCCTACCGATGGTCTGGCGAAAGTGAACTTTCGTCAGAGAACCTTTATCACGTTCCTGCCGGCCACTGCATAGGCGGCGCTCGCTCGTCCGTCGCAAACCTCGTGCGAAGTTGATCGCAGAAGACACGATTTGAAGCAGCAGCCAGCTTTCTAAATTTGGACGGGAGAATCCTATGCAATCTGATCGAGGCCGTCGATCGCGATAGATGCCAATGGTCTCTTCTGAACAATGCGTCAGCCGGCGCGCGACGGCACCGCATAGGGCGAGAGGTCGCGCTTGAGGAAGCGTCCGTCGCCCGGCTCGCCGAGGATGTTGCCGTCCTCGGCCACGACCTTGCCGCGCAGGATGGTCATCACGGGCCAGCCGGTAACGGCCAGTCCCTCGTACGGCGTGTAATCGGCCGCGTGGTGGAGCAGGTCCTGCCGGATGGTTTCCTTGCGGTTGGCGTCCCACAGCACGATGTCGGCGTCGAAGCCCACCGCGATCGACCCCTTGTGCGGATAGAGGCCGTAAATCTTGGCGTGATTGGTCGAGGTCAGCGCCACGAACTCGTTGGCCGTGATGCGGCCCTCGGCAACGCCCTTGCTCCACAGGATGGGAAGCCGCGTCTCCACGCCCGGGATGCCGTTCGGCACCCAGCGGAATGAGGTCCGCGCCTTGGGATTCTTCTTGCCCTGCGTGCCTTCATAGTAGAACGGACAATGATCCGACGAGAACGTCTGGAACACGCCCTGCTCAAGGCCCTCCCAGATCGCATTCCAGCTGGCGCGGTCGCGCGGCGGCGGTGAACAGACGTACTTGCCGCCGCTCTCGTCCATGTTGAGTCCCTTGAGGTCGTCGGCGGTGAGCGCGACGTATTGCGGGCACGTCTCGCCGTAGACCTTGAGGCCGCGCTGCTGTGCCCAACGGATCTGTTCCATCGCCTCGCGCCCAGACACGTGCACGATCATGATCGGCACGTCGAGCAGCTCCGCATGGCTGATCGCCCGGTGCGCGGCCTCGCGCTCGATCATTTCGGGACGCGAGACTGCGTGATAGTAGGGCGCGGTCTTTCCGGTGCGCTCCAGCCGTTCGGTCATGAACTTGATTGCGTCGTAGCCCTCGCAATGGACCATCACCAGCGCCCGGCAGCCGCGAGCGCATTCGAACACCTCGAGCAGCTGACGGTCGTTCAGCACGAGGTCGTCGTAGGTCATGAAGACCTTGAACGAACTGTAGCCGTCCTCGACCAGCGCCGGCAGCTCCTGCCCGAGGACGCTCGCCGACGGGTCGGTGATGATGAGATGGAAGCCGTAATCAGCGAGGCACTTGCCGTTGGCCTCCTGGTGATACTCCATGACGCTCGCCCGCAGGCTGGCGCCGCGCGGCTGCAGCGCGAACGGCACCACCGTCGTGTTGCCGCCCGCAATCGCCGAACGGGTGCCGGTGAGGAAATCATCCGCCATCTTCGGGCCGCCCAACGCCGGCTGCGCCAAATGCACATGGCTGTCGATGCCGCCTGGCATCACTAGCAAGCCCGAGGCATCGATCTCGCGCGCGGCGCCTTGGATGCCGTCCGCGACCGCCGCGATACGGCCGTTGCGGATACCGACGTCGGCGCGGAACGTGTCGCTTGCCGTCACGACCGTGCCGCCACGGATGGCGAGATCATAGTCTGGCATTGTGCCCTCCCGAGCCTGGTTGGTGCCACGCCGCCCGGCGATCTTGGCCGGCCTGCACAATGTTGCAAGCTTCGTGCCTGCATGAAGCGATGTTATCGTGCCGAATGCGGGCGTCGAGTGGAGCCGGTCGCACTTGACGACGCCATCCCTGCATCGTGCGCATCGATGGCAAACGGGGTTCCTTCGTGCCGCATGTCGCGCTCATCAATCCCAACACCAGCGTGGCGACAACGCAGCGGATGGTCGCGATCGCCCGTGACCACGCCGCCGGCGCGCTGGACATCGAGGGCGTCACCTCCCCGTTCGGCTTCGAACTGATCACCAACAAGGAACAGTTGGAGGTCGCGCGCCGGGCGGTGGCAAGCCTCGTGCCAGCTCTTTCCCGACGTTACGCGGGTGCGATCGTCTCCGCCTTCGGCGATCCAGGGCTCGAGGAGCTTCGCGGTGCGCTCGCCGTTCCGGTCGCCGGGATCGGAGAGGCAGGCATTCTGGAGGCCGGGCACGGCGGGCGCCGGTTCGCCGTCGTGACGACGACACCTGACCTCGTGTCCGTGATCGATGCCAAGGTCGCCCACCTCGGTCTCGGCTCGAGCTATGCCGGCGTCGTCCTGACTCAAGGTGAGCCTGTCGCTCTGACCGCGGACGCATCGCGCCTGGAGGCAGCGCTCGACGCGGCCATCGAGGAGGCGATCGTCGACCGGCGCGGCGAGGCGGTGGTGATCGGCGGCGGGCCGCTCGCGGTTGCGGCGCGCGCGCTTGCGCCGCGCTTCCCGATCCCGATCATCGAGCCGATCCCCGCGGCAGTGCGCTGGCTCGCGCTCGCGTTGCCGGAGAGCATGTGATCAATCGCGTTCGACATGGGAGATGCGCGCGACGAGCGCCGGGGGAAGTCCAGTCGCCGCCTTCGCGTCCGGCCGGCGGAACGTGCCCGCCGTGGCCTTGCGCGGTCCCATCGCGACCAGCGCCTCCGCCATCTTGACCGCGGCCTGGATCGGATCGACGAGCGGAACCGGGATGCGCTCGCGCACCTTGGCGGCGAGGCCTGCGAGGGGAGCGCCGCCGAGGATGATCACGTCGGCGTCTCGCTCGACCACGGTCCGGCAGGCGAGATCGACCAGAAGCGCCTCCTTCTCGTCCTGCACGTCCGGTACCGAAACGATCGTGCTGTCGAGAGTGCGCACCCCGGCACAGCGCCCGGCCAGCCCGTGCATCTCGACGCAATCCTCGAACCAGGGGCCGAGCGCCCGCGCGAACGTGACGATGGCGAAGCGGCGACCCAGGGTGCAGGCGGTCAGCATCGCGGCCTCCGCCATGCCGACCACCGGGATGTCGAACAGCTCGCGCGCCCCGAGGAGGCCCGGGTCGCCGAACGCCGCGATGATGGCCGCATCGACCGACCGGTGGTGCTCGGCGAGCATCTCGAGCGCGATGGCGCCGCCGATCTGGGCCTCGGCGCGCGTCGCGATGTAGGGCACGCCGCGTGCGGCCGTCAGCGGCACGAGCTCCGTCCCCGCCGCCGCCACCGACTGAGCGGCATCGGTCATCCGGCGCGTCATCGCCTCGGTGGTATTGGGGTTGATCAGCAGGATGCGCATGGGCGACCACCTTCACGGCTCTTCCGGCATGGCGGCGTTGCCTGAATTGCGCGCAACTGCCCGAAGATAGGCATTCCGTTGATTCTCGGATTTGATCTACTGTCGGGCTTACGGCCGTCCACAGACAACGGGAGCAACATCAGCATGTCAATCCATCGCAAGTTCACGCGGCGCGCGGTGGTCAAGACCATCGGCGGCAGCGCTTTGGGCCTGATCGCGACGCCCGCGATCGTCAGCGCGCAGACCAAGGAGATCGTGATCGGCGGCGCCGCGAGCCACAAGCCGTGGGTCGAGAAGATCGTCCAGCCGTTCTTCGAAAAAAAGTACAACTGCCGGATCGTCTACGAGGGCACGCGCAGCCTCGTGAACCTCGAGAAGATGCAGAAGAACAAGGATAAGCAGTACCTCTCGGTGGTCCAGATGGACGACCCGGTGATGATCCTCGCCGTCAAGGAGGGCGTGCTGGAGAGGCTGACCCCCGACAAGGTGCCAAACCTAGCCAAGATCCGTCCCGACGCTGTTCACATGGACGGCATGTGGGCCAATTACCTCACGCCGTGGCAGGGCATCGCCTACAACCGAGCCGCGCTGCCGAACGGAATCTCCTCCTGGGCGGATGTGTGGGACGCCAAGTTCAAGGGCCGGGTGATCCTGCCGTCTCTGCAGAACACCGAAGGGCTGGCCAACCTTTTCATCGCGTCGCATCTCGCCACCGGCAAGCCGATGGCCGAAGCGCTGAAGGACCCCGAACCCGGGTTCAAGCACCTCGCCAAGCTCAGACCCAACCTGCTCACCGTCTACACGCAGATGCCGCAGGCGTTCAATCTGCTGGAGCAGGGCGAGGCGTGGGTGATCGTAAACGCGCTCTCCTCGTTCGCCCTGCAGCGAAAGGCGGAGGGCGCCGGAATCGACCTCGCCGCGCCGAAGGAGGGGATCTTCGCGAGTCCCTCGGGCATCTGCATCGTCAAGGGCGCACCGGCGCCCGAGCTGGCGCAGGCCTACGTCAACGAGATGCTCGGCGAAGAGATTCAAACGCAGATCTCCGCTCCGACCTTCGCGTTGCCGACCAACACCGCGGTCAAACCGCCCGCCGGCATGCCCACCAACGCGCCCCTACATAGCCTCGACTGGGCCTACGTGGCCGACAACCGCAACGACTGGGTCAAGCGCTGGGACCGCGAGATGGCGCTGTAGCGGCATACTGAGCGAGGGGAGGCACCGGCACGGAGCCGCGCCTCGCTCGTGGGGGACCGGCGGTATGGGGGAGTTCCTCGACATCACGGGCGCCGAGCATTCGTTCGGCGCGCAATGGGTGCTCGGCGGCATCGATCTCGCCGTGAAGCGCGGCGAGTTCGTATCCCTGCTCGGACCGTCGGGGTGCGGGAAGACGACGCTGTTGCGCATCGTGGCCGGGCTGCTGCAGCCGCAATCGGGCACCGTGCGGCTCGACGGCGAGGACATCACGCGCAAGCCGCCGCATCATCGCGACGTGGGCGTCGTGTTCCAGAATTACGCGCTGTTTCCGCATTTGTCGGTCGCCGAGAACGTGGCGTTCGGGCTCGAGGCGCGCAAGGCGTCGCGCGACCAGGTGCGCGCGGCAGTCACCCGCTTCCTCGGGCTCGTTCACATGACGGACTTCGCCGAGCGTTCGGTCCGTGTCCTGTCAGGAGGCCAGCAGCAGCGCGTCGCGGTCGCCCGCGCGCTCGCGGTGCGGCCGAAACTCTTGCTGCTCGACGAGCCGTTCAGCGCGCTCGACCGCAAGCTGCGCGAGACCATGCAAATCGAGCTCAAGCGCCTGCTCCGGGAGCTGTCGACCACCGCGGTGTTCGTCACACACGATCAGGACGAGGCGCTGATGATGTCGGATCGGATTGCCGTGATGAATCGCGGCGCCATTGAGCAGCTTGCCGATCCCGCCACCGTCTATCATGTGCCCGCATCGCCGTTCGTGCTGGGCTTCGTCGGCCTGTCGTCGCGCCTGCACGGCCGGGCGATCGAGAACCGCGACGGCATCGTCACGCTCGACACGCGCTTCGGTCGGCTGCGCGCCAGGGGGGCACTTGCGGTGGGAGCGCCGGGCTTCGTCGCGATACGTCCCGAACAAATCCAGATCGGGGAACAGGCGACGGGCCAGAACGTCATCGAAGCGCCGCTGCACGACGTCGTATTCCAGGGCGCGAAGATCCAGCTGCATTTCGCGACCGAATCCGACGATCAATTGCTGGTCGAAGGCGCCGACTTCGCGCGACAGAGCCTGAAGCCGGGCGAGCGGGTCAGGATCGCGTTTGCCGAAGCGGACGCGCTCGCGTTCCCGGAAGAGGCATCGGCATGACGGCCACACCCGCGAGCATCGATCGGCACGCACCGTTCGATCGCGTGGTGCTGCTGGCAGTGCCGGCGGTCGCGTACCTGGTGCTCATCTATGCGCTCCCCGTGGTGTGGCTGCTGGCCCGCAGCGTTCTGGGTCCAAAGGGCTTCACGTTCGCGCCGCTCGCCGACTTCTTCGCCGACCCGTTCAACTGGCGCGTGATCGGCAACACGCTCAAGATCGCGAGCCTGGTCACCCTCGTCTGTCTCGTCATCGGCTATCCCACCGCGTTTGCGCTCGCATGGTCGCGCGGCTGGGCGCAGATCGTGTTGCTCGCGGCGATCATCTTGCCGCTCTCGGTCGGCGTCGTCGTCAAGGCCTTCGCCTGGCAGATCGTGCTGCGACGGGACGGCATCCTGGCGTCCGGTCTCATGCAGCTGGGCCTCACCAGCGAGCCACTGCGGCTGCTGTTCACAGAGTCCGGCCTCGTGCTCGGCGCCGCGAACGTGTTCCTGCCGTTCATGATCCTGCCGATCTACTCGGTCGTGAAGCTGCTCGACACGCGGCTGAACGATGCGGGCGCCACGCTCGGGGCCGGTCCGTTCTACCGCTTCCGGCGCATTACGCTGCCGCTGACTCTGCCGGGCGTCGTCACCGGGATCGCGTTCGTGTTCTCGCTGTCGGTGTCGATGTTCGTCATCCCCAGCCTGCTGATCGGCGACCGCTACCAGACGCTGGCGACGCTCATCGGCCGCTCGTTCCTCATGATGCGCAACGAGCAACTCGGCTCCACCACCGCGACCGTGCTCCTGGTGCTGGCCGTCTCCGTCGTGGTGTCGGCAGCCTGGATCGCGCGCCGGGTCGGGAGGAGCGCGTGACTGGCACCGAGCGTACCGCCACCTGGACCGCGTGGATCATCGCCACCATGGCGGTGATCTTCCTGATGACGCCGCTCGTCGTGACGGTCGCGGTGTCGTTCGGCTCGTCCTCGGTGTTCACCTTGCCGCCACCCGAGTGGTCGACGCGCTGGTACGCGCGGCTGCCGCGCACGTCGGGACTGCTGCCTTCTGTCATGACCTCGCTGCAGATTGCGGCGCTCTCGACGCTGATCGCGCTCGTCCTCGGCGCCCTGTGCGCGATCGCGCTGGTGCGTGGACGCTTCCCCGGGCGCGAGGCGATTGCCACCTTCCTGGTCTCGCCGCTGATGCTGCCGGGCCTCGTGATCGGGATCGCCATGCTGCAGGCGTTTCGCGAGTTGGGGCTGCGTGACGCCTGGGTGAGCCTGCTCATCGCCCATGTTGTGATCGCCATGCCCTACGTGGTCAGAACCGTGCTAGGCGCGCTCTCGCTGTTCGATTTCTCGCTGATCGACGCGGCGCGTACGCTCGGCTGCTCCTACCCGCAGGCGTTGCGGAAGGTGATGGTTCCGGCACTCGCGCCCGCGTTCCTTACGTCGGGAATGTTCGCGTTCCTGGCGTCGATGGACAACTACCCGATCTCGATCTTCTTCACCGACGCCTGGACAAAGACACTGCCGATTCAGATGCTGCAGTACGTGGAGGAGAGCCCCGACCCGACCATCGCGGCGATCTCGGCCGGCCTCATCCTGCTCGCGGTCGTCGCGCTCGTGATCGGGGACCGGCTGGTCGGGCTGAAGCGGCTCGCGGACTTCTGAGGCATGCGATGACCGAAGGCGACAGCGGGGCCACTCGGGACTATCGCGGCTATGGCCAGAACCCGCCTCAGGTGCGCTGGCCCGGTGGCGCGCGTCTGGCCGTATCGCTCGTTGTCAACGTGGAGGAAGGGGCAGAGCCGTCGCTCAGCCATGGCGACGCGTCGAACGAGCACATCTACGAGGCCGTCGAGAAGGTCGAAGGCGTGCCGGACCTGTGCATGGAGAGCCACTTCGCCTACGGCACCAGGGCGGGCTGGCCGCGCATCCGGGCGGCGCTCAAGCGCTACGCGGCCAAGGCGACGCTCAATGCCTGCGGCCGCGCCTTGCTGCTCTCGCCATGGCTCGCGCAGGAGGCTGTGGCCGACGGCCACGAGGTCTCGTCGCATGGGTGGCGCTGGGAACAGCAGGTCTACATGGCGGAGGCTGAGGAACGACGGGTTATCGCCAAGGCTGTCGCCGCGATCACGCAGACGGCCGGTGCGCCTCCGGTCGGCTGGCACACGCGGTCCGCGACGTCCGCCAACACGCGCCGACTGCTCGTGGAGCACGGCGGATTCCTGTACGACTCCAATGCCTACGACGACGATCTTCCGTACGTGGAGACGGTCGCCGGGCGCACGCACGTGGTGCTGCCCTACGCGTTCGACACCAACGACATGCGCTTTTACAACGGCGGCGGCTTCGTGTTCGCGGACGACTTCGCGCGCTATTGCATCGACGCTTTCGATCGCCTTTACAACGAGGGGGCGGCGGTCCCGCGCATGCTCTCCGTCGGGCTGCACCTGCGCATCATCGGCCGTCCGGCGCGCATCGGCGGCCTGGAGCGGTTCCTCGATCACGCAGCGTCGCGGCCGGGTGTCTGGTTTGCGCGCCGCGACGAGATCGCGCATGCCTGGCGCGCCGGCATCGGCCTGCCGCCGTGGTCTCCGCTGCCGGCGATGTCGAGCTTCGGCGGGTGAGCCCGCCGTGCGTCTGCACGGCATGCGCGTGCGCCGTTTCTTTCACCTCCCAGCTGCGCGCTCCGATGATGGTAAACCGGGGTGCTCCCATGCGTTTGTTGAGTCGTTCCAGACTGACACCTATAGTGCTTCGCCGGTTCACGCTGAGGCGAGTTCAGGCTGCGCTCACGGTGCGCGCTCGCCCGCATTCTGAACGGGAGGGTATCATGAATGGACTTCGGATCTCACGTCGTGGGGTGATCGCCGGCATCGGCGGCACGGTGTTGCTTCCGCGCGCGCCGGCGTTTGCCCAAGGGGTGACGCTGGACAAAATCAAGAAGGCGGGCGAGCTGCGCGTCGGCTGTGAGGCGGCCTACGTACCGTTCACGTATCGCGACAGGTCGGGCAGCATCGTCGGGTTCGACGTCGAGATCGTCGCGAAGTACCTCGAGCCGATCGGCGTCAAACCGATCTTCACCGACACGCAGTGGTCCGGCGTGATCCCCGCGCTCTATGCCGGCCGCTTCGACGTGGTCCCGACCATGTCCTACACCAAAGAGCGGCTCGAGCGCGTGCGCTTCTCGATCCCCTACGCGGACGCTTCGCAGGCCCTGCTGATCAGGGCGGCCGACAAGGACAAGGTCAAGGTCATCGGCGACATGTCAGGCAAGATCCTGGCGGTCAAGCTCGGTTCGCCCGGCGAGACGCTGAAGAACCGGCTCGAAACGCAGCTCAAAACCGAGCGCGGCAGCGGGTTCCGCGACGTCAAGACCTACGACGACCACCCGGCTGCCTATCTGGCACTCGCCCAGGGCAGCGTGGACGGTGTTCTCAACACGGTGCCGACCCTCAGTGTCGTGTTGCGCGACAAGCCGGGGGCTTTTTCGATTGTCTACAACATTGGTCAGGACAACTGGCATGGCTACGCGTTCCGCAAGGAGGACGGCGAGCTCGCCGACTTCTTCGACAAGCGCATCTCCGAGATGAAGGCCAGCGACGAACTCTACAAGGTGCAGGAGAAGTGGTTCGGCTTTCGCATGAAACTCTCTGACGGCATCCCGACGTTCTCGTGATCGGAACTGAGGTACGGTGGGCGGGCCAGCCGGCGGCTGGCCCGCTTTGCGTATCGGCAAGAACGGCTGGCGCGCATGATCGACTGGGCAATCGTGGAGATGGCAATACCCCTGCTGGCCAGGGGAACGCTCGTCACGCTGCAGGTCGCCGCCATCTCCGGCGTGCTGTCGCTGCTGCTCGGCTTCTTCCTCGGGCTGTTCGCCCTGAGCCGCAGCCGCATGCTGCGCGCAGTCGTCGGCGGCTACGTCGATTTCATCCGGGGCACGCCGCTGCTGATCCAGATCTTTCTCGTCTTCTTCGCGCTGCCGGTCGTCGGCATCCGCCTCACCGAGATCTGGGCCGGCGTCGTGGCGCTGTCGTTCAATACCAGCGCCTACGTGGCCGAAACGGTGCGCGGCGGCGTCGGATCGGTCGAGCAAGGGCAGACCGAGGCCGCCAAGGCGATCGGCATGACACACGCGCAGACCCTGGTCTACATCCTGATGCCTCAGGCGTTGAGGCCGATGGTGCCGCCGCTCACCAACGAGCTGATCACGATGACGAAGAACACGTCGTTGCTCTCGGTGATCTCCGTCTACGAGCTGACGCGCGCCGGCCAAGCGATCATTTCGGTCCACTTCGTGCCCTTCGAGATCTACCTGCTCCTCGCCCTCTACTATTACGCCATCATCAAGACCCTCTCGTGGGTCTCGCGTCGGCTGGAAAACAGGATGCCGAGGTTATGATCGACGCACTTGAACCCAGGCAGGTTGTGACCGACGCCCAGAAACGGGATGCCCAAGCTGTGAGCGACGCCGACACGGGGCCGATGCTGACGCTCAAGGGAGTTTCGAAGTCTTTCGGCGGCAAGCGCGTGCTGGCGGACGTCGACCTGTCAGTGGCGGCGGGCGAGACGGTGTCGATCATCGGGCCGTCAGGCTCGGGTAAGACGACGCTGCTGCGAACGATCAACCATCTGCATCCCCCGACGACCGGGCAGGTGATCCTGAGGGGACAAACGATCGGCTACGTCAATGGCGACAACGGACAGTTGCGGCCGGCCAGCGAGCGCGAGCTCGCCCGCCAACGGCAGGCGATCGGCTTCGTGTTTCAGCGTTTTAATCTGTTTCCCCACCTCACCGCGCTGCAAAATGTTTCGATCGGGCTGACTAAGGTTGCGGGCATGCCCCGCGAGGCCGCGCACGAGCGCGCCGCCGCCGAGCTGCGCAAGGTGTTCCTCGCCGATCACATGCACAAGCGGCCGCAGGAGCTCTCGGGCGGCCAGCAGCAGCGGGTCGCCATCGCGCGCGCGCTCGCCCTCGACCCGCTGATCATCCTGTTCGACGAGCCGACCTCAGCGCTCGACCCGGAGCTCGTCCGCGAGGTTCTTGACGTCATTCGCGCCCTTGCGGCGGATCGCAAGACGCTGGTGATCGTCACCCACGAGATGCGCTTCGCGCAGGAGGTCGCGCACCGCGTGATCTTCATGGACGAAGGCTCGATCGTCGAGCAGGGGCCACCCGCCGCCCTGTTCGGCGACCCGCGCGAGCCACGCACGCGCAAATTCCTGTCCCATTTCAACGTCGCACGATGAGGACTGCATGCCCGCGACCAGCCCCCGCTACGACCTTCTGATCACCGGCGCGCGGATCCTGACCGCCGAGCCCGAAGCCCCTTACATCGAGAACGGTGTCATCGGCATCGCAGGCGACCGGCTCGCCCTCGTCGCTCCGGTCTCGGCCGAAACGCAGGGCCTGGCGGCGAAGCGCCGGATTGACGTCTCGGGTCACATCGTGACGCCCGGCTTCGTCAACGTGCACACCCATGCGGTGCTATCGCTGGCGCGCGGGATGAGCGAGGACATGGGATTCGCCCCGGCCTACACGCCGGGCGTTCCGCACGCGCCTGACATTCGCGAGGACGAGGCCGTGGCGCTCGCACGCTTGACAGCGCTCGAGGCGATGCTGTTTGGCTCTACCATCATCAATGACATGCACGTTCACGCGCATGCGACTCTACCGGCCATGGCCGAACTGGGATTGCGCGTCTCAGCGTCAGCATGGATTCACGATGTCGACTTCGAGCGGGTGCACGAACGCATCTGGAACTATCATCCCGAGATCGGCGAACGCATGATGCGCTACGCGCTCGACCTGATCTCCAAGTATCAGGACGCCTTCGACGGGCGGGCCAGCGTGATGTTCGCGCCGCACGCCGTCGACACTTGCTCCAAGAGCTACCTGCGCGACGTGGAGATCGAGCGGGCGAGGCTCGGCCTGCGCGTGATGACGCACGTCGCCCAGAGCCGTTTCGAGGTCGAGCAGGTCAAGAAGCGCGACGGACAGACGCCGATCGAGATGCTCGACGACATCGGCATGTTGCACGACAAGCTGATCGCGGCCCACTGCATCTTCATGACCGACAGCGACATCGCCCGTGCCGGCGCCGCCCGCATCACCGTGGCGCACGCGCCAAAGGTCAACCTGACCGGCGGCTGCCTGCCCGTGACCTCGCGGTTGCGCCGCGCCGGCGCGCGCATCTCGCTCGCTACAGACAACATGCACGGCGACATGGTCGAGACCATGCGCTGGGCCTTGGTCGCCGGCCGCCTGCAGGAGAAGGGCGTCACCAACTTCTGGTCATCGGGCGAGGTGTTCCAGATGGCGACGCTCGAGGCCGCGCACTCGATGGGCCGCGAGCATGATCTCGGTAGCCTGAAGGTCGGTAAGCAGGCCGATCTGGTGATCTTCGACATGAACCGGGCGCATCTGACCCCGTCGTTCAATCCGGTCGGCACGCTCGTGCATCTGGCGCACGGCCGCGACGTACGGACCGTCGTCGTCGCGGGCCGCATCGTTGTCGAGGACGGCGGCGCGACGTTGGTGGACGAAGAGGAGATCCGCCGAGAGGGGGCCGAGGCGACGCGCCGGTTATGGCGTCGCGTCACCGGAGTGGACCCTGGGACCAAGTTCGCCCCTGTCGCTGCGTAGATGTTCTTCGGTTTATGGACCAGTCGAGCGTCACCGCGCGCCTGGCAGAAAACCTCCGAGGACCGCGATGCCTATTTCGGCGGGTCGATTGGCCCTCGCGTCGGCGGACGCGGTCTCCGCAAAGCATTATTGAATTTTTTGAAGATTTCCTTGTTGCGGCGTCACTGCCCATATGACTGCCCAAGCATCCTTTGACGGCAGAACCGGAGGTGCACAGTCCGGGCCCTACCGGTACCGGTCGCTCATTCGGGCCATGAAAGGACTTGTCGCCGTGGCAGAGGATGCTGCCTTCAAGGTGCGGCACCATAGGTTCTTCCGGGCGATCTGCCGCTCGGGCGGCAGGGCGCGATTGTGCGCGAGAGCCCGCCGGCAATTCGGAGCGCGCACTTTCCCACCGCCCGACGATTGTTTGAACGCTGCCGTCAGCCGAACGCGCCGGTTCGCCTTCCCAATTCAAAATGCTAGCATCTGTAGTAGAATGGACGAGTGGCGCTGTTCGGCCATAGTGAGGGCGAGGGCTCGGGCTAGGTTTTGATGAATCATGGTGAAATTGTCAGCTTCACCTGGGGCGTTGCGGACCTGATCCGCGACACGTTCAAGCGCGGCAAGTATCGCCTCGGGACGTGATGAGCAGCAATGCCCCCATTAAGGGCCCAAGACATACGATCGGCGATCGTTAAATTCAAACGATATGCCACACGGTACCGTCGGGTCGGCGAGGTAGATCATTCGCAACTATCGCCAACTCCAAAATGTCGTCCCTCGACAATATGTCGTAGGGTGGCTCGGAGATGGCGTCGACAATATGTCGTACCCGGGCGCTTCCGGCTCTGATCGCCCCCACCAACGTCATGGGCGTTTGGACTGTGACCATGGGACCAGGCCACGGTGACGGTTATGCCTTGGTCACATCTCCAGTAATGCTCATTAAGAGCTTGGATGGTTGGCTAAAACGGCTCCAATACAAGTAAGTATCCCCCGGCAGAGCCGGGGGCTTTA
>Ga0081540_1002928_pt1 | contig 13742 bp, 16 predicted proteins | sample TabmetS2T1R1_FD_71024 | JGI IMG/M metagenome (GOLD analysis project Ga0081540, IMG submission 71024) | Tabebuia heterophylla rhizosphere microbial communities from the University of Puerto Rico - S2T1R1 | ecosystem: Host-associated > Plants > Roots > Rhizosphere ... | reverse complement strand
GTCATAAGCGACCACCGCCTGCGAGAGCGGGAACCAGTCGTCCCCGCGCTTGGCCATGCCTTCCGCGCGCGCGATCTCGACGATGGAGGTGCACATGGCCGTACCTCCTACTTCGCCAGGTGCTTGCCGAAGAAGGCGAACACCTTGCTCCAGCCGTCCATCGCCTGCTCGGGCCGGTAGAGCGGCCGGTGCCAGTAGAAGAAGCCGTGGCCGGCGCCGTCGTAGCGGTGGAACTCGTAGTTCTTGCCCTGCTTCTTGAGTTCGGCCTCGTGCTGGTTGACCTCTTCGGGGCTGGGTGCGCGGTCCTCGTTGCCGAACAGGCCGAGAAGCGGCGCGGACAGGTTCGGCAAGATTGGCACCAGGTTCGTGACCCGAAGCGGCCAGTTCGGAGGCGGATCGCCCGTGACATAGGCGCCATAACAGTCCACCACGGCATCGAGCTGGATGTGGCACGCGGTCAGCACGGCTTGCCGGCCGCCTGAGCAGTGCCCGATCACTCCAATGCGCCCGGTCGCCTGGGGCAACTGCCGCAGGTGGTCAGCAGCGCCTGCGACGTCGCCCACCAGGCGCTCATCCGGCACTCCACCCAACGCGCGCACGGCGGCCGAGGCGTCGTCCGGATCCGCTCCCGGCGCCTCCCGCCAGAACAGATTGGGGCACAGTGCGTCGTACCCCATCACGGCGAAGCGTCGAGTCATCTCCTTGGTCGCGCGATCGTACCCGGGCATGTGATGGATAACGACCACGCCTCCGCGGCGATCATCCGCGAGCGGTTTCGCGAGGTATGCCTCGATCTCGTCGCCGCCAGCTCCCGACATGCGGATTGTCTCCGCACGTAATGCTTCGTCCATGCGCAGATACAAGCACGAAGCCTAGGCTCAACTTACGTGCGCTCCCTCCGCCGCGTTCGCTGGCCGCTGCTGGCGCTGGTCGCGCTCATCGTGCTCCTGGTTGTCGGCTACGCCGTTTCGGCGGTTCATGATGGGAGCCCGCGATCCTCGACGTCAGCGTCGACGGCTAGTCATGGGAGCGCACCAAGGTCGGGCCCAGCGTCGACCGGGTCCGTCGTCGAGGTTCCGCTGTCATCGCTCCCGCCGCAGGTGTCAACCACGGTGGACCTCATCATTCGGGGCGGCCCGTTCCCGTACCGCGAGGACGGCGTCGTATTCGCGAACGCGGAACGGCATCTTCCAATCGAAGCCCGCGGCTATTACCACGAGTTCACGGTGCCGACGCCGGGGTCGCCCGATCGGGGCGCCCGTCGCGTCATCACCGGGCTCGACGACGAGTTCTACTACACCGCAGATCACTACGAGAGCTTCCGCCGGGTGGACGTGACCAGATGAGAGTCAGGTATCAGTGTGACTGACGCCGCGCAGGGCAACCCGAGACGATCCGCGATCCGCGAGATCTATGCGATGGTCCGCGCCCCGGCTTGGGCCTCCCCGAACCTGGACGGACTGGCCGACGTGTTGCGGGACCTCTCATGGTTGCCGGTCGGGCCGGTCACGCTGCAGTGGCAGCCGCCGACGGAGCTGCCGGCTGCGGACCGCGACGAGATTGCCGAAGTGCTGCAACTAGTGGTCGCCGAGACGGCCGGAACCGCGCGCCCGGTAAGCGTCAACGGACTGGCGGCCGGGTAATCGACGGTCCGGTTCAGCGGGTCGCGCGCACGCCAGCGCCGTCAGGATGAAGACTGGAGCCGTGCCATCCGCGTTGCCCACTGGCGAGCTGCCACCCCCCGACGGACGGCTGCCCCCCTCGGTCCGGGAAGCCGCACGAGGTGTCCCGTTCGGGATCTACGTACATATCCCGTTCTGCCTCACCCGCTGTGGCTACTGCGACTTCAACACCTACACCGCGAACGAGCTTGGTGCCGGCGTCAGCCGCGGAGGCTACGTCGATACGGTGCTCCTAGAGTTGCGGCTGGCTCGCCATGTTCTTCGAGATGTCGCACCGCTGGCGTCCACCGTGTTCTTCGGCGGCGGCACGCCGACGATCCTGCCGGCCGAGCATCTCGGCCTCATCGTGCGCGAGATCAAGGACCTGTTCGGTCTCGTCCCGGACGTCGAGATCACTACCGAGGCGAACCCGGACTCGGTCACGCCGGCGTACTTCGACAAGCTGCGGGCCACCGGATTCACCCGGGTGTCGATCGGGATGCAGTCGGCCATCCCCCACGTATTAGCGGTGCTGGACCGGACGCACCGGCCGGGCCGGCCGGAGGAGGCGGTGGCCGAAGCGCATGCCGCTGGCTTCGACCATGTGAATCTGGACCTCATCTACGGTGCGCCGCACGAAACCGACGCTGATTGGCAGACTTCGCTCGACACGGCGATCCGCGCCCGGCCGGACCACATCAGCGCATATGCGCTCGTCGTGGAGGAAGGCACGGCTCTTGCTCGCCAGGTTGCCGCAGGCAGGCTGCCGCCGCCGGATGACGACGTGCTGGCCGACCGGTACGTGCAGGCCGACGAAACGCTGCGGCGCGCCGGCTTCGAGTGGTACGAGGTGTCCAACTGGGCCAACACCGCCGCCGCCCGATCGCGCCACAACCTGCTGTATTGGCGAGAGGCGAACTGGTGGGGCGTTGGCCCCGGGGCCCACAGTCACGTGTCCGGCGTGCGGTGGTGGAACGTCAAGCACCCGGCTCGCTACAACGCGCTGCTCGAGGCAGGGCGCAGTCCAGCCGCCGGGCGCGAGACGCTGACGGAACGGGCGCGGCTAACCGAGCGGCTCATGCTGGGGGTGCGGCTGCGGGAGGGGCTGGACGTGCGGGACCTACCCCGCCCATCGCGAGCCAAGTTGCCTCAGCTGGTCACCTGGGGGCTGGCCGAGCCCGCGGCTTCCCGCGAGGGTCGCCTCGCCCTCACCCAGCGCGGGCGGCTGCTGGCCGATGCCGTTGTACGAGATCTGCTCGGCTGATCGACCTGCATGCCGGATCGAGCCAGGCGAGATGAGTGCTCCTAGGTCAACGTGGGTCCCCCCATTGGCAGCAGGCCGGCGGTGTCGAAGGCAGTACGCATGGCTGCCGCCCGCGTCGGGCCGCGGCCTCGGTGCGTGGTCCCGTCTGGCGCGGTGAGGACGATGTCGTAGCCACCGCGGTCGACACGGCCCGGTATTTCGCTGGGATCCACATATGACTGCGAATAGACGATCCAGCCATCCGCAGTTAGCTCTTGCTCCAGGGCCGACAAGTTGTGAGCGTGCATGCACCCCTCCGGACGTCTAGGCAACCCCCGCTCGAACCACCCCCGTGAATCCCCGTTCGAACTATGAGAACAGACGAATCGTGGTCTCAACAGGGCTAGGCCGGAATCTGCGCGGTGTGGCCGAAGGAGGTCAGGCGTCTGACGGGGCTGGTCCGTTGCGGCGGAGCGCGTCGAGGTCGAGGACACGGACGTGCAAGGTGTGCCGTTGCTGCAGAGCTGCCCGCAGTGCGCGGTGTAGCCCGTCTTCGAGGTAAATGTTGCCCTTCCACTGCACGGCATGGGGGAATAAATCGCCGTAAAAGGTGGAGTCCTCGTCGAGCAGCTGGTCGAGAGCCAGTTCCTTGCGAGTCGTGATCAGCTCGTCGAGGCGGACGGCGCGGGGTGGCACGCTGGACCAGTCGCGGGCGGACAGGGCGTGATCTGGATACGGGCGGCCTTCGCGCACGGCCTTGAAGATCAGAAGATCACCTGCCCAGCACTGCCAGTCGCGTCCCGTGGAATGCGACAAATCCTTCTCGGCCGTGCAGCGTACCCCGTCCCCGCATAACTACGATGGTCAAAGTGCTGGATGATCGCCCGCCGGCGCGCGTGGCGGCGAGGAGATGAATCGCGGATGAGTGTGGAGGACCGCAAGCTCGAGGTCCTGCGCGCCATCGTCGAGGACTTCATCAGCACTCGTGAGCCGGTCGGAAGCAAGGCCCTGGCCGACAGGCACAACCTCGGGGTGTCCGCGGCGACGATCCGCAACGACATGGCAGCTCTGGAAGAGGACGGGCTGATCGCCCAGCCTCACACCAGTGCTGGCCGAGTGCCGACCGACGCCGGCTACCGGATGTTCGTGGACCGGATGACGTCGATCAAGCCGCTGTCCGGCGCGGAACGCCGCGCAATTGAGACGTTCCTTGACGAAGCGGTCGATCTTGACGACGTGTTGCACCGAGCCGTGCGCACGCTGGCCCAGCTCACCCGCAATGTGGCCGTCGTTCAGTACCCGTCCCTCTCCCGCAGCCGGGTGCGGCACATCGAGATCGTCGCCCTCACCTCGTCGCGGCTATTGCTCGTGCTCATCACCGATACCGGCCGAGTCGAGCAACGGGTCGTCGAGCTCCCAGGGCCGGTCAGTGACGAGGTCGTGGCCGACCTGCGGGCCACGCTCAATACCAGGCTGCGCGACCGGTTGCTGGCGGAGACACCGGAGATCATTACGGATCTGCCGCTCGGCGTGACTCGGGAGCTTCGGGGGCTGGTCGCGACATTGACCTCGGTCCTGCTGGAGACCCTGGTCGAGGCGCACAGCGACCGGATCGTGCTCGGTGGCACGGCGAACTTGGCCGAACACGCGTTCGACTTCCCGGCGATTCGCCCGGTGCTCGAGGCGCTGGAGGAGCAGGTCGTGCTGCTGCGACTGCTCGATGAATCGATGGCCTCGACCCAGGTTCTGGTCCATATCGGCAACGAGAACGTCCACGTCGGGCTTCAGTCGGCTTCGGTGGTGACCAGCGGATACGGCCCGCCGGGTGCCGCAGTTGGGGCGGTCGGCGTACTCGGTCCGCGCCGCATGGACTACGGACATACGATGGCTCGGGTCGCCGCTGTTGCCCGCTACGTAGGTGTCCTGCTGGCTGAGCGCTGACGTCGGCGGGCTCCGTACACTGGTAGTACCCAGCGGTGCCGAGTGCCACCCGCGACCTGACCACACACGAGAGCTGACTGTCCTGTGTCTGATTCGCCTCGCGACTACTACGCGCTGCTGGGCGTGCGCCGGGACGCGACGGGTGAGGAGATCAAACGCGCGTACCGGAAGCTCGCCCGGGAGTTACATCCGGACGTAAACCCTGACGCGGGCGCGCAGGAGCGCTTCAAGCAGGTGACCGCAGCGTACGAGGTGCTGTCCGATCCGGAGAAGCGCCGGATCGTCGATCTAGGCGGCGACCCGTTGTCCACGGCCGCCGGGGCACCCGGCAGTTCCGGGAATCCGTTCGCGGGGTTCGGCGGCTTCGGCGACGTGTTCGAGGCGTTCTTCGGCGGGGGCGCGACGAGCAGAGGACCACGTCCGCGGCGTCGGCAGGGCGCCGACGCGTTGCTGCAGGTGGACCTCACCCTGGCCGAGGCCGCGTTCGGCGTGCGCAAGGACATCACCGTAGAAACGGCCGTGCTGTGTTCGACCTGCTCGGGCAGCGGGTGCGCGCCGGGCACGTCACCACGGACCTGCCCCATCTGCGGTGGCACCGGCGAGGTCCAGTCGGTGCAACGGTCGTTCCTCGGCCAGGTGATGACGAGCCGTCCATGCTCCGCCTGCGGTGGCACCGGGCAGCAGATCCCGTCGCCCTGCCCGACCTGCGGGGCTGAAGGCCGAGTTCGAACCCGCCGGACCGTCACGGTCGACGTGCCGGCCGGCATCGAGGACGGCATGCGGATCCGGCTGACCGGACAGGGCGAGGTCGGCCCCGGCGGAGGGCCGGCCGGCGACCTCTATATCGAGGTGGCCGAGCAGACACACGACACGTTCATCCGAGAGGGATCAAACCTGCACTGCACGATCGTGCTGCCGATGACGGCGGCCGCCCTGGGTACCGACCTCGTACTGACCACCCTGGACGGCGAGGAGAAGCTCGACATCCGGGCTGGCACCCAGAATGGTGCGGTGCTGACTCTCCGCGGGCGAGGCGTGCCTCGGCTGCGCAGCAACAGTCGGGGCGACCTGCTCGTGCACGTCGAGGTGCGCACGCCGACTCGTCTCGACGAGGCCCAGGAGAAGCTGCTGCGCGAGCTCGCTGCGCTCCGCCAAGAGGAGGTCGGGGTGAACGGCAGCCGGTCAGGCCTGTTCAGCAAGGTCCGGGACGCTTTTGGCGGGCGGTGACGCGAGGACTCTCGTGACTCCGCCGCTATTCCTGCTTGACCCGCTGCCCGAGGGCGAAACGATCGTCATTGACGGCGACGAAGGCCGCCACGCCGCGACGGTCATGCGTATCCGGGTCGGCGAAATCGTGCTGGCCGGCGACGGGCGAGGGTCCGTGCTCGAGGGGACGATCGTCGCGATCCGACCCGGTGGCCTGGAGCTCACCGTGTCCGTCCGGCGGACTGAACCCCCAGCCGACCCACGAGTCGTCGTGGTCCAAGCGCTACCCAAGGGCGAACGGGGTGAGCTCGCCGTCGAGTTGCTGACCGAGCTCGGCGTGGACGAGATCGTGCCCTGGCGGGCAGCGCGGTGTGTGACGGTCTGGAGCGGCGCTCGCGTGGGCCGGGCGGTGGCGAAGTGGCGCCGGACAGCGCGCGAGGCCGCGAAGCAAAGCCGGCGCGCGTGGGTGCCGACGGTCAGCGAACCGACCGATACGAAAGGCGTCGCTGCGCGGCTTACCGGCGCCTCCGGCGCGCTGGTCCTGCACGAACAGGCGACGAACCGGTTCGGTGATTTCATCCCGCCGGCGACCGGCGAACTTGTCGTCATCGTCGGCCCAGAAGGCGGAATCACCGAAGCTGAGCTGGCCCTCCTCGAGGACGCCATGCCGGTTCGCCTTGGGCATCCCGTCCTGCGCACCTCGACAGCTGGGGCGGCCGCGTTGGCCGCTCTCGCTCCCCGGCTCGGGCGCTGGAACTAGTGTTGACCGCGATTCTCATACGCGCCTGAGGGGTATAGGGCGTCAGGAAAGTAGAATGAGCCGGGTCCACCCCCGGACCGAGCAGAAAGCCGAACTTGTCAGATCCCACTTCCCGGTCTGATCGCGTCTCCACCACCCTCGTCGTACCCGGCGAGCAAGCGATGGTTGCCCTGCTCGGCTCGCGAGACGAGCTGCTGCGGGTGATTGAGACAAAGCTCGACAGCGACATCCACGTTCGTGGCAACGAGATCACCATTTCCGGCGCTCCGGCCGACAACGCCATCGCGGTGCGGCTATTCGAGGAGCTACTAGAACTTATCCGGGCCGGCCAGAACCTCACCCCCGACGCGGTCGGTCATGCGCTCGGGATGCTGACCGCGGACTCGGCCGAGCGCCCCGCCGAGGTGCTCAGCCTCAACATCCTGTCCCGCCGGGGCAAAAACATCCGCCCGAAGACGCTCAACCAGAAGCATTACGTAGACGCGATCGACCGGCACACGGTGGTGTTCGGGATCGGGCCGGCGGGCACTGGGAAGACGTACCTCGCGGTTGCGAAGGCCGTCCAGGCGTTGCAGGCCAAGCAGGTGACCCGCATCATCCTGACCCGCCCGGCAGTCGAAGCCGGCGAGCGGCTGGGCTTCCTGCCGGGCACGTTGTACGACAAGATCGACCCGTACTTGCGCCCACTACTGGATGCGTTGCACGACATGCTCGATCCGGACTCGATTCCCCGCCTCACGCAGGCCGGGACCATCGAGATCGCACCGCTCGCCTACATGCGCGGTCGGACGCTCAACGACGCCTTCATCATCCTCGACGAAGCCCAGAACACCACACCCGAGCAGATGAAGATGTTCCTTACGCGGCTCGGCTTCGGCTCGAAGATCGTGGTCACGGGCGACATCACCCAAATCGATCTACCCGGAGACACCCGCAGCGGCCTGAAAGTCGTGCGCGAGATCCTCACCGACATCGACGACGTCCACTTCGCCTACCTGACCAGCACTGACGTCGTGCGCCATCGGCTCGTCGGGGAGATCGTCGATGCGTATGCCCGGTGGGACGAGCGGGACACGGGCAGCCGGCAGAGCCCGCCACCGCATCGGGCGGCACCCCGGCGCTGAGGTCGACGTGAGCATCGAGATCAACAACGAGTCCGGCGTCTCCGTCGACGAGGTGGCTCTGGTCGAGCTCGGCCGTTACGTCCTCGACTCGCTGTCGGTGAATCCGATGGCGGAGCTGTCCATCGTGCTGCTCGACGCGGACGCCATGGCCGCGCTGCACCGGCAGTGGATGGACGTCGAGGGGCCGACCGACGTGATGGCCTTCCCGATGGACATCGAGGAGCTCTCGTCCGAGCACACCGAGCCCAGTGGCCCACCCCGCCCCGACGCCAACGGAGTCGGCGCGCTGCTTGGCGATGTCGTGCTATGCCCGGAAGTAGCGGCAGAGCAGGCTCGCCATGCCGGGCACTCGACCGAATCGGAACTGCAGCTGCTCTGTACCCACGGGATACTGCACTTGCTCGGATACGACCACGGCGAGCCCGAGGAGGAGCGCGAGATGTTCGGGCTGCAGGCACGCCTCGTGGGTGGCTGGGCCGAGCGATCCGGCCGCGCTCCGATCCGGGCGCCGCGGCCGGGAACCCGAGGAGAAGTGCGCGACACCGCCACCGGGGCCCGGTCCGGTGAGAGCCATGGCTGAGCCAGACCAAGCTAGGGCGTGTCCCGCAATCCCATACTCTGCTGCGCCGCGCTCGGATCGGCGCCTGGCGGCGTTGTCCTCCTCGGCAGTGGCTCCGCCACAGCTCTCGTCCTCCGCCTTCCCAGCCGCCGCCCGACCGCTGCTCGCGACGAGCAGGGATTACGGGACACGCCCTAGGACGTGTAGCAGCCCGTGAAGGCATCCGACATCGCCCTGCTGGTGATAGCGATCGTGCTGGTCCCGATCGGCGGGGTGTTGGCCTGCGTCGACTCGGCGCTGGCGCGCGTCTCGGTCGCTCGCATCGACGAGTTGGTGCGCGAGGGCCGCCGCGGCGCGAAGACGCTGAGCGGCTTGGTCATCGATCGCGCCCGGTACACCAACTTGCTGCTGCTCCTGCGGATGACGTGCGAGATCACGTCGACCGTCCTCGTCACTCTGGTCGTGCGGTCGGTGTTCGGTCCCGACTGGCCCGTCGTGTTGCTCACGATCGGGGTCATGGTGGTCGTCAGCTATGTGTTCGTGGGCGTCGGCCCGCGGACCCTGGGTCGCCAGCACCCCTACCGGGTCGCGCTGTTGCTCGCCGCTCCGGTCCGCGCCCTCGGCCGGGTGTTCGGGCCGCTGGCGTCCCTGCTGATCCTCTTCGGCAATGCGGTGACTCCGGGCCGAGGTTTCCGCGACGGTCCGTTCTCGTTCTCGTCCGAGGCCGAGCTGCGTGAGCTCGTCGACGTGGCAGAACGCGGCGGGGTCGTCGAGCACGACGAGCGCGAGATGATTCAGTCGGTGTTCGAGCTAGGTAACACAATCGCGCGCGAGGTCATGGTTCCGCGGACCGAGATCGTCTGGATCGAACACGGCAAGACCGTGCCGCAGGGCATGGCACTGGCGCTGCGCAGCGGATTCTCCCGAATTCCGGTCATCGGCGAGAACGTCGACGACATCATCGGCGTCGTGTACCTGAAGGACATGGCCCGGCGTAGCCAGGATCCTGAGCGGGCCCGGTCGACGCTGGTCGAGGAGGTCATGCGGCAGCCGATCTTGGTGCCGGAATCGAAGCCAGTCGATGAACTCATGCGGGAAATGCAGCTCCATCGGACCCACATCACGATCGTCATCGACGAGTACGGCGGCACAGCGGGACTGGTCACGATCGAGGACATCCTCGAGGAGATCGTGGGTGAGATCACAGACGAGTACGACAACGAGAGCCCGCCCATCGAGCGCCTGGACGAGAACACCGCTCGGGTGACCGCTCGCCTCTCAGTCGAGGACCTGGCGCACCTGTTCGACATGGAGCTGCCGGACCGGGATGACGTCGAGACGGTCGCCGGGCTGCTCGCCGAGCGCATCGGTCGCGTGCCGATCCCGGGAGCGACGGCCCAGGTCAACGGGCTGGAGCTGGTGGCCGAGGGCGCCGGCGGCCGGCGGCACCGGATCGACACGGTCCTCGTGCGGCGATTGTCGAAGGACGAAGCGCACGCTCAGCCGGAGGCCCAGGTGGAGAGCGCGTGACGGAGGTGCCCGTCGAGGACGCCAAGCTCGTCACGTTGGCCCGGGCGGCCAGAGCGCGGGCCGGCAGCCGGCAAGGCGCGGCGGTGCGGGATGCGGACGGCCGGACCTATGTGGCCGTGGGCGTCGTCTTGGCTTCGTTACAGCTCACCGCGCTGCAGCTGGCGGTGGCGATGGCGGTGTCGTCCGGGGCGTCGCAGCTAGCGGCCGCCGTTGTGGTCGGTGCGGAACCCGACGCCGGTCCCGGATTACACGCCCTGCGTGATGTGACGCCAGAGGCCGTTTCCTATCACGCTGATCCGGACGGCACGCTGCGCTGACCTACCGGCCGTCGGAGCGGCGAGATCCGCTACGTGCGATGATCCGCTCGATGGAACCTAGCTGGTCACGGATCGTGGCGGCCGACGGTCGACACCTTGAGGTGTTGAGCTTGGGTCCGGCGGACGCCATACCGGTGCTCTTGCACGGCGGAACTCCAACGGCGGCGGTGGTGTATCCGCCGGCCGCCGAGGCAGTGACGCGCCACGGCATCCGGCTGATCACTTACTCGCGACCGGGCTACGCCACGTCCGACCCACAACCGGATAGGTGCGTGGCCGACGCAGTGGCAGATGTCCAGGCAATCCTCGACGCGATCCAAGCCGACCGGTTCGTCACCTTCGGGTGGTCGGGTGGTGGTCCGCACGCGCTCGCGTGCGCCGCGCTCATGTCCGAGAAGTGCCTAGCAGCCGCCACGATCGCCGGCGTGGCACCATACCCAGCGCCCGGCCTCGATTGGCTGGCCGGCATGGGGTGGGAGAACATCGAGGAGTTCAGCGCCGCGCTAGCCGGGATCGACGCGCTCTCGGGCTACTTGGCCGCGGCGGCCGGTGACCTTGTCAACGTCACGGCCGACCAGGTCGCGACAACGCTGGGCGATCTGGTGTCTGACGTCGACGTGGCGTCTCTGCGCGGCCCGTTTGCCGAGTGGGCCGCCGCCACGTTGCGCAAGTCGGTGAGCACAGGCATCGACGGTTGGCGAGACGACGATCTCGCGTTCGTCCGGCCGTGGGGCTTCGACATCGCGGCGATTCGCCGACCGGTGGCTGTCTGGCAGGGTGATCAGGATCGTATGGTGCCGTTCGCGCACGGCGAATGGCTGGCAGCGCATCTGCCGACCGCGCAACCCCATTTGTTGGCCGGGCAGGGGCATCTCTCGTTGGCGGTCGACGCCTTCGACGAGATCGTCGGGGATCTCCTGGACCTGGCCAGCTGACGCGGTAGCCGTCAGCCCGAGCTGCGTGAGCTGGTGCCGGTGAGAGCGGCGGTGGCGCCGAGAGCGAGATACACGCCGCCGGATATGAGTCTCTGTCGATCGGCCCAGCCGGGGCGACGACGCAGCCAGCCGCCGACGCTGCCCGCGCTCGTGGCCCACACGGTGTCGAAGAGGAGGCCTAGCAGGGTGAAGATGGTGCCGAGCACGAGGATCTGGGTCGTCGTCGAACCACGGTGCGGGTCGAGGAACTGCGGGAATAAGGCGACGAAGAAGATCGCCACCTTGGGGTTGGCGATTCCGACGCAGAAGGCCTCGGCGAATGCGCGGCGTCCGCTGGGTAAGCGCGGCTCGGTCGGCGCGACGAGCTCCAGGTGGCCGCGCCCGACCAGTGCGCGGATGCCCAGGTAGATCAAGTACGCCGCGCCGCCGTAGCGAAGCAAGGAGAAGGCGACCGTCGACGAAGCGATGACCGCGCTGAGGCCGGCGGCCGTGGCCAGGACGAATACCGCGGTGGCCGTCTCCACCCCGGCGACCGAGATCAGCGCTACGCGTCGCCCGTCACCGATACCTCTCGCCAGCAGGAAGATAACGTTCGGTCCGGGCAGAAGTATCAGGGCGACGGCAGCGGCCGTGAACGCGAGCAGCGTCGTGGTCGTCGGCATACCGCGACGGTATCGCCCGGCACGAACGAGTTTCTTCCGACGACTCGCCTGGGAGAGCCCGCGCTGACCGACCCTATTCTGGATTGAGTCGGGAAAGCGGTGGACCAACGATGGGAGACTTTCGAGGTGACAACCGAGCCCGCGACGCAACGCGCCTACCGCTCGGGATTTTGTTGCTTCGTCGGCCGCCCTAACACCGGCAAATCCACGCTCACGAACGCGCTCGTCGGCACCAAGGTCGCTATCACAAGCGACAAGCCGCAAACGACCCGCCGGGCGATTCGGGGGATCGTCAACCGTGCGGACGCCCAGCTCGTCATTGTCGACACGCCCGGACTGCACCGGCCGCGCACCTTGCTCGGCGAACGGCTCAACGATGTCGTTCGCTCGACGTTGAGCGAGGTCGATGTCATCGGGTTCTGCGTGCCGGCTGACCAGCGCATCGGTCCCGGTGATCGCTACATCGCGGCTGAGCTCGCCTCGGTCGCGGCGCCCGTTGTCGCCATCGTTACGAAGGTCGACGCGGTAAGCACCGCGCGCGTGGCCGCCCAGCTGATGGCCGTCAGCGAGCTCGGAGAGTTCTCCGACATCATTCCGGTATCTGCCGCGACCGGCGACCAGGTGGATCTGCTCGCCGACCTGCTCGTCGCACAACTCCCTGCTGGCCCGATGCTCTACCCGACCGACGTGAGTACCGACGAACCGGTCGAGATCAGCGTGGCCGAGCTTGTGCGCGAGGCGGCTCTCGACGGTGTGCGTGACGAGCTACCGCACTCCATTGCCGTGACCGTCGACGAGATGCGCGTCCGCGATGGGCGGCCCGACCTCACCGAGGTGTTCGCCACCATCCACCTGGAGCGAAGCAGCCAGAAAGGCATCCTGATCGGCGCCGGCGGGTCCAGGCTGAAGGCCATCGGTACCGCGGCCAGACAGCAGATCGAGCGACGGCTCGGCACCCGCGTACACCTCGACCTGCAGGTCGCGGTCGAGTCTGACTGGCAACGGGATCCACGCAAGCTCGGCCGACTCGGTCTTTAAGTGCTCAGCACATACCGCGCTGCGTTCCGAACGCCGGGAACGGCGAGATTCACCGCCGCCGGCTTCGTGATGCGCATGCCGATCGCGATCTACCCGATCGGGCTGGTGCTGCTCCTTTCGATCCGGACTGGTCATTACTCGTTCGCCGGACTGCTGAGCGGTACGTATGTCGTGGCCAACGGTGTCGGCACGCCGATCCTGGGCCGGCTGGTCGACCGGTACGGGCAGCACCGGGTCCTGATCCCTGCGTCAGCCGGACATATCGCCGCTGCCATCGCCCTCGGGCTGCTCGTCGGAGCCAACGCGCCGGATGCCGCCCTGCTGGCTCCGGCGGTGGTGCTCGGGTTCTCCTACCTATCGGTCGGATCGCTGACTCGGGCCCGCTGGTCGTTCGTGTTGGCTGGTCGCCCTGAACTCACGACCGGCTACTCGGTCGAGTCCATCCTGGACGAGGTGATCTTCACTGTCGGCCCGCTGATCGCGACGCTCGTTGCCACCCAGATCGACCCGCTCGGTGTTCTGGTCGTAGGCGCCGCGTTAGTGGGCGTCGGCGCCGTTTGGCTTCGGCAGCAGCGGTCCACTGAGCCGCCGGCCCACCCGGCCGGTACGTCTCCTCACCCCAGCGCGCTGCGCTATGCCGGCATGCCGCTCCTCATAGTGGCCGGGGCGGCCATGGGCGGGGTGTTCGCGAGCGCCGAAGTCACCGCCATCGCGTTCTGCGGCCAGCGCGGTGCAACGGCGTGGAGCGGGCTGGTGTTGGCTGCTT
>Ga0081540_1002927_pt1 | contig 13745 bp, 11 predicted proteins | sample TabmetS2T1R1_FD_71024 | JGI IMG/M metagenome (GOLD analysis project Ga0081540, IMG submission 71024) | Tabebuia heterophylla rhizosphere microbial communities from the University of Puerto Rico - S2T1R1 | ecosystem: Host-associated > Plants > Roots > Rhizosphere ... | reverse complement strand
CCGATTGCGCCTGACCTCAACAAGCTGCCCGCCTTCAATCTCGACATCACCTTCGACGTCGACACGCCGATCGTGCAGCCGGAGTCCTACCAGACAGTCGGCCGCATCGCAGACGCGATGGTGTATTCGTCGCTGCTGCCCTACACTTTCCTGGTCGTCGGTCATATCGAGGCCAACGGCAAGCGCGAGGCCAACGCGATCCTAAGCCAGCGCCGTGCCGACGCAATCCGCGAAATCCTGGTCAACACCTTCAAGATATCGGCGAAGCGGATTCAATCGGTTGGACTGGGCGAGGAACAATTGCTCGATTACGCGCGCCCCACAGCGCCGGCCAATAACCAGATCCAGGTCATGACCCTGTCGAAGATTCCCGAGACCGAACAGCCTGCTGGTGCGGCGCCCGCGGCAAAGAAGCAGCCGGCGAAGAAGAAGAGATAGCTCTTCGATTGGCCAGCAGGTTGCGGCGCACATGTTAACTAATAGCCGCGACATTATTCGACGATTGGAACGCGAGGGATGGAGGCTAGTCCGGGTCACGGGTTCTCACCATGTCTTCAAGAACCCCGCTTCGGGCGAAACGCTCGTCGTTCCCCACCCTAAGAAGGACTTGGGAAAAGGGCTCGTCCGTGCCATTTATAAGGGCGCTGGGTGGAAACCCGACTGAGCCGCACTATGACCCACTACGTCGCCATCATCGAGGATGCAGGACCGGACCACGCTGTAGGCGTTTGGTTTCCGGACTTGCCCGGCTGCACCTCTGCGGGCGACGACATCGACGAAGCCCTGCGCAATGCGCCGGAGGCATTGGAGCTCTATGCCGACGGAATGAAGGAAGATGGCAAGACTTTGCCTCGTCCTCGAACTCTGACCGAATTGCGAGCCGATCCGGCTGTAGCCGAAGATCTCAAGGCCCACATGGTTGCCTTGGTCGAATTGCGTGTCCGCGCGCACGCAGCAGAATGAATCTTTAGCTCACCGCAGCAATTGCGGAACCTGATTCTCCTTCCTATCTGATTTCAGCCCCATCCATTCCAGGCTTGGCATACCAGCCGCACCGCCTGCCCCTGCCATTTGCCGTATACGATCGATCAAGCTCTCCATGTCGTCCGTCATTTCCGTCTCCAATCTCTCAAAAGTCTACGGCTCCGGCTTCAAGGCGCTGAACGACGTCAATCTCGACATCAGACGCGGCGAGATCTTTGCGCTGCTCGGGCCCAACGGCGCCGGCAAGACCACGCTGATCAGCATCATCTGCGGCATCGCCAATCCGACTTCCGGCACCGTGTCGGTCGGTGGCCACGACATCATCAACGATTTTCGCGCGGCGCGCTCGTTGATCGGGCTGGTGCCGCAGGAGCTGCACACTGACGCATTTGAAACTGTCTGGGCCACCGTCAGCTTCAGCCGCGGGCTGTTCGGCAAGCCGAAGAACCCCTCCCATATCGAGAAGGTGCTGAAGGACCTTTCGCTCTGGGACAAGAAGGATTCGCAGATCATCACATTGTCGGGCGGCATGAAGCGCCGCGTGATGATCGCAAAAGCGCTGTCGCACGAGCCGCAGATCCTGTTCCTCGACGAGCCGACCGCCGGCGTCGACGTCGAGCTGCGCAAGGGCATGTGGGAGGTGGTGCGGACGCTGCAGGCGTCCGGCGTCACCATCATCCTGACGACGCATTACATCGACGAGGCCGAGGAGATGGCCGACCGCATCGGCGTCATCAACAAGGGCGAGATCATCCTGGTCGAGGACAAGGCCGGGCTGATGCAGAAACTCGGCAAGAAGCGGCTGACGCTGCAGTTGCAGGGCACGGTGGACGCGATCCCGCCGGCGCTCGCGCCGTACAATCTCCGCCTCTCCGAAGGCGGGCGCGAGATCACCTACGACTACGACACCAAGGGCGAGCGCACCGGCATCACCAGCCTCTTGAGCGATCTGCGCAGTGCCGGCATCCGCATCAGCGATCTCGATACCGAACAGTCTTCGCTGGAAGACATCTTTGTCAGCCTGGTGAGGAAGTCGCAATGAACTGGCGAGCCATCCAAGCGATCTATCTGTTCGAAATGGCGCGCACCGGGCGCACGCTGCTGCAGAGTATCGTCTCGCCGGTCGTGTCCACCTCGCTCTATTTCGTGGTATTCGGCGCCGCCATCGGCTCGCGCATCACCGAGGTCGAGGGCGTCAGCTACGGCACCTTCATCGTGCCCGGACTGGTGATGCTGTCAGTGTTGACCCAGAGCATCGCAAATGCCTCGTTCGGCATCTACTTCCCGAAATTTGTCGGCACGATCTACGAGATTCTGTCGGCGCCGATCTCCTATTTCGAGATCGTGGTTGGCTATGTCGGCGCCGCCGCCACCAAGTCGATCATCCTCGGCCTGATCATCCTCGGCACCGCCGGGCTGTTTGTGCCGCTGCATATCCACCATCCCTGGTGGATGCTGGCCTTTCTCGTGCTCACCGCCGTCACCTTCAGCCTGTTCGGCTTCATCATCGGCATCTGGGCCGACGGTTTTGAGAAGCTGCAGATGATCCCGATGCTGGTGGTGACGCCGCTGACCTTCCTTGGCGGCAGCTTCTACTCCGTGAACATGCTGCCGTCGGGCTGGCGCACCATTACCCTGCTCAATCCGGTGGTCTATCTGATCTCCGGCTTCCGCTGGAGTTTTTACGAGATTGCCGATGTCAGTGTCGCCCTGAGCCTCGGCATGACGCTCGCCTTCCTCGCCACGTGTATGGCCATGGTGTGGTGGATTTTCAGGACCGGGTACCGGTTGAAGAATTGACGCCCGCCGTGGCGAAGATGAGCGACAACTCGCGAAAAAGTCAGCGCCGTTCGTTAACGACGCACCGCTACCCCACTGGAACCAAGCCCGGATTCCGGGCATAGTAATTGCGGGGACGGAGAGCCGCGGCGCCACCAGCCGGGAGGCAGAAGTATATGCGTTCCTTTCTTGTCGCTCTTGCCGGGCTGATGCTGATCGCCACCACCGCCCAGGCCAAAGTCGCCATCACCGTCGACAAGGATAACCAGCAGATGACCGTCGCAATCGACGGCGTCGAGCGCTATCGCTGGCCGGTGTCCACCGGAATTCCCTCCTACGAGACGCCGAACGGCTCGTTCCGCACCTTCCGGATGGAGCTTGACCACTACTCCAAGGAATTCGACGACGCGCCGATGCCGCATTCGATCTTCTTCACCAAGATCGGCCATGCCATCCACGGCACGGACTCGGTGAGCAGGCTCGGCAGTCCTGCCTCGCATGGCTGCGTGCGGCTGTCGCGCGCCAATGCAGCGACGCTGTATGCGCTGGTGCAGGAACAGGGTGTGCTCAACACCACAGTGACGCTGACCGGCTCCTCGCAGGTCGCGCTCGCCCGCAACCCGCGCGGCCGCGCTAATACGGCGGTGGCCCGCCGCGACTATGAGCAGCAGCAACAGCAATACGACAACCCCGGCGATCCCGTCGTGATCACGCCGCAAGCGCGCTATGCGCCGCAGATGCAGCCGCAGCCGCAGCCGCAGACGCGCCCCGACGACGGCTACATCTATCCCGCCGACGGCAGTTCCACCGACCAGCGCTATCCGGCGCCGCGCCGAACACAGGTCTATCCGCCGCAGCAGCAATATTACTACGATCGCGGCTATGCCCCGGCGCCGCAGGGCTATGGCTACTACTATCAGCCACGTCCGTACTACCAGCAGCAATAGCGCTATTACACCCGTCAGGACTGAGCGACGATCCGCGTCGAGCGGGCCGTCGCCCGGCTGTTCACCTGCTTGTTACCGCTTGATGCGGCTGTGCTTTTGGCAACTCCGTGACTGTCGTCGAACGGTCATGTGACTGTAAAAATTGCGTCCGAATACTGGAAGCCTCGCGTTTTGACAGTACCGGAGGGTTGATATGAAGCGCGGATTCATCGTGCTTGGCCTGTGCGTGGTGGCGATGGCCGCCTACTTCACATCAGACAAATGGGGCATCCGCCACGCCGCCTTGAGCTCCGACGATATCCTGCGCGAGGGCCGCAACGTCACCGTGGAAATCGCCGTCCGCCGCGACCGCGAAATCCAGTCCATGGCCGAGATGATCGATCTGCCGGTCGCGATCCTTAGCCATGGCAACACGGTGAAGCACACCGAGTATTCGTTCCTGTCGAACATCTTTGCCGCCCGCGGCTATCTCGTCATTAGCATCCAGCATGATCTTCCGACCGACGGTCCGATGGTGACGAAGGTCGGCGAGGAGTATGTCGGCCGCCGCATGCACTACAACCGCGGCGCCTTCAACATTATGTTCGCGATCGATGAAGTGAAGAAGCTCTACCCGAATGCGGACTACCGCCACCTGACATTGATCGGCCACTCCAATGGCGGCGACATCTCGATGTTCTTCGCCAAGCAGCATCCTGATCTGGTCAAGAAAGTCGTCACCCTCGACAATCTGCGCGTGCCCTTCGTCACCGACGGCAAGATCAAGATTCTCTCCTTCCGCTCCAAGGATCCGCACTTCAAGGCCGATCCCGGCGTCGTTCCTGACGACGAAACCGCCGCCAAGGCCGGCATCAAAGTCGTCAAGACCGAATTCCAGCACAACGAGCTCAGCGATCGCGGGTCGGATCGCGTCAAGTCCTCGATCCAGTCCTCGCTGCACCGGTTCCTCGATGAGGACGAGGGCCCGCCGACGATCCCGCTGCTCAGTGCGGCCGTGCCGCCTGCTGCGGCGGCGAAATAGTCATTGCTCGCCGTCGCGCAGCCGCCGCCACAGCGCGCCGACGATGTTGGAGTAGTCGTCGGTCCAGACGCGCTGGTGGTCCTCCGCCTCGGTCAGCGTCCATTTGTCAGATGCGGCGAGCTTGCCGACATCGGCCTCCTCGCGCGCAGAGACCACGACCGTGGTGGAGAAGATGTATTCGGCATCCCGGCCGGTATCTTCGCTATAGACCCAGCTCTTGAGATCGTTGGCATCGGCGATGCCGACCACCACGCTCTCGAGCTCAAGATGCCGGTTGGAGACGTGCATCACGACCGCGCCCTGCGGGGCCAGCTTGTCCTTGTAGATCTCCATTGCCTCTTCGGTGGCGAGATGGATCGGGATCGCATCGGAGGAATAGGCGTCGACGATAATGACGTCATAGGTGCCGTTCGGCTCCTTCGCGAAGGTCAGTCGCGCATCGCCGATCACCGGCTTCAGGTCCGGCTCGCATTTCTGGATGTAGGTGAAGTATTTCGGATCGCGGGCGCTGTCGACCATGGTCTGGTCGATTTCGAAGAACTTCCAGTCTTCGCCGGGCTCGGAGGCGCAGGTCAGCGAGCCCGATCCGAGGCCGATCACCGCCACCTTAAGCGGCGCGCCCTTGCGCTCGCGCATCGCTGATATCGCCTGACCGATGCCGCCGTCCTTGTGATAGTAGGTGATCGGCTCCGGCCGTCCCGTTACCGCCGTGCCGTCGTCGTTCCTGAATTTTTCCGCGCCATGAATGGTCGTGCCGTGCATCAGCACATGATACTGGCCGTTCGGCGTCACCACGATCTTGTGCACGCCGAAGAAGCTGCGCACCGTCTCGACACGGCCGTCGTCGTTTGGGTAAGCGCGCAGCAGCACCAGCGCCACCGCGACGGTGGCAAAAATCTTCCAGCGGTTGCCGTTGAGGATGACCGCCAGCAGCGCCGCGAGCACGCCGACGCCGCCGATCATCCAGACGCGATGGTCCTCGAGCCAGGCAAATATCTGGCCGGCGTAATAAACCGGCAGGGTCAGCGCCACTGCGATGGCCGCGAGCAACGGCCAGTACCATTGCGTGGCCCGCGGCAAACGCTCATTGCCGGGCGGCCGGCACAGCGCGGCCAGCGCCAGCAGGATCGGGTACTCCGCCACCCAGGAAAAGGCGAACGGCGCGATCAGGCCAGCGAACAAACCGCCGACCATGCCGCCGAACGACAGCGCGACATAGAAGCCGGTGAGATATTTTGCGGCCGGACGGGTGCGCGCCAATTCGCCGTGGCAGGCCATCGCGATGACAAAGAAGCACAGCTGATGCCCGCCCAGCGTCAGCAGCAGATTCTGCTCGCCACCGAATGCCAGCAGGACCACCACGCCCGCGATCGCCAAAGGTTGCAACAACAGCATCAGCCAATGCGGCAACAGCGGCCGTGACTGGAACACCAGCACCCAGGTAAGCAGATAGAGCGACAGCGGCAGCACCCACAAGAGCGGCGCCGCCGCGACGTCGGTAGAGATGTGCGCGGTCACGGCGATCAAGAGGCCCGACGGCACCGCGGCGAGGAAGATCCAGCGTGCGCGCAACAGCCATGACGGCGCCGGCGCATCGGCATCGTCATCCGGCATGTTCAGCGCCGCCGCATCTGGCGGCGACTGCAGCAGCAGCGCGCCGCAGCCCGCGATCAGCAGGATCAGCAGGCCGTAACCACCGGTCCAGATCAGGTTCTGGATGCGCAGCGTGAACATCGGTTCCAGCAGCACCGGATAGGACAGGAGCGCCAGAAAACTGCCGATGTTCGAGGAGGCGTAGAGGAAATAGGGATCCGGCCCATTCGGATGGCCGGTGCGCACGAACCAGGCCTGCAGCAGCGGATTATTGGCGGCGAGCGCGAAGAACGGCAGCCCGATCGAGACCGCGAACAGCCCGAGCAACCAGTACGCATAGCCCGAGGTCGGCGGCTCGCCCCAGCCGGAGTGGATCGACAGCGGCAGCGTCACCATGGCAACCGCGAGCAGTCCCAGATGCACCACCACAGGAACAACGCGGTTGGTCGCCTTGGTCAGGTAATGCGCATAGGCATAGCCGGCCAGCAGCAGCGACTGAAAGAACACCATCGCCACCGACCACACCGCCGGCGAGCCGCCGAGCCGCGGCAGCACCATCTTGGTGAACAGCGGCTGCACCGAAAACAGCAGCAGCGCGCTGACGAAAATCGCCAGCGTGTAGACCACGAGGATCAGCCGGTTCCGCGAAATGGCGGCTTGGTCCATGATGGACGGTGCAGCGACAGTCATGAAGGCTCCGGCAAAAACCCGGCTGGGGATGGCACTTCCGGCAGGGTGCGCCAGAGACGCCGAATTGAGCATATGGCAACATCAGGGGCAAGAAACCTTGACGGAACGCGGAATGAAGGCGACAGCACGTTTGCTTGAATGTCATTCCGGGGCGATGCGCCAGCATCGAACTATGGGGCGCCCTTGCGCCCCTGAGAATCTCGAGATTCCGGGTTCATGCTTCGCATGCCCCGGAATGACCGTGCTAGCCAATCCTTCTTGAAGCGAACATGAACGAAACGGACGTCGTCATCATCGGTGCGGGACACAACGGCCTCACTTGCGCGGCCTATCTTGGGATGGCCGGGCTGCGCGTGAAGATGGTCGAGCGCCGCAAGATGGTCGGCGGCGCCGCGGTGACGGAAGAATTTCATCCCGGCTTCCGCAATTCCGTAGCAGCCTACACGGTGAGCCTGCTCAATCCGCAAGTCATCGCCGATCTGCGGCTGGCCGATCACGGCCTGAAGATCGTGGAACGCCGCGCGCAGAATTTTCTGCCCGCACCCGATGGCAGCTATCTCCTCACCGGCGAGGGCCGCACCAAGGCCTCTGTCGCAAAACTCAGCGAGCGCGACGCAGCGCGTATCGATGCATTCAACCGCGAACTGGAAGCCATCGCCGACGTCCTGCGGCAGCTGGTGCTGCGCGCCCCGCCCAACATTGTCGAAGCTTTTGGCGCCGCTGCGATCCGCGAGGCCTTCAACGCGGTCGGCACCGGCAACATCCTGCGAAAACTGTCGCTGGAGCAGCAGCGCAGCTTGCTCGATCTCTTCACCTGCTCCGCCGGCGAGATGCTGGACGAGCGCTTTGAGAGCGACCTCGTCAAGGCGCTGTTCGGCTTCGACGCCATCGTCGGCAATTATGCGAGCCCCTACGCTGCCGGCTCCGCCTATGTGATGCTGCACCACGCCTTTGGCGAGGTGAACGGCAAGAAGGGTGTCTGGGGTCATGCCATCGGCGGCATGGGAGCGATCAGCCTTGCGATGGCCCGCTCGGCGCAGAAGCATGGCGCCGAGATCGAGACCGACGCAGGTGTGCGCGAAGTGATTGTCGAGAACGACCGCGCCGCCGGCGTCATCCTCGACAATGGCGAGACCATTCGCGCGAAGTATGTCGTCTCCAACGTCAACCCGAAACTGCTCTATACGCGCCTCGTGCCGTCGGATGCGTTGCCGACGGCCTTCCTCGACCGCATCTCGCGCTGGCGCAACGGCTCCGGCACCTTCCGCATGAATGTCGCACTGAGCGCCCTGCCCTCGTTCAGCGCGGTGCCGGGTGACGGCGACCACCTCACCGCCGGCATCATCCTGGCGCCATCGCTCGGCTACATGGATCGCGCCTGGCTTGACGCCCGCGAGCATGGCTGGAGCCGCGAGCCCGTGATCGAAGTGCTGATCCCCTCCACCCTCGACGATACGCTCGCGCCGAAGGGCCAGCATGTCGCGAGCCTGTTCTGCCAGCACGTCGCGCCGGAATTGCCGGACGGCAAATCGTGGGATGACCACAGAGAGGAAGTCGCCGATCTCATGATCGCAACCGTCGATCGCTACGCGCCGGGTTTTGCAGCTGGTGTGATCGGCCGGCAGGTGCTGTCCCCGCTCGATCTGGAGCGGCAGTTCGGCCTGCTCGGCGGCGACATCTTTCACGGCGCGCTGACGCTGAACCAGCTGTTCTCGGCGCGGCCGATGCTGGGCCATGCCGACTACCGCGGCCCGCTGAAGGGGCTCTATCACTGCGGCTCCGGCGCCCATCCCGGCGGCGGCGTCACCGGCGCGCCCGGTCACAACGCGGCGCGCGCGATCCTTGCCGATCACCGCGCGCTGTTCGCACAAAAATGAAAAGCGACGGCCCGCCCAGCCCTTCCTGGGCCAGGCGGGCCGGCAATGTTGGCGCGTCTGACTTAGACGGCGTCGAACGCTTCGATCGGAAGCGAGCGCGTGTCCGACATCAGCGCCGACGGCGAGATCGTTGCGGCGCGCTCTTCGGCCGACGGATAGCTCACATAGGCGCTCAGCGCGAGCATGAGAGCGAGCACGACAGTGATCTGCTTCATTTGACTTTCCCCCTGTGTTTTTGGTGCGGCCATGCTCGCGCATGGCGCTTAATGCGCTGTTCCATTGCGCCGCCGATCCGGAGTCGCGGTGAATCCGCGATGAATTTGCGCGGACGTTAACCAGCGGCGGCCGCTGGAATGCGGGGAGGGCCTTGTGGAAAACCGCGGGATAAGCTGTGGAGGCATCGGAGGGAATCGCCGGCTCCCTCCTCTTTTTGCTCGGCTTTTCCCGGCGAATTGCCCGCTCCGGACTGCGATCGCTGCAGGGTGAAGAAGTTGTGAAATTCGAGCCCCTGTGATGGTGAGAAGCCTGTAAACAAGACCTGAATTTCCTCTCCGTTAGCTGTGGACCGCGCTTCCTGATGATCGTCACCCCTTCCACCCACCGCGCCAGTTTTGCCATTGGCGACGAGCACGCCGCCAAGCGCGTGGTCGACGTGCTGACCGAGATCTTCTTCGAGGGCGAGGCGGCGGTGGCGGCGTTCGAACGGCCGGACGGGCGCTGGGACGTCACCGTGCACTTTGCCGACGCGCCGGACCAGGCGCAGTTGCGCGAGCTCGTGGCGAATGCGGCGAGTGCCGAGATCGCGAGCACGCTCTCGTTTGACACCGTTGAAGCCAGGGATTGGGTCAAGGCGAGCCTCGAAGATCTGGTGCCGGTGCCGGCCGGCCGCTTCGTCGTCCATGGCGCACATGATCGCGAACGCGTGCCGCAAAACAAACTCGCCGTCGAGATCGAGGCGGCGCTGGCGTTCGGCACCGGGCATCACGGCACCACGCGCGGCTGCCTGTTGCTGCTTGACCATGTGCTGAAGGCGTATCAGCCGAAGCGCGTGCTTGATCTGGGCACCGGCACCGGCGTGCTGGGGATTGCGGCAGCGAAGGCGTTGAAGATCGGTGTGCTCGCCAGCGATACCGATCCGCCGTCGGTGAAGGTGGCGCGCGAGAATGCGCGGCTGAACGAGACGGGCAACCTCGTGCAGGTGATCCGCGCCACCGGCTTCTCGGCGCCTGGCTTCGCACAACGCGGTCCGTTCGACCTGGTGCTGGCGAATATCCTCGCCAATCCGCTGCGGCAATTGGCGACGCCGATGGCGTGGCATCTTGCGCCGGGGGCGCTGGTGATCCTGTCGGGCCTGCTGACGCATCAGGCGCCGAGTGTGATCGCTGCCTATCGTGCCCGCTCCCTGGTGCCGCTAAGGCATTTGCGGATCGAAGGCTGGAGCAGCCTGCTGCTGCATAAGGTGAGCTAGGGACACCGTCATTCCGGGGCGATGCGCAGCATCGAACTCTGGGCGCCCTTGCGCCCCTGAGAATCTCGAGATTCCGGGTCTGGTCCTTCGGACCATCCCGGAATGACATGGAAAATTCGGAGGCTAGACCTTCTTCTTGCGCTTGGCGCGGAAGATGACGCCTTTCCCTTCCTCGCGCTTGACGCGGGCTTCGACGAAGCGGTCCAGGATCTGGACGATGACGCCGCGCTTCTTGACCACGATCGGTGCGATCGGGCCGCGGGTTGCCGGCGGCGAAATCTTCTCAAAGCTAAAGGCAGGCATGGTGTATCACCTCGTCGTTGAGTTGAGACACTCCTGGAAGTCTCCCGGTCATCTTCCGAACGATTTGACGTGCAAACCGTCCGATCATGTCTGGTGCAGGTGTCAAAATCCAAGCATAACTTGTGCCAAAATAAGGAGAATTCGCACCGATTGCCGAGCCCTGTCTGTAAACCTAAAATGTGAGCGTAATGTTCGAAGCGCATTTCCAGACATTCGAGGAGACCGAGGGCGGCGTGGCGCTGACCGCGCGGCTCGGGGCGTTCCGCGAGGAGCTGGCGCGGCGGAAACTGACGGGATTCGTCGTTCCCCGCGCCGATCAGCAGCAAAACGAGTATGTCGCGCCCTCCGAGGAGCGGCTGGCCTGGCTGACCGGCTTTACCGGGTCGGCCGGCATGGCCATTGTTCTGACCAGGGAGGCCGCCGTTTTCGTCGACGGCCGCTACACCCTGCAGGCGGGAAAACAGGTCGACCGCAAGGCCTGGCATGTCGAGCCGCTGGTCGATCCGCCGCCGGAACAGTGGCTGACCCGCCACCTCGCCAAGGGTGACCGCCTCGGATTTGACCCCTGGCTGCACACTTCTGCGGCAGCCGAACGGCTGGCTGCCGCCTGCGCCAAGGCCGGCGCGGAGCTGGTGGCGGTCGACAGCAACCCGGTCGATACGATCTGGCACGAGCGCCCGGCGCCGCCGCTTGGGCCGGTGGCGATCCAGGGCCTGCAATTTTCCGGCGAGGCCGAGGCCGAGAAGCTCAAGCGCATTCGCCTGGAGATCGCAAAGCTCGGCGTCGATGCGCTGGTGCTGTCGGATTCCCATGGCGTGGCCTGGACCTTCAACGTCCGCGGCGCCGACGTCTCGCATACGCCGCTGCCGCTGTCCTATGCGCTGGTGCCCAAGGAAGGCCGGCCGACGGTGTTCATCGATCACCGCAAACTCTCCAACTCCGCGCGCGACCATCTCGAGCGCTCCGCCGATGTCGAGGAGCCCGACAAGCTCGCGCCAAAGCTCAGCGAGCTCGCCAGGCGCGGCGCCTCGATCGCGCTCGACAGCGCGACCGCGGCCGATGCGCTGAGCCGGCTGATCAAGGGCGCCGGCGGCAAGGCCGTCGCCGGCAGCGATCCCGTGACCCTGCTGAAGGCCGTGAAAAACATCACGGAGATCGAGGGCACGCGCACCGCGCATCATCGCGACGCGGTGGCGCTGACGCGCTTCCTTGCCTGGGTCGACCGCGAGGCGCCCTCGGGCGCGCTGACCGAGATCGATGCGGTGGAGGCGCTGGAGACATTTCGCCGCCGGACCGGCGCGCTGAAGGACGTCTCCTTCCCCACGATTTCCGGCACCGGCCCCAACGGCGCCATCGTGCATTATCGCGTCACCCGCAAGAGCAACCGGCGCATCGCGTCCGGCGATTTGTTGCTGATCGATTCCGGCGCGCAGTATCAGGACGGCACCACCGATGTCACCCGCACCATTGCGATTGGCGAACCAACCGCGGAAATGCGCGACCGCTTCACCCGCGTGCTGCGCGGACACATCGCGATCGCGCGCGCGATCTTCCCCGACGGCACCACCGGCGCGCAGCTCGATTCCTTTGCCCGGCAATTCCTGTGGCAGGCCGGACTCGATTTCGAGCACGGCACCGGCCACGGCGTCGGCAGCTATCTGTCGGTGCATGAAGGTCCGGCGCGGATCTCCAAGCTCGGCACCACGCCGCTGAAGCGCGGCATGATCCTTTCCAACGAGCCGGGCTACTACAAGACCGACGCCTATGGCATCCGTATCGAGAATCTCGAGCTCGTCGTCGGCGCCGACATCAAGGGTTCGGAGAAGCCGGTGAACGCTTTCGAGACGCTGACCTTCGCGCCGATCGACCGCCGGCTGATCGACGTCAAGATGCTTGATGCGGCCGAGCTGAAATGGCTGAACGATTATCATGCTGATGTCGCGAAGATCGTGCGGCCGCAGCTCGATGATAACGCGACAAAGCTGTGGCTGGATGAGGCGACGGCGGAGTTGAAGTAAGCGCTCGCAAATTCGCGAAAACGGAATTATCGTTTCCACTCGTCGCGCTGAATGCGTCGCACGACGTGCCGCGTTTTGAGCCGAAGGAAGGTTGGCTAGTGCGTCCGAGTCCATTACCCTGGGCTGCGGGTGCAGTATCTCGCCCCTGACCATATTGAGAAGGTGATTTCATGAGGCCACTTGGCGGGGCGTGCGTCGCAATATTTGTCTTCATGCTGGTTGCACCCGTCCTGGATTCGCATCAGGCCTTCGCGCAAGCCGCACCGGCGTCACAAGGCGCCGGCCCCCACTTTCGTGCAGACGGCCCGAATGCGGACGAGTTCGGCCAGAAGGAGGGATATCCGAGCTGCAAGGGACTTGACTATGTAGACCAAACGCGTTGCCGCGTAGGTGCCCTTAGCCGCTACGATACGCTGTTTCCTGCGCGCACCATCACTGCCCCGAAACAATCAGTCCCACTGGCTCGCGCAGCGAGCGAACCCGTCATTCGCTATGGCTTCGCCGGGCTCGAGTTGATGCTCGACGACTACCTCAATCGTCAACCGGTTACGGGTCTCCTGATCGCGAAAGACAACACGATCCTGGTCGAGCGTTACCAGTACGGCCGCACCGATACGGATCGCCTGACATCCTTCTCCATGGCGAAGTCCGTGGTTGGGCTGCTGATCGGTATCGCCGTGAAGGAAGGAGCCATCCGGTCCATCGACGACCTGGCGGAAACCTATGTCCCCGGTCTCAAGGACACCGAATACGGCCGCACGCCGATCAAGGCGTTGCTGCTGATGGCCTCAGGCGTCGCCTTCTCGGAAGACTACGCCAGCAGATCCAGCGATATCTACAAGCTGGCCCGCATGACGCTTGAGCAAGACCCTGCCGGCAGCCTCACCGCGGTGAAGCAGTTCAACACCCGTCGTTCCGCGCCTGGTGCGCGTTTCTCCTACTCGTCGGCTGAATCGCTGGTCCTCGGTCTCGTGCTCGCGGCGGCCACCAAGCGAACAGTATCCGACTATGCCGCCGAAAAGCTCTGGCAGCCGCTGGGCGCGGAGGCCGATGCGACGTGGATCA
>Ga0081540_1002926_pt1 | contig 13747 bp, 3 predicted proteins | sample TabmetS2T1R1_FD_71024 | JGI IMG/M metagenome (GOLD analysis project Ga0081540, IMG submission 71024) | Tabebuia heterophylla rhizosphere microbial communities from the University of Puerto Rico - S2T1R1 | ecosystem: Host-associated > Plants > Roots > Rhizosphere ... | reverse complement strand
CGTGTCGATGTCTGTCGTGGAGCTTGACTGATCGTCGATCTCGTCATTGCCGTCGCCGGACGCGAAAACATAGCTATCCGAGCCGCCGTTTCCGCGGATGTAATCGTTGCCCAGGCCGCCGAGGAGCACATCGGCGGACGACGATCCGGTGATCGAGTCGTTTCCGCTGGTGCCGCGGAACCAGGCCGCGTTGGCAATCTGGGTGCGGTCCCACGTCGATCCATCCGCGAAGGCGACCTGTTCGATGCCGTTAGTGCCGTTGAACTGGTTGCTGACCTTGAGCGTCTCGCCGCCTGAATTGATCTGGATGAACAGGTCGTTGCCAGTGCGGCTGAACGTGACGTCCGAGCTGTTGAGACCCACCAGCTTGACGACATCCGTGCCGGAGTCGCCGCTGTTTTCGTCGACATTGTCGTTGCCGGAACCGACGCCATACAGATAAGTGTCGCCACCGCCTCCGCCGTGCAGATAGTCGTTGCCGCCCTTGCCGTCGAACACTTCGGCATCGGCGCTGCCGTTGAAGCTCTCATTGGCCGAGGTACCGCGCACCCAGGCCGCGCTGAAGATCTGGCTGCGATCCCAGGTCGTCCCGTCCGCAAACGCCACCTGCTCGATGCCGTTGGTGCCGTTGAACTGGTTGCTGACCTTGAGCGTCTCGCCGCTCGAATTGATCTGGATCAACAGATCGTTGCCGCTGCGGCTGAACAGCACATCGGAGCTGTTCAGGCCCACCAGCTTGACGATGTCGGTTCCGGAGTCTCCGCTGTTCTCGTCGACATTGTCGTTGCCCGAGCCGATGCCATAGATATAGGTGTCGCCGCTGCCGGCGCCGTGCAGATAGTCATTGCCGCCCTTGCCGTCGAACACCTCAGCATCTGCGCTGCCGTAGAAGCTGTCATTGCCGGAGGTGCCGCGCACCCAGGAGGCATTGAAGATCTGGGTGCGGTCCCAAGTCGAGCCGTCGGCAAAGGCGACCTGCTCGATGCCGTTGGTGCCGTTGAACTGATTGCTGACCTTCAGGATTTCTCCGGTCGAATTGATCTGGATCAGCAGATCGTTGCTGCTGCGGCTGAAGAGAACGTCGGAGCTGTTGAGGCCCGCCAGCCTGATGATGTCGGTACCGGAATCACCGCTATTCTCATCAACTGTGTCGTTTCCTGACCCGACTGCGTAGATGTAAGTATCGCCACCGCCTCTGCCGTGCAGGGTGTCATTGCCGCCCTTGCCGTCGAACACCTCGGCATCCGCGCTGCCATAAATGTCATCGGCGCCGGACGAACCCAGAATTGGGGACGCATTGAAAATCTGGGTGCGGTCCCACGTCGTACCATTGGCGAAGACGACTTGCTCGATACCATTGGCGCCGTTGAACTGATTGAGGACCTTCAGCGTCTCGCCGCTTGCATTGATCCGGATCAGCAGATCGTTGCCGCTGCGGCTGAACAACACATCAGAGCTGTTGAGGCCCACCAGCTTGATCGTGTCGGTTCCAGTGTCACCGCTGTTCTCGTCTACGACGTCATTGCCGGATCCAGCACCATAGACGTAGGTGTCACCTCCATTGACGCCGCGCAGCGTGTCGTCTCCGGCCTGCCCATCGATCGTGTCCGCATCGGCAGTGCCGACCAAGGTTTCCGCACTGTTCGTGCCGCGTATCCAGGCCGCGGCCGCGATGGCCGCCTTGTCCCAGACCGTCCCGTCGGCGAATTGAACCCGCTCGAGGCCCCAGAAATCGGTTGGCGATGTGAATTGCTGCTGGACGGTGATGACGTCGCCAGAGCCGAGCACTGCGATCAGCAGATTGCTGCCATTGCGGGAGAACAAGACGTCGCCCGCATTGAGATTCAGAAACCGCAGCGTGTCCATCTGCGCGGACGAATTGGCTCCGTCATTGATGGTGTCGCTGCCGTCCCCCAGCGCGTAGATAATGGTGTCGCTGCCTGCGCCGCCCTGGATGACGTCGTTGCCGGCGCCCGGCTGCAGGACATCATCGCCCGGCGTGCCCGTGACCGTTTCGCCGCCGGCCGTTCCTGTCGTAGCGGAGTTGTCCGCGATCTCTGTGCGACCCCACACCGTCCCGTCGGCGAACGCGATCTGTTCGACACCGGCGGAAGTCAGGCCGAACTGACCGGTCACCGTGATGGTGTGTCCGGTCGAGACGATCTTGATGACCAGGTCGGTGTTGCTGCGGGTGAACTTGACGTCGGCCCGGTTGAGGCCGACCAGTTCAATCCGATCCGTGCCGGCTTCGCTGCCTTCGACAATGACGTCGTTGGCGGCACCCGCCCCAATGCGGTAGGTATCACCGCCGCCATAGCCGCTCAGCGTTTCGTTGCCGGTTCCCGCGATGAAGGTGTCGGCAGCTGCGCTTCCTGCGAGTGTCTCTGTGCCGGTGCTTCCCGCGATCAGATGGGAGTCGAGACGGCTCAGGATGTCCGCCCGGCTCCAGACTGTATTGTCGGCAAACCTGATTTCCTCAAGGCCGGCGCCCGGCGTAGCGGAGAGCTGATCCTGCAGGACGATGGTTTCGCCCGTTGCGAGCAGCAAGACCACATCCGAATTGGCCAGCGACGACCGCGCAACGACGATGCTCGACGGATTGATGCCGCTTCCCAGAACGAGCCGGTCGGTATCCGAAGAACCGCCGGCGTCGACGATGCGGTCGCGGCCGTCTCCGGGATTGTAGCGGTACTCATCCGGGCCCGCCGCTCCCACCAGGCGATCGTCGCCCGCACCGCCGATGAAGATATCGGAACCCGCACCGCCGGTGAGCACATCGTTGGCCGCCGTGCCGGTCAGCGTCTCGACTTGATCGATGACGGCGATCGTGACCAGCTGCGTCACAGACAGGCCATCGTCGTCGGTCACCTTCACGTTCAGCTGGCGCTGGGCGGCCGCCTCGAAGTCGACGACGGCGCCGGCCTTGACCCGGATCTCGTTGCCGACGATTTCGAAGACGGAGTCGCCGCCGACGATGGCGAACGTGTGAGTACCCGCGTCTCCTGCATCCATTGCGTTTAATGTTGCAACGACTGTACCTGCCGTTGCATTTTCGGACACAGCTCCGCCGTTCACGGCAATTGCAGATGGCGCCTGGTTGTCCAGCCGGCGGAATTCAAAATTGTCCGCCGTCAGGGCGGCCAGATCGACATTCTGAAGGGTCAGGCTGTCGCCACCGCCAAGAGTAATAACGACATCCGCCCCGGATTGGCTGGCCGCGGCAAGAACCGACGCAAAATCGCTGAAGACAGTGCGATCAAACCGGATAACATCGTGCCCCGAGCCGCTGCCGGCGACGAAGTCGGTAATGGTGTCTGAGCCCGCGCCGGGCCCGAACACGAACACATCGGCTTCGGTCCCGCCGGTCAGCGTATCGTTGCCTGCCCCGCCGATCAGCGTGTCGGTGCCGAGCCCTCCATTGATGATGTCGGCGCCGGCGCCGCCATCGAGCCGGTCAGCGCCCATGCCGCCGGTCAGCGTATCGTTGCCTGCCTCGCCGAGAATGATGTCGTCACCGGAGCGCCCATCCAGGACGTCGTCGCCGCCGCCACCCGTCAGGATGTTGTTGCCGGCATCGCCAAAAATCTGGTCGGAGAATGCGGTGCCCGTGACGTTCTCGACGCGCGCGACATCGGCGACGTCGCGCCAGGTACCGCTGTTCAGATCCGCCTGGTCCTTTGTGCGCACCTCGGCGCCGTTGGTGACGAGATCGACCCAGGCCGCGGCGCCAAGGCCCGACAGGTCGAGCGTGTCGGTTCCGACACCGCCATCCACGGTGACGAGATCGCCGCTATTGCTGACACTGACGACAAGTCGGTCATCGCCGAGACCGCCATAGAGCAGATCGCTGCCGCCCTGCCCGTCGAGCGTGTCGTTGCCGGCCTCGCCGTAAATGTTTTGCGAGAACGACGAGCCGACAAGGGTATCATTGCCGTTGGTGCCGGCAATGAAGGGCGACGAACTCGCGGCAATGCTGGCGATCGTTTCACGGGCCCAGCGGTCGCCATTGGCGAACTCGATATATTCCAGACCCATGCCGGGCGCGTTGGCGCCATCGCCGAACTGGCCGAGAATCGTGATCGTCTCGTTGGTCGAGAGAATCTTCACCAGAAGATCGCTGCCGGACTTCGTGAGCTGGATGTCGGCGGCGTCGATATCGGTCAGCTTGAGCGTATCAGTCTCGGTCGAACTGAACGAATACCAGGTCTGCTCGCGGATGACGTCGTTGCCGTCGCCGCGCGAATAGACGAATGTGTCGTTGCCGCTGGCGCTCTGATAGCCGGAATAAATGACGTCATCGCCCTTGCCGCCCACGAACGTGTCGTTCAGGTTGCTGAAGGGCTCGATGAAGTCGCGGCCGTCGGTGCCGCGGAACCAGGCGTTCTGCTGAATCTGCGGACGAGCGAGGATCTGGCCGTCGGCGAACTGGATCTGTTCGAGGCCCGAGCCGGGGGCATTCGCGCTTTCCGAAAATTGCGAAGTCACGGTGATGATGGCGCCTGTCGCCAGCACCCTGATCAGCAGGTCATTGCCGGATCGCGACAGCTCGACATCCGATGAATTGAGATCGGTGAACTTCAGCTTGTCGATCGTGGTGAAGCTGTGGCCGGACATATCATTGATGACGTCGCTACCGTCGCCGCTGGCATAGAGGAACGTGTCGCCGCCCCTGCCGGCGAAGATGACGTCATTGCCCTTGCCGCCGACAAAGGTGTCGTCGAGTTGCGCATTGGTCGACGTGTTGTCCAGGACGTCGCGGCCGTCAGTGCCGCGAATCCAGGCGGCGTTGTGGATTTGCGCGCGGTCCCAGACGCCGTCGGCGAAGCGGATGGCTTCCAGGCCATAGCCTGCGACATTGTTGTCGGCGCCGCGGTCATAGAAATGCGAGACCACCGTGATGGTCTCCTGCGTCGACTTCACCGTGATGAGCAGGTCGTCGCCCGAGCGCGTCAGCACCACGTCGCCGGAATCGATGTCGGTCAAGACCAGAATATCGGTTTCCGTGCTGCCGGATTCGTAAATGAGATCGTTGCCGTCGCCGCGCGAATAGATGAAGGTATCGTTTCCGGTCAGGCTGGCATCATTGCTGATGATGACGTCGTCGCCGGTGCCGCCGACGAAGACGTCGTTACCTTCGGAGGCAGACATATAGTCCTTGCCCGCGCCGCCGTCGAGATAGTCGTCGCCAGCGCCGATGCCGCCGGACATCAGGTCCATGCCGTCGCCGCCGTACAGCGCGTCATTGCCGCCACCGCCATCGATGATGTCGTTGCCGTCCTCCCCGTACAGGATGTCGTTTCCGGCGCGGCCATTCAGCACGTCCTGCCCTGGACCCGCATAAAGGAAGTCATTGCCGGCCTCGCCGTTGAGGATGTTGTTGCCGTCGCTATGGAAGGGGTGGGGCTGCAGATCGAGAGGTAATCCGAGCCTGCCGCCAAGGCCGCCATAGATCGAGGCGTTCCAGATGTCGTCGTGGCCGTCGGCATGATTGGCGACGATGTTGCCGCTATGTCCAAACTCGTCCACATAGTATTGCCAGATGACGGCGCCCTGGATGATCCAGGTGAAGGTGACCGGCTTCCACCCGAGATATTCCGCACCGGCGTTGTAAGTGATGTGCTGGCGGTCGATCGTGCTGCCGTCGGCGAACTTGATGACATCGATGCCGAACCCGTTTGCCCCAGCCCCCGTGGTAAGGTCGGTGACGCCGGACAGGAACTCCGGGATCGTGAGGATCTCACCGGTAGAATTTATCGTCAGCAGCAGCGTCTTGCCCTGATAGGAATAGGAGACGTCGCCGGCCGACACGTCCTGCAGCCAGAGCGTATCGATGTCGGAGTTGCCGTTGTTGAACACCGACGAGAAATCGGAAATCTGGTCGTTGCCGTCGCCCTTGTGCCAGATGAAGGTGTCGCTTCCGGTCCACCCTTCGAGGATGTCGTCGCCCTTGCCGCCCGAGATGATGTCATTGAGCTCGGAGCCACGGATGTTGTCGGTATGGTCCGTGCCGCGGTACCACGCCTGCTGCTGGATCTCGGCGCGATTCCACGACACGCCGTCGGCGAACCGGATCTCGTCGACGCTGCGCCCGCTGGTGGCCCAGTCGCCGGTGCCGGACGGGAAGAAATTCTTGAAGTCGACATATTCCCCGGTCGATTTCACCGTCAGGATCAGATGCCCGCCGACCCGCGACAGCTCGACGTCGTTGGAATTGAGATCAGTGAGGACGAACTTGTCGTGCTCGGCCAGCAAGGTCGATGAATCGTCGATGATGTCGTAACCGTCGCCCTTGCCGTACAGGATGGTGTCGTTGCCGCCGCCGATGCGGATATAGTCGTCGCCCTGTCCGCCATGGATGACGTCGTTCCCCGCCGAATCGAGGATGGAATTGGCGTGCCCGTCGCCCTGGTAGATGCTGGCGTTCTTGATCTGGGTGCGATTCCACTCGGTGCCGTCGGCAAAGCGCAGCACGTCGATGCCGTTGTTGGTGAAGAAGCTTTCCACCGTCACGGTCTTGCCGGTCGCGGTGACCTTGATCAGCAGGCTGTCGGCGATGCGCACGAAGCTGACATCGGCCGCATTGAGATCGGTGAGCACGAGCCTGTCGGTATCGGCGGTGGACCCATAGTCCTTGATCCAGAGATCGCCGTCGTGCTTCTCATAGACATAAATATCGCTGCCGGCCCCGCCGAGCTCGACATCCCCGCCGCCCCCGCCGATGAAGACGTCCTGGCCGTTAGTGCCGTTGAGCCCTTCGGCGCCGGTGGTGCCGAAATGAGCGGTGCCGTCGACGATGTGGGTTGCGATGTCGTGGATCGTGTTGTCAGCGATCGTCGAAAGGTACCGTGCTAACAGGTCCACATAAGCCGGTCGATCGCCTGCAAAAGCGATGGCAATCGTTCCTTCCAAACCACTGAGCGCCTTCACAAGATAGTCGACCTGGCCTCCGTCCAGAAGAGACAAGCTCTTGACAATCATATCGACGACAGCGCCGACATTTCCGGGCGTCTCCGGAGCCGTTGCTCCCGACGAAAAATCAAGCAGAGCGTAGAAGAAATACGGACTATCTACAGCCGAGGCAATTCCTTCAGTGCCACGTATGAGTCCACTGACGGTGGATTGCGACAAGAACACCGTCTCATAGATCGAGAGTATTTGCTGAAATGATGCTTCAATCGCGCCGCCAAGCCGGGCATTGCTGGGAAATTCTCTCAGTTCCTGGCCAAACTGCAACTCTTGGTAAGTTTGCCCAAAGAATTTTTCGACGAACGCAAGATGTTGCGCATCTACAAACGGACCCCGACTTTGTGGATCAACGTCAGCTACGCCAGCCCATCTAAGCATCATGCTCTCGAAGGCGACGCGAAATTGTGCTGGACTTAGCGAGGACGCCTGATCAGTTAGAGCAGCCCAATCGGCCCTGAAGCTCGCGTCATTTGTCGCGGTGTACGCGATGCTGTTGATGAGTCCCGAGCCCGGCAAGTTCGGTAAAGCGGCAGCTTCTTCGTTCGGTGTAAAGTTCGGCGTATTGTCAACAATGGAGCTTCTATTATCAGTCTGGAAGGAGATGGTTTGCGCTACGCTCGTGCTTCCATCTGCTCGCTCAAAGTTTGCCTGATAACCTAGTCCATGGCCGGCATTTGTTCCCGACAGCTTTTCTCGGGCGAGCGAAATGGAGGTTATTCCCGCGGCGGAAAGCGATTGAAGCTCTCCAGCATCAGAAACACCATTTTGGTTCAAATCCCGCCAAACTCGAAGCTTTCCGAATTCTGCGTCATTGGCGTCAATCTTGCCGTCGCCGTTGCTATCCAGCTTTTCGAGGACCGCAAATCCGTCCTGCGTCGCGGACCCGAACAACTCAATGCCATTGTCGACTACGCCATTATTGTTCTCGTCGATCGCCAAAATGCCGTCGCTGGAAGCGACCCATCCAGTTCGTTCGGCGAACCCGTCTCCGCCAAAATCAAAATGGACGCTGGAGCCGGACAGGCTTGTTAGCTGAATCCCGTTTCCGTCAAGGTCCAGAACTAGCGGGTCCTTGAAGGCATTTATCAAGGGATTATCGATGTGCTCTGCTAGCCACGCATCCAAGCTCGCGTAATACTGATAAAGCTGATAGAGAAAGCTCCAGATAGGGTTACCGTTTAGGTCGACTCCTGACATCGTCTTGGAGCCGTCGTCGCTTGTCGTCTCGATGGCGCGCACCGTTCCATCCGCATCTGTGAATGTTGATTGGCGCGACCAAGGATTTTGATTGCCGACATCGAAGTCAGCCCGCACATTCGAACCATCCAGACTTGTCACAATCACTGTCCCAGGTCCGGGCTCGGAGAATCCGGGCTCGGGCAAAGAGATCGTCACACGAAAGGGTTCAATTCCGCTGGTTCCGCAGAGGTCGAACGCCCGTCCGACCCCGTTGGCGGCGACGAGCGCGATCCCAGAGGCATTATCGTTGATCCAAGTCTCGCTTATTCCGGCCTTCTCCATCAAGATCTTAACTTCCGCCCTGGCCCAATCATTCATCGGGACCTTCAACTGTTCTGCAATTGAGCTGTCTTTGATCGGTCCGCACTCTTGAATTACGATTTGTGGAATTGAGATGCTTCCCCCACCCGCTCCAGGCACGCTGTTCGGGACGTCGGGGTCATAGTCTGCCGAAAAGGTGGCGGTGATCGTCCCCGTTCTTGGGATACCATTGCTGTCCGTGTACGTGTAAGTGAACGATTTTGGATTAGCCGGTGAATAGGTTTGCAGAGTCACGTTTCTCTCCTCTTTAAGCAGAGCCGCTCGCCGTCGTGAATGGACAGCTTGTCCTTTCGGCGGAAACCGCGCTTCAACCGGGCCAGGCTTGCAGCGTGGTCGCGCGACGTGGTTGCATCTCGCGGCATTGAAGGTTGCGGACTCGATCGCCGCGTTTGTCAACCGGACACCAACCGTCTGACTCTCTTACCCACGCTATTCCGCGTGCGAAGGGAAGGACGGCGTCGTATTTCATCTCGATTGTGACCGTTCCACCCGGATCGACGAATCCCCATTTTCCTTGATTGGACTTTATCGGCGACAAGCCTCGCTCTCGCGAGAGGTCCGTTCTTTCCAAAACTGTGTCTGTCAGCCACGTTCCCGTTGAGTTGATAATCCCATGCTTTCCTTCAAGTTTGACAAGTGCCACGCCGTTCAGGAACGGCTCCGCCTCGTCAAAACTTGGCGCGACCAGCCATGTTCCGTCGGATTTGATATAGCCGAGTTTACCATTCAACCCGACGATTGCCGAACCTTCGGCGAAAGGCCGTGCGCGCTCAAAGCGCGGCTCAATCAACCACGTTCCGTCGTCCTTTATGTATCCAAACTTTCCGTTTAGCTTCACCGCGGCGGCTCCTTCCGAGAAACTAAGAGCGACTTCGAAAATCGCCTTCGTGATCGGCCTCATCATCCTATCAACGTAGCCAAACTTTCCGTCTTCTTCTTTCCGAAGGGGGCCTTCGCAATTCAATCCCGAGAGCGCAACTGTTGGCGGTAAGACTTGTTCATTTACTGCGCGCTGCTCCAGGTGCGCGTATCCAACGACCCAACCGTCCCCGCACACTTTTCCCGTTTGGGTGAATTGCGGACTCGCGAGACGCTTACCTTCGGAGTCGAGGACACCGAATTTCCCGTCAGTCTCGACCCAGAAGTGCGAACGAATTCGCGATATTCTTTGATAACGCGGCTCAACGACCCAGGAACCTGATCGATCAATCAATCCGGAAAGACCACCTAGCTTTGCGATTGCAAGCCCGTCGCTAGCGAAGCTTTCGGCCGAGTCAAACTGCGGCTGTATCACAAAGGTCCCAGCCAGATCGATGTAACCCCATCGCCCTGCCAGCTGAACAGGGGCAAGGCTACTGGAAGAAAACGATCCCGCTTGCTCAAAGGTTGGCTTGATCACTATCCGTCCATCGTTGTCAACATAGCCCCATTTTCCTGCCAGGCGCACAGAGGCTCGATTGAAATGAAGGCTACCCACTTGCTCGTACATTGGCGTCTGCGCCCACGAACCGTCAGGCGCAATTAGACCCCATCCAACTTCCGTGCGCGCCCACATTTGGTCTCCGCGATTTTGGCCGAAGTACTGGATCGTGGAGATTTTGGGAGCGGAGATGACATCGCCACGGCGATCGACCAATTTCCAGGTTCCATCTGTCTCTATCTGAGTGATCAGAACTGCCCCGTAGCTAGCTGTGAATTCCTCGGCACCGTCTCGATCCAACGATCGACGCTCGCCGTCCTTCACCCAAAACGCATTCGAATTAAAGGGAAGCGCACGCGCAAACGTCGGCACGAGGATCTGCCGGCCATCTTCGTCTATCAATGCAGATTTGCCGTCGACGCTGACCTCTGCGAACCCGCGCCAAAACTCTCCAGCTAGAACATATTGCGGCTCAACTACGTGTCGCCCGGCAGTATCGACGTAGCCATACAGGCCGGCCTTGCGGACAAGCGCGCGTCCTTCTCGGAAGTCGCCGACCCAGTCGAATTCTGGAGCAACCGCGATGGTACCGTCGCGATTAACCGCTCCACAGAACCCACCTTCAAAAAGGCACATGGACACGGGAAACGACAGAGCCGGTGGCGTCCCACGCTTCCGTGCAATGTCGTCTTCGTCTAATGCTTGCTTGAGCGCTTCTGTCCGGCTCGCTTGCAAAAGAAGGGCCGCAACCTCATCAGGTCTGACCGCGGCAGCATGCGCAGTACTAAGAGCTCCACACAGCGCAACGAAAGCCAACTTAAGAAGACTCTCCATGCGAGTCATGCCTCCCAGACCTTCATGAGACCGACGCTTGACCGTTGACGTATGGGCCTCGACTCTCAGAATCGACCCCTTCAACTCCTGCCCACCGAAGAAGCAATTCTTCAAATCGGCTCCTGAGCTCTGCCGGACTCAGCTCTGCAGCATCATCTGTAAGCGCCGTCCAATCCGTCAAAAAATTCGCGTCGTTCGTCGCTTTGTAAGCAATGCTGTTGATCAGACCCGAACCGGAGAGCTGAGGAATTTTCGTAGCCGCATCGGACGGAGTGAAACTGGGAGTGTTATCGACGGCGTCTCGGCCGTCAGTTTGAAAGTAGACTGTTTGTGAAGTACCGGTCGTTCCATCCAACCGGGTAAAGGCCGCCGAGTAGCCGAGACCATGGCCAGCATTGGTCCCACTGAGTTTTTGTGTGGCCAAAGAAATCGATTCAATGCCCGCCTCAGGAAGGGATATGAGTTCTCCTTCATCCGTGACCCCGTTTTGATTGAGATCGCGCCAGACCCTTAGCTTTGCAAACTCGGCATCTTGCGCGTCAATCTTCCCGTCAGAATTGGTGTCGTACTTCTCAAGGATGGAAAACCCATCTTCGGTCGGCGAGCCAAACAGTTCGAGCCCAGTATCGATCGATCCGTTGTTATTCGAATCGATAGCCAGAATCCCGTCGGTGGGCGCAACCCATCCCGTACGCTCTGCAAACCCGTCACCAGCAAAATCAAAATGCACATTCGAATTGCTAAGCGAAGTCAGCTGAACGCCATTTCCGTCAAGGTCAAGAACTATCGGATCGCGCGCAGCTAGATGCAGATAGTTGGGAATTTTATCGAAGAAACTAAGGAGGTTTTCTAAGTTTTTTGCGTCCAATAGATCAATCGCCAGTCCCACAAGCCCAAAGGTCACTGCGGCGGGAACAAATCCAGCCCCCAAGGCGAGCACTCCGCCGGCGAGCAGCGATTGTATCAAGAACTTGCCAACGGCGTCCGTAAACGCCTGCTGGTTTGCGGCCGTTGGATCTGCGTTATATTTATTATAGGCAATGCCTATCCCAATCATACCGGAGGCAACGTCTGCCGCCAGCCCGAACTTACCAAAGACTTCCAAGGACGGAGCGATCCGTGCCGCCAACTCACCTACAGTTCCTCCCTCCAAAACATAGGCGCCGAATTTCGCGAAAATTGTTCCTGCGGCCATACCAACGCTGAAGAGATGTAGGTCTCCCTTTATTTGACTGATAAATGTTGGATCGTCATTCTTAATGCCGTCCACCCAGTTGTTATAAGCGCCTGTAACTGTGTCCAGAAGCTCAAGCACCGACATGACAGCCTTCCTCTTCTTATCTCAGTAACTTACGCAAAATCGAAGCGATTGCGATATCGACAAACACCAAGAAAAAGGGAAGCAGCGCAAATGCGAGGCTGACGTTGCGATACACTGGCCACGATACTATGAGGTCCAGTGCACTGGTCACATAGGCGAGAACTAAAATTATTGCCCCCGCTGCTCCTCCAACTACAATTGTCACTGTGGATTGGTAGAGTGTCAGCATCAAATTATGTTGGCGCATGAGCCAAGCTATCCGAGCGACATGCACTGCCAGTAAGACGGCTAATGTCACAGTCAGCGCAAATTTTGGCTCACTGAAAACAAGAAGCGCCGCGCTCCAACCTAAAATCCCGATGAGGCAATCGATTATCCCCATTCGAACGATTTGCGGTCGGTTTAAAAAAAAGAAATCACTGAAGCTAACTGCGCGCGTCCAATAACTTCCATTCTCGACTTCATGGTTCTCTCGTAACGACAGCGAGATCGCTCCGCTGTCGGCTCCACCTTCCGCGCGTATCGCTGACATCATTTCGCCCGTGGTCGCCGACCAGCGGAGATTCTTGCTCCACAGGATGATGATCGCTGCGAAAAATCCAAGGACCAGCCCCATGCCGGGCACAACGACCAACGGCCGGACTTCCGTGGTGGCAAAGGATAGCATAACCAACAGAGGTGCGACCGCTGCACAAATCGCTACAACAAGAGCATAGGGCAAGCGGTCGACAAATCTTATCATGCTCGTACCCCTCCCAATTCCGTTGGCTGCTCTCGTCCTGGAGCTGTCCTGCAGTCCATCCTGGTAGCGTAGTTCGACTTATCAACGTTGACCCCGTGACGCGCGCTTCCGATTTCGGCCTGCCAAGTCATTAGCGTTCTCTCAAGCTGGGGCAGCTTCTCGACGCCGTCGGCGGGAGTGAAGGAAGGTGGATCGAGAAAATAGGACTTGTACTCTCGTGCCAAGCCCAAGGTCGCCGACACCTAGAGACGGAGGAAGGCGCAGGATCACTCAAGTGAGTTCCTCAATGCTGTACATTTGCGGCGCCAGCTAAGCTGGTTGAGCACCACGTTGTACACTTTCTCTGGCGGTAGAGTTAGGACTCCCGGGTCCGGGTCAGCACATTGCAAGATCGCCTTTACCGCTCCTCCATCAGGCTCGCTTCAGTTCAGGGACGGCGCAAAATCTACACGACAGTTGCGAACGATACGTGATACTTTCTGTAGTTGCAAACAAAAATCTTCACGCGAAAACTTTGTTCAAGTTTGCCTCGAATCGAACACACGATGGGACCCAATCGTAATAGTTGCAATCGAGAGATTAGGCAATCCGGCGTATCGCAGCCTCGCGACCGTGGCCGCCGTCGCCCTTGTGCCAAATGAAGGTGTCGCTGCCGGTCCACCCGTCCAGGATGTCGTCGCCCTTGCCGCCCGAGATGATGTCATTGAGCTCGGAGCCACGGATGTTGTCGGTATGGTCCGTGCCGCGGTACCACGCCTGCTGCTGGATCTCGGCCCGATTCCACGACACGCCGTCGGCAAACCTGATCTCGTCGATACTGCGCCCGCTGGTAGCCCAGTCGCCGGTGCCGGACGGGAAGAAGTTCTTGAAGTCGACATATTCCCCGGTCGATTTCACCGTCAGG
>Ga0081540_1002925_pt1 | contig 13749 bp, 13 predicted proteins | sample TabmetS2T1R1_FD_71024 | JGI IMG/M metagenome (GOLD analysis project Ga0081540, IMG submission 71024) | Tabebuia heterophylla rhizosphere microbial communities from the University of Puerto Rico - S2T1R1 | ecosystem: Host-associated > Plants > Roots > Rhizosphere ... | reverse complement strand
AACATCCGCGCGATCGCCGACGCGTTCGGCCGCATGGTCAACGACGTCACCACGATCGTGCTCGACCGGCCGCGCCACCACGACCTGATCGAGGAGATCCGGGCCGCGGGCGCGCGCATCAAGCTGATCCAGGACGGCGACGTGACCGCGTCGATCTCGGCGGCGATCCGCGGCACCAACGACCACCTGGCGGTCGGGATCGGCGGCACGCGGCAGGCCGTGCTCACCGCGGCGGCGCTGCGCTGCCTCGGCGGCGAGCTGCAGGCGCAGCTCTGGCCGACCTCCCGCGGCGAGGTCGAGGCGGCGACCGCCGCCGGCGTGGGCGACCTTGAGCGGCTGTTCACGATCGACGACCTGGCGCCCGGCGAGGTGATCGTCGTCGCGACGGGCGTCTCGAACGGCGACCTGCTGCGCGGCGTCCGCTTCCTGGCCGACAGCGCGCGGACGCACTCGCTCGTGATGTGCACCCGCTGCAACTGGGTGCGCTTCGTCGACGGCATCCACTTCTTCGCCCGGGAGCGGCGCGAGGAAGTCCGCCTGCTCGGCTACTGATCGCTAGGCTGGCCGCATGACTCGCGACGACGTGATCGAGGCACTCCGCTCCGTCGAGGATCCCGAGCTCGGGATGGACATCGTTGAGCTCGGCCTGCTCTACGACGCCGAGGTGCGCGGCCCGAGGGTGAAGGTGCTCTACAGCCTGACCTCGATGGGCTGCCCCGCCGGCCCGCTGATCCAGCAGAACATCGAGGAGGTCGTGCGCTCGCTGCCCGAGGTGGAGGAGGTCGAGACCGAGCTCACCTGGGACCCGCCGTGGACGCCGGACAAGATGTCCGACGACGCGAAGTTCATCCTCGGCTTCGGCTAGAGCCGCAGGTTCTACGCCTGGTGGCAACCGATCCCCCGGAAAGGGGACAACAACGGCGGATCGCAGGCCGATGATTCGCAGCACCAGGGGACAGACCGGAACTTGCTGAGCGCAGGCAGCCGGGACAGCTTGCTCGCCGCAGAGGCCTCTGGTTTCCGTAGGGGCGGCCCCCCAACTCGTGGGGCCGCTCCATCCTTTCTCCTCGCAATGCACCCCTGAGAGCGCCCGGCCTGCTTGACAGCGGTCGCCGCGGCGGTCTTAGATCGCTCGCCCCCGAGCGTTCCACCAGGAGGAACCATGTCCGAGACTGCGGCCGCCCCGACCGTCCCCGGCACCACCACGGCGATCGACGAGGACGCGAGGCTCGAGAACCTCGGCTACCGCCCGCAGCTCAACCGCGTGCTGGGGTTCTTCGAGAACTTCGCCGTCGGGTTCACGTACCTGTCGCCGATGGTCGGGATCTACTCGCTCTTCATCCTCGGCGTCGCGCTCGCAGGCCCCGCGTACATCTGGCTGACCTTCATCCCGCTGATCGGGATGTTCTTCGTCGCCCTGGTCTTCGGCGAGCTCGCGAGCCACTACCCGGTCGCCGGCGCGCTCTACCAGTACTCGAAGTTCTCGGTCGGGGCATCGTACGGCTGGTTCGTCGGCTGGTTCTACGGGATCGCGCTGCTGGTCACCGTGGCCGCGGTCGACACGGGCTCGGTCGGGTACATCTCGGCGCTCGCGCACAACTGGTTCGGGTGGAACTGGGATCCGACGAACCACACGACCGTCCTGCTGATCACGCTCGTCCTGCTGGCGATCCAGACCACCCTCAACATCACCGGCGCCAAGGTCCTGGGCCGCGTCGCGCAGTTCGGGGTCGGCGTCGAGATCCTCGGGACGCTGGGCATCGCCCTCATCCTCGCGATCCACGGCTTCCACCACGGCCTCGGCTTCCTGTTCTCGTCGGAGGGCGCCACGCACGCCTCGACGAACGCCTACGGGATCGGCTTCGGCGGCAGCTGGCTGTCCGCGGCGCTCGTCGCGGTGCTCGCGCCCGTCTACATCTTCTACGGCTTCGAGTCGTGCGGCGACATCGCCGAGGAGACGAAGGACGCCGGCACGAAGATCCCGAAGGCGATGCGCTGGGCGCTGATCTGGGGCGGCATCGGGTCGTTGATCCTGACCGGCGCGCTCCTGCTGGCGATGCCGGAGCACGACCCGGTGAAGACGGTCGTCGCCGGCGGCGGTGTGCCGGTGATCCTCGCCCAGCTGTCGAGCGGGATGCAGGACTTCCTGCTCGTGCTGATCATCTTCGCGTTCTTCTCCTGCGGCAGCGCCGTCCAGGGCGCCGGCAGCCGGCTCGCGTTCTCGTTCGCACGTGACGGCGCGCTGCCGGGCTCGGGGTGGCTGTCGAAGGTGCACTCGAAGTTCCGGACGCCCGTCAACGCGCTGATCGTCGGCGCGCTCGTCTCGGTGCTGTTCGTGCTGCTCGTCTACTACCAGCCCAAGCACGACGTCGACCTGGGCTTCATCACCTACCCGGCGAACACGACGGCGCTGTACTCGCTGGTCTCGTTCGGCGTCAGCGGGATCTACCTCTCGTTCCTGCTCGCCGTGCTCGCCTCGATCATCGCCCGCACTCGCGGCTGGGTGCCCGAGGGCTCGTTCAGGCTGGGGAAGTGGGGCTGGACGGTGACGATCATCGCGGCCGCCTACCTGGGGCTGATGTTCCTGAACGTCGTCGTGCCGAGCGGGCTCTCGAGCGGGCGTGCGCTCTTCAACCTCGACTGGATCACGCTGCTCGTGATCGTGATCATCGCGGTCGTCGGGGCCGTCTACTTCCTGATCGCACGGCCGGATCGCAACCTTGCCCAGCACGTGCACGACACCCTGGAGCCAACGGGAGCTGAGCGGGTCGGCTGACACCCGGCTGCTGCGCGAGGTTCGCGAGGACGACCTCGACGCGCTCTTCGAGCAGCAGGCCGATCCGGAGTCCTCGGCGATGGCGGGCGTCCCGAGCCGGGACCGCGCGGCCTTCGACGAGCACTGGCGGCGCATCCTGGCGAACGACCAGAACGTCGTCCGGACGATCGACGTCGAAGGGGCGGCCGCCGGCCACGTTTCCAGCTGGCCCGCCGAAGGGCGACGCTACGTCGGTTACTGGCTCGACCGCGGGCTCTGGGGCCGCGGGCTGGCGACGGCAGCGCTCGCCGCGTTCCTCGAGGAGTTCCCGGACCGGCCGCTGCACGCGCTGGTCTCGACCACCAACATCGGCTCGATCCGCGTGCTCGAGAAGTGCGGCTTCGTCGAGGTCGGCCCCGCCGACGACGACCTGGCGCACGAGGGCGTCCCGGGCCTGCTGTTCGAGCTGCGGGACGCCCCCGTTTCGCTGACGCCCTAGCGGACGAGCGGCTCGCCGGTCTCGAGCAGCGTCTTCAGGCCGCTCAGGACCATCATCCAGCCAGGGCCGGAGACGCCCGCGGCGGTCTTCGGGGCGGCCTCGAGTCGGTCGTGCGTGACCGTCAGCAACGCGTATCCGCCGTCCTGCGGCTCGATCTCCCACGAGACGCGGCTCGGCTCCTCGGCCGCCATCTCCGGGTCGTAGAACGAGATCCAGCTGTGGACGAGGCGTCGCGGCGGCTCGTACTCGAGCACCTCGGCGACGTTCTTCAGCTCGCCGTCCAGAAACGAGCGGCGCTCGCCGGACGTGGTCTCGATCGTCACGCCGTGGAAGTACTTCGACGTGAACTCGGGCTTGGTGATCGCCTCCCAGATTTGCTCGGGCGTCGCCTTGACGAACAGCTGGTAGACCTGAACGGCCTGCGCGGTCATGGTGCTCATGCTGACTCCTCCAGTTGCGTCTTCAGCTCCGCGAGGGTCGACACGCGGGGCTCGGTGTACTTGTCGATCCACCGGTCGTGGATCAGGCGGACCGGGACGGAGTTGAGGTAGTGCAGCTTCTCGCGTCCCTGCCGCCGGGTCACGACGAGGCCGGCGTCCTCGAGCACCCGCAGGTGCTTCATCACCCCGAAGCGGGTCATCTCGAGCTCCGACTCGAGCTCGGTGAGCGTTCGGCCGTCACGCTCGAAGAGCCGGTCGAGCAGATACCGCCGCGTCGGGTCGGCGAGCGCCCTGAAGACTCCGTCGTCGTCGTTCACGCTCCTAGGATATGTGACCAAAGAGTCACATGTCAACCGCGTCAGGAACGTGGTAGGACCCGCGGGTGACGCTGTTCGGAAGGCTGCTCGCCTGGCTTCGGCGGAAGCCGCCGCAGCCGGTCTACGACGAGCGGGAGGCGTACGAGCGCTCGTACGGCGCCCGCTTCTCGGAGATCGTCGTCACCCCGAAGCCGCCGCCGAGGCCGCGGGTGCTGCCGAAGCTTCCCGGCGACTACCTCCGACGGTGCTTCGAGGAGCGCCTCGAGGCGCGGCGCCTAGGCAACGGCCTCGAGCGAGCGGGCGAGGCGCACGCCCTCGGCAAGGGTGGGGTCGGGCCGCAGGATGACCGTCTCGGCGGGAGCGTGGACGAGGATCCACTGGAGCTCCTTCGGCGTGAAGCCGTTGCAGCCGCCCGCGGGAGCCGGAGCGACGATGCGGTCGAAGCGCTCGACCTCCCACAGCCGCTGGAGGGCGTGCGTGGGGGTACGGCCGGTCTCGACCCTCGCGTCGACGGCTAGGCCGGCTCGCAGGGCCGCGTGCTCGACGGCCTCGAGCAGCGGCATCGCGACGGCGACCTCGTGCTGCGGCGGGGTCTCGAGCCGGTACTTCAGCGGCGTGACGATCAGGTAGGCGGGCACCAGCGTCGCCTCCTCGAGCTTCGCGATCCGGATCGCGGCGTCCAGCACGACCGGGTCGAGCGCGCCGCCGGTGAAGGGGACGAGGATGCGGCGGCCACCGTCCGGCGCGGTCGGCTTGTGCCGCCAGAAGGTGAGCGCGCTCACCGTGCCTCCGCCTCCCGCCGCGCCCGGTCGGCGACCACGCGGATGTCGAGCCCCGGCAGCTCGCGCACCATCCGCGAGAGCAGTGAGCCGCCGAAGATCTCGCGCCGGCGCGACTCGTCGGGGGTGCCGACGAAGATGTAGGTCGAGCCGCGCTCGGCGGCCACCTGGCGCACGGTCTCGACGAGGTCGTCGCCGTCGGCCTCGAGGAAATGGATTCCGAGCAGGCTCGCCAGCCGGCGCAGGGCCGCCAACTGGGTCGCTTCCTCCTCGCTCGGCTCCCGCCCGTTCGGCCGCATCCAGAGCGCGTCGATCTCGGCCCCGAGCCGTTGCGAGGACCGCCACGCCCGCCGCAGGATCCGCTGCGACTTCGGCTGCGGCTCGATCAGGGCGAGGATCCGCTCGGCGACCGCCTGCCGGCTGAGCGGCTCGAGGGTTCCCGGCTTGCGCCGCGCCTCGACGTCCTCGGCGACCTCTCGCAGCACCAGCTCGCGCAGCGCCGCCAGGTTCTCCTGCCGGAAGAAGTTCTCCAGGGCGACCTCGGCGCGCTCGCGCGGATAGACCTTGCCTGCGCGCAGCCGCTCGCGGAGCTCCTCCGGGGAGAGGTCGACGAGCACCACCTCGTCGGCCTCGTCCAGGAGGCTGTCCGGGAACGTCTCGCGCACGCGGACGCCGGTCAGCTCGAAGATCGTGTCGTTGAGGCTCTCGAGGTGCTGGATGTTGACCGTCGAGATGACGTCGATCCCGGCGTCGAGGATGTCCTCGATGTCCTCGTAGCGCTTCGTGTGGCGCATCGTCGACGAGTTCGTGTGGGCCAGCTCGTCGATCAGGGCAAGCTCCGGCTTGCGCGCGATCACGGCGGCGGGGTCGAGCTCGTCGAGCTCGAGCTGTCCGTGCGCCATGCGCAGGCGCGGGACGACCTCGAGCCCGTCCGCGAGGGCGGCCGTCTCGGGTCGGTCGTGCGGCTCGAGGTAGCCGATCACCACGTCGCGACCCTGCTCGAGGGCCTGGTGCCCTTCCTGCAACATGCGGTAGGTCTTGCCGACCCCGGGGGCCATTCCGACCAGGATCCGGTAATGACCGCGCATCGCATCGACCTTACGCGCCGAAGACGTTGTGGACGATCAGGTCGATCAGCTTGATCCCGATAAAGGGCAGGATCACGCCGCCGAGGCCGTAGATCAGGAGGTTGCGCCGCAGCAACGCGGTGGCGCCGATCGCGCGGTACTTGACCCCGCGCAGCGCCAGCGGCACGAGCGCGGGGATGATCAGCGCGTTGAAGATGATCGCCGAGACGATCGCGCTCTTCGGCGTGCCCAGGTGCATCACGTTGAGCGAGTTCAGCGGCCCGCGCTCGCCCGGCCGGTCGGCGTAGGTGAAGGCGAACATCGCCGGCAGGATCGCGAAGTACTTGGCGACGTCGTTGGCGATCGAGAAGGTCGTCAGGGCGCCGCGGGTGATCAGCTGCTGCTTGGCCACCTCGACGATCTCGATCAGCTTCGTCGGGTTGTTGTCGAGGTCGACCATGTTGCCGGCCTCCTTCGCCGCCGAGGTGCCCGCGTTCATCGCCACGCCGACGTCCGACTGCGCCAGCGCGGGCGCGTCGTTCGTCCCGTCGCCGGTCATCGCGACCATCCGCCCCTGCGCCTGCTCGTCCTTGATCAGCGACATCTTCGCCTCGGGCGTCGCCTCGGCGAGGAAGTCGTCCACGCCCGCCTCGCGCGCGATCACCGCGGCGGTGACGCGGTTGTCGCCGGTGATCATCACCGTGCGGATGCCCATCTTGCGGAGCTCGTCGAAGCGCTCGCCCATGCCGCCCTTGACGATGTCCTTCAGGTGGATCACGCCGAGCACGAAGTTGTCCTGCGCGACGACCAGCGGCGTGCCGCCGGAGCGGGCGATCTCGTCGACCTCGCTGTCGAGCTGGGAGGGGACGGTGCCGCCCTGGTCGGCGACGAAGCGCTTGATCGCGTCGGCCGCGCCCTTGCGCAGCCGCTTGCCGTCGTAGTCGACGCCGCTCATGCGCGTGGTCGCCGAGAAGGGGATGAACGTCGCGTCGCCGTCGAGGTCGGGCGCGCGGAGGCCGTACTGCTCCTTCGCCAGCACGACGATCGAGCGGCCCTCCGGGGTCTCGTCGGCAAGTGACGAGAGCTGCGCGGCCTCGGCGAGCTCGGAGCCGGAGACGCCGTCCACGGGGACGAACTCGCTCGCCTGCCGGTTGCCGAGCGTGATCGTGCCGGTCTTGTCGAGCAGCAGCACGTCGACGTCGCCGGCGGCCTCGACGGCCCGGCCGGACATGGCGAGCACGTTGCGCTGCACCATCCGGTCCATGCCGGCGATCCCGATCGCCGACAGCAGGGCGCCGATCGTGGTCGGGATCAGCGCGACCAGGAGCGCGATCAGGACGGTCTGCGACGTCGGCGTGCCGGCGTAGATCGCGAACGGCCGCAGGGTCACGACCGCGGCCAGGAAGGTGATCGTCAGGCCGGAGAGCAAGATGTTGAGCGCGATCTCGTTCGGCGTCTTGCGGCGTGTCGTGCCTTCGACGAGCGCGATCATCCGGTCGAGGAACGACTGGCCCGGTTCCTGGGTCACCACGATCACGAGCTGGTCGGAGAGGAGCTTCGTGCCGCCGGTGACGGCCGAGCGGTCGCCGCCGGACTCGCGGATCACCGGTGCCGACTCGCCCGTGATCGCGGACTCGTCGACCGAGCCGACGCCCTCGATGATCTCGCCGTCGGCCGGGATGATCTCGCCGGCCGAGACGACGACCACGTCGCCCTTCTGCAGGTCGGGCGCGGGCACGTCCTCGATCCCGCCGGTGTCGCTACGCCGGTGCGCCGTGGTGGTCGTGCGGGTGGCGCGCAGCGCGTTCGCCTGGGCCTTGCCGCGGCCCTCGGCGATCGCCTCGGCGAAGTTGGCGAACAGCACCGTCAGCCAGAGCCAGACCGCGATCACGCCGCTGAACCAGAGGTCGCCGTACTGCCCGCGGCCGAGCTCGAGGAAGAAGATCACGGTCGTGATCACGCTGCCGAGCTCGACGATGAACATCACCGGGTTGTGCACCTGCTCGCGCGGGTCGAGCTTCGGGAACGAGTCCCGGATCGCGACCAGCACGAGGTCGCGCGAAAAGACGCTCTGCGTGCGTGCCATCTACGCCGCCTGCCGGTCGAGAGCCAGGTTCAGCTCGAGCACGTTCACGGCGGGCTCGCCCAGGAAGCCGAGGCTGCGACCGTCCGTGTTGTCCGAGATCAGCTGCTGGACGGTCCCGAGCGGCAGGTGCCGCACCGCGGCGACCCGGCGGGCCTGCAGCTGCGCGTAGGCCGGCGAGACGGCCGGGTCGATGCCGGAGCCCGAGGTCGTGACGGCGTCCACCGGGATGTCGCCGATCCTGAGACCGGGGTTGTACGGCCGCTCGAGCCTCAGCACCGCCAGGGCGGCCTTTCTGACGTTCTTCGCCAGGTCCGGGTTGGTGGGCCCGAGGTTGGCGAAGGTGGTCGCGCCGGCGTTGTAGGGCGGCGCGGTCGCGGACGGCCGCTCGTGGAAGTACTTCGGCTTGGTGAAGGCCTGCGCCGCCAGCCGCGAGCCGACGACTTGCCCGTTCACCTTGATCAGGCTGCCATCGGCCTGGCTCGAGAAGGCAACTTGCGCGAAGCCGGTGAAGAGCGCCGGAATCGCGAGCCCGAAGACGAGCGTCAGCACGACGACGGCGATCGCGGAGGACCTGAGGTCGCGCAGCATCAGTGGCTCAGCCCTTCGACGATCGGCCCCAGCGTCAGGGCCGGGAAGATCATCAGGCCCGCCGTGAGGATGATCACGCCCACGAGCAGGACGACGAACGTCGGCCCGTCGGTGCGGAAGGTGCCCGCCGAGACCGGCGCCACCTTCTTGCCGGCGAGCGAGCCGGCGAGCGCGAGCGCGGCCAGCAGCGGCGCGAAGCGGCCCAGGATCAGCGCCACCGTCCCGAACGAGGCCGAGAAGCTGGTCGCGCCGTAGCCGGCGAAGGCACTGCCGTTGTTGTTCGACTGCGAGGTGTAGGCATAGAGCGCTTCGGTGAACCCGTGCGCGCCCGGGTTGAAGATCGACTCGAGGCCGGACTTCGTCACCACGGAGACCGCAGCCATGATCAGGACCATGGTCGGGACGAACAGCGCCCCGATCGCGGCGTACTTGATCTGGCGCGCCTCGATCTTCTTCCCCAGGTACTCGGGCGTACGGCCCACCATCAGCCCGGCGATGAAGACCGCGATCACGATGTAGAAGAACATCCCGTAGAGGCCCGAGCCGACCCCGCCGAAGATCACCTCGCCGAAGAACATGTTCACGAGCGGCACGGCCCCGCCGTACGAGGTCAGCGCGTCATGGCCGCCGTCGACCGAGCCGTTCGAGGCCTCGGTGGTGGCGGTCGCCCAGAGCGCCGTGTTGGCGATCCCGAAGCGGACCTCCTTGTCGGACATGTTGCCGCCGCTCTGGCCGTGGCCCTGCGTGATGTTCACGCCGGAGGAGCGCAGCACCTGCGAGCCGTGCTGCTCGGACGGCAGCGCGATCGCGATCCCCACCACGAAGACCACGAACATCGCGGAGAAGACCATCCAGGCGTGGCGGCGCGCGAGCACCATCTTCCCGAACATGAACACCTGCGCTGCCGGGATCAGCAGGATCGAGACCACCTCGAGGAAGTTGGTCAGCCCGTTCGGGTTCTCGAACGGCACCGCCGAGTTGGAGTTGTAGAAGCCGCCGCCGTTCGTGCCGAGCTGCTTGATCGCGATCATCAGCGCGACGGGCCCGCGGGCGATCGTCTGGACGGTGCCTTCGAGCGTGTGCGCGGTCGCGTGGCCGGCGAAGGTCTGCGGCACGCCCTGCGAGAGCAGGATCAGCCCGAGGAGCAGCGCGAGCGGCAGCAGGATGTAGGTCAGCGAGCGGTAGAGGTCGACCCAGAAGTTCCCGAGCTCCTGCGAGCTCCGCCGGCTGAGGCCGCGAATCACGGCGGCCAGCACGGCCATCCCGACCCCGGCCGAGACGAACTGCTGCACGGCCAGGCCGGCCATCTGCGACAGGTACGACATCGTGTACTCGCCGCCGTAGTACTGCCAGTTGGTGTTCGTGACGAAGCTGGCGGTGGTGTTCAGCGCGATGTGCGACTGCACGCCCGGCAGGTGGTCGGGGTTGAGGAACAGCTGGCCCTGCAGCCGCTGGATCGCGTAGAGCAGCCCGAAGAAGAGGATCGAGAAGACGAGCACGCTCTTCGAGTAGCTCTTCCAGTCCTGCTCCCGGCTCCGCTCGGCGCGGACGAGGCGGTAGAAGCCGTTCTCGACGCCGCCGAGCCAGCGGACGCGGAACGCCGGCGCGTAGACCCGCGCCATGTAGAGGCCGAGCGGGTACCCGAGGCCGACCAGGACGAGCAGGTAGACGACGATCTGCGCGATTCCCTGACCCGTCATCTAGAGGCGCTCCCCTCGGAACAGCGCATAGACGAGGTACGCGAAGACCGCGATCGAGATCGCGAGCCCGATCCCGTCGGCGAGCGACACCTAGACCCGCTCCAGCACGTAGAGCAGCAACCAGATGAAGGCGAAGCACGCCAGAGCGATCGCCAGCGCCGCAATGTCGAACATGGGGTGAACCTAGGCCGCCGCCGCTGAGCGGCGCCTGAAGGTTGCCCGGCCCGGCCTGAAGATTTCCTGAACTAGCGCCCGGCGGGGTCGACGAGCCGGTAGCCGGCGCCGGGCTCGGTCAGCAGGTAGCGGGGACGCGTGGGATCGGGCTCGATCTTGCGGCGCAGCTGCGAGACGTGCACGTGGAGCAGGTTCGACTCGCTGCCGTAACCGGGGCCCCAGACCTCCTGCAGGATCGTGCGGTGGGTGAGCAGCTTGCCCTCGTTGCGCGCGAGCACGCGCAGCAGGTCGAACTGGTGCGGGGTCAGATGCACGGGCTTGCCGTCGACGCGCAGCTCGCGCTTCTCGAGGTCGAGCTCGAGCTCGCCGATCGTCAGCACCGGCTCGCCGGAGGGGGTGACCCGGCGTAGCGCGGCGCGCAGCCGGGCGATCAGCTCGTCGATCCCGACCGGCTTCGTGACGTAGTCGTCGGCGCCGGCGTCGAGCGCGGCCACCTTCTCGTGTTCGTCGCCGACCGCGGAGAGCACGATCACCGGTGCCGAGCTCCAGGTGCGCAGCTCGCGCACCACCTCGGTCCCCGTGCCGTCGGGCAGCACGAGATCGAGGATCACCGCCTCGGGCGGGCGCATCGCGGCCGCCGCCAGGGCCGTCTCGGCGGTCTCGGCCGTCTCGACCTCATACCCGGCCCCGCGCAGGCTCGTCTGCAGCGCCCGCAGGATCTGGCGCTCGTCGTCGACGACGAGGATGCGCGCGCCGCTCATACCCGTGCCGCCGGTAGCGCCAGCACGAAGGTCGCTCCCTGGCCCGGGCGCGACTCGGCCCAGACGGTGGCGTCGTTCGCCTCGGCGAACCCGCGCGCGATCGCGAGCCCGAGGCCGGCCCCGCGTGCCCCGCCGCCGGCACGCTGGAACGGCTCGAAGATCCGCTCTCGATCCTGTGAGGCGACTCCCGGGCCGTGGTCGACGATCCGGACGAGCACGCGGTCCGGGGTCAGCGCGAGCTGCACGCGCACCGGCTCGGCTTCGGGCGAGTACTTGAGCGCGTTCTCGAGCAGGTTCACGAGCACGCTCTCGATCTGCTGCGCGTCCACGCGCACCGCCAGCGCCTCGTCCGGCAGCTCGACCTTGACCCTGCCCCCGGGCTGGCCGAGCCGCCCGAGCGCCTGCGTGACCAGCTCGTCGACCGGCCACACCTCGGGCTCGGGCTGGGCGGCCCCCGCCTGCAGCCGTGAGAGGTCGAGCAGGTTGCCGATCACGCGGTCGAGGCGCTCGGCCTCGCCGCGGATCGTCGCGACGAGCTCGCGCTGGTCGTCCTGGTCGAGCGCGAGATCGGTGCGCGCGAGGGCGCTCGCGGAGGTGAGGATCGCCATCAGCGGGCTGCGCAGATCGTGGCTGACCGCCCGCAGGATCGCCGTCTTTGCCGCGTCGCTGCGCCTGAGCGTCTCGGCGTCGAGTGCCTCGCGCGCCAGCCGCTCGCGGTCGATCGCCACGCCGAGCAGCGAGGCCAGCGCGGGGAGGAGGCGCCGGCGGGCAGCCGCGCTGCCCCTCCGCGGCTGCTCGAGCACGATCGTCCCGACCCGGCGGCCCCCGGTCAGCAAGGGATGCCGCTCGCCGGCCGACCGTGGGAGGTCGTCGCCGACGACGATGCTCACGCGCTCGACCTGGAGTGCGGGCGCGGCCTCGGCCGCGATCCGGTCGAGGTCACCGGATAGGTCGCGTTGCTCGAGCAGCGAGGCCGCGATCTCCGCCAGGAGAGTCGACTCGTTGGCGCGGCGCCGTGAGCGGGCGGCCAGCTCGCTGACGACGATCGAGGTCACCAGGAAGACGCCCAGCGCGAGCCAGTTGCTGGAGTCCTCGAGGCTGAGGGTATGGACCGGCGGCAGGAAGAAGAAGTTGAAGGTGAGCATGCTCGCCACCGACACGAGCACAGCGTCGGCGAGCCCCCAGAGCACGGCCGCGGGCAGGACTGCGAGCAGGTAGAGCACGGAGAGCCCGAGCACCGGCACGTGGTCGCGCAGCAGGAAGATCAGGCCGGTCACCGCCGCGACCAGCGCGGCGCCGGCGAGCACGCCGGCGGTGCGCGAGGAGCTCACGGAATCGTCAGCACGAGCTTGCCGAACTGCTCGCCGGCCTCCAGCTGCTCGTGCGCGGCTCGCGCCTCGGCGAGCGGGCGGACCGAGTCGACGACCGGTCTGGCGCGGCCGCTCACAACCAGCTCGTAGGCCGCCTCGAAGTCCTCCCGGGTGCCCATCGTGGAACCGTAGATCGTCAGCTGCTTCCACCAGATCCGGTGCAGCGCGGCCGGCGGGTTCGGGCCGGAGGTCGCCCCGCAGACTGCGATTCGGCCTCCCGCGCGCGCCGCCCGCAACGAGGTCTGCCAGGTCGCCTCGCCGACGTGCTCCAGCACGACCTCGACGCCTTTGCCCCCGGTCGCCTCCTCGACCGCCTCGCCGACGTCGCCGCTCGCATGGTTGACGGTCACGTCGGCGCCGAGCTCGCGCGCCCGCTCGAGCTTCTCGTCGCTCGACGAGGTGACGAGGGCGCGCGCCCCGAGCGCCTTCGCGATCGCCAGGCCCGCGGTGGCGACGCCGCTCCCGATCCCCCAGAGCAGGACCCACTCGCCTTCGCGCACCTGCGCCTTCGTCACCAGCAGCCGGTAGGCGGTCTCGAAGACGAGCGGGAAGGCGGCGGCCTCCTCGAACGAGAGCTCGTCGGGAAGCGGGTACACGTTCGTCTCCGGCACCGCCACCAGCTCCGCATGCGTGCCGTCCATGTGCTCGCCGAAGACGGCGATCCGCAGCTCGGCGTGCTCGATCCCCGGGTTAATCACGACCCGCTCGCCCGTGTCCTCGCGGACGCCGGCGCCGTCGGCGCCGAGGATCCGCGGCTTGGGCACCGAAGGGAGACCCTTGCGGATCCAGAGGTCGATGTGGTTGAGCGACGCTGCGCGCAGACGGACGAGCACCTCGCCCGGCCCGGGCTCGGGATCGGGCGCGTCCTCGTAGCGCAGGACCTCGGGACCGCCGTCCTCGTGGATCCGAATCGCCTTCATCCGGGCACAATCTCCCATATGCAGGCGGAAGAGCTCGCCGTGCTGGGCGAAGAACTGGGCCTCGACGCCGTCGGCGCGGCTCCGGTCGCGCCGTACGAGGAGACGGAGCGGCACATCCGCGAGCGACGGGCGCGCGGCCTCTTCGGCGAGATGCGCTTCACGATGGCGCAGCCGGAGGTCTCGTGCCATCCGGAGCTTCTGCTCGAGGGGGCGCGGACGGTCGTCTCGGCAGCGCTCTGCTACTGGCTCGAGGCCGAGGAGCCGCCGCCGGGCCGCGGCCGGCTGCCGCGGTA
>Ga0081540_1002924_pt1 | contig 13755 bp, 14 predicted proteins | sample TabmetS2T1R1_FD_71024 | JGI IMG/M metagenome (GOLD analysis project Ga0081540, IMG submission 71024) | Tabebuia heterophylla rhizosphere microbial communities from the University of Puerto Rico - S2T1R1 | ecosystem: Host-associated > Plants > Roots > Rhizosphere ... | reverse complement strand
AGTCCACTCCGGCCTCGGCCAGCCGCGAGGTCGCCCGGGCGAGGGCGTCGCCGATGGTCACGCCGGGTCAGGCTCGAGGGCGCGGCGCCGGTCCTCCGCGGCGAGCGCCTCGGTGAACTCGTCCAGCTCACCCTCGAGAATCTTGTCGAGCCGGTGCACGGTCACGTGTACGCGGTGGTCGGTCAGCCGGTTCTCCGGGAAGTTGTAGGTGCGGATCTTCTCCGCGCGCTGGCCGGAGCCGATCTGCGAGCGCCTCGCCGCGGCCTGCTCGGAGGCCTGCCGCTCGCGCTCGGCCTCGTAGAGCCGCGCGCGCAGGACGCGCATCGCCTTGTTGCGGTTCTGGAGCTGCGACTTCTCGTCCTGCATCGCGACCACGATCCCCGTCGGCACGTGCGTGATCCGCACCGCCGAGTCGGTCGTGTTGACGCTCTGGCCGCCGGGCCCGGTGGAGCGGTAGACGTCGATCTTGAGGTCGTTCGGGTCGAGCTCGACCTCGACCTCCTCGGCCTCGGGCATCACGGCGACCGTCGCGGTCGAGGTGTGGATCCGGCCCTGCGACTCGGTCTCCGGCACACGCTGGACACGATGCGTACCGGCCTCCCACTTGAAGACGGAGTACGCGCCGTCGCCCTTGACCGCGAAGACGACCTCCTTGAAGCCGCCCGTCTCGTTGCCACTCACCTCGAGCTGCTCGACCTTGTAGCCCAGGCGCTCGGCGTAGCGGGTCAGCATGCGGAAGACGTCCGCCGCCCAGAGCGCCGCCTCGTCGCCGCCGACGCCCTGGCGGATCTCGACGATCACGTCCTTGCTGTCGGCCGGGTCGGTCTCGACGAGCGCGAGCTTCAGCTCCTCCTCGAGCGCCGACTGGCGCTCCTCGAGCTCCGGGACGAGCTCCCGCAGGTCGCCGTCGCCGCGCGCGGCCTCGAGGTCGTCGCTGACCTCGCGCCACTGCTGCGCGAGCCTCGCCGGTCCCTCGAGCTCCTTCACGCGGCGGCCCACCTCCGCGGCCTCGCGGTGGTCGTTGTAGACGGCAGGGTCGCTCAGGCGCTCCTGCGCCTCGCGGTACGAGCGCTCCAGCTCGTCGACCAGCTCCTGGAAGTCGGCCATCCAGGTAAGGGTAGTGCCAGCCCTCAGGCCATGATCTCGACGCGCTCGGCCTCGGGCGCGGCGACGCGGCCCTCGAGCGCGAGCACCTCACGCAGGGCGCGGATCGAGACCTCGAGCTGGTCGAGCGTCGGCTCCCGCGTCGTCAGCCGCTGCAGCCAGAGGCCCGGCGCCAGCAGCGTCATCACGACACGGTTGTCCGTGTGCTTGCCGGCGAAGCGGATCAGCTCGTAGGCCAGCCCCGCGATCACCGGCAGCAGCAGGATCCGCGACACGATCAACCAGTACCAGACCGGCCGCCCGAAGAAGGCGAAGACGAAGATCGCGATCACCATCACCCAGAGCAGGAAGGCGGTGCCGCAGCGCGGGTGGATCAGGCTGAAGCGCTGGACGCGCTCGGGCTCGAGCTCCTCGCCGGCCTCGTAGGCGTTGATCGCCTTGTGCTCGGCCGCGTGGTACTGGAAGACGCGGCGCAGGTCGGGCAGCAGCGAGATCAGGAACAGGTAGAGCACGAACACGGTCACCCGGATCAGCCCCTCGACGAGCACGAACCACACGCCGCTCGAGATCGGGAGCAGGTCGGCAAGCAGCGCGGGGCCGACCTTGAAGACGGAGATCGCGAAGCCGATCGCGATCAGGAACGCGAACACGAGCGCGGCCCGCGAGAGCTCCTGCTCCTCGGCCTCGGCCAGCTCGTTCTGGTCGGCCGCCGCGTAGTTCGCCGAGATCGAGAGCGCGCGGAAGCCGATCGCCAGCGACTCGCCCAGCGCGACGACCCCGCGGACGATCGGCAGCCGGAACGCCCGGTGCCGCTTCATCACGGACTCGATCGGGCGGCAGACCTCGGCGATCTGGCCGTCGGGCTTGCGCACTGCGACAGCCCAGTTCGAAGGGCCGCGCATCATCACGCCCTCGAGGACGGCCTGCCCGCCGATGGGCGCGCTCATGGTCTCTTAGGCCTTGCGGCCGGCCTTCTCGAGCCGCCGCTGGAAGCGCTCGACGCGGCCGCCGGAATCCATCAGCTTCTGCTTGCCGGTGTAGAACGGATGGCAGTTGGAGCACACCTCGACGTGCAGGTCGGCCTTGGTCGAGCGCGTCTGGAACTCGTTGCCGCAGGCGCAGTGAACCGTGGCGAGGACGTACTCGGGATGGATCTCTGGCTTCATCGTCCGGCCAGGATAGCAACGGCGCTGGCCGTGGCCACGTTGCCGCCCGAGACCACCGCGACCACGCGCTCGTGCGGCTCGAGCTCGACTTTTCCGGCCAGCAGCGCCGCGGTCGCGGCCGCTCCGGCCGGCTCGCAGGCCAGCTTCGCGCGCGTGTACAAGAACCGCATCGCCTCCTCGAGCTCGGCCTCGCTCACCAGCACGATGCGCTCGACCCGCTCGCGCACGATCTCGAAGCCGTAGGTGCCCGCGAAGGGGGCGGCGAGGCCGTCTGCGATCGAGCCCGGCGAGACGGGCACCGGCTCCCCCGCTGCGAGCGCCTCGTGCATCGCCGGCGAGAGCTCCGGCTCGACGCCGATCACCCGCGCGTCGGGCCTGAGCCCGCGCACCGCGGTCGCGACCCCGGAGATCAGCCCGCCGCCGCCGACCGGGACGACGACCACGTCCACGTCCGGGACGTCCTCGACCAGCTCGAGCCCGACGGTGCCCTGGCCGGCGATCGTGCGGGGATGGTCGAAGGGGTGCACCGGCGTCCGGCCGGTCTGCTCGATCAGGTCGTCGAGCCGCGCGAAGGCCTCGGTCGGGTCGGATGCCTCGAGGTCGACCTGCGCGCCGTAGCCGCGGGTCGCGGCGATCTTCGCCTCGCTCGCCCCCTGCCACATCACGAGCAACGCGTCGAGCCCGTCCGCGCCCGCACCCCAGGCGAGCGCCTGCGCGTGGTTCCCGGCCGAGATCCCGATCACGCCGCGCTCGCGCTCTGCCGGCGTCAGCGCGGCGAGGTTCGTCAGCACGCCCCGCGGCTTGAAGGAGCCCGTGCGCTGGAAGAGCTCGGCCTTGAGCGAGACGCGCGCGCCCGCCAGCTCGCTCAGCGTCGCGGACGAGAACGTCGGCGTGCGGTGCAGGCGGTCGCCGATCGCCTCGCGCGCCGCCTGCACGTCGGCGAGCTCGACCACGCCGCTAGGTGACCTTGTAGTCCGGCCCCGCGCCGCCCTCGGGCGGGGTCAGCCGGCCGCCCTTGGCGCTGATCGCGCCGCACTGGACGCAGTTCGACGGCGTCACGTCGACGCCGTTCTCCGCCACCTCGTAGACCGCCGCCGGGCACATCCGCGTCCACAGCTCGGCGATCTCCTGCGGCACCTCGCGCTGCACGCGGATGTGGTCGGGCGCGTCGTCGCGCGTCGCGTTCCCGGAGAGGAAGACCGAGGACAGCTTGTCGAAGGTGAGCTTGCCGTCGGCGACGGGGTAGCTCTTCGCGCGGTCGGTGCGAATCAGCTCCTGGTCGGCGTCGGGCTCGGTGTTCGAGTCGCCGGGCGGGAAGGCGCCCCGCGTCGCGGTCATCGCCCCGGCCAGCGCGCCGCCGAGCCAGAGCCCCCGGCCGAAGGCCGGCCGCATGTTCCGCACCAGCTTGAGGTCCTTCCAGACGAAGCTCTCCTCGAGCGCGCGGTCGTAGCCCGCGAGGGCTCCGCGGCGGCCCGGGGTCTCGCCGCGCTGGAGCGCCGAGAACGCGGCCTCTGCCGCGAGCAGCCCGGACTCGACCGCGTAGTGGATGCCCTTCAGCGCCGGCACGTTCACGAGCCCGGCGCCGTCGCCGCAGATCAGCAGGCCCGGCGCATGCAGCCGCTTCGGCAGCGAGAGGAAGCCGCCCTCCGGGATCGTCTTCGCCCCCCAGGCCACGCGCTCGCCGCCGAGGAGCAGCTCCTGCAGCAGCGGGTGTGTCTTCAGCTCCTGCAGCAGGCCGTGCACCGACAGCTCCACGTCGCGGTAGTCGAGCCCGACCACCATCCCGACCGTCAGCATGTCGTCGCCCATCGGGTAGACGAACGAGCCCCCGAACTCGCGGTACTTCCTCGCGGCGCGCAGCGGCCAGCCCAACGTGTGGATCACCCGGTCGAGCGGCCTGCCGACCTTCCAGACCTCCTTCACGCCGAGGGCCCACACCTGCGGGTTCTCGCCCTGAAGGCCGAACCGGTCGAGGGCGACCCCGGTCAGATGGCCCTGCGTCCCCTCGGCCAGCACCGTCACGCGCGCGTGAACCTCGGACCCGGGCTCGAAGTTGCCGAGCTCCTGGCCGTCCCTGCCGCGGCCGCGGTCGCCGGTGCGCACCCCGCGGACGCGCCCGTCGCCGACGAGCAGCGCCTCGCCGGACGTCTCGGGCAGGACGGTCGCGCCGCCCTCCTCCGCGCGCTCGGCGAGCCAGCGGCCGAGCTGCGCCAGCGAGGCGACGTAGTTGCCGCCGTTCTTCATCGTCGGCGGGGTCGGGATCCGCAGCGAGCGCTGGGGCGTCAGGAAGTAGACGGACTCGTGCTCGACGCGGCCGTAGAACGGCAGCTCGCCGGTGCGGAAGCGGCCGTCGAACAGGCGCCGCAGCGAGCGCGGGTTGACGACCGCACCGGAGAGCAGGTGCGAGCCGGGCTGCCTGCCCTTCTCCAGCACCGCGACCGGGACGTCCCCCAGCCGGTCGGCCAGCTCCGGCGCGCCCTCGAGCAGCTGCCCGAGCCGGATCGCGCAGGCGAGCCCGGCCGGCCCGGCGCCGACGATCAGGACGCCGACCTCGATCTCCGCCTCGCCCGGCGCGACGACGAACTCGTTCGGGTCGAACGGCGGTGGGTAGTCGGACGGCCTCATGCCGCGCGGCGCGCGCGGACGAGCTCGGTCAGCTTCGGCAGGATCTCGTTCAGGTCGCCGACGACGCCGAGGTCGGCGTACTCGAAGATCGGCGCGTTCGGGTCCTTGTTGATCGCCACGATCAGGCTCGAGCTCTGCATCCCGACCTTGTGCTGGATCGCGCCGGAGATGCCGACCGCGACGTACAGCTTCGGCGAGACGGTCTTGCCGGTCTGGCCGACCTGGGCGGAATAGGGGTACCACCCCGCGTCGACGACGGCACGCGTGGCCGCCACGGCGCCGCCGAGCGCCTTGGCCAGCTCCTCGACCGCCGCGAAGCCCTCGGGCCCGCCGAGCCCGCGGCCGCCGGCGACGATCACGTCGGCGTCCTCGATCGACGGCCCCTCGCTCTCCTCGTGTGCCTGCTCGACCATCGTCGCCGCCAGCGAGAAGTCCTGCAGGCGCGACTCGAGCTTCTGCACCTCGGCCTTGCCGCCGCTCTCGGCCGGCTCGAACGTCCCCGAACGGAAGAGCGCGAGCCGGGGGTCCGCGCTCCAGCCGACGTCGACGTAGATCGAGTCGCCGAGGGCCGGGCGCTTGCCGACGAGCTCGCCGTCCTCGACGGCCAGGTCGGTGAGGTCGTAGTTGAGGCCCGCGTCCAGCCGCGCGGCGAGCCCGGCGGCGACGTCGGCCGAGAGCACGCTCGCGGCGAACAGGACGGCGTCGAAGGCGCCTTCGCCGAGGAGGGTCTCGAGCGCGTCCACGCGAGGCTGCGGCAGCGGCTTGTCGAGCAGCACGTCGTCCATCACGTGCACCCGCTGAGCCCCGAAGCGGCCGGCGTCCGCGGCCAGGCCCTCGACCTCCGTGCCGAGCAGCACGGCCTCCGCGTCGCCGAGCGAGGCCGCTTTGCCGAGCACGCCCAAGGAGTCGTTCTGCAGCCTCCCCTCGTGGTGCTCGAGGAACACGAGGAATCTCACAGCGCCTTCCGCTCCTGGAGGAACGCGACGATCGTCTCGGCGGCCGAGCCGTCGTCCTCGATCTTCTGCGTGTCGCCGCGCGCGGGCGGCTCGTTCAGCGCCCTGACGGTCGTGCGCGAGCCGGCCTCGCCCGCCTCCTCGGCCGGCACTCCGAGGTCGGCCAGCGAGAGCGTCTCCTGCGGCTTCTTCTTCGCGCCCATGATCCCCTTCAGCGCGGGGTAGCGCGGGACGTTGATCGCGTCCGAGACGGCGATCACGGCCGGGAGCGGCGCCTCGATCACGTCGTAGCCGAACTCGGTCTGCCGCTTGCCGCGCACCTTCCCGTCGGCGTGCTCGAGCTCGGCGACCTGGGAGATCAGCGGCCGCTGCAGGCGGTCGGCGACCGCGGCCCAGAGCACCGCGCCGTCGCCGTCGTTGGCCTGCTGGCCGAAGAGCACGAGGTCGGCGCCCTCGCGCTCGAGCGCGGCGGCGAGGATGCGGCTCGTGGCGACCAGGTCGGAGCCTGCCGCGGCCTCGTCCGAGACGAGCACGACGCGGTCGGCGCCCATCGCGAGCGCCCGGCGCATCGCCTCGAGCGCCTTCGCCGGGCCGACCGAGACGATCACCACCTCGGCCTCGCCTGCGGCGTCCTTCAGCTTCAAGGCCTCCTCGACGGCGTTCGCGTCGAAGGGGTTGAGGGCGCCCTCCCCGGAGCGGTCGAGCCGCTTGGTCGAGGGGTCGATCCGCCGCGCGGCGGTCGCCTCCGGGACGTACTTGGCGCAGACGGCGATCTTCATGCCGGCGGGACTCTACCGAGGGCTCTGCTAGCCTCCCGCCCTTCGAGCACGACCGGAGCCAATGATCAGCCACCGGACGACAGCCCGAGGAACCCTGGTTCTCGCACTCGCGCTCCTGACCCTTGCGGGCGGGGCGAGCGCCGCCGCGCCGCAGAAGATCGTCTTCCCGGTGCTCGGCACGGCCACCTACACCGACGACTTCGGGGACGCGCGCGCCGGCGGGGCGCACCAGGGCGTCGACCTGATGGCCCCGAAGCGGACCCTCGCCCTCGCCGCCGAGGCCGGCAAGGTCGAGTTCTGGACTCGCTCCGCGAGCGCAGGCTGCATGCTCTACCTCCACGGCCAGAGCGGCACCGACTACTACTACATCCACCTGAACAACGACCTGACGGCGAAGAACGACAACCGCGGCAAGTGCGTTGCCGGCACGGCGTACGCGAAGGGGCTGAAGGACGGCGCGAAGGTGATGGCCGGCCAGCCGGTCGGCTACGTCGGCGACTCGGGCGACGCGAACGGGATCCACGCCCACCTGCACTTCGAGCTCCACCCCGGCCGGGGCGGGGCGACCGACCCGTACCCGTGGCTGCAGCGGGCGACCCACCTGCTCTTCTCTGCCCCGCGCGGGACCCCCTTCACGCTCGAGCTGCGCGGGACGATCGTGGCCGTCACCGACGAGACCGTCCAGCTCCGGCTGTCGGCGGTCAACGCCTGGCCGATGCGCCAGCACCAGTCGCGGCTCAAGCGGAGGCTGCTGGTCGCCGTCCCCGTCGACGCGACGGTGCAGCGCGTCCCGAGCCTGGGGGCGCCCGGCACGCCGGCCGACCTGGCCTCGGCAAAGCCGAAGCAGCCGGTCGAGATCTGGACGGCCGCGGCGCCGACGACGCTCAAGGCACAGCGCGGCGACGATCTGGCGCTCAACGCCTCGCTGATCTCGCTGCTCGGCTCCTAGAAGCCGCTAGCGGCCGCTGAAGCTCGGGTCGCGCTTTTCGACGAAGGCTGTCATGCCTTCCTTCGCGTCCTCGCTCGCGAACAGGCCGCCGAACTCGTCCGCCTCACGCTGCAGGTTCTCGACGTGGTCGCCCTGCAGCGCGTGGTTCGTCGCGCGCTTGGCCGCGGCGAGCGCTAGCGGGCTCTTGGAGGCGAGCAGCTCCGCGACCTCGCGCGCCTTCTCGCCGACGGGGTCGTGGACAGCGTTGACCAGGCCGATCCGCAGCGCCTCCTCGGCGTCCACGAGCCGCCCAGTGAGGATCAGCTCCTTCGCCACACCGAGGCCGCAGACCCGGGCGAGCCGCTGCGTTCCGCCCCAGCCGGGGATGATTCCGAGGTTGATCTCGGGCTGGCCCAGCTTCGCCCGCGGCGAGGCGTAGCGGAGGTCACAGGCGAGCGCGAGCTCGCAGCCCCCGCCGAGGGCGAACCCCTGGATCGCCGCGATCGTCGGCTGCGGCATCGTCTCCAGCAGCTGCCCGCACCGGTGCCCGAGTTCGCCCCAGGCCTTCGCCTCCTCGACGGAGAGGCCGCTCATGTACTTGATGTCGGCGCCTGCAACGAAGGCCTTGTCGCCGGCGCCGGCCAGTACGACGACGCGTGCCTCGCCGTCGCCGGCGAGCTCCTGCAGCCGGTCGCGCAGCTCCTCGAGCGTCGGCCGGTCGAGCGCGTTCATCGCCTCGGGCCGGTCGATCGTGACGGTCGCGATCGCGCCGTCGCGCTCGACGTGAACGCTCAGGCGGGGACCTTCCCGCGCAGGAACTCGACGATCTCGCCGGTCGGCGCGCCGGGCGTGAAGACGGCCGCGACGCCCTGGCGCCGGAGCTCCTCGGCGTCCTCGGTCGGGATCGTCCCGCCGAGGACGACGAGCACGTCCTCCGCCCCGTTCTCGCGCAGCCCTTCGAGGATCCGCGGCACCAGCGTCATGTGCGCGCCGGAGAGGATCGAGATCCCGACCGCGTCCGCGTCCTCCTGGATCGCCGTCTCGACGATCTGCTCGGGCGTCTGGTGCAGTCCGGTGTAGATGACCTCCATCCCCGCGTCCCGCAGCGCACGTGCGATGATCTTGGCCCCCCGGTCGTGCCCGTCGAGACCGGGTTTCGCTATGACGACACGGATCTTGCCGGCCACGAGAATGAGTATATGAGCGTGAAACTGACGGTCGTCGGCTGCTCTCCGGCCTGGCCGAACCCCGGCGGCGCCCAGTCCGGGTACCTGCTCGAGGGGCCGGGCCGCCTGCTGCTCGACTGCGGGCCGGGCGTCCTCGCGAAGCTGCGCGAGCGCGAGGCCTGGCCGCAGGTGGACGCGATCGCGATCACCCACTGGCACCTCGACCACTGGGGCGACCTCGTCCCCTGGGTCTGGGGCTCGACCCTCGGCCCCGGCGAAGGGGTCGAGCAGCCGGAGCTCTGGGTGCCGCCCGAGGGCCGCGAGCTGCTGAGCTCGATCGGCGGCCGGCTCGGCCAGCCCGAGATGTTCGAGCAGGCCTTCCGCCTGAACGAGTACGCCGACGGCGAGCCGTTCACCGCGGCCGGCTTCGAGGTGACCGCCCACCGCGTCCTGCACTACCAGCTGCTCGCGTTCGGCTTCCGCGCCTCGGCCAACGGGACCGTGGTCGGCTACTCCGGCGACTCGGGGCCGAGCGACGGCCTGGCCGAGATCGCCCGCGAGGCCGACCTGTTCGTCTGCGAGGCGACGCTGCTGCAGCCGAACCCCGAGGGCGGCACGCGCGGGCACCTCGCCTCACAGGAGGCGATCGCCGCCTTCGAGGCGTCGGGCGCCAAGCGCCTGCTGCTCACGCACCGCCCGTTCGAGCGGCCGCTCGCCGAGCCGATCGAGCTCGCGCACGACGGCCTCGAGATCGAGCTCTAGCTACTAGAGGGCTACTGGCCCTGCGGGACCGGCGGAGTCCAGCGCGGCATCCAGTAGTCGACCAGCCAGCGGCCCTTGTTCGCCACCGCCGGCACGAGGCCGAGCTGGAAGGTGACCGGCCGTGTGCTCACGCCGGGCTTGCCGGAGAGGCCGACCTCGACGAGGATCTCCTTCGTCGAGGCATAGTCGAGGAAGTACTGGACGTGCTTGGGGTCGACGCCGGGGTACGGGACGACCGGCAGGTCGTTCGCTCTCTGCCACTGGGCCTTGGTGTAGCCGGCCTTCATGCTCGGGGCGACGACGTCCCACGACTGGTCGAGGTGCTGCCGCGCGACGACGGTCGAGATGAACGTCTTGACCGAGTCCTTGATGCCCGGGTCGAGCTGCTGGTAGGTCTTGATCAGCGCGCCCTGCCCGTTCCGCAGCGGGATGCTCTTCGCCGGCAGCTGCGGGTGGAAGCCCGGGTCTGCCTTCTTGGGCGTGTCGCTCGTGCCCCCCATGAGCGTGATGACCAGGACGGTCGCGCCGATCGCCAGCACGGCCACGCCGAACCAGAGCAGGTAGCGCTGGAACCGCGGCGAGCTGAAGGTCTCGGCTACGGAGTTCATCGGGGTCAAAGCAGTACGACGCTCAGAGTAGCGTGATTGTTAGAACACAGGAGTCTCGCGCCACGTGCCCCAGGTCTCGCGGAGGGCGTCGCACATCTCCCCCATGGTCACGTACGCGCGCGAGGCGTCGATCAGGAGCGGCATCAGGTTGGCGTCCTCGCGCAGCGAGGCCTCCTTCAGCGCGGCGAGCGTGCGCTCGACGGCGGCGGAGTCGCGCCGCGCGCGCACCGCCTGGACGCGCTCGATCTGCTTCTGCTCGAGCGCCGGGTCGACCCGCAGGAGCTCGATCTCGCCCTCCTGCTCGAGCTGGTAGCGGTTGACGCCGACGACGACGCGCTGCTTCGACTCGACCTCGGCCTGGTAACGGAACGAGGCCTCGGCGATCTCGCGCTGCTGGAAGTTCTCCTCGATCGCCGCGATCACGCCGCCGAGCTTCTCGATCCGGCCGAAGTAGTCGTAGGCCTCGGCCTCGAGCCGGTTGGTCAGGTCCTCGAGGTAGTAGGACCCGCCGAGCGGGTCGATCGAGTTGACGACGCCGGTCTCGTGCGCGATCACCTGCTGGGTGCGCAGCGCGATCCGGACCGCGTCCTCGGTCGGCAGCGCGAGCGCCTCGTCGAAGGAGTTCGTGTGCAGCGACTGTGTCCCGCCGAGCACCGCCGCGAGCGCCTCGATCGCGGTGCGGACGATGTTCACCTCGGGCTGCTGCGCCGTCAGCGAGACGCCGGCCGTCTGCGTGTGGAACCGCATCAGCCACGAGCGCGGGTTCTTCGCGCCGTAGCGCTCCCGCAGCTCGCGGGCCCAGATCCGCCGCGCCGCCCGGTACTTGGCGATCTCCTCGAAGAAGTCGAGGTGCGCGTTGAAGAAGAAGCTCAGCCGCGGCGCGAAGTCGTCGACGTCGAGGCCGCGCTGGATCGCAGCGTCGACGTAGGCGAAGCCGTTGGCGAGCGTGAAGGCGAGCTCCTGCGGCGCGTTCGAGCCGGCCTCGCGGATGTGGTAGCCGGAGATCGAGATCGGGTGCCAGCGCGGCAGCTCGCGCGCGCAGAACTCGACCATGTCCGTCACCAGCCGCATCGACGGCTCGGGCGGGAAGATCCACTCCTTCTGCGCGATGTACTCCTTGAGGATGTCCGTCTGGATCGTCCCGCGCAGCTCGGCACGCTCGACGCCCTGCTGCTCGGCCACGCAGACGTAGAAGGCGAGCAGCATCGCGGCCGGCCCGTTGATCGTCATCGAGGTCGAGACCTCGCCCAGCGGGATCCCGTCGAAGAGCGTCTCCGCGTCTGCGAGCGAGTCGACGGCGACGCCCTCGCGGCCGACCTCGCCGAGCGAGCGGGCGTGGTCGGAGTCGTAGCCCATCAGCGTCGGCATGTCGAAGGCCGTCGAGAGGCCGGTCTGGCCGTGGTCGAGCAGGTAGCGGAAGCGCTCGTTCGTCTCCTCGGCCGTGCCGAAGCCGGCGAACTGCCGCATCGTCCAGAGCCTGCCGCGGTACATCGAGGGGTAGACGCCGCGGGTGAACGGATAGGCACCCGGGTAGCCGAGGTCGCGGTCGTAGTCGAGCTCGACGCGCTCAGGCGTGTAGAGCGGCTCGTTCTCGAGCCCCGAGATCGTGCTGAAGAGCTCGCCCTGGCGCTCGGGCGCGGCCTCGTAGAGCTCGCGCCTCCACTCGTCGTCGTCGCCGAGCTTGCGCTTGTCCTCCGTGGTCGCCATTCCCCGGATTGTGCCCGTTCCCGGCGGCCGGGCGAAGGTTCGCTCCCCCTGAAGGGGGATTTACGAGCGCCGTTGACGGGTTCAAAGGAAGAAAACCCTGGGAGACGAGGCCCTTGCTGCCGATTCAGCTGTCGGCGAGCACGATGGAGTCTTCCTACCCGACCGACGGATCGACCGAGCGCCGGCCCAGGCTGGTGCTGCGCTTCGCGCTGTACACGGGCGCGGTGCTGCTCGCCGCCGGGCTGGCTATCTCGTGGCTCGTCAGCCGAGAGGTCGCGAGCCGCGCCCAGCGCACGCTCGAGGGCCAGGCGCGCGCGGTCGTCGCCGCCAACCTCAACGAGCACCTCCGTCCCTCCGACTTCGACGCGCCGGTCACCACTTCGCGGCGCGACACGCTCGACCGGCTGTTCCGCCAGAGCATCCTCATCCCCGGCGTCGTCGGCGGCCGCCTCGTCGGTCCGAGCGGGACGATCACCTACGCGGCGAACCACGTCCTGATCGGGACACCGTTCTCGCAGCCGGCCGAGCTGCAACAGGTGCTTGCGGGCTCGGTCAAACGCAGCGTGGCGACGACCCAGACCTGGCGCGGCCAGAAGCACCTGAAGGTGCTGCGCGTCGTCGTCCCCGTCCGGCAACAGGGCCGAGCACCTGCGATCGGCGCGGTCGAGCTCGACCAGGACTACAAGGCGGTCGCCGTCAGCGTCGGCGACGCGCGCGGCAGGCTGGCGTTGATCCTGGCGCTGGCGCTGCTCGCGCTCTACCTCTCGCTCTTCCCGATCCTCCACCGCGTCACGCGGCAGCTGGAGGCGAACAACCGGCGCCTGCGGGAGGACGCCGACGAGCGCGAGCTCCTGCTCGAGCAGGCCGAGTCGGCGAGCCTTGCGCTCGCGGCCCAGAACGACCGGCTGCGCGAGCTCGACCGGCTCAAGGACGAGTTCGTCTCGCTGGTCTCGCACGAGCTGCGGACGCCGCTGACCTCGATCCGCGGCTACGTCGAGCTGCTGCAGGAGGACGGGCGGCTCACCGAGGAGCAGCAGCGCTACCTCGGCGTCGTGGACAGGAACTCTGCCCGGCTGCTCGACCTGGTGAGCGACCTGCTCTTCCTCGCCCAGGTCGACGCGGGCAAGCTCGCCTTCGAGCTACGGCCCGTCGAGCTGGATCTCGTGGTGGCCGAGTGCGTGGAAGCCTCGCAGCCTGCGGCCGCGGCGAAGGGGGTCGAGCTCGTCTCGAGCGCCGAGCGCCTGCCGGCCCCGCTGCAGGGCGATCCGGCGCGACTCGCGCAGGTGCTCGACAACCTCGTCTCGAACGCGCTCAAGTTCACGCCTGCGGGCGGCCGCGTCGAGGTCCGCCTCTCCGCGGCCGACGGGGTGGCGCTGATCGAGGTCGAAGACACCGGGCTCGGTCTTGCCGAGGACGAGCGGGAGCAGCTCTTCGAGCGCTTCTTCCGCAGCTCGCGCGCGGCCGAGAACGCGATCCCCGGAACGGGGCTCGGCCTGGCGATCGCGAAGACGATCGTCGAGCGGCACGGCGGTCGCATCGAGCTGGAGAGCGCGATCGACGAGGGCACGACCGTCCGCGTCGAGCTGCCGCTGTCGCTCTCCGGATCGGCGCGTTCACGACAGGAGCTGGCCGCCTAGGGAGCTGGAGTCCCTCGGAACGGTGATCTTGCGGCCGGTCATACGCATTTCACACCGGACGCTCCCCGTTCCCAGCCCCTGGCGGCCGATCAGGAACCCGTGGCGAGCGAGCGCAACCCCCTGCGCGGTGAACGACCCAACCGGAGTTTCCGGCGGCTGACCGGCATCCCGTCGATCGCCCTCGTCCCGTTGGCCGCCACCCTGGCGGTCGGCGCCTTCTTCCTGCGCGGCGAGGTCGCACCCGGCACGGCGAGCCCGGCGGCGGTCGGCTCGCAGCTGTCGGCGGTCGTCCTCCAGCAGCACCGGCCCGGCTCGGCGGC
>Ga0081540_1002922_pt1 | contig 13759 bp, 10 predicted proteins | sample TabmetS2T1R1_FD_71024 | JGI IMG/M metagenome (GOLD analysis project Ga0081540, IMG submission 71024) | Tabebuia heterophylla rhizosphere microbial communities from the University of Puerto Rico - S2T1R1 | ecosystem: Host-associated > Plants > Roots > Rhizosphere ... | reverse complement strand
GAGAAGGGGTCCTGAAAGACCACCTGCATCTCGCGTCGCAGCGGCCGCAACTGGCGCTGCCCGAGCGCCGTGATATCTCGTGTCGCGAAGCGGATCCGTCCTTCCGCCTCGGTCAGTCGCAACAATGCGAGGCCGAGCGTCGTTTTGCCCGAGCCGCTTTCGCCGACGACCCCGAGCGTCGTGCCGGTCCGCACTGCGAGCGAGACACCGTCGACCGCCTTGACATACCCACCGACGCGCCGCAGCACGCCGCGACGGATCGGAAACCAGACCTTAACGTCCGCCGCTTCGATCAGCTCTGGCGCCGCGGGATCGGCCGGCACTGCCCGGCCCTTCGGCTCGGCGGCGAGCAGGCGCTGCGTATAGGGGTGGCGCGGCCGATCGAAGATCTCGGCCGTCGGGCCGGCCTCGACGATTTCACCCGCCGTCATGATGCAGACCCGGTCCGCCATCTTGCGGACGATTGTCAGGTCGTGGGTGATCAGCAACAACGCCATGCCGAAACGGTCGCGCAGATCCTTGAGCAGCTGCAGGATGTGCGCCTGGATCGTCACGTCGAGGGCGGTCGTCGGCTCATCGGCGATCAGGATGTCGGGCTCGTTGGCGATCGCCATCGCGATCATGACCCGCTGCCGCTGCCCGCCCGAGAGCTGATGGGGATAGGCGGCGAGGCGGTTCTCAGCATCGGGAAGGCCGACGAGTCGCAGCAACTCGATGGTGCGCTGCCGCGCTCTAGCCGGCGGCAGATGCCGGTGGATCAGCAATGTCTCGGCGATTTGCCGCTCGAGCGTGTGCAGCGGGTTGAGCGAGGTCATCGGTTCCTGAAAGACCATCGCGATCCGGTTGCCGCGCACCCGACGCAGCCGCTCGGGGGCGGCGCCGACCAGCTCCTCTCCGGCAAAGCGTATGCTGCTTTGCGGCCCATGGGCAGCGAGCGGATAAGGCAGCAGCTGCAGCGCCGAAAGGGCGGTTACGCTCTTGCCCGAGCCGCTCTCGCCGACCAGCGCCAGAGTTTCGCCAGCGTCAAGGGTGAAGGAGACGCCCTTTACAGCCTCGACCGGCTTCGCCCCGCCACGGCCGGCGAACGTAACGCTGAGATTGGCGATTTCGAGGAGTGGAGCGGTGTTTCGATGCTCCGTCACAAGACCACCTTGCGCGGGTCGAATGCGTCGCGCACCGCCTCACCCACAAAAATCAATAGGCTCAGCATAAAGGCCAGAACGAAGAAAGCGGTGAGGCCGAGCCAGGGCGCCTGCAGATTGGCCTTGCCCTGGGCCAGCAGCTCGCCGAGCGAGGGGGAGCCGGGCGGCAGGCCGAAGCCGAGAAAATCGAGTGAGGTTAAGGTCGTGATCGAACCGTTGAGTATGAACGGGAGAAAAGTGATCGTCGCCACGGTGGCATTGGGCAGTACGTGCCGCAGGATGATGGTGCGGTCGGAAACGCCCAGGGCGCGCGCCGCCCGCACGTAATCGAAATTGCGCGCGCGCAGGAACTCGGCGCGCACGACATCGACGAGCCCCATCCAGGAGAACAGCAGCATCAGGCCCAACAGCCACCAGAAATTGGGCTCGATGAAGCTCGCCATGATGATCAAAAGGTAGAGGACGGGGAGGCCGGACCAGATCTCGATGAACCGTTGAAAGCCGAGGTCGACGAGACCACCGAAATAACCTTGTACCGCCCCTGCGGCGACGCCGATCACCGAGGAGAGCCCGGTCAAGGTAAGGCCGAACAGCACGGAAATGCGAAACCCGTAGATCAGTCGCGCGAGCACGTCGCGGCCCTGGTCATCGGTCCCGAGCCAGTTGACGCTCGAAGGCGGGGAGGGCGCCGGGCTCGGCAGATTATAATTAATCGTGCTGTAGTTGAACGGGATCAGCGGCCAGACCGTCCAGCCCTTCTCGGCGATCAGCTTCTCGACGGCCGGATCGCGGTAATCGGCGGGGGTCGGAAATTCGCCGCCGAACGTCGTTTCGGGATAGTCGGTGAAGACGGGGAAATACCAGGCCCCCTCGTAGCGGACGAGGATCGGCCGGTCATTGGCAATGAATTCGGCGAACAAGGTGACGACGAACAACGCAAGAAAGACCCACAGCGACCAGAACCCGCGCCGGTTGCGGCGAAACGCCTCCAACCGGCGACGCGTGAGAGGAGTGACCCGGATGCCGAGAAAGCGGTCGGGGGCCACTGCAGCAGCTCGGGCGACCACCGGCTTTTCCAAACCGAAGCTGCCGACACCCGTCGCTTGCGGCCCCTCACCTTCCCGCTGCGCGGTCCCAACCCTCTCCCCGCCAAGCGGAGGGAGGGTTGGGGTGAGGGGCAACTTGGTCTCTGCGATTGCTGTACCCTAGGCGGTGGTGCGGCGCAGCGGCTGGACATTGGAGCGCGCCGCGCGCCGCGCGCCGAGATGCTCCTCGACTAGTATCTCTGCGATCTGGACGGCGTTGAGGGCGGCGCCCTTGCGTAGATTGTCGGCGACCACCCACAAATTCAGCCCATGCGGAACCGTCGGATCACGGCGGATGCGGCTGACATAGACGGGGTCCTCGCCGGCAGCCTCGGCCGGGGTCACGTAGCCCTCGTCGGCGCGATGGTCGACCACCGTGATGCCCGGCGCCTGCCTTAGGGCGGCGCGCGCCTGCTCCTCGCCGAGGGGCCGCTCGAACTCGACATTGATGGCCTCCGCGTGGCCAATGAAGACGGGCACCCGTACGCAAGTCGCCGTAACCGCAATGTCGGGGTCGAGGATTTTGCGGGTCTCGGCCACCATCTTCCATTCTTCCTTGGTGGCGCCGTCATCCATGAATATGTCGCAGTGGGGGATGACGTTGAAGGCGATCTGCTTGGTAAACTGCTCCGGCTTTACCACGTCGTTCACATAGATCGCACGGGTTTGGTTGAACAATTCGTCCATCGAGGCGCGCCCGGCCCCGGAAACCGATTGGTAGGTCGCGACCACCACTCGTTTGATCCGGGCGAGGTCGTGCAGCGGCTTCAACGCCACGACCATCTGAATCGTCGAGCAGTTCGGATTGGCAATAATGCCGCGCTTTGAGTGCTGGCTGATGGCCTGCGGGTTGACCTCCGGAACGACCAGCGGCACATCCGGCTCCATGCGGAAACGCGAGGTGTTGTCGATCACCACGGCGCCCGCCTTTGCGGCGCGCGGCGCGAAGACATCCGACACTTTGGCTCCAGGCGACGACAACACGATGTCGATGCCGCGGAAATCGTAGGTATCGAGGCCTTGGACCTTGAGGATGTCATCCTCGCCGAAGGAGACCTCACGGCCGACCGAACGCGTCGACGCCAAGGCCACGACGTCGTCGGCGGGAAACGCGCGCTCGGCGAGCGTGGTCAGGATCTCGCGCCCGACATTGCCGGTCGCGCCGACCACCGCTACTTTAAAACCCATCTCGAAACCTCGCCGGTATATGAGAATTATGGCCGCTTGACTTACGATGCTGGCGGGCGCTTTACAAGGATCGCGTGCCATGACCTATGCGCAGTTCTGGCGGCGCTACCTCGCGGCGCATAGCGACCCACGCACTCGCGGATTGCATTATCTGGGCACCTCGCTGGCGATAGCGGCGATCGCTGGCGCGGCGGTCGCGGGCAACTGGCACTGGCTGGTCGCCGCGCCGGTCGCCGGCTATGCCCTGGCATGGCTCGGCCATGTCAAATTCGAGCATAATCGGCCCGAGACGTTTGGCCATCCGCTCTGGTCGCTGGTCAGCGATTTTCGTATGTTCGGCATGTTTCTATGCGGGCGGCTCGGCGCCGAGCTGCGCGGTTCTAGGGCGGAGAGGCAGGAGTAACGATGGTGCGGCTGATCGAGTACGATAACGCAAGCGCCGAGGTCCGCGCCGTCTATGACGACATCATGAGGACGCGCGGCACGGACTGGATCAATAATTTCTGGATGGCGCTGGCGAACGACCCTCAAACCTTGCGGCGGACCTGGGAGAGCATCAAGGAAGTGATGGCGCCGGGCGCCCTCGACCCGCTGACCAAGGAGCTGATCTATCTTGCGGTCAGCGCCAGCAACGGCTGCGCCTATTGCACCGCCTCGCACGGTGCAGCGGCGAAAAAGCAGGGGATGAACCCCGAAATGTTCGGCGAATTGATGGCAATCGTCGGTATGGCGAACGAAACCAACAGTTTAGCAAACGGCTATCGCGTTCCTGTGGACGAGCGGTTCGAAAAGCTGTTTTGATAGCGGCGTTTACACGCCGAATTATGGCAAGGCCGCTCGGCACCCCGGCTGATCGGCAATTTGGAGGGCCCCTGATGGCACAACAACTCTATGATCGCACGGCCGAGGATCTCGGCAACCTCGTCGGTCTTGAACACGTCAATCTCAGAATCAACAATCAAGGGCTGGCGTCCGAGTTTTATCTGTCGGCGCTAGGCCTCACTCGCGACCCCTTCATGTTTCCCGGCACCAACAACATGTGGGTCAATGTCGGCAACAGCCAATTCCATCTGCCGACCGGCGATCCGAATGTGCTGCGCGGCCATGTCGGGCTTGTCGTTCCGTCGCTTGAAGACCTCTGCGAGCGGCTCGGCGAAGCCAAGAAAAAGCTCGCCGACACCAAGTTCGACTGCAAGCAGCACAATGCTTATGTCGAGGCGACCTGCCCGTGGGGCAACAAATTCCGCCTTTATGAGCCGGATGGGGAGAGGTTCGGCGCGATCAGTCTCGGCATGCCCTACGTTGAATTCACCGTGCCGGAGGGGACCGCCGACGGCATCGCCCGCTTCTATCGCGAGATCTTCTACACGCCGGCCTGTGTCAAAGAGAATGGCGAAGGCCGCGCCGCCCACGTTCGCGCCGGAGCTAGGCAGGAGCTGATCTTTCGCGAGACCGACCGGAAGATTCCGGAATTCGACGGTCATCATTTGCAGGTCTATGCCCAGGAATTCTCGGGCCCGCACGACGAGCTCGAAAAGCGCGGGCTGATCACCGAGGAAAGCGATCAATACCAGTATCGCTGGCAGGACATCGTCTGCCTCGAGACCGGCAAGCACCTGTTCACGATCGAGCACGAGGTGCGCAGCTGCACCCACCCGCTCTATAATCGCAAGATGGTCAACCGCAACCCGTCGCAGAACAACCGCCATTATCAGATGGGCGCGGACGAGTGGGATTGGACGTTGCCGCGCTCGACCAAGCGGATGGATCCGCCGGCACCGGCTCCCGAGCCTACCACGCCGCTGGCGAAGCGCCGGGCCGCACGCATGGCCGCGATGTAGGCTGGCCGCCGATACCTTCGCCTGTCTTGCTTCGCCCCTTTCCTCCCTGCCTCCGCGGGGAGCGGAGGGGCGGGCTGGGTTCTCCCGGAGGGAGACAAGAATCGAATGCTGAGCGGAGCTTATCGCTTTCCGCAAATGGAGAGCGTCGTCTTCGGCAAACCCTTTGCGGAGGCGTTGGGGCAGGAGGTTGATCGTCTCGACGCCCAGGCCGTCTTTGTGCTGGCGAGCGGCACTTTGGCCCGCACAACAGACACTGTTGATCGGCTTCGTCAGGTTCTGGGCAACCGCATCGCCGGGGTCTGCGCCAAAATTGGCGCGCATACTCCGCGGACCGACGTGGTCGACGCAGCGAATGCGGCGCGTGCGGCGGGTGCTGATCTGCTCGTCACACTCGGCGGCGGCTCCGTTACCGACGCGGCCAAGATGGTCGGCCTGTGCCTCGGGAACGGGGTCACCACGCCCGAGCGGCTCGACGATTTCCGCGCTCGGATTGCCGCCGACGGCACCACCCAGCGGCCCTCAATCGAGCCGCCCGGGGTGCGTATGATCGCGATTCCGACCACATTGTCGGCCGGCGAGTTCTCGGCCGGCGCCGGCTGCACCGACACGGTGCGCCACGTCAAGGAGAGCTACAGCCATCCGCTGATGATCCCACGCACCGTGATCCTCGATCCGGATGCGAGTGTGCACACGCCCGAATGGCTGTTCCTGTCGACCGGCATCCGAGCCGTCGACCATGCTGTCGAGGACATATGTTCGGTCAACGGCCAGCCGATCTCGGAGGGCGCGGCCTATCACGCGCTACGCCTGCTCGGCAAAGGCCTGCCCGCTGTCAAATCCGACCCCGCCGACCTCGACGCCCGGCTCGATTGCCAGATCGGCGCGTGGATGTCGATGGTCGGCTCGCAGACCGGCGTCAGCAAAGGAGCGAGCCACGGGATCGGGCATGTGCTCGGCGGCACGGCGGGTGTGCCGCACGGCTACACTTCCTGCGTGATGCTGCCGCATGTGCTTCGCTTCAACCACTCGGTGAACAATGACAAGCAGGCGCGGGTCAGCGAAGCACTTGGCCGACCGGAGGAGTCCGCCGCTGACGCGGTCGCCGGGCTGATCGCTGGCCTCGCATTACCCGCCCGGCTGCGCGATGTCGGCGTCAAAGAAGATCAGCTCGACCTGATCGCCGAGAACTCGATGCACGATCGCTGGATCCACACCAACCCGCGCAAGATCGACGGCCCGGCGGTCATTCGCACACTACTTGACGCCGCCTGGTAGACAGCAAGCCGGTAAGCGTGTCGATGATGAGGGCGGCGGCGAGCGCTGCCGCTCCGATCCCGTAGAGCAGCTGATAATCCCCGCCGCTGCGAGCAAAGATGTACGAGAAGCCATAGGCGGCGACCGCCTGCCCCAGCGCAAACGCGGTCGTGCAAAGACCCCAAGCCTTTCGTTGCCCGTCGGTATCGTCGGGGAGCAGCTCGTGAACCCTGCCCAACGCCAACGACACAATGCCGGGCACCATCGCGCCGATGATCAAGCTGGAAACCGTCAATGAGAGCGGGTTCGTGCTGACCGCGAGCAGAGCCACGCATACCGCCTGGAGGACGAAGGCGAGTCGCATCGCGGCAGCGGCGCCGATGGCGTCGGCAAGCCGGCCGCTGGCCAGCGGACCAACCAGCGCGCCGAGGCCGAAAAGCACCCAATACCGCGCTCCGGCATCAACTCCTTGGCCGAGCCCGCGCGCGACAAAGTCGACGAGGAAAATCATATGCGGCACGAGCCCGATCGCATTCAACCCGTACCCGACATAGAGTGGGCGGAGGGCAGGGCGCCGTCTGCGTGCCGGCGCCCTGCGCCGGTCGGGCTCGCGAAGTTGCCCGCGCGGCCAGCCGCCCCAAGCGGCGACCGTCAGCAACAACGCGACGACCCCAAGCCCGCACCAAGTTTGCGCGAGCCCGGTGCGCAGCAATAGCGGCACCAGGGTGCCGGAAGCCGCGATCCCGAGACCGACGCCGGTAAAGATCGCGCCGCTCGCGAGCCCGCGTCGCGACGCAGGGATTTGCGGCAATACGAGCGGCGCGGCCAACGCCATCAACACACCGCCGGCGACTCCCGACGCGAGACGCCAGACAAAGTACCACCAGAAAGAAAGCGGCATGGCGCAAGCAAAGAACGCCGCAGTGGCTACCGCCATCATCGCGCGCAAGCTGGGTGCCGCACCCGCTGTTGCAGCCATGCGCCGCGCGAACAGGGCGCCGGCGAGATATCCGGCCAGGTTGGCGGCCCCGAGATACACCGTAGACGATACGGAATACCAATGGGCCGCAATCAAGGCCGGTATCAGTGGGGTATAAGCAAAGCGGGCGAGCCCGACCCCCACGAGATTGGCGCACAAGCCGGCCGAAACCGCGCGCCAATGCACGATATTGTCGGTCGACGCGATGGCACGCATGTTCAGCCCCGCTCCAGCTTCCTTCGCCGAAAGCTAGGACGACGAAAGCCGCTGAAAAGCAGTAATAGGCGAATACGGCTTTCGCGTTCGACGAACCCAGTCAGGCGGGCCGAAAACCCAGAGACGTGCAGCGGCCCGTCATGCGCGGTCCACGCGGGCCGCATAGCAGCCGGGGGCCGCATAATGGACGTGCAGATACGCCGTCCGTGGATCGGCAAAAAGCCGCGCTATGGCGCCCTCCAAGTCACGCCCGTCAATCAGCTCCCAGCCGACCAGCATCGCATCGGCGTCGAAGGCACGCACCGCGAGCGTCCGGATGCGCAGCTGCTCCGGCACCTGATCGACCGCGTCGTACCTTTTTTCGCCTTTGCGCACATACACCGCAAAGCGCATGCGATAGGGCGAGTCGACCGGATGGTGCTCATAATTGACGAGCAGAAGCTCGTCTCCCGGCTGCGAGTCAGAGAGGCTGACCCGGCACGGATAGCCGGGTGTCCGCCCGTCCGCGATCCGGCGCACGACGCCATGCGCCGGCAACTCTCCCTCAGGCAGCGCAAACAGATGCGCGAAGTCTTCGGCTGGCAGGCCGGTGATCCGGAAACTCATGTCTCGCTCCTCCAGAATATGACGAAGCGGTATCTATGAGCGCGCCCAGCCGCGCTCTATCCGGTTCTTGCGGTGTTATTTTGTGCCAAAGAGCCGATCGCCGGCGTCGCCGAGACCGGGGAGGATATAGCCGGCTTTGTCGAGGCAGCGGTCGAGCGCCGCGGCGACGATCGGCACATCGGGAAAAACGCTGCCGACTTTGTCGACGCCTTCCGGAGCGGCGACCAGGCAGACGAATTTGATCGAGCGCGCGGAAAGCTCTTTCAGGCGCGAGATCGCCGCGACCGCCGAGTTGCCGGTGGCGAGCATCGGGTCGACCAGGATCACGTCGCGTTCGGCGAGATCTTCCGGCAATTTGAGGTAATACTCGATCGCCTGCAGGGTCCGTGGGTCGCGGTAGATTCCGATATGGCCGACCCTGGCCGAGGGCAGGAGGTCGAGCATCCCGTCGAGAATCCCGTTGCCGGCACGCAATATCGAGACGAGGCAAAGCTTTTTTCCCGCGAGCAGCGGGAACGCTCCGCGCTCGAGCGGCGTGTCGATCTCGGTTTCTTCGAGCAGCAGCTCGCGGGTCGCCTCATAGGCGAGAAGCAGGCTGATTTCACGCAGCAGCCGGCGGAACTCCGCGGTCGAGGTATTGCGATCGCGCATCAACGACAATTTGTGTTGAACAAGCGGGTGCTCGACGACGGTCAAATGTCCTGTTGGTTGCAGCATGATCGACTTACCCCGAAAGCGGAAAAACCCAGATTGCTGAGCAAGGATCACCAACTCGTATACTAGATTCCCGGCTCGAAAGCAGGCTCACGCTGCAAGACGTATTAAAAGCTCCGGACAGTGAGCTGCCTCACACTCGGTTCGGCGAAACATCGCTAAATCTGCTATCTTGAGAAAACTTGGTTAACGCCGGCACGGCTGGCCGGACGACAGATTTGCTATCTGATCCCATCCACGTCCTCGTTTTCGGAGTAGCGACGGGGTGCCCCACCAAGACCGCTTCCCAACCAGGCAATACGCCTATGCGAGTGGTGGCAGATTAGGGCTCGCGGCGGCAGCCCCAACACAGCTCGCCGCCGGCTCGGTTTACCGGTTTCTGCTGGGGCGGGACGTCGAGCCGTTCTTGCTCTCGCCGGATAGCGTCAAGGCGGAATTTCACGACCCGTTCGCGGAACTCGTGCTTGGCGGCGGCGAACCTTTGCCGGTAACGGCGCGATCGCTTCTCGCTGCGCTTGATGTCCGTAACGACGATGCGGCGGGGCTGCCGGTTCAAAACAGCTTTGTCGTCGCCGATGGCGGGCAGATCCCCTGGTCCTCGGAAACCGCCGCACTCCAGCGGCAACTGCGTTTCGTTATCACGCGCGCAAAGCTGCCGGGCACGCCTGCCGATTTGTTCATCAGCACCAGCGCGGCATTCGATTCGCCGACGACATTTCTGCAGGTCATCGGGTGGGACCCGGTATTGAAGGCCTATCGCTTCTATGACCGCCGCGACGGCGCTTGGATTTTTGCCGGCAGCTCCTGGGACGCGCTGGTCCCGCCGACGCGCGGCAAGGGCCCTTTCGACAGCCACGTGAACGGCGCCCTGAACATGAAGGAGCTGAAGCTGCCGTGGCAGAACTGGCACAGCGAAGCCGCCGGGATAAAGGTCGAGATATTGGACCCCGCCGACCCGCTGCGAGCCGAGAAGCTGTGGACCGCCCGCAGCCCGGCGCAAGAGTTCGAGCGCACTTTTATCAGGCCTGGCATTGTACGCTGGATGCAGGCGCGGTTTGCCGCATGCATTGACGGGGGGCGGCTGACCCGGCTCCCCGAATTCATGCGCCATCTCCTCGAGACGACCACCGTCAATCTTGCCTCTTCGGTCGCCGAAAACGGGCAATTGGCGACCCTCGACCGCTTCAAATTACCACTGACGTTCTTTTTCAATTCTGACGCCTTGCTCAATACGCTGGGTCTCGAACCCGATATCGCGGTGCCGGAGGTCGATGCCGGTCTCTACCGCAAATGCCTGACGGAATTTGACGTGGCCGTCACCGACGGCAATTTCCGGTTCCCGGGTGACACGCATTTCGTCTTTGTGGTCCCCGAGCCCGCTTTCGAGGATCTCCCGGTATTGGAGGCGCTGCTCTCCGCCTCGGTGATCTCGCGCAAGCTCGCGGCCTGCCTGTTGATGGTCGACTTTCCAAACCCGGTATTTTCGGGCCGGCGCGCCGCGCTGATGAAATATGTGCCGGCATCCGCCGCATTCGGCGGCCAAAGCGATCTGCCGGAGTTCGTCGCGGCGGTGGAACAAGCCGCCGCGGCGCTGCCGCCGGAAAGCCCGGAAGCCGAGTTCCTCGCGAACTGGCGTCTGCCGGATAACGAATGGCAGCCTGCATTCGCAAGACGCATAGAGGAATTTATGGCCAATATCGGCGCGCGTCTGAATTCCGCTACTGCGTTCCCGGACATCTTCCGGCTCGCCGAATCCCGTCGGCGCGAGTTTCGCCGGCGTCCCCTCGCCGAATTCCGCTTGACGACACCGGTAACCAACATTCCCGAGAGCGCCGCATTGCTCGAGCTCACGACCGACGGGCAAGTGCGCGACAAGACCTGACCAGAGGGAGGCTTAGATGATCCGTTTCGATCCGCCCGGTTTTCTGCAGGATCTCGACGAGGCCCAGCGCGGCGCCTGGAGCGACTGGGTCTCGCAGCAGTTGGACGAGGTGCGCGCCCGCGATGATGCCGATTTTGTCAATGACGGCCCGCGACTGCAATTCTTCAATCCACTGAAGTCGGCGCCGGACAGCGATGCCGTCGAGAGGGACATCACCTGGACGGCATTTCCAAAGATCGTGAGGATCCAATCGGTCAGCGACCGCCAGCGCTGGCGCAGCGCCGACAGCAGCCGCGATGTGCAGGACGAATATTGCGAATGGAGCGTCACGCGGGACCCGCATACCGAGAAGATTGTCCGGGTGACATTCACCAGCGAAGGGCCGGAATATTGGACTTTTCTGGCGTCAGCCGATCCCGACAAGGTGGTGCAGCTCTATCGGCAGCACATCAGCCCGGAGGTCAAACCCGAGCATATTTTCCAACGCGGGACGTATAATCCGCGCAACCGCTGGAACAATTCCACGACAAATGGTGCGATGCATTTGATCCAGCGCAACAACACGTTGGGGGCCGAAATCGAGCTCGCGGCGGCGGCAACAATCGTCCGCACCATCAACGGCAGGACGCTCGACGCCGAGCAGGAACTGATCACCTGCGGCCAGTACGGCCAGCCGGAACGCAACAGCGATCCGCATATTGGCGCGGTCGTCAATGAGCTTGCCCGAGCCAAGCACGACATCACATTGGCCAACCCGGTCGGGCTCTGCATTGCCGGGCTGTCCGTCGCCGGCTGGCAGACCCCCGACGGATCGCCCGCCAGCGATTACTGGACGATCACCCGCGGGACACCGGAGAAGGCGTTGCGCGCGGTCTTCGAAGTGCCGGCGGGGAAGGGCTTCACCGTCGGCGACATCAAGATAAGCGGCAGGAACATCGAGTTCGGCTCGCAGATTGCCGACTTTATCACGATCAAGCTGACCGGCCTCGCCACCCGGCTCGGCAAGAGCAATGTGGCGCCGTTCAACGGCTGCGTGCAGCGCGCCGGAGGTCGGGGCCGATGGGGCTGCTTAGCGTCGCGCAAACCCTCTCCGCGAGGCCCGTGGTCAGCCGAAGGTGATCGGACCATCCGGCTACGCGACGCAAGCAGTTGGCGCGATTGCGGGCACGGCACGGTGGAGCTACCCCACGGTGCCGTGCCGTGACGGCTGGCGCCTCAGTGGAACAGCAATGCCGCGTAGCCGAGAAGGGTCTCGCGCCTGCCGAAATCGGCGATGATCGGTCCGTTGTTGTCGGACGCGCCTGTGACGCAGACAAAGCTCGCCGCGTCGGTCGTGGCCCCGGCTCCCCGGTAACGCGCCTGCTGCGGGTAGGGACAAAGCGGGCGAGTGAAGGCAACGCCATTCGCCGGATTGTCGTTGATAAATTTGGTGGCGATGATGCGCTGCGGCGCGACGCCGTCCTCTACCCACTGTCTCAAGGCCAAAAAGACGTCGTGGTCGGAGTCCTCGGGCCCACCGAGATTACTCGAACCATTGAACACGTTGGCGCCCGGGCCGCCGCCGCAATGGGTCACGCCGGGAGCCATGAAGAGGCGCGCAAACTTTTGCGTCTGTTTGACGGCCCTGGGCCCGTGGCCATTGGCGCCAATCATCGCGGTGTAATAATCGAGGCTGCCCAGCGGGGTCACGAATGGATCGGCATAGCCGTGGTACATCAACAGCTTGCCGCCGCGGCGTTGGAAGGGCCCGAGATCAGGGTTGTTGGCGTCAAGCGCCTCCTGCCAGGTTTCACCGCTGCCCGCTGCTTTGTTGTTGGTCAGCGCCACGTCGCTGTCGAAATTAATGTTCAGAAAGTCGAAACCGGATTGTCCGGCAAACACGCCGTCTCTGAAAAAGGAGGCCGAGCTGCCGCCCGGCGCGCTCGGATTACCGACCAGCACTTGGCGCCAGAATGTTTCACTGCCGGCGGGAAAGCCCGGCCAAATCTGATGGTGGGTGCGCGGGTTCGATGCGCCCTGATAGATCGCATCCACCGCCTGGAGCTGCGAGGCGGTCAGGCATGTGCTGGGATCCTGGCCTGATTTGCATTGCAGCTCATGCGGGTCGAAGCGGCACTGACGAGGGTCGTTGAGAAATGCATCGCTGGCCAGCCCGCCATCCGTTCCGGCGCATTGTTCGAGCACCGCGCCGGTCAAAAGATTGAGTTGCAGTTGCGGCAGGTCGAAATCTGGTCCCTTGACGCTGGAATTCACTCCCGTCCACAATTCGCCAAACATCAAGGCCGTCCAATCGATACCGGCAAAGGCGCCGGCAACGATGCCGTCATAATCTTCAGGGTAACGCTGCGCCTCCATCAGCGCGTGATGGCCGCCCTGAGAGCAGCCGTAGAAATAAGAAAAATCGGGGTGCTTTTTATAAAACGCGCGGATAACCGATTTCGCCGCCACGGTAGTGACGTGCTGCGCGCGATGACCAAAATCCACGACGCGCTCGGGCTCCGCGGAAAAGGACCAATTGCTGCCGATGTGCCCATTATCGTTGGACATCGTTGCATAGCTCCGCTGGATCGCGTTCGCCATCAGCGCAAACGTGATCGAGCCCGCGGATCCGCCGGAACCTTCGCCGCGGAATATGCCGTTCCAGTTGCCTGCCGGCGGCATCCAGACTTCGAAATTTATATTTGACTGGCTGGTTGGCGCTGCCGCGGCTGCAACACGACAGAATGTCGGAAGGTTCGCATAGGTTTGACCATTTGCGGCAGTGTAGTTGCCCGCGGGAATAATCTCGGCCGCGGTGATGCTTATGTTCGGAAGCGAGAGCGAAGCCAGGCTCTGACATGTTGCCGCGCCGG
>Ga0081540_1002921_pt1 | contig 13761 bp, 13 predicted proteins | sample TabmetS2T1R1_FD_71024 | JGI IMG/M metagenome (GOLD analysis project Ga0081540, IMG submission 71024) | Tabebuia heterophylla rhizosphere microbial communities from the University of Puerto Rico - S2T1R1 | ecosystem: Host-associated > Plants > Roots > Rhizosphere ... | reverse complement strand
GCGCCAAACGATACAGCCCAGCAAAGATCAGGCGATCCATGGCACGGAAGGTCAGTCTCTTCGGCAGATGCCGGCGCTGGATGTTAAGTTGATGACGAAGGATCAGGATCTCAGCTTCCAACGAGGCCCGCGACCGGAACAATAACACCAGTACCGACCAGACCAGGCTGCAAGCTTCTCTCATAAGGCAGAAGCATCGCGCGATTCGGTCTCACTTGCCAGCCGGATTAGGTTTCCGACAGGGACAGGACCTTGTGGCATCCGCTATAGCAAGCCGCGCTTGAGCTGGGTGACGGTTATAACCCGGATGATGCAGTCGGATATCGACTCGTCGTGCAGCCGCAGGCTCTGCAGCCGCTGCCACGTTTCCTCATTGATCGGTATCTGCCACTTGCCGTTTGGTAGGCGCCGCCCGGTCTCGTCGAGGGGGAACTCGGCCGCAATCACGGCGCGGCACTCCTCGGTAATTTCGATGTCAGGCATCGGGCAGCAATCGCCCAACCCGGAAAAATCAGCCAGTTAAATCGCAGTAATCTGTTCGCAACGAATTGCCGTGGCGCGCCGCGCGAGATTGAGTCCGCTATTGGGGGTAGACCGGACCTACGATGGGGCCGGTCTGGACTTCTGCTAATGACCCTGGCTGTTCTCTAATTCCAGCGAGGACAGGGCTCGCATCTCGTTCACGGCTCGACACCTCGCCGCTTCAGTTCGCCCTCGACGACATCGAAAGAGCCAGGGACCCCAGCGCGTTAGACCGCCTTGCGGTGATGCAGCCGATCAATCTCAGCAGCGGTGAAGATCCGATCGCCGACCTTGATCGTCGCGGCGTTCTGGCGATCGGCGGGCAGATTGTCCAGCGCGACCACGGCCTCTCCAAGCGTCGGACAATCAATCGACTTGTCGCCGTCTATCAGCGTCGCTGGCTGGCTTGCGTCGGCATAGATTTTATCTTCTTCGCCGCTCATGTGTTGCCCCCGATTGGTTTGGGCCAAGTGCCCGATTTGATCGGTAAAGTTGGGTGGACAAATTTCAGAGGCCATACCCAAGTGCATCGCTCAAAGCGGGCGCGGATGATCGGAATCGGTCAAGAATGCTTCCTTGACAGCCAAGGCCAACTAGCCAAGTGAAGCGTCACTTTTAAGACATTCCAGGAATTACGCACGTGGCCAAATCCGAATTCGGTACCAAACGCATTTGCCCGACCACGGGCAAGAAGTTTTACGATCTGAACAAGAATCCTGTGATCTCGCCCTATACCGGCGAGGTCGTGCCGATCGCTCCTGTTGAGCCGCCGCGTTATCGCAGCGGCGCCGCGCGCGCTGCTCCCGTGCCAAGAGCAGAAGTCGCGCCAGAGCCGATGGAGGCCGAGGAGTTGGTATCTCTCGAGGAGGCCGACGCCGAGGAGGATACCGGCAAGGTGAAGGCTGTCGTTCCCGAGTCCGAGGACGATATCGACGAGACCATCGAAGATGATGATCGTGATGATGAAGATTCGACCATCATTGCCGACGAGGAAGAAGGTGACAAGGACGTTGCCGACATCATCGGCGACGTCAGGGGCGACGAGGAGACTTGAGATCGACCTGTCATTGTCGGAAACTCAATCCAGCTAGCAAGTGAAGTCGAATCGGGCGATGCTCTTGGTTGATGGGAGATGTTTGCAGGCTGATTTGCATGGCGCTGATCGGATTGTTCCGGTCGCGAGCCTCGCTGCAAGCAGAGATCTTGACGCTTCGTCATCAACTCAACGTGCGCCGGCATGCCCTGCCCGGTGTGCAAGCCGTCGAGTCCCGGCGAGCCGCCGCGGATCGGCTTCAACACCGCGGAAGGTTGGTCTCGGGATGTTTCTGGCGAGGCCGCTCGCTTGTCGCCCATGCTCGAAGCGCTCATGGGCCTCGCGTTCTCCCATTTGGGAGCTCTAGTTCCAGCACGCGCAGTCCAGCGGGTGTAATCTCGTATCTGCCATCTCGGCGTACCAGCCACCCAGCTCTGACCATCTCCTGCGCAGTCTGCACGCTACAAAGAGGATGACTGCCGCCGGGGTAGTAGAGCCTGTCAGTTCGGTCGATAAGGTATCCGCATAGCTGAGCTTGCCGGAGCGCTTTAATTCTCGGCTTCTCCATACCCTCACATAGTCGCCAGGGCCGGAAATTGCGACTCCACGCTTTGCCAATCCGGCCTGACATCCGCGCCGCGCCTGCCGCAGGCCTTGCAGACGAACCGCGGCTCAATATCCGAAAGCCTCACGTCATTCGGCCAGCGATCGGCCAACATGGCGATCGAATGGCTGCACTTGTAGTCGGCGCAATGGACCAGGATTCCGCGCGCGCAAGCTTTCAGGGGTGAAGCGGACATACTGTCTTGGGCTGGGCATGTCTGCAAATAACCCAAAGGCGAAATCTGTACGCGCGCATGTTAGGTTCGACAGGAAGGGACCGTGGGCCGGACGCATGAAGCTGATTTCAATTCGCATAGGCGCGCTTCTTTTGCCTCTGCACCTATGGACACAATCCGCTTAGGCTCACGGTATCGCAGGTAACCGTTATTTTGCGGTACACTGTGTGATGTTGTTTTTCGGCGGCTATGGGGTGCAGTCTCGCCACGAAAACTACATGATCCCGACCGATGCGGTGATCTGGAACGAACGTGATGTCCGCCACGAGGGTATGTCCGTCGAAACCGTGCTCGACGCAATTAGGGAGCGGGGCGCTCGCGCCACGCTGGCCGTCCTCGACGCCTCACGACGCAATCCCTATGAACGCCGTTTCCGCTCCTACTCCCACGGACTTGCGCCAATCAACGCGCCCAACAACGCGCTCACCATCTCACTAATACGCCTGGCAAGGTCGCCGATGACACGAAAGGCGAGCACAGCGTGCTCGTTACTGAGCTGCTCAACCAGCTCAATTCGCACGTTAGCGCTGAAGGCGTCTTTAACAGGACCCGTGTCGCCGTCTTTCGCGTCTCCAATGGCGAGCAGATGCCATCGGTATCCTCCTCGCTTTCTGAGGACGTGCGCTTCGGCCCCAACAAGGATTTCGGATTCGTCGGCGTCGTCCGTTGCGCCGATTAGCACCGAAAATGCTCCGCTCGTAGCGCAGAAGTAAGCCAACACCTCGCAGTGAGCGGTTGATTTCGCTTAGCTGTCGTCAGGCATTGCTCTGGCTAAGCGAAAACCAGGTCGGGGCTGGATCGTTCTGAGAACGAGCACACGTCGGGCCGCGTCTGTGACGGTAAAAGATGACGGCAAGCGTACCCGCAGCCATGTCACCTAACGGGTAGTGAACTGGTTCATAGTTGCGACGCACAAGTAGATGATAGCTTGTGCGCCCATGTGGAGCTTAGCTTTGCGGGTGCTCATCGTTTTGAGTGTGCTTGCCGTCGTGATTTCGGCGGTCAATAGTCCACCGACATTCAAGCCTAACCGCACAGGCATTATGCCCGCGATAGAGGTGCCTTGAGCCCTTACGTAGCCGTCGGGTGCCTGGGTACGTCGCCGTGGCCTTCACAACGGAGTAACGACCCTCAGGCATCAGTCATGGCCGCTATTGCGCCCAAAGCCGACCTGAGGCAGATCTCGACCGAAGTCCGCTAATGGTCGCCCTTCAGCGGAACGCGCGCCAACCTTTAAATGATCCGCGACGCGACGTCGTCCCGTCTCAAGCTCCCGGCGATCTATCCCTTCCGCTATTACGCGGCAGACGGCGGCTTGATCAGCTATGGACCTAATACACTCGAGCTCTTCCGTAGCGCGGCTGGTTACGTCGACCGCATCCTTAAAGGTGAGAAGCCAGCCGAATTGCCGGTGCAAAGACCGACCAAGTACGAACTAGTTATCAATTTGAAGACTGCCAAATCACTCGGGCTGGCGGTGCCACCGGCGCTGCTTGCGCGCGCCGACGAGGTGATCGAGTAGCAGCCTGATGTCGCCTATTGGCCCGAAGCTGACATAGCGCTTCGAGCCAGGGATGTCGGCTCGGGGGAAGAGCGGACGAGGGGCTTAGCTCGGCCGGGACGTCGGCTTGTGACCCGAAGGCGACTTCGATCCCTCGGATCGCCGATAACATGAGGCACTGATCGCTCTCTCGATTGAACCTTTTCAATCCAGTTTAAGACATACGCGCATTCAGCGTGGGCGGGCTTTTTGCTCGCTTTAGACGTTTCCGCCGTAGCGGCGACAGGTTCCTGACGCGGACTGCCAAAGGGAGCGATGCCATGAATGTCACTAAGGTTGCCATATCGGTAGCATTGATCACCATATCCTTCACTATCGCGCAAGCGGCAGAGGTGCCGGACGCCCTGACTGTCGAATGGCAAGGCAAGCACCCATGCGAAAAGCTGTTCGAGGACGCACAGATGCGGGTCGCACGCTGCACTTTCCCGCCGGGATCAGTGCACGTCTGCCACTCGCATCCGTCGTACCTAACATATGCGCTAAGCGGTGGTCAGGCTCAGGTGCAAGATGACAAAGGTACACGCAAGATAGAAGTAGTTGCCGGTGCGTTTGCAAACGTGCCACCGATCCCATGGCACGAGTTTACCAACGTCGGCGACACTACCATTCAGCACGTCGTCGTCGAGAAGAAATACGAGTCCCCACCGGGCGTTGATCAATCATCATGCCCGAAACGTGAGGCAAGCCGAAACTAATAATGCTGCGCCGAACGCGCGACCTTCGGGCCGCATGGGGTGCCCGATTCGTCTGAAGGATTTCGCCAACGCTTCAGTGCAGCGCAGATGTCTGCTTTCATGGGGATTCCGTTGCAAAACTCTGTTCGGGTCTCGATTGCAGGGCCTCTTTTTTTGAGCTCTGGTGGTTCGTTGGTCGCGGCTCGCGTTTTTAGCGTCTATCGACGCCATCAACGCTTGACGCGACGCCTACGCAAGACAGGTCGCTGCCAAAGGTGGCGGGGCACGGCAAAGGAGCCTGGCGAGCCGCCTCAGGTTCTGCGCGGTTGCTGTGAGCAGCACTTCGTCCCCGATGCCGCTCAAGCCCCGCAGCCGGAACCGGTCAAGCCCGAGAATCCGTTTCATGTGTGCAAATCGCATCTCGACCTTCTTGCGTTCGCGGTGTGACTGCTGGAAGGCTTCCGTATTGGCCAATGCACGGACGTGATCGCGCACATCTTCGTTGAGGTCGCGGGTGATTTTACGCGCAACTGCCGTCGTACACTTCGGCTTCAATAAGCAGCATGAGCAGTCGCTCTTGCTCGCCCTGTAGTAAACGATGTGGCCTTGATCGATATTGCCTGTGCTGGTCAGTTCTGCTCCGCCGGGGCAGACATAGACGTTGCGATCCTGGTCGAAGACGAAGTCGGAACGGCTGAACGTGCCATCGGGGCGTGCCGATTTGTCCCAAACCGGAACGTGGGGTGTGATGTTGCGATCTGCCAGCCATTTGAGCAACCTGACTGCGCCATAGACCGTGTCGCCCGCGAGCCTCTGGGGCCGCAGATTAAAGCGGCGCTCAACACGGTCCACCATGGTTCGGGTGACGGCAATCTCCACTGTTCGGTTTGCTCGAGTGCCTACGGCATCGATGATGATGCCAACCTTGTTGTCGATCAGATAGTTTGCATCGTACGCAAAGAACGGGTCCAGGCCAGGCCTCGCAACCCATGTCGCTTGCGGATCGGTGAGTGAGACTTCCTTGGATGGTTTGCGTCGCTGGCCGCCTTCGCCCGAACCGTCATCGTCTCCACCGCGATCCTCATCGCCGCGGGCGGTATCGAGGGCTACGAGGTACTCGCGAACCGCATGGGACGCCTCTTCTGCCTTCGGCCATGCAATCGGCTGATCGCCCGGCACTCGCTTCTTCTTATCCACATCCGCCTTGATCAGGCTCGCATCGATCGAGAACGCTTCACCCCCAACCAGTCCAGCCGCAATGCTCAACCCCACCACACCTTCGAAGACCCGGCGCAGGGCATCGCTCTCTCGGAAGCGTTCTTGCCGCGCACGGCAGAACACGGAGTGGTCAGGAATCTTGTCTTCGATACCGAGCTTGCAGAACCAGCGATAGGCAAGGTTCACCTGAACCTCGGCGCAAATCCGCCGCTCGGAACGGATCGCAAAAATATAGCCAACTAACAGCATCCGGATCATCAGCACCGGGTCAATCGAAGGCCGGCCCGTGTGCGAATAATAAGGTGCCAACTCCTCGTGGACCCAACTTAGATCGAGCAAACTGTCGATCTGCCGCACCAAATGATCAGGTGGGACCACCTCATCCAGATCGAACGAATAAAAGAACTGACCCTGACCGTTCTCCCGACGACCCATCATGCGCCGCTCCCGCCGACGACCCCTAGAATCAACGGAATCACGGATCGCGAGTCGTCTCAACGAGAGTTTTGCAACACAATCCCCTCGAAAGCCGACATCATGGAGGTCAAGTCGAATGTCCGAGAAGGGCCACTAACGGAAGTCGCTCGATTTCATTCGATGACCTTGTCAGCCCGAGCCATGATGCTGTCGGGAATCGTTAGGCCGAGCGACGCAGCCGTTTTTAGATTGAGTGCAAGCTCGAACACGACCGGCCGCTCGACCGGCAGATTAGCCGGATCGGCTCCTTTGAAGATTTTATCTACGTAGTGCGCCACCTTTTGAATGGCCGGCTTCGGCATGGGTCCGTAGCTGGCTAATCCGCCGATATCAACGAAAGTGCTGTATTGATAGATTGCTGGTATTTTTGATCTTGCGGCCAACGTGGTAATTGCTGGCCGAATCGGGTCGGCTAGGACAAAAAGAGCGTCGCAGCTTTCTTGCTTCATCCGTTCAAAGGCCTGATCGAGATCGATTGGTGTAGGAGCAATCAAGGGAATGACGGCAAGGCCAATGACTTTTGCGCGAGCGTCGATCAGTTGATACTGCTGCGGGTGCGTGGGATTGGTGGACATTAGGACAGCGACGCGCTTGGCGGACGGAAGCAAGTCATGGAGCAGTTCAACCGACTTGCCGATGGCGTCGCCAAACATATTCGCCATTCCGGTAATGTTTCCTCCGGGATGGGCCAGACTTTTGATAAAGCCCGATCCAACCGGATCAGTGGCCGGAGCCATTACGATGGGAATGGTGGACGTTGCCCGTTGGGCGGCAGCTATGGCAGGGGTCGCGTTAGCAACAATGACGTCCGGACCGAGCGCAATTAATTCGTTCACCAGCGCAGGCAAGCGGTCAACTTTTCCGTCGGCTTCTCTAGTATCAATGACGAGGTTCTTGCCCTCGATATAGCCAAGCTTCAGCATCTCTGCGCGGAACGTGTCAAATACGGTGCGGTCTGGGGTAGGGAAAAGGAACGCTAAGCGCCACACTTTGCCAGATGATGGCTGTGCAAGCGCGATCCACGGCCACGCAATCGTGGCGATACATGCGATGAATTCGCGCCGCCTCATTGTGGACCAGCTCCAAGACCGAACCTAGAGGAACCTAACACATGCCGACCCAACCGGCGCGGAAATATCGTGTGGCGGTCGTCATGTCTGTTCGGGGTCAAAAGACGACATACCGGAGCTGCTCGCAAAAGTCCGCTTCATCCCTAAGAGCGGAAATCCCATTGAATGTCGGGTCCTTTGGGGCTGAGAGCTGTCGCGGGGTCCGCGCGACCGCCTTTACTGAGGATATCTGCTGCGCGAAAATCCGTGGTTGCAGTTACAGGGAACGCGGGCGTGTCCTGCTCAACGTCCGCAATGACCTGCAGCGGTCCACCGCTCATTCGGGCAACCCCGCTTTCCGAAGCCCCTCAATCAGCAGCTTCGCGTGTGCTTGTCTGCGCCGACCCATCCTCGCGGATATTGTGAAGGCGGGATCGAGCTCAAGCAGACGTGCCGCCGCCTTGCGGGCCTCGGCATCACGTCCGAGATGGGCGAAGGCAGACGCGAGACAGCGGAAGGCTGGCGCATAGGAGGGGTTCTGACGCAGGGCTTTCTTCCCTACGGCGATGGCCTCGTCAAACCGACGAAGCTCAATAAAGGCCACCCCCATCCCAAGAAACGTACGGTGTAGCAGAGGGTCTACCGGGCTCATGCGAATGGCACGTTCAAAGCTCCGGACTGCTTCCTCGGGCAGCCCCGCTATTTCATAGACCCAGCCTCTACCGTGCCATGCGAGAAAGGAATTGGCGTTGAGTGCGACCGCCCGGTCAGCCATTTCGATTTCACTTTCACAATCGCCGACCATGAACGCCGAGGTAACAGAAACCCATGCCAAGATGTCCGGATCACTATCGTCGATACTCAATGCCAAGCGAAGAAGTCGAATTGCTCCCTTGCGGTCGAATTGAGGATCGACGGTATGGCCCCAAATGACGTTCTGCATGTGACCGGCGCCTGCCAGGGCGGCGGCAAAGCCAAACCCCGGGTCCAGCTCCAATGCGCGATGGGCCAGCCTTATCGCCTCGGCCATCCCTTCGCGGGTCGTCAGGTAATACTTCGGCAACGCTCGGAGGAAGAAATCATATGCGGTGAGGTTCTCCGGACGCCGCCGCACCGCCATTGCGATCTCTGTTTGAAGCAACTTTGGCTGAATGGCTGAGACGACAGCGGCCGTGACTTCGTCCTGGAGAGCGAAAACGTCGGTCAGGTCACGCTCGAACCTGTCCGCCCAGATGTGCGCGCCCGTCACCGCATCAATCAACTGCCCTGTGATGCGAACTTTCCCCGATGCCTTGCGCACAGCCCCCTCAAGGACATAGCGCACGCCAAGCCTGCGCCCGACTTCCTTGATATCGACGGCTTTGCCCTTGAAGGTGAAACTCGAGTTGCGAGCGATTACGAACAGCGATTTGAACCGCGAGAGCGCCGTAATGATTTCCTCAACCATTCCGTCCGCGAAGTATTCCTGTTCGGGGTCGCCACTCATGTTCTCGAACGGCAGCACGGCGATGGAGGGCTTGTCCGGGGCTGGAGGGGCCGCACTTAGCCTCTCCGTCAGCGTGCTATATGTTCCCGAGCGCACAGCGTAAGCGCGGACCGGCTTGGAGATGTTCTTGAGCTGCTGCTCGCCGCGATCCTCGAAGCCAACATCCAGCTTGCCTTCTACTTCACTGTAGACCTTCTCGGAAATCAGGACGCCGCCCGGGTCGGCGATCCCCTCCAGCCGGACAGCAATGTTGATCCCGTCGCCGTAGAGTTCACCGTCCTGCCCAACGATAACGTCACCAAGGTTGAGCCCGACGCGTAGCTTAAGGGAGCTTAGGCCTGACGCGATGCTTTCCTGTATCTCCACCGCGCATCGCACCGCAGCCAACGGACTCGCGAACTCGACGAGCGCGCCGTCACCCGTGGTCTTGATAAGTCGCCCTTCGTAGCGGGAGAGGCTAGGCTCGATCAGTTCTCGCTTGAGCCGCTCGAATTCGGCGTATGTCGCTTCCTCAGCGCGTTGCATCAACGCTGAGTAACCGACCACGTCGGCGGCCAAGATCGCCGCTAGTCGCCTTTGAACCCGCTGCTCCGCCACAGCGTCCTCCGAACGGCCAGATTAACTACGCCGGTGGACAGGGAGAAGCCTAGCACTTTGTGGCGGACCTGTGAGCGGTAATCGCGAGAGAGCCTATCTGCCCCCAACCGGCATTTGCCGGGCCCATGGCAGGCGCTGCCTTCGTGGCCGCGAACAACAACGTGCGTCAGGCGGGGCGCTAAATGACCGCTCAGGGTCAAAAGGCGACCTTCACCGGCCGTACGAATTCGTCCGCTTTACCTCCGAAAGGAGACTTCAGCGGCCTACGCAGCTACGTCTGCTTCGGGCCGACAGGCGACATTCGCGACCTCGATTATTCCACCGAGATCATGGTATCGTTTAGGCTCTTGTTGAGGCCAAGCATTCCCAACCAATGCTTTCAGTCTTGAACAGCCGGATGGCGATGCTCCCCCTCTGTTTGGTGGTCTTGTCTGGCGATCTCGGCCGGACAAGCCTTTGAGGACGACGAACGGGTCTGGGCTTGTCGCGAAGTACTATTCGGAGTGGCGCGCCACCCGTCACGGCGCTCTCGAAACCGCGGATAGCTGTTCTCGCGCCTGCTATCTAGGATGACGCGCGGTTGAGAAAGATTGGCAGCCCCCGCTTATTGGAATAGAGAGGACGGTAGCGCTCCGTGTTGTATGTGCTGGCGACGTCCAGTTTGCGCGGCCCCAGCCTGGCGTCAGGGATGGGCGCGAGGTCGTAGCGGCCCTCGACCAGCGCCGACATGAGGCCGGTCTTGCCTTCCAGGATGGCATCGTAGGCCATGTTACCGAAAGTCAGGGCAACGAGCTTGTCGATGAAGTCAGGATCGCCCGATCGCAGGTCGTAGGTGAGATCAGAGACGATGGTCTCCTCGCCGGTACGCCGCTTGATCTCGTCGGCAAACGCTTCAGCCACGCTCGCCTTCTTGCGGTGACCATAGGCGTCCGGTTCGCCGTATTCCTGCACCTTGTAGCCCTCCCACTCGGCGCCTTCGCTCAGCACCACCAACGCGTAGTTGCTTGGGTTGGCGCGCTTCTCCTCGAGCAGCAACTGGATCAGCTTGTCGAGATTGACCTTGTACTCCGGTATCACGCATCGGATCGAGGTGGCGTATGCGGTATAGAGTGCCGTAAATCCGGCATCGCGGCCAAAGACTCGGAAAATGCCGACGCGCTCGTGCGAGCCGACGGTGGTGCGCTGCCGCTGGATGGCATCGCTGGCGCGGGTGATCGCGGTCGAGAAGCCGATGCAGTACTCGGTATTGCGGACGTCGTTGTCCATCGTCTTCGGGATAGCGATGATCTTGACGCCGAGTCCGTTGAGCTTGTCCGCATAGCTGAGCGTATCGTCGCCGCCGATGGCGATCAGGTGTTCGATCCCGAGCCCCGAGAGGTTCGCCAGTACTTCTCGGGTGAAGTCCCAGGTCTTGGTTGCGATGCCGCCCTTGGTACTCTCCGAGACTGCAAGGTCCTTGCCGACGAGATGATCGGGCAGCTTCTTCATTTTTGAGGGATTGGTGCGGCTTGAGTGCAGCACGGTGCCGCCGCGTCGGTCGATGATGCGTGTGTTTTCACGGTTGAGCGGGATGAGGTAGTGCGATTTGCTGGCGGGGTCGTCGAGATTCAGGTGCGTGAGGCCCTCCCAACCGCGGCGGAGGCCGACGACCTCGATGTCGTCCTCGCTGCCGCGATACGTCACGGTCTTGATGATCGCGTTGAGGCCGGGGACGTCGCCGCCGCCCGTGAGAATGCCGATGCGTTTTCTCGCCACGCCCACCTCCCAGCATTGGCATGCGCAATAACGCGCGCGTCACACCTCTCTACTCGGCAGCTTCCGGCTTGCCCTCCTCGCGCAGGCGAAAACGCTTCAGCAGTGCGGACACGGTGTCGCGGAAGCCACCATACTCCAGCTCGGAATAGGGTAGCATCGCAGCGCCGGACCAGCCTTGGCTGCGCATCTCGATTGCCTTGCTTTGTGCGCGCCAGCGCACCTCGTCCCACGCCGGGTTGTCGAAGAAATCGGTGTAGGACTCGGAAAAGCGGCCTTCCTTGTCGATCGAAAAGCCGGCGCAGGAAACGATCGGCAGGCAGTACATGCCCGTCACCGGTGTGTTAAGGGACACGGGCATGAGCGGCATCACGTGCGAGCCGCGCGCATCGCCGCCCACGAAGTGAGCCTTGGCGAAGGGAGAGATGATTTCCTCGGGCGCCGGGAAAATTCCCTGATTCCTGATGATCGCGACCGGATCATCCTTGCCGGTGTACTTGCCAGCGATCGCGTGAAGACGCTGCGCCGACACGGCGGCGGCGACCTCGCCATGGGTTCGAGAAACGATGCGATCGATGCCGAAGCGCTCGTTGTCGCGGAGCAGCGCGGCAATGTGGTAGTTGTCCTCGGGCGCATCGAGTTCGATCACGCTGTCGCCCGCCGTGTGATCCATATCGATAATATGGAAGCGGAATCCCTTGATCATCGGGGGCAGCATCAGCCCGGCGCAATACATGGGATCGGCGAAGGCGAGGTAGAGCGGCAGGTTATAGGCGCCGGGGCCGCATTTGTCGGCGGCGAACACCATGAAGGACTCCGCGGGCCTCACGCCGGAGAGGCTGTGATCGAAGCTGAGCTCGGCGACGCCCGGACCGGCACCGCGAATGTTTCCGGAAGGCGCGTCTGCAAGAAGATCCTGGCCCGCGCCGTAGAGACCGGAAGTCTTCGCTACTGAAGTGGCTGCGAGAAACGTCTTCCAGGCGAATTGATGGACCTCGGAGCTCCCCTCGCCCCGCGTGTGGGTCATGATGATCGCAATGTCGTCGCCGGTGTGGCCGATAAATCCGTCGATCAAAAGACCAGTGGCTATCGCCCTCCCGACTCCGACCTCGACAGCCGCCAACATTCGTGAAGACGGTTTTGTATGTCCGCCGACGGAGCCAATGTCAGCCTTGATGACCGAAAGAGTGAGTCTCATGAGCGTTCCTCCCCGCGCAAGTTCAGCGCCACGACCTCAGCGCTTGCTACGCCGGGGCAACGGCGCTTCTCATTCGCGGCAAGAACTCTCTGGTGTTGCGATCGGTTCCGTCTGGAGTTGACAGCCCCTGCAACTGAGTGAGCAATCCTGCCCCTTATCGGCGCTCGCGAACTCACCAGCAGGTCATCGCCCCGTCGTCTTGACGATGCGGCCATGATACCTGGCAATTGCAGGATCGACCACCTCGCGTCGATGTGACTTCAAGGCCACCAGCGTGCCAACTTCATCGGCCCCGTCAGACGTGAATAAGCCGCGGCATCAACCGCCAAGATTGCTGCCAATCGGCTCTCGACGCTCGCCCGCCACGGAGGCCTCGCTGGTTAGTCCAGTCCACAGGGCCTAATTTCGCGCTAGCGGGCACGGACGAACGGACCTCGATCTAGATGTCAGCTTGGGGGCAGAACCGGAAGTCGCAGCTTGCCCTGCTCCACGTCCGCTGTGCCCCTGAAAGCGGATGTCGAGGTCGCGGCGTCTGACGTCTGCTACGGGCCAACAACGGAAGTCGCCATTGGTCGGCAATTGGCTTACGCTTGGAAAAGCTGCCGTCACGCTTGCGGTAGCGCGAGAAGGATCGCGACCGTGATCAGGAGCATAACCTGAACAAGGACACCAACAGACCGCGACAGTTCGGCCCCTGAATCGCATTTCAGCCATGCTGAGCAATGCCTCGGTCAGAAATCTCCCCCATCGCGTGCGAACACCAGAACACTGTTTGCCGGCAGTGTGATTTCCGCAGAGGTCGGCAGACCGTCCCATCCCGGTCCGTCGGCTGTGATGCCGCCGGGATTGCCTTGCGCGTTCGGATTGAACCACTGATCGTAAATGTCGCTGTTGAACACCTCGTTCCAGTGGCCACCGCCAGGAAAGCCGAGGCGATAGCCGTGATTGTAGAACGTGCTCTCGTTCAGGCTCGCGACCACGACCACGTCGCGGCCAACCCCCGGCAACCAGCGATGAATTGCGATGACACGGGTGTCGTTGTGCACATGGAACACATTTATGCCTTCGCCGCGCAGCGCCGGATGCTTTCGCCGGAGCCACATGAGGTCGCGCGTGAAGCGATGCTGATCCGACATGTGCTTGTCTTTACCTGCGAGACCGTCCCACCAGATCAACAACTCAGGCCGCCCCGGCCAGTCCGTCCAGTATTTATCCTCCAGAAATTCCTGCCCCATGAAGATCATGGGGACCCCGGGCGCCGTCAGGAGAAGACCCGTGGCGACCTTGGCCCGGCTGCGCGCGTACCAGGAACGTGCGTTGGTGGGATCAGCGAGCGCGGCGATACGGGGCTGACG